>LWDU01038692.1_pt1 | contig 126504 bp, 130 predicted proteins | sample 727161 | NCBI WGS metagenome assembly LWDU01 (sample SAMN04566230, study PRJNA314399) | hydrothermal vent metagenome | isolation source: deep sea hydrothermal plume seawater | place: Mexico: Gulf of California, Guaymas Basin | collected 2004-07-11
GTCATGGTTGTTTTAGCTTCGTCGCTAATGATGACCCCTCAAACCGTTTCAGCAATTAGCATCGAGCCCTACATTCCTATCGCTGCTCCAGTGGTCACCGGCTCAGTTGACGTAAACTTCATCACTGCTCTTGATGGCCACTGCGAGGGTGAACCCACAGGTGCCGTAGTAAGCATCGAAAACAACACCACCACAAACCGGTGGGTAGCCGCCAGTTTTGATGTTGACATCGACGGAATTGTTGAAGCTTGGCAGCCCGTTGGAGCACCCACCCATTTTGAACTTCTTGCTCCAGGAGACCACGCCAGTTACGGTTTTTCTGCTCCGGCTGGCAGTTTCGTAGCACTTATCTCGGTTTATGTAGCAGAGCATAGTTACGACGCTGACGACGCTTTGGGAGAAGGTGCCGACTTCACCAGGTCCATCCACAAATATTGCCCGGATTCTGATCCCGTTACTCCCGGAAACACTCCAGAGGACACTCCAGAAGAAACTCCAGAGGATAAGCCCGAGGACACTCCAGAAGAAACTCCCGAGGACACTCCAGAAGAGACTCCAGAAGAAATTGAAGAATCCGAAGTAGACGAAGCCGTTCCCGGCTCGCCGCTCTTCACTGGCTAAACCCTCCCAAACCCCCGATGCCGGCAGCACCAGCTGCCGGCATCGGCGCGTAAAAACTTTTTGAACTTGTCAGATTTTTCCCCCTGGTTCATCCCCACCTTGAAGCTTGGAAACACCAGGCACCAACAAAAGGAAACCCATGAAAAAATTAATACACACCCTTACTGCTTTGGCCATCGTTGCCAGCTCACTACTTATCGCCAGCAACACCGCCTCAGCAATGCCTACAGGGTCAATCGACACAATTATTTATGCGGATATTGATAACCATTGTTCTGGAAGTTCCAGCATCACGGTCAAATCAGTAAATAACTTGCCGCCAGTACCTGGCAACGAACGATGGGCACGAGCAGAGCTCGTCATGGTTGATTCCACGGGATTAACCGTTTTATTGGCTCCCGGGCCGAGCCCCACTCATGTTGACCAGTTTTTTCCTGGCGACTCATTTACTCATGTCTTTTACCCACCTCCTGGTGATCTTTATATGGTTGCCGCCTTTTTTGTTTATTCGAGCCCTTCAGCAGCGGATGACCTAACAATCCCCGCAGAGATGTTTGAGCACTTCGGAATTACCTGCGGAGACGACGATGGTGGTGGCGACGATGGTGGCGACGATGGTGGCGACGATGGTGGCGACGATGGTGGCGACGATGGTGGCGACGATGGCGACGATGGCGGTGACACAACCGATGGTGGCGACGATGGTGGTGACGATGGCGACGATGGCGGTGACACAACCGATGGTGGCGACGATGGTGGTGACACAACCGAAGACGGTGAGACAACCGAAACCCACAGTGGCGAAGTCAAAGAGTCAGAAGTAGACGAAGCGGTAGTCGGCTCTCCGCTCTTCACCGGCTAAATACTCCCAACCCTGGTGCCGGCAGCTCCCGCTGCCGGCACCAGCGCGTAAAAGCCTTTTTCGAACCTGTCAGAACTACGCCCGTGGCAACTCAACACTTTGAACACAACAACCAACCAAAAGGACCAACCATGAAAACCCGCCAAACCACCGCACTTCTCCTAACCATCACTCTGGCGCTTACCGCTTGCGGAGGCACCCCGGCCACTGAAGAAACAGGCCCCAAAGAGTCGCCAGTTACCACCGAGGCACCGGCGCCGTCGACCACCGAAGCACCAGCACCAACCCCAACCGAAGCACCAGCACCAACCACTGAGGCACCGGCGCCGTCGACCACCGAAACACCTGCACCCACCCCAACCGAAGCACCAGTCGAAGAAACCGCATTCGTCCCCGACCCAATTTATGTAGCCCGAGCAATTGGCACCGTCGAGGCCTATGCCAACCCCAGCGACACCGACCCCGCCTGGACCTTCGAAGACACCACCGACTACGGCTCCACCACCGTGTTCCTTGTCAACACAGTAGAAGGCGACTGGTACAACGTGGACCTCCCGGTTCGCCCTAACGAAACCAGCGGTTGGGTACACGCCAGCCAAATAGAACTCCGCACCGTCACCTTGACCATCGTCATTGACCAATCAGAACGCACCCTCACCGTCAACGATGGCCCAGACGTAGTCCTCGAAACCTCAGTAGCGATCGGCAGCGAAGAAAACCCCAGCCCTACCGGCGAATTCTTCCTCACCGACAAACTCCTCACCGGCAACCCAAGTGGCGCCTACGGACCCGTCGCCTTCGGACTCTCCGCCTTCTCTGACACCCTGTCATCTTTTGCCGGTGGCCCCGGGCAAATAGGTATCCATGGCACCAACCAACAGGACTCCATCGGCACCGCCTCCTCACACGGATGCATCCGCACTCCTAACGAAGTAGCCCTTTTACTCAACGACCTTTTGCCCCTCGGCACACCAGTAACCATCCAAGCCTAAATCGCGGGACCCCAAAACCCCGGCCCGAATACCCTCGGGTCGGGGTTTCTCGCGTTTACCTTCTCCCAAGCCCCGGAGCCAGCCAGCCCCAAGGAGTGGTCGTGGTCGTCGTGGTAAGAACCGGCATCAAAGGCTGAACTCGGCTCACCATGGTGGTTGTGGTAGTCGTGGTAAGAACCGGCATCAAAGGCTGAACTCGGCTCACCATGGTGGTTGTGGTAGTCGTAATTTCCACCGGGCCCACGCGCCTCGTTATCTCAAGAGAGAGCGAAGGAAGCGCAGCCACTGACCTCACTTGTTGTGGGTTCCATTCACCCGCAACTAACCCCTCACTCATGTCTACAAAATCTGGAGGTGCTGTGTAACAACTGCCATCTAGTGTCGTAGTCGCCCTTCTTTCAGTTTGGATGTGTTCAAGAACCCGAGCCATCTGTACAACCCCCGTTACCCCTGTTCCCCCTTCATCAAACCCTGCGCCACCTTCCCAAGTACAAACAACCACATAGTCATCTTCGCCATCCGAGACAAAAGTTACCCCACCAGGACCAACCAGCCCATCGCCTGAACTCAACCACTGCCCTTCTTTTACGCAAGGACCAGAAGGCGACGCACAACTGGCTATACCTGTGCTGTATGACGCACTATCCCACCACCCAGCCGAATAAGACAGCCAAAGATCCCCATCTGAATCACGAAAAAAATCTGGATTCTCAATTAACGGCCATTCCCAATCCTGATCCCGGCACAACAAGTTTGTTGACTCCCCAAGAAGCCTCATAGCGGAGGTGTTTAGCCGTTGAGAAAAAATACATGCCGTCCCGTTTATGTGGGGTGCATTTGTATCAGCCTTCCAAGCTATCCATAAAGACCCATCATCATCACGAAAAGGAGAAGGATCGATTGACCCCCCCAGTGACTCTTGGCAAATAAAAGGATCCGAACCTCGATCAATAAAAGGTCCAGTAGGCGCAGGAGCAACAGCGAGACCAACACACTGAACCCCCGCTGGGTACGCCGAATCTGCAGTAGTGCCAAGAACTCGAGCCGTATAAAAAAGAATCCATTTGTTGCTTGCGTTTATTACCCCCGGCGCCCAAGTCCAACTATCCTCAGCCCACGACCCAACTTTTTCTAAACCATCACCAACAGCTTCCCATGCAGAAAAGTCTGTAGTTTTCCAAATAGGGACATTAATCGGCGGGCCAAACGGGAAAATATTTGTGGTGTAGAGATAACCTATCCCGTTATCTATGACCAATTCAGGGTCCCGTGCCTCAAAAGGAGTAAATGTAAACTCATCACCCTTTGGCGCATTATCGGGGTCCAACGGCGTTCCGCTATCTTGAGTTTTTTGCATCCCTTCCTCTTCGCCACTCTCCTCACCAGATGACTCAGAACCGTCTGAGCCAGTATCCCCAAGAGTTTCCCCTCCAAGAACGCCGCCACTCTCCTCACCGGAATCAAACCCGTCCTCTTCGTTTTCACCAGACTGCATCGGACCCTCCGCTGCTGTGTCTCCTGCTTCGCCTAATTCTTCTTGAACGCTGTCCGACGTTGAATCTCTTTGGTCGACCAACGTATTCTCTGAAGAATCGTCCCGGCTCAAAATTTCATCATTTTGAACACCGCACCCCACAAAAACCAGCACCAATGCGCCATAAATAACCGCCCTGCCCATTGATTTAAGCATTTGTTACCCCCGTTAAACTTGCCGACAACCAGCACCCTTTAGACTAGGTAATCATGACTTTAGCCCTTCCGCCAGTAGACCCAGAGATTTTAAGTTTCGCCACTACCATCGCTCAAGAAGCCGGGGCCTACACATTAGAAACCTTCCAAAGCCCTGACCTGGACGTTGAAGGCAAAGGAGATGGCACCCCAGTAACGGCCACCGACCGAGGCGCTGAACGACTCTTACGCCAACGCATCAGCGAGGCCTTCCCCGACGACGCCATTGTGGGTGAAGAAGAAGCCGATACCGAAGGAACCTCCGGCCGCACCTGGATCCTCGACCCCATCGACGGCACCGAATCTTTCATACGCGGCGTACCCCTCTACGGAAACCTCGTAGCCATGGAAGACCAGCATGGGCCCGCCGTAGGTGTCATAAATATTCCCGGACTCGGCGAATGTATTTCCGCAGGCCGAGGAAAAGGGTGCTTTCTCAACGGAACCCAAGTGCACGTATCTAACCAAACCACGCTCGAAGGCGCCTGTTTAGTTACCAGTGGCGTGGACTACTGGCCTTCAGTCACCGAACTGGAGCCATTCATCCAAACCGGCACCGTTATGCGCACCTGGGGCGACGCCTACGGCTACGTATTGGTCGCCACAGGACGAGCCGACGCCATGATTGACCCGTTGGTTAACCGCTGGGATGTGGCCCCCATGCTGACCATTTTCCCTGAAGCCGGCGGTCTCTTCACCGATTTTTCAGGAAACATCACCGCGGAAGGTGGCAGCGCCGTAGCGGCCAACCCAAGCCTCCATCAAGCCATCATCAAAACCCTTAACTCCTGAACGCTTCGCTGGCGCAAACGGCTCATCTGGCGGCACCCCCAAACCACCAGTACAAGACACTCCAGGCTCCGGGGAATCTTCCGCATCGGTAAAAGCTTCAACAAAGCCCAAAATTCGTGGGTCGTCTACTTCTTGAATCTCTAAACGGCGACCCCATGAAGTAACCACCACCGGCGCAGGTTGCTCCGGATACGGCGATATCAACAACCTTTCGTTGTTGCTAAACAACCCAGCCAAAGACAAAACCTTTTCTTCGCTCAAACTCGGCAAGTAAGTCACCCAAATCATGCCGTGTTCCAAGGTGTGGACCACCATTTCGTCGTGCAACTCAACCGAATAAACACCACAGTTGTGCCACACATCAAAATGATCCCCTCCCGATGGTGGAACTGTGGGGTAATCCACGTCAAACGGTGTGTGGTTTCGGCTTAACCCATCTACCTTTTCGACTGCTGATAAATCCACAACCACCGTTGTCGAAGGAATAACCGTTGTTGTTGTTACCAGCGTCGCCGGAGGAACCGCCTGTACCGCCCCAGTGCTACACCCTGCAACCACCACCAAAAACCACCACAGACCCTTAGGTCGGCGCATGATCACCTTCAAAAACTTCAATCACCAACCCGCGTTCTCGCACATCATGTAAAAAGGCCACCGGTTCAACCATTTCAGCCAAACCAGCCATCCCTCGCTTTTTCAGGCGACCCGTTAACGCCCACTCAGCAGCAGTAGCCGCCACCGTGGCCGCCGCTACCGCAGGACGCTCAGTAACCCCCAACACCACCGCCTTATGTGCGCCATCTTGTTTACCCTGTAGTTCCACCCGTATCGCCCCTGGCCCACCCTCTGAGTGGGGAGGCGCCAACATCGGCAACGGAGCCGTCAAACGGTCTCTACGAGTAGCAGAAACCCGAGAGGTAATCCACTCTGCTTGCGGAAAGGCGTGGTGTAAAAGCACTGGTCCAGCCAAAGCAGCTCGATAACAATCCTGTGGACCTACCGGTTCAGGGAACCAACACAACGATCGGCCCGAACCCCCCGGGTTACGCGCCCACTGCCCTTGACGCCAATCGTAAGCAATCCGACTCAACGCCCGATGATGAACCAAAGCACAAGCCGGCCCACCAGTACCTGCTTTCGCAATATGAATCTCTTCTACCTGATCAAGCCACGTGGCCCCATGAGCCGCCAACACACAACTCAAACCAGGAGCAAACCCGGCGCCTAAAACCACCGAGACTCCGGCTTCTTTTGCTTGAAGAGACAATTTCAACATTGACACGGTTTCCGCCAAGCCATCGCCAGTGGTTATGACCGGGCGTTGATGCGCCAAAGCATCTACCAAAGCCGGTAACTGTGTGCCCCCAGGGGTCGCTACCACCACCACGTCGGCTTCCAGCGACGCCGGAAATGGCGCGTGCTCAATAATGAGTCGTTCCCCTAGCGAACGCGAAACCCAAGCTAAACGATCAGCATCAGTGTCACGCAACACAACTTGATCAACTAAGCCCCCCGACAGCAACTGGCGAGCCACCCGTGCTCCCACTGCTCCGGCCCCCAAAACAGCAGCTCTCATCAGCGAAGATCCGGCCCTTCAAGACGGCGCCACCCGCCCGTTTGGCGAGGAGTACGAGTGATACCAATAGCCCGAAAAACACTCGCCACAGCAGCCGCAGCCATAATTGACTCAAGAGCTCCTCGGATGGTACGCATCATGATCTCGGACCTACTCCAATTCTGCGGGTTGCGTGGGGCTAGCTGGATTTGAACCAGCGACCTCACCCTTATCAGGGGTGCGCTCTAACCAACTGAGCTATAGCCCCGCAGTGACAAAACGGTATCGCCGACGAGTGGTCGGTCGCTACCCGGTTGGGGGAGGTTGTTTCTTAATTCCTGGCTTAGGAAGCACCCGGTCACCGGAACGAACCCTCCTTCGCCGCACCGCAGTCTCCTCTTCGATGACGGTAAAACGAATACCCCCCATCAAATCGCTGATCAGGTTAAAGACCACCACCAGTACCACGGTGGTTGCTGTGCCACCCACCACCATAACCAAACCGCCCAAAACAAAGATGCGGAAAATTTGTTCCGTGTCAAAAGCAAAGTCTTCTAACGCAAACAGTTGGGCAATAAAGTGCTCAACTTTTTCAATGGTTCCGGCGTCGCTGGCTGCTCCCCAAACCATAGAGGTAGCAATCACCGTCATGCCCCACACACACAAGTAAAAAATTAACCCAATTTTAAGTACCGACCAAGGCTCAATATGGCGCAACAGTCGGCGAACCCGGCGAACCCGAAACCCACCGCGCTCTCTCCCGGTAATGCGTTCAGGTTTTGAATCTTTTTCTGATTTACGAAAACGAGGCCCCTTTGCTGGGCTGAGGTCTTCTGCAAAAACCTCTTTTTCGTTTTCACCCGTGGGCTCAAACTCTGTTGATTGCTTATCTCCACTGCTTTGAAAAAGGTCTTCAAGGCGCGCTGCGGTAGTTGCTGGCCCGCCCAATTCAGGAAGTTCTTCACTCCCTGTCGTGGGGTCAACCACTTCTTCGTTTTCTGCTTGTTCAGATTCTTCTTCCACGACCGGTGAGTCTAGAGGAATCAGAGCAGTTGGTCGCGGTCGCCTAGCATTTGTCTTTCAAAACCCTCTCGTTAAGGGATGAAACTGGCCACACTTTGCGCCTTGGCGGTGGCCCTGGCTCGACCAACACGAACCACGATCACCACCTCAAAACCATCCCGACGAAACGACTCCAGGGTTGCCCCATTACTGGTGGCCATTAACTGTGCTGCTTTTTCCGGATCAACCCGGTCAGTTGCTGCTGCTAAGGCGGCAGCATCTGCTGCGGTACGGGCTTGTGCACGCTCCACCGCTACTGCACCTAACTCCGCAGCAAGGATCGCTAAACCCACCGCCAGTAAAACCAGCAAAGCCATTAACGGTAAAGTCTGACCTCGGTCATTAAGCGGTTCTTTTTTAGACAACATAATTTCCTCACTTGGTTTCCAAGTAATTGGAATACAGGGGGGAAGTTTTGTTGCTTACAACTTATTCTTCGAGATCGACAGTTTCGCTTTCAGCTTCAACTGTGTCTTCGTCTTCGCTCATGTCTTCGGCAGGGACCCGAGACAACGCCACCACATGCTGCCCATCATCGGGGTTCATTACCCGAACCCCAGTAGCGCTTCTTCCCTGGAGCGAAATATCTGAAACCGACATACGAATAATCACCCCACCAGAGGTCACCGCAAAAATATCATCATCTTCATTCACCACCACAGCCCCTGCTACCTGGCCACGTTCTTCGGTTACCCCGATACCTCGCACCCCTAACCCACCCCGTCCTTTGGTGGAAAACTCGTCAAGGCTGGTTCGTTTACCAAACCCTTGCGTGGTCAAATGCAAAACGGTGGCCCCAGGCTTCACCACAGCACAAGACAAAAGCTCATCGCCTTCTCGGAACTTCATGCCTCGTACCCCCGCAGCGGTACGGCCCATTGAGCGCACTGCCGATTCGTCCATGCGTAAGGTTTGGCCCGACCGCGACACCAGCAACAAATCATCTTTCCCGCTGGTAGCCATGACATCAACCAACTCGTCGCCATCATTAAGTTTGATAGCAATAAGGCCCGCTTTTAACGAAGAGTCATAAGCAGAGAACTTCGTCTTTTTTACTCGACCACTTCGGGTAGCAAAAAACAAGAAGCGATGCGTTTCGTAATCTCTGGTATCGATCACTGCCTGAATGCGTTCCTCTGCCTCTAACGGCAGCAAGTTAATAATGGCGGTGCCGCGTGCCGTACGGCTTGCTACCGGCACTTGATGTGCTTTTAAGCGATACACCTTGCCCCGAGTAGAAAAGAACAATAAATATGCATGCGCAGAAGTATGTAACAAGTGAGTAACCACATCTTCATCTTTAAGACGCGCCCCCGCAACCCCGCGGCCCCCGCGGCCCTGGGTACGGAATTCATCGGCAGACATTAACTTCACATACCCACCGGCACTCATGGTGAACACTTGCTCTTCATCATCAATCAAATCTTCAACATCAAGCGACCCAGGATCAACCATCAGTTCGCTTTTTCGTGGCGTGGCGTGGGCTTCACGAACTGCTTGCATTTCTTCCTTGATGACCTCGCGAAGTCGTACTTCGTCACCCAATATGGCTTCCAAGGCATCCATGGTGATTTTAAGCTCAGCTAAACGTGCCTCTAAATTGGTTCTGCCCAAACGAGTAAGTCGCACCAACTGCATATCCAAAATATGATTCGCCTGAATTTCAGTGAAACCGAAATCCTCACCCATTAACCCCTCACGGGCGTGACTACGGTCTTCAGAAGATCGGATGAAGGCAATGATTTGATCTATTTGATCTAATGCTTTGATTAAACCTTCAGTGATATGAGATTCAGCTCGAGCTTTTTCTAGCCGGTACTGCGAACGGCGGGTAACAACCTCCACCTGATGTTCAATATAAGCAACCAAGAGTTCCCGCAAGTTCAAAAGACGGGGCACTCCATCAACTAATGCCACAGAGTTCACCGAAAAAGTGGTCTGCAAAGGTGTCCGCTTGAACAGATTGTTCAAAATAACCAGTGCCGGAGCATCCCGTTTTAAGGTAATAACAATGCGGGTTTTTCCTTGCGCCGACTCGTCGTTGATATCGGAAATACCTTCAATTTCACGGCTATCAACGAGGTCACGAATTTTGACCATGATTTGGTTCGGACTGGCCTGATAAGGCAACTCACTCACCACAATACGGTTCGTCCGTTTACCTTCTTCGATTTCTGTACGGGCCCGCATGCGAATACTTCCCTTACCGGTGCGGTAAGCATCTCGACTTCCGGCTCGGCCCAAAATAAGTGCGCCGGTAGGAAAGTCAGGAGCCGGCATGAAGTGCATCAAATCATCCGGGGTGGCCTCTGGGTTATCAATAAGATGCATGGTGGCATCAATAACCTCACCCAAGTTATGGGGGGCAATGTTGGTGGCCATTCCCACAGCGATGCCTTGACTTCCGTTTACCAACAAGTTAGGAAAACGCGCCGGCAACACCTTGGGCTCGCTGAACTCACCCGAATAGTTATCTATAAAATCAACAGTGTCTTCATCTATACCGTTAAGAAGCGCCAAAGCAATAGGGTCCAAACGGCACTCGGTGTAACGGGCGGCAGCCGCCGAATCGTCGGGAGAGTAACCAAAGTTTCCCTTAGGGTGAATAACCGGATGGCGCAAACTAAAGTTTTGCGCCATACGCACCAACGCATCGTAAATAGCTAAATCTCCATGCGGGTGGTATTTACCCATGACTTCGCCAGTAACTCTGGCGCACTTCATCGTTGGTCGGTCGGGGCGGGCCCCCAGGTCGTACATGCCCCATAAAATTCGACGATGCACTGGCTTTAAACCATCTCGCGCATCAGGGAGCGCACGAGAAACAATGACCGACATGGCGTAATCCAGAAAAGATTGTTCCATCTCTTCTTGAATTTCGATGGGCTCAATAGTACCCATCGGTATGTTTTCCGTTGGTGTGTCGTTGGTATCGCTCATAATGACCCTTAAATATCCAAGAAGCGGACGTCGTGCGCATTGGCCTGAATAAACTTTTTCCGGCTCTCCACATTTTCACCCATCAGGGTCGAAAAAATTTCGTCAGCTATGGCCATCATTTCTACCGTTACTTGCAGCAGGGTGCGTTTGGTGGCATCCATAGTGGTGGCCCGCAACTCGTCGAAGTCCATCTCACCGAGACCCTTCAACCTTTGAAACTCTCTTTTGTGGTTGGGGTGCTCCACCAAAAATGCGTCTTTAGCATGATCGTCTTTTAGATAAATCTTTTCTTTACCCACCACCGTGGAGTACAACGGAGGTTGCGCAATATAGATGTGACCGGCTTCCACCAAAGGCCGCATCTGACGGAAGAAAAACGTTAACAACAGGGTACGGATATGGCTGCCATCAACATCAGCGTCGGCCAACAAAATTACTTTGTGATAACGAATCTTTTCTAAGTTGAACTCTTCGCCAAAGCTTCCCCCGATGGCCTGAATAAGGGTCTGCACTTCATTGTTTTTCAACATCTTGTCGGGGCGGGCTCGCTCCACGTTCAAAATTTTTCCGCGAATGGGCAAAATAGCCATGGTGCGCGGGTCACGAGCCTGCACCGCTGACCCACCGGCAGAATCGCCTTCCACGATAAAGAGTTCTGACTCACGCGGATCACGTGAAGAACAGTCTTTAAGTTTGTCAGGCATACCAGCGCCATCAAGCGCAGACTTTCGGCGAGCAGACTTTCGCGCATCGTGGGCAGCAATGCGTGCCCGTTGCGCATTAATAGCTTTTTGGAGCACCCGTTTTGCTTCTGATGGGTGTTCTTCTAACCATTCTGCAAGACGCTCATTGGTTGCTTTTTGCACCAGGGAGCGTATTTCAACGTTGCCGAGTTTTGATTTTGTTTGCCCTTCAAACTGAGGGTCACCAAGACGCACGCTAATAATGGTGGTCATACCCTCTCGAATATCTTCGCCTTGAAGATTGTCGTCTTTTTCTTTCAAAAGACCCTTCACTCGGGCGTAGCGATTCATTACCCCGGTTAACGCGGTACGGAACCCTTCTTCGTGCATGCCCCCTTCAATGGTGTTGATGCCATTAGCAAAAGAATGCAGTCCGTCGGTGTTAAACCCGGTGTTCCACTGAAAGGCCACCTCAACTTCGTGGTCCTCTTCTTCTTGTGCAAAATATCCAACCACTGAAAACAATGATTCTTTAGAAGCGTTGATGTGCTCAACAAAGTCTCGAATACCACCGGCGTAACAGAACACCGTTTCGTTAGGAGTCTCGTCACGTTCATCGCGGAAACAAATTTCTAGCCCACGATTTAAAAAAGCCATCATCTGAAAACGCTCTAAGAGCGTCTGCGCACGAAATTTTGTTTCTTCGAAAATTTCATCATCGGGCCAAAAAGTGACGGTAGTGCCGGTGCGGTTATCGGGAGCTTCACCAATATCCGCCAGACGAGAATCTAACTGCCCACCGTCAATAAAGGTCATAGCATGGCGGCGCCCATGCCGATCAATTTCTACTTCCACACGAGAAGAAAGCGCATTCACTACCGAAATACCAACCCCATGCAGGCCACCCGACACTTTGTAACCTTCGCCGCCAAACTTACCGCCAGCATGTAACACCGTTAACACCACTTCGGCAGCCGTGAGGTCTTCGTATTGGTGATGTTTATCAACTGGTATCCCGCGGCCGTCATCTGAAACTCGGCAAGATCCATCAGGTAACAAGGTCACAAAAATTGTTGAACAGTGCCCCGCCATGGCTTCGTCAACAGAGTTATCTACCACTTCCCAAACCAAGTGGTGAAGCCCCGAGGGGCCCGTTGACCCGATGTACATACCGGGTCGTTTACGAACCGCTTCTAATCCTTCTAAAACCGTAATGTCAGCAGCGTTGTAAGAGGTCTCTGTTTCCGTCATTTTACTTGTCTCCAAAGGTGGTTTTCCCGAAGTAAACCAACCACAATTTTTGTTGTTTAGCGGAGCAAAACCGCAGGTCAGAGGAGAAGAACACAGCACCCCAAGTGTAGCACTTCACCACGCAAAATAGGGATCAATAATCAAGAGCAAAAGCCACGACTCTTTAAAAAAATATCAACAGAAATAAGGAGGTTTAACGGTGCTCGTTTGGGCGCACCCGAACCTGAACTTTAGTGATTTTTCCCGGCCCAACCAGGCCTTCTATTCGCTCTAAAAGTTGCGTTTCTAGCCAGGTAATTTGACTAGCCCAAGCAGGGTCTTCTACCCGCACTAACAAAACAGAACCTTTTACCGCAACCGCTTGAACTCGAGTAGCTAACTCGGGGCCCATCAAGTCAGGCCACGCCTTGATGATGTTTGTGGTGGCATCAATTTCTGGTGCACCCATATCAGCCATAAGACGTTCCAAACTCTGTCGAAGTGGCGTCGGAGCTCTTTTTCTTTGTATCACGATTTTATTTTTCCTTCAACGATTTGGATGACTTGTGAAACATCCACGCCTTTAGGAAGTTGTCCCGCCGAAGTTACCAAGGTTTGACATTGGGGCAGCAAGGCAACCAGCCCCGCTGAGCGAGTTTCATCTAATTCAGAAAAAACATCATCTAATAAAATTACCGGATGTACCCCAACCGCATCAGCAATCACCTGGTGGCCACCCAAACGCAAAGCGAGCGCCAATGATCGTTGTTCTCCTTGAGAAGCCTGCGTTCGCGCCGGCATACCAGAAAGAGTAATAACCAGATCATCACGGTGGGGCCCCACCGTGGTCACTCCTCGACGAAGATCATCAGAACGTGATTCTTCTAAGGCAACAGCAAGGCCTTGGGTGGCCCAAGCCGCTTCGTAATGCAGGGTTCCCGTCGCTCCCTCACCCTGCAACCCAGCCAAAACATTAAAAACGGGGTCTTGGAGTTGTTCAACCAGAAGACGTCGAGCGTCTACTAACGCTTGACCAGATTCAACAAGTTTGGCATCCCAAACATCAAGCGTGCTCAACACGTCTGGGGTGTTTCGGCCTTTCGCTTGTTTTAACAAAGTATTTCTTTGTCGTAATACTTTGTCCAAAGTGGTACGGAGTTCATAATTACGGGGATGCAAATTTATAAGCAGTTGGTCCAAATACTCACGCCGCTCCCCAGGACTACTTTTAATTAATCGTAAATCATCAGGAGCAAAGACTGTGGTACGCAAATAACCCAAAAGATCACGAGATCGCTTTACCGGATTGCTGTTCACTAAAATTTTATTTCGTCCGGTTAGCGACAACTCTGCTTCTAACAACACCATGCGGGCGCCAACACTTACCTCTGCTCGCACTATGGCCTGATTTTCCCCATTGCGAACCAGGGTTTCTGTTGAGGCACCACGAAATGAACCCGCTAAAGACAACCATGCCAAGCCTTCTAAAATGTTGGTTTTACCTTGGCCGTTGTTACCCACAATGGCAGTAAGGCCTTCACTAAAAGTAAGATCGGCCGTTTGATGGTTTCTAAAATCGGTAAGCCAAAGCCGTCGTACCGGCATAAAGATTAAGACACACGTACTGGCATAAGCAGGTAAAGAAACTGTTCATCGCCCACACTGCGCAATACCGCTGGCTTTAATGAATCAATAGTTTCTAATTGCACCTCGGCGCCAGAAGAAACTTCAAGCCCGTCAAGAAGGTAGGCCGGGTTAAAAGCCACCACTAAATCTGTCCCAGAATATTCTGCATCAATGGTTTCGCGAGCCTGACCCACATCTTGGGTAATGGCAATCAACTCCAAGCCATCAGCAGACATTTCTAAACGCACGGGGGTGTTTTCTTGCGCTAACAAACGAACCCTGCGCAAAGCATTCGTCAAAACACCTCGATCAACAACCAACGTATTGGGGTGATCTTCAGGAATGAGGTTCCGGTAGTTAGGGAACTCCCCTTCAATCAAGCGCGTTGACACGCTTACGCCACCCACACAAAAAGTTGCATCATGTTCACCAAAAGACACGGTGAGTTCATCGGCGTCAGAAAGAAGTTTGCCGACCGCTTCAAGCGCTCGTGACGGAACCAGCACCGTTTGATCAGTTTGTAAAACAGAAGTACCAGGTAAATCACGAACCGCTAAACGGTACGAATCGGTAGCAACAAAACGGAGGCCATCGTTTTCTGGCGCCAACAACACCCCGGTTAAAATTGGGCGAGAATCGTCACCACTGGCTGCAGTTACTACTTGATCAAGAGCAGCTGCTACCCCAAAGGCATCTAAAGTAACCGTTTCTCCGCTAGCCGGCTCTAAGCGAGGAAACTCATCGGCGGGCATTGTTCGTAAATTAAAATCACTACGCCCGGAAGATAAATTAGCTCCCTCGTCATCGATGGTCACCTCAACCTGGCCGCTACTTAACGCACGAACAATGTCTGACGCCAGTTTCGCTGGCAACACGGTTGCGCCATCTTCTTGACCACCAACGTCAACCGCCACCTGAATGGTGAGATCATTATCGGTACCGGTAACCGTGAGATCATTACCAATTAAATTTAAATGCAATCCTGAAAGCACTTGCAAAGCACCACCTCTGGTGGAGGTTGCTTGCCGAGCAATAGTAAAAGCATGGTCGAGGACATCTCGTTCACAACGGAACTTCACAGGTACGTCACTTTCGCCTTGGAAGGTTCAACATGGATAGTGGGGATAGTAGGTGCTGTGGATTGTGGATGAGTGGACATTCGTGCAGGTGGTGGAGTATTTCTTTTTACACCGTTTATCCACCATTGTCCACAAGATGTAGAAAGGCCACTGGTGGGCCTGTGGGGAACTGGTTGTTTGTCCACAGTTCGTCCTCACCTATTTCTGGGATTTTATGGCAGCGGTAAGGGTGGTTACCTGGTCGTAAATTTCTCTTCGCTCTGCCATGAGGTTACTTATTTTGTCTACGGCGTGAATAACTGTGGTGTGGTCACGGCCACCGAACTCTTTGGCAATCGCTGGGTAACTTAAGTCGGTGAGGTCTCTAAAGACGTACATAGAGATCTGTCGAGCGGTAACCAAAGGCCGCCGGCGGCTTCCGCCAGTAAGTTCATCAAGAGAGAAACTATACATTTCTACTGTTTTTTCAAGAATCAAATCTGGGGTAATACGTAAAGGCTTATTTGCGGTAATGAGGTCTTGGAGCACCGTGCGGGCCATGTCTTCAGTTAACTGCACGTCGTTCAGACTAGAGAAAGCAGTTACTCGAGTAAGGGCACCCTCAAGCTCTCGAATGTTATCGGTGATGTTTTCTGCAATAAAGAGAAGAACCTCTGCCGGTATTTTTACTTTCGAAGGAGTGTCTTCGGCTTTTTTACGCAAGATAGCGAGCCGGGTTTCTATGTCGGGGGGTTGAATATCGGTGATGAGGCCCATTTTGAAACGACTCTTTAAGCGGTCTTCAAGGGTAGGTATGGCATCTGGTGGGCGGTCGCTGGATAATACGATTTGCCCACTGGCTTGATGCAAACTGTTGAAAGTGTGGAAGAACTCTTCTTGGAGTCCTTGCTTTCCTTCCATGAACTGAATGTCATCAATTAAGAGAACATCAATCTCGCGGTAGTACTGCTTGAATTCAGGCAGAGTTTTATTACGAATAGCTTCAACAAAGCGGTTCATAAAAACTTCAGAAGAAACGTAGCGAACACGATGGGTGGGGTAATGGTCACGCACGTAGTTGGCTATGGCGTGCAAAAGGTGTGTTTTTCCCAACCCTGCATCACCGTAGATAAAAAGAGGGTTGTAGTTGCGGCCAGGGGTTTCGGCTACAGCAAGAGCGGCTGCCGCAGCAAAACGATTTGAGGTACCAACAACAAAATCATCAAAAGTTAATCGTTTTCCAAATGCATCCGAGGAAGAGGGTTGAGTGTTTTGTTGTTGAGTTGGCTGCGGCGTTTTGTTGATGGGGACAAAAGTGGTTTCTTTAGTAACAGGAGCAACCGGATCAGTGTCTAAAAAGGTGCTGTCGGTAACTACTTCGAAACGTAACTTAAGTTTTCCGTCCGAGAGTTCAGTCAAAGCATCTTGAACGATTTTTCGATACCGGCCGTCGATGCGGTCACGCACCACGGTGCTTGGTACGGAAACAACTAACTCTTCATCGGTCACGTTAAGTGCCGTGGTGGATTTAAAGTTCATTTGCCACACCACATCAGAGACTTGTAGTTGAATTGCTTTAGAACAAGCCGCCCATATGGTGGCCGATTCTTCCTTGGTTGTTATTTCGTTCAATGTCCTACTCCATTGTCGTCTTTTCCACAACTGTGGATCACCCTGTGGAAAAAGAGAAAAACCCTGGGGGGGTTTAGACAAGTACTCTCTCACCAATTTGAATGGACGTGGCAACGTAGCATCAGAATCCGCATCGCGCGCAACTGGAAATCTCGGAAAGTAAAAGTCCTGCTTATTCTATGTTTCGCGCGTAACCGCAGGGGCTAAAGAAGCGTTTTTAAACAACTGCCGCGCCGCGGATAAATCCAAAAGGAGGAAAAGTAGACCTGTGGATAACTTTGTGGCAATGTGGCTTTCCTCGTTTACCGGTTGGCGCGCGTGGTCTTATACCCGTAGCCTTTAGCGATGCCTCGTATGTCACCCGAGCATTAAGTCTGACAGGTTTGTCAGATTCTCACCGGTGGCCTCAATCTATCGCTGTTGCTTGGTGCTCCTTCTTCTTATGACACCAAGTAGCCGACAGGAGTTATAAATGAAACGTACCTTTCAACCCAACACTCGCCGCCGGGCGCGCAAACATGGGTTTCGTCACCGTATGAGCACTCGAGCTGGACGGTCAATTATCAAGTCTCGCCGCCACAAAGGTCGCGCACGCCTGTCAGCTTGATTGGCCGGCTTGGAACACGGGGCGATTTTGATGCCCTCCGCCGCCATGGACAACGTGCACGAAGTGGCCCGCTCCAACTGCAGTTTTTGGCTTCAGTGAGCACCCCAAGGTCTACTCGTGTTGGTTATGCCATTGGGCGTTCGGTAGGAAACGCCGTGATCCGAAACCGTACCCGTCGCCGCTTGCGCTCCATTATGACTGACCTTTCTTCTTCCGAGTCGTTACTCCCTTGCGGAGATTATTTGATTCGCGTGCAACCAGCAGCGTCCCAAGCGACTTTTACTGAATTAAAAGACTGGACACAAACCATGTTGAGTGACCTAAAGGCACGCTCATGACGGCAAAAATGGGCTCTGAACTGGGGGTTTTTGCAAAAAGCATTCATTTTGTGGTCCGCGGCTATCAACGCCTTGGGGCCGGCCGGCCATCACCGTGCCGTTTTGTTCCTTCTTGTTCAAACTATGCACTTGATGCTCTTGAACAACATGGCGCAAGTAAGGGGTCTTGGTTGATGATTCGTCGTATTGGGCGCTGTAACCCTTGGGGAAAAAGTGGTTGGGACCCTGTACCGTCACCAACTCAGCCCACCCGTACTGTTCTTACTCATTCTTGTTTATCTGAAGAGGTTCGCTGATGTTTGACTTAATTGCCTCGTTGTTGGCCTGGTTTTACGAACTTGTCCCGTCTTATGGTTTGTCCATTGTGCTGCTCACCATGGTGGTCATGGTGGTGGTTACCCCGTTGACCCTTAAAGGGACGCGGTCGATGATCAAAATGCAGCACATGCAGCCGGAAATGAAGAAAATTCAAAACCGGTACAAGGGCGACCGAGAAAAGATGAACAAGGAAATGATGGCCTTTTATCAGGCCAATGGCATCAACCCCATGGGTGGGTGCCTTCCAATGTTTATCCAAATGCCGGTTTTCATTGTTCTTTACAACGTTTTACGGGGGTTAACCCGGCGTCTTTCAGACGTTGGTGAGAGCGCAGGCTGGATTGCCGGTCGTTTAGCTTCAGGGAAAACTGCTACCGGAGTACTAGACGAACCATCGGTTTTCTTCCCGGATTACATTTCTTCTGGGTCAAAACTTTTTGAAGATCTCAGTAATACCACGGAAATGATTTTCTTAGGTTTTGATCTTTCGCGGTCGGCCAGCGATGCTTTGAGCGAGTCGTTGATGTCGATGGTGCCTTACCTGGTGTTGATGCTTCTGGTTTTTGTGAGCTCGTGGTATCAACAAAAACAGATTCGAGGCCGAAGTACTGGCCAGGCGGTGAACCCGCAGCAGCAAATGATCATGAAGGTGATGCCGTTTTTCCTTCCGATGATTTCTTACAGCCTCGATGCGGCCCTGGTGCTTTATTTTGTGATCTCAAACATATACCGGATTGCTCAACAGTCGTACATTACGCGGACCTTGTACGGGCCAGGGCAAGATAAACCGGTGGTGGTGCAGCCAGAGCCAAATGCTTCAGCCAAAGTAGAAAAAGCAGGAAAGAAGCCAAATAACTCCCAGAAACAAGGGAAAAACTCAAGTAACAGCGAGCCAATAGTAAGCCAAGGTTCGGCTGTTAAAAGAAATCGAACCACGGCTGGCAATAATAAGAATAGTTCTCAAAATAAGAATGAGAAGCGACAGATACCTTCAGAAAAGCAAAAAGATACTGATCCGAAGGTGAAACGTCGCCGTTTTGGCCGCCAGAAAGATGCGGAACAAAACGAAGAAAATGACCAAAAACCACCATCAGCCCGCAAGGGCGGAGGCCGGACTACCCCTTCTGGGACGGCACAACCTGGTGGTTCTCACCGAAAAAAGAACAAAAAGAAAAGGAAGTAACCCGTGGAATGGATTGAAACCACCGGGGCCACCATTGATGAAGCAAAAGACTTCGCATTAGATCGACTTGGCGTAGCCGAGGACGAACTTGAAGTAGAAGTACTGATTGAACCGTCAAAATCAATGTTTGGCCTAAAAAAGACAGAAGCCCGTTTAAAGGCGCGCGTGCGACCCACAACCCCGCGTCCTAAGACAGAACGCCGAGATCGGAACCGGCGAGATCGGAACCGTAACTCAAATAGCCGTGGGAAAAATGAAAAAACCGACAATAAGGGTCGGAAAAACAACCAGGGTGATCAGGCAAAGAAAAAATCAGAGAAAACTGAGCAACCTGATAAGGCAGAAAAACCGAAGACCGAAGACAAGCCAAAAAATCAGCGAAACCGACAAAAAGATCGGCAACCAGCGAAGGAGAAGGCAGACGTGGAAAAAATGGACTTGCCTACACAGGCAGAAATAACTGAAGATTTTGTGGGAGGCCTGCTTAGTGAAATGGGTCTTGATGCAAACGTAGTGAGCACGATCGATGAAGATCACCTCACGGTAGAAGCCCATGGTTTAAACCTTGGCTTAGCTATTGGCCAACAAGGCGATACGGTGCGTGCCATTACAGAGCTTGCCCGAACCATTATCCAACGCCGCTCTGATGGTGCCGCCAGTGGCTCCATGATTGTGGACATTGGTGGTTATCGAGCCCGCCGTCAGTCGTTTCTTGAAGAGTTCACGCGAACTCAAGCAGAAGCAGTTTTGGCCGACGGAGGGGCACGATCCCTTGAACCAATGGGTTCTGCTGATCGCCGCATTGTGCACAACACGGTGTCAGACATTGATGGTCTGGAAACCCTTTCACAAGGGTCCGACATGAACCGTCGAGTGGTTATTCAAGTTGCCACTAACTGAAGAAGTCGAAAACTGCATTAATCAAGTACTTGATGCAGCGGTTGTTGAAGGGTATTTAACCCCGATGGCGGCCACCGAAGGGCCCGCGCATAGCGCGGGCTTTTTGGGCTTTTTAGCGACCCACCCACTTCCCCTTACCAAAGATTGCTTAGCGGTTGACTTGGGTACAGGAGGTGGGGTCCCAGGGTTAATTTTGGCCGCGCTCACCCCATGCCGGTGGATATTTGTTGATCGCGGGAATCGGCGCTGCCAGTTTCTTACTTGGGCGGTTCGTGAGCTTTCTTTAGAAGGTCGGGTGGAAGTAAAGGAAGCAGATGCAGTTGATTTTGCTCACGGCCCACAAAGAGGGCAGGCAAAACTTGTGACGGCACGCAGTTTTGCTTCCCCAGCATCAACTGCAGAATGCGGCGGCCCCCTTCTTGCCCGCGGAGGGTATTTGGTGGTTAGTGAGCCACCAGATAACGTCTTTCGGTGGCCAGAAGAAGAACTTAAACAACTCGGTTTGGCCCCGTTAACACAGTGGCACAACGGGCGCGCCGGTTATCAGGCGCTAACTTCTCTGGATAAAGCAGAAAAACGGTTTCCTCGTCGTTTTTCTCGACAAACAGGAGACCCACTGTTTTAAGGGGTGTTTCACGTGAAACACCCCTTTTTAGAAAGAATCTTGGTTTTTGTGTTTCACGTGAAACATTGACTTGCATTTTGCTTAAATACCGGGCAGGATGTCCAAGATGAATGAATTCACCGAATCACCAGGGCAAGGCCGCCGGGTAATCGCCATCGCGAACCAAAAAGGCGGGGTAGGGAAAACCACTACCACCATAAACCTTGGGGCAGCAATGGCAGAACAAGGAAAGAAAGTACTTGTTGTTGACCTCGATCCACAAGCAAACACTACCACTGGGCTAGGATTTTCTCCGCGAGAGCTTGACCACTCTGTTTATGACGTCCTTTCGCAAACAGCAACCACAGAAGGCACAGTATTGGCCACCGAAGTAGACGGCCTCGATCTGTTGCCCTCAAATATTGCCCTTGCAGGGGCAGAAATTGAATTGGTAACGGCGTTTAGCCGCGAACACCGCCTAGAGCGAGCCCTGGCCAGCGTCGAACATCGGTACGACATGATTTTAATTGATTGCCCGCCGGCCCTGGGCCTCCTTACGGTAAATGCTTTTGTGGTTGCCAATGAAGTATTGGTGCCTATTCAATGCGAATACTATGCATTAGAAGGCCTCGGGCAACTAATGAGCAACGTGGAGTTAGTACGAGAAAACCTGAACCCAACATTAGAAGTTTCTACTATTGTTCTGGTGATGTACGACGCAAGAACCAAACTTTCTGAACAGGTAGCGCACGAGGTGCGTGTACACTTTGGTGATCGAGTGTGTCGGCAAATAATTCCTCGAACTGTTCGTTTGTCTGAAGCACCGTCTTATGGCCAACCAATAACCGTATTTGACCCCACCGCACGAGGTGCGGTGGCTTACCGACAACTCGCAAGGGAGATTTTGTCATGACCCGTCAAAGTGGGCTGGGGCGAGGCCTCTCTGCTCTTATTCCAGGAAGCGAACCGCAAGAGAAAGAAATAAGTGAAGAAGAAGAAAGGTTCGCTTGGCTTCCCCTATCAGAGGTCGTAGCAAACCCTTTACAACCGCGCACAAGGTTCGACGATAAAAAACAGCAGCAACTTGTCGAATCCGTACGAACTCACGGTATACTTCAGCCAATTTTAGTACGTTCCACATCTTTTGGTTACGAAGTGGTAGCCGGTGAGCGACGATTGCGGGCTGCTCAAGAAGCAGGACTTTTTCAAATACCTGCTTTGGTGCGTCAAGTAGATGACCAAGCTTCTTTTGAACAAGCGGTAGTAGAAAACCTCCAGCGAGATGACTTAAACGCCATTGAAGAAGCCCAGGCTTTTTCTCGGCTTATGGAAGAATTTGGTTTCACCCAACAAGAAGTGGCTGATCGAGTAGGAAAAGGGCGGCCTACGGTGGCAAATGCTCTCCGATTGCTGCATTTACGCCCCGCTCAGCAAGAAATGGTGCGCCAAGGTCAGATCTCCGCTGGTCACGGCAGAGCACTTTTAGGTATTGACGACCAGCAAGCGCAGAACACCCTTGCTCAACGAATAATCGATGAAGAACTCTCGGTGCGACAAACAGAAAAACTCGTAAATGACCTCAATGATCATGAAATAGTTCGCCCCCCTTCAGAAAAACCACAAGTTTTGAAAGATGTAGGTGTTTTAGAAGTAGAACGCGTGTTAAGCGATCGTTTATCCACCAAGGTGGCGGTGAGCACAAAGGGCGGGCGTGGGCGAATCATGGTTACCTTCGCCGACAAAGATGACTTATCCCGCTTATTTAACCTTATAAACGGAGAGAACTCTTTTTAAGGAGTTTCTTCAGGGTTGGTCATCCAGGTAGTGATGGCCAACGAAAAGGCTTCTGCTAATTCTGCGGTGGATTGAACTACCAAGGACGGTGGCCCCAAAAGGCAAAGAACCGCAGGCATTCGAGTGCGGCGTAAAGCGGGAAGTCGCATGCCGTGAAGCTTGGGCTCGGCCTGATTAAGTGGTGTCAAATTTGTGGCACAAAAACTGGCAAGTTGGCGGCCTCCCTCACTATGAAAACCTTCCGTGGCAAAAAAAGCAAGCGAGCTTTGAGAATCATTCTTAACACGGAGCCCTAAATAGAGTTCAGCCTCAAAACGATTAGCAATTTCTGCCTGATTGCTTTCCTCAGGATGATCAAGCAGTAACACATTGGCCCCCAAAGCCCTTAACGACCGAGTAATAGCGGTTGCTAGGGCTCCACAGGCACCAAACTGACCTAAAGCAATACGTCGGCCATCTAAACCAATGCGCCGCTGACGTAAACGCTCCAACTCACGCACCTGAACCACCGGAGTCGAACCAGCAGATCGACCAGCTAACTGGTGTAACTCTTGCACAGTACTAACCCCAGTAATACCATCTGAAGGAAGCCCAATATTACGCTGAAAATCTAATAAAGAACGCGAAGTGTCCGGCCCAAAAATACCGTCAACACGCCCGGCATCAAAGCCCAACACACCAAGACGCAACTGAAGATCCGCAACATCATCGCCCCGCATCATCGGGACATGTAAATACAAATGACGGTCACCCAACTGAAAACTGGCTTCAACTAACGCGGCCAAAGTTTGAGGACCAACAATCCCATCTTCCATCAACCGGCGGGTTGATTGAAAAACTCTTACCTGCGCCTCAGTTACCGAAGAAAAAGAAAAAGCTGTGACCTCATCGCCCAACACCTCAAAACCAGCCAAAGACAAACGATGGTGGAGGTCTCGCACTAAGTCACCAGAAGAGCCAACACTAAGAAACGCCTCGTGCTGGGGGTTGTGATCAGCCATGGCAGCACTCCTTCACGGAGCGCAGTCTAGACCTGAGAAAAGCCCAGATTAAATAAATTCAGATAATTCAGCAAGAAGAGCAGGTTTACCCTTGGCACCGACAATACGTTTTACTGGCTGGCCATCTTTAAAAAGAATTAAAGTAGGGATGCTCATGACCTCAAAACGCTGTGCCAAACCAGGAGCATCATCGACATTCACCTTGGCAATTTTCAAAGAACCAACCTGTTCATCGGCAAGCTCCTCAAGAACCGGAGCAATCATTTTGCAAGGGCCACACCATTCCGCCCAAAAATCAACCAAAACTGGTTCAACAGCAGAACCGACCTCTTCATCAAAGGTAGTTTCGGAAAGTTGTGAAATTGAATCAGACATGAGGGGCGCTTCTTTCTTTTGCAGTCAGATGGACGAGAAACCAAAAGGTCTTCCTGTTCTGTCTACCCGATGAACGCCAGCCAACCGCACGTAAAGCGCTGGTCGATTGTCACGCCACAGTGAAAAAACTAATCCTGCAAACTCTCAAGCCAACGCTCAGCATCCAAAGCAGCCATACACCCCGACCCAGCAGCAGTAATTGCTTGACGATAAGTGTGGTCCTGGACATCGCCACAAGCGAAAACACCAGCCACCCCAGTAGTAGAATTATCTGGCCCCGTAACCAAATAACCACCGTCATCGAGTTCAAGGTGACCAACAAACAAATCAGTATTCGGCCGGTGACCAATAGCAATAAATACGCCAGTAACCGGCAGATTTCTGGTTACTCCGGTAAGGGTGTCTTTTAAAGTCAACCCCTCCACCTTGGTGTCACCTAAAATTTCTTCCACCGTGGAGTTCCAAGCAAACTCAATTTTAGGGTTTTCTTCAGCACGGGCTTGCATAATTTTTGAAGCACGCAACGCATCTCTACGATGAACCACAGTGACCTTGCTGGCAAAACGGCTCAAAAAGTTTGCTTCCTCTAGCGCAGAGTCCCCGCCCCCTACCACAGCGATTTCATGATCACGAAAGAAAAAACCATCGCAAGTAGCACAGGTAGATAACCCATGGCCCATCAAACGGGTTTCCGCCTCTAACCCCAACATGATTGAACGAGCACCAGTCGAAACAATGACTGACTCGGCTAAATAAGTGGGCTCTCCATCGCTGTCGCCTACCCAAACAGAAAAAGGCCGCTGAGAAAAATCCACCCGACTCACACGATCGGTAAGAAAATTCGCTCCAAAGCGAGCAGCCTGTTCACGCATATCGGACATAAGTTGCGGGCCCATAACCCCTTGAGGAAAACCAGGAAAGTTTTCTACCTCCGTGGTCAGCATCAACTGCCCGCCCGGTTGGTCGCTCGTTGAGGAAGGTTCACCCTCAATAACCAAAGGCGCTAAATCTGCACGAGCAGTATAAATGGCGGCGGTTAAACCAGCCGGACCCGAACCAATAATGACAACTTCATGATGATCAGACATAAAAACCCTTAAGTGACGAGACTATTGAGAAGGTGAAGAATCAGGAAGACGACGTGACCAGAACCAAGCCCCGAGAGCACAGCAAAGGCCACCCAGGACCAGGTAAGCGGTCCAACTTCCCCCAGGGAGAACATTATTTAACAAGCGGAATATTCCGACACTGAACAAAATCAAAACCGTCAACCCGCAAATAATGGCCACTAAACCAAAAACCACACCTCGCGAAGCGGCAAGCAACGGTTGAGTAGTGAGAGCACGTAAACGATCAACGGTATGAACAAAGCGATCGGTAATCTGCGTTTCCCACCCCACAGAGGCATCATCGGTGGAGTTCTGTGATAAATCATCAGCCATATGCGGAGCCTACACAGCCAACCGGTTCACCATCTTGGTTAAGGAACGATTACCTCAACCAAAAACCTGTTTAAACAATCAAAAGGGTCAACGATCAACAAATTGAAATGGCCAAAGATCACCAAAAGCTCTTGTTGATGGCCCTCAACCTCAACAGGCAACCACTCAGAACCGTCAGGTAACTCACCCAACAATTCCTGTTGTTGCGTTAAAGAAAACCCACAAGGAGAATTTTCGTGAGAAAGAGCAGCGCTCTCACGACGAGCAAAAAAACGCTCAGTAGCGGCCTCCTCAAAACTTTGGAGATCTAAAAATGGAGAACCTTCGAGAAGATCCACAGAACGTTCTAAAGCCAAACTCTCTGGAACGATCGGCGCATCACCCGAAAAATCTGCTTCAGTAGCAAAGGTGGCTTGCGTTTCCACCGATTCCGCCGCCCCAGAAGTCTCTTGATCCACCGCCGCAAAAGTAGTCGGCGACGGCAGAGCCACCGACGCAGCATCATCCGACCCAGATTCAAAAACCCCACTGGTCAAACTCACCGCAACCAACAACAAGGCAGCGGCCGCCGCAATACCCACGGCAACAACCGATGAAGGGCCCCGGCGCTTGCGCAACGGAACCACCACCTGATCGCCAACCGAAGAAACCGCGACCGCCAACTGAGTGTCCCGCAACAAAACATCAGGAAAAACCGGTGCCGCAGAAAGATGGGCTCGCACCTGTTGAAATTTTTCTACTCGAGCGAGCAACTCCGCTGAAGGGGACAACGGAAGCGAAGCCAAACCCTCAACAATGGACGCCGCCTGATCATCAAGAGCCGATACCTCTGCAGGCACAGAAAGATCTTTAGGTTCCATAGTCATAGGTTCTGACGCTCCGACAAGTCTGTTTGGTTCCCGGGTCTTAAAAAAGTTGCCAAAGCGCCCCGGCCCCGAGCAATACGCGACCGCACCGTCCCCGGGGGAATATCAAGAATCTCAGAAATCTCTGCATAATCCAGATCAAGCAAATCACGCAAAACTACCGCAACGCGAAACTCTTCAGGAAGGCGAGCCAACGCAGCATCAATAAGCAAACGATCAGCAACTAAACCATCCACCGGCGGGGCGGAAAGATCTACAGGCTCAAACGCGGCGTCCAAACCCACCAAGGGCCGGCGAGCACGCCGCCGCAACTCATCTAAACAAGCATTAGTAGTAACGCGATACAACCAAGTAGTAAAACGCGACTTCCCATCAAAACGATTAAGGCGAGTGGCTACAGCAATTAAAGCTTCCTGTGTCGCATCTAAAGCATCAGCATCGTTGCCCGCCAACCGTCGGCAAATACCCCAAACCTTGTCGTGATGACGGCGTAAAAGTTGATCAAGGGCTTCCGTATCGCCCTTTTGGGCGGCCCGCACCAAAAGAAGATCAGGGTCCTCTAAAAACGAAGGCGGCGAAGCGGAAGTAATAATATTCTGAGGTTATCGCGCTGGCTTCTAGGTAATAAGGAGCCAAGAAAGAGCGGCTACTCCAGCCACAAAAAACCCTGAAGCCACCACCGGCCACCACCATTTTCTTGTGTTTAACGAAGCGCTCTCGGGTTGGTGCTCAAGAAGCAAACGAAAGGCTAAAACTGAATCAGGTTGAGGAAGAGCATCGGGGTCAGCTAACGACCACAAAAAATTAGAAACCAACGAACGCGGACAACGCAGCAACAAGTCGTGCAGCAACAAAGACAAAGCAAGTAAATCAGGTTGCGTATCAAACGGGCCATCCCCGTTACCTGTTGGTCGACCACGAAAGTCTGTTAAACGCACCGAACGGTCAGGTAAAACTAAAATATTCGAAGTAGTAATCGCCCCATGAGGAATACCGCAATGGTGAGCAGACTCCACAACGCGGGCGGCACCAGCCACCCATGCGGCAACCTCGTCAGGATGAAGAACTGGCTGCTGATGCAGTAACTGGTTGAGGGGCCAACACTCCAGGCGCTCAAAAACTAAAACAGCCATCCCTTGATGATTGGTTGCATCAAAAAGGGCAACCACTCCCGCCAGACCAAGACGACCACCCGCCGTAGGAATATCCCCCGCATGAATAAGTTTGACCATCACCGGACGAGCCAACGTGAGATCCCAACCCTCCCAAACCTCAGTACGAAGCGTGTCGCCAGATAACTGATCCAAGCGATATCGGTCAGCAATCACTAACCCGGGTGCGCCACCAGACGCCTGTTGAAGAGCCACCGCTCATCAACGTAATAAATACCACCCCCCAAAGGGGGCATACCTCTGAGTTAAGGCTTAAGCACGTAACTAATAGCAACAAGACCAGGCCCGCCATGGCTCGCCACCACGGGGCCAATAACTGCTACTCGAGCCTCTGTCAGCCCAGTGTCTGCACAAAGGCGGTCGGTAAAAGCATCAATATCATCAACCATGGCATGAGCAATCGCCACCGACTCAAGGGCATCACCTTGCTCTACCACCTTGTTAATCAGCCAAGCTAAGGCCTTTTTGCGAGTTCGCTGGCGACCCGCTTCTTCAACCACCCCACTGCTGATATCTAACAAAGGTTTAATGGACAAAACATTAGCCACCATGGCTTTAGCGCCTCCAATACGCCCACCCTTCACCAAATTATCCAAAGTATCCAAAGCCCCAAAAAGCGAAGTACGAGCCGAAAGGTCAGCCACCAAATCAGTGATCTCTTCGGCCGAAGCACCAGAACGTGCCGCCTCTGCCGCTGCCAACACAATGGTTCCTTGCCCCACACTTACCGAACCGCTATCAACAACCCGCACATCGCCCCCGCAGACCTTGGCCCCCGCTTCCGCCGACTGCATGGTGGCAGAAACCCCGGCAGAAATATTTATACACACCACGCTTTGGGCCCCGGTATCTAACCGTTTACGAAACACTTCTTCAAAAGCACCAGGAGCCGGAGCAGCCGTTTGCGGCAAATGCTCACTGGCCGACATTTTGTTATAAAACTCTGTTACCGAAAGTTCGTGACGATCAATGTATTCAGCATCGCCGAAGCGGATACTCAACGGAACAATATCAATATCTAAAGCAGCAGCTTCAGCGTCGGTGAGGTCACAGGCACTGTCGGTAACAATACGAACGGTCATTAATCCTCCTGAGGGTTAACTTCATGGTAGTCGGGTGAAACCGGTCGAGGGGCACGTGCTGAACGCACCCACCAAACAGCAAGCACACTCAGCGCCATCACCAACAACAGCACCCCGACCCCCGACAACTTGGTGGTACGAACAAAAAGTTGAGTCGAAGCCAACTGAAGCAACCGAGATTGGTCTGGAGAACGCAGCGTTACCTGCACTCGAGCATCACCCGAGGCCCGAGCGGCCACCGTTAACAAAATACGGTTACTGCCGGGTTGCAAAGTAACCAAAATTTCTTCGCCGTCGGGAAAGGTCAACCGCCCATCGCTCGTTAGACCAATAACTACCGTGGCGGGTACTGAGAGATTGTTTTCTACCGTAAAAGGAACGGTTGCTTGGCGACTCGTTAAGCGGACATTTTGACTATCAGGTAAATAAAACTGGCCCATCATTTCGGTAACTTCGTGGTAAATAGCGCTGAAATATTTATTCACCTCGTCGTTGGACAATTCAACTGCTGTAGTCGTTTCGAGTAAACCGGTAAGAGTAATAACCGATGGGTGCGGGCCGCCTAAAAGTTCTTGATAGGCCGACAAAACCATTTCAACCAAACCATGTCCGTTGGCTCGATCCACCATGCTTGCTACCTCGGTGGGCCAAAGATCAAAGGTGGGGCCAAAAAAATTTTCAGAAAGAACTAAAGGCTCCAAATGAGAAAGCTCAACAAACGGGGCCTCGCTTAAGGTATTGAAAAGTAAATCAACAAGAAGCGGCAACAGTGCTACCTGCTCTGGTACTACCACCACAGCCGATGCATCTTCTTGAACAGACCACGACAAAAGAGCAAGGTGGGCAAGCAAAAACTGGACCGCTACTACCGGTTCGTCATAGTTGGTGAAATAGGAACTTATTTGAGGGTCAAGCACCCGAGCCGAACGCAACTGCCCGTTAGCGTCACGGAGCGCTACTGGTTGAACAAAAGCGTCACTGGAAGCACCAGGAATCGGGGTGAGGTGATGGGCATCAACCAAGAATTCTGTGCTTCCAAACTGCAATAACAAACTCAACGTTTCGGCAGTAGCGGTGGGTTCTAAAAGCGTGACCGAACGCTGGGCCACTACCCCCAAACGGTCAACGAACACCACATCGCCATGGGTAAGAAGATCGCGGTAAATATCAGAACGGTTCACTTGCCGCCACGCTTCGGGGTCGGCGGTAACAAAGGAAGCGGAAGCAATTTTTACCGAAGACTCAAGGCCCGGGGTGAGAAGATCAACGAGTTGCCCATGAGCCTCAAGGCCCGAGCGAGATAAACCCACGACGGTGGCCGGAGGCAACAAAATGGTCACCGGCACCGATGGGTGACTACTTACCGCATCACCGAGTGCACGCAACTCAGTCAATAACGTGTCATCAAAAACCACCGAACCATCACTTTGCAAAGGAGGTGGGCCGGCCACCGACAAACGCAAAGCAGTAGTTAAAGGCGACGAAAAAGAATCATCGGGAACAATAACCGGGGTAACAAACTGGTCAAGAACTGTCCCGTCAATACTGGTTAACTGCACGGTAAATGGGTAAACGGCTCCTGAATCCAGCGTTAAATCTGCTTCGTTTTCCGGCAAAGCACTGACCGAAAGATCAAAGGTAGCCACCCCAGAACTATTCAAACTACTACTCAAGGGCACCAAAACAGGGCTACCTAAAAGATCGCCGGCGCCTACCTGATCAACCGATAAAGAAGAAATTTGAGTAATGCCTTGATGGGCCTGGATAACAAAAAAACCTCGCTCCAGAGGGCCAGATACCCGAATATCGAAGGTGAGATGTTCCTCGTTTACCCAAGGGGTTTGCCCAATTAAAGAAAGGCCACCAGATTCTTCCGCACCAACCGGATGAGCCAACGAAACCAAAAGAATCACCGGCAAAAAAAAGTATTTAATGGACCGCATTAGGTGCTCTCTTCATGAATAACACGTTTTAGCACCGCTAAGCCGCCCGAACAATCAACAAACCCTGCTTTACGGTAAAGCAGCAAAGCAGGTTCGTTTTGAGGCTGCGTATTAACCCAAGCATGGGCCAAACCTTTTCTTTGCAACCACCGCAAACCATCGTCAAGTAGTTGAGAACCCAAGCCTTGGCCACGATGGTCTGGATGAACAGCCAAGCGTTGAATAAACCCATCGGTAAGACCAGCACCGGTTACCGCATAAGCCACTGCTTGGCGATCTTCACAAAAAACACGTTGACGAGCCTGCGGAGTAGCTCGTTTAGCTTCATATATGGAGGCCGCATCAAAACGCCAAAAAGCATCAAAAGACAGTGCATCGATTAATAAAACTTGAGGGTTGTCGCTGCGCCGCAAAGGACGAGGCCGAGGTTTTTTTAAGGGCGAAACAGCAAGACCCAAAGGCCGTTTCAAAAGAGTCAATTCTTGATCTACCTCATAACCCAAACTCAAAAAAGGGTCTCGTTCGTGAAGAGTTAAGGCCGAAGTAAATATTTCTTTATACCCCAAACCCTGAAGATGATCGGTAGCCGCCAAAGCAGAAAGACCATCAACAAGCCCACCAAGCGGAACTAAATGCCCAGCAGAGGGTTCCCTACGCCAAGGACCAAAACGAAAACGCTGACCCCCTGGTGCAGTAAAAACTCCCGCTGGAGACAGCCCTTGGGCAGGCTGCGAAAACAGTCGAGCCATAAAGCGAGGAGGGGAAAGATGAGTGGCGATGTTGACACTTTACGACCCTCAGCGCCTCGGTAATCGCTTGAGCCAAGAGACAAGGATGCGAACCCTTCGCTTTCCACCGCGGCGAGCGGCTTATCATCACGAGGTGACCATGCTGGTATTAACCGATGAACGGTTTCTTGAACATGTCCCCGGAGGCGGGCACCCGGAGCGCCCCGACCGTTTGCAAGCGGTATGGGAGGGGTTTGACCGGTCTGGAGTAGCGGAAGGCCTTTTGCGAGAACCCGTAATACCGGCCACCGATGAGTTGATTAAAAAAGTACACAGCACTGCACACTTTGAAGGCTTGGCTGCCTTAAATGAACAAGGGGGTGGCAAAGTTGATCCGGATACTCGAATGAGCCCCGGGTCTTGGGATGCCGCCCGCTTGGCGGCTGGAGCAGGAATACAAGCGGTGGCCGCCTTAAAAGAAAAAAGAGTAACCCAAGCATTTTGCGCCATTCGCCCACCCGGTCACCACGCCACCCCAACCCAAAGCATGGGGTTTTGCCTGTTGAACAATGTGGCCATAACGGCGGCTGCGTTAACCGCTGAAGGGAAACGGGTAGCCATTGTGGACATTGACGCTCACCACGGCAACGGGACCCAAGATGTTTTTTGGGACGACGACCAAGTGCTTTACGTGTCTTGCCATCAATGGCCGTTGTTTCCTGGAACGGGAGCGATAAATGATACCGGTGCTCAAAAAGGCCAGGGTTTTACGGTAAACGTTCCGCTTCCCCCTCAGGCCGCCGGCGACACGTATCGAGCAGCTTTTGATGAGGTGATCACCCCGGCGGTAGAACGGTTTAACCCTGACTGGTTGTTGATCTCTGCTGGGTTTGATGCTCATCGAGATGACCCCCTGACCTCCCTTGGTTTAACTTCTGGGGATTACGCTGACCTCATGACTCGCCTCGTTGCTTTAGTGCCGGCTTACCGGTCGTTGATTTTTTTAGAAGGCGGCTACGACCTTGCTGCGCTCACCGAATCAACAGCAGCCACCGTGTCGGCCCTCTTGGGTGGCTCGTATCAACCAGAAAAGGCAACCAGCGCTGGCCCTGGGTTAGCAGTGGTGCAACAAGTTGCCGAGCGATTTAAACCATGACGCAACCTGTTGACCACCCGCAAGGATTCAGTGAAGTACTGAAATCAGTGGAGCCTTTAGCGAAAAGATTTTCTTCTGCGGGGGCGCGGTTGTATTTAGTAGGCGGCGTGGTGCGAGACGTTTTGATGGGGCGACAAAAACAAACACCCGACTTCGATTTCACCACCGATGCCTTACCCGAAGAGGTCCGCTCCCTGGTGGCCGACGTTGCTGATGCCGTATGGCTTCAGGGCGAACGGTTTGGCACCATCGGAGTGCGCCTCGGTCAATGGGATTTAGAAATAACCACTCATCGGGCAGAGTCATATGTAGACGACTCGCGTAAACCGGTAGTCCGCTATTCGAAAGACCTTGCCCAAGACCTAGCACGGCGAGATTTCACGGTAAATGCCATGGCTGTTGACGTAGTAGACGGCGGCCTTTACGACCCCTACGGTGGCCAAAAGGACCTCGACACGTTGACGTTGCGTACTCCGTTGGACCCAGAAGAATCATTTGCCGACGACCCTTTACGAACCCTGCGGGCGGCTCGTTTTATCGCCGGGTACGGGTTCACTCCGGTTTCTGGGCTTTTGACGGCCGCTAAAATATTAAGTAGCCGCTTGGCCATTGTGTCTGTCGAGCGGGTGCGTGACGAGTTGTTTCGATTACTCATGGTAGAGAACCCTCAACCAGGGTTTAATTTTTTATCTGAGGCCACACTGCTTGCTCAGTTCTGGCCAGAACTCAATGTGTTACCTATTGAGGAGCAACAGGAAACTTTGCGGCGCCTTTCGTTGGTGCCCCATGAACCATCGTTGCGCCTGGCGGCAGTAGGGCCAGTCGTGCCTCTTAAGCGGCAGCAAGCCTGGCGGCTCTCTACTCAGCAAATTCGTCAAATCACCGTGGTGCAACAAGCGGTAGAAACTATTGAAAAACACCAGTCTGCAGTGTGGAGCGATGATGAGATTCGGCACCTCGCTGCCCAAGCAGGGCCATACCTTGCTGATGCGGTGCGTATTGTTGATGCTCTCAAAGTGGATGTTTCTTTGTTTGAACAATCGGTTCAACGATTAAAACAAGCCGGCGAGTTAGATGACTTAGGCCCAGTTCTAGACGGCCAAACAGTGATGTCAGTTTTAAACCTTGAACCAGGGCCTCAAGTAGGGGAGGCCATGGAATGGTTGACCACCTTGCGTCTTGACGAAGGCCGGCTAACCCCCGACGAGGTAGAAGCCCGACTACAAGCGTGGTGGGACAACCGCACGTAGTTCATCGACTGGCCAACCCTTAGCCAGTGTTCTAGGGTGGCGCCATGGGGAGCCGCACCACCGCTCGAGGGTTTAACCGTGAGGGTTTGGTTCCGGCGCGGCGAACCGCCGACGTGGACTATCGATTGGCTCGGCAACGCATGATCGACGGGTTTGAAAAAGGAGCAATCGGACGTGACCTGGTGTGCGATGCCCAACCCATGTTGTTGCGTAACGCCGAACATTGCAGCACCCCAACCAGCATCGACTGCCCCATTTGTGCCGAAAACCAGGTACGTCACGTCACTTACGTTTTTGGCCCACGTTTACCAGCGCATGGGCGATGCATTAGCACCCCTAAAGAATTAAAGCGCTTAGCAAACCGGCAAGGCGAGTTCACTGCCTACCTCATTGAAGTTTGTTTGGAGTGTCGCTGGAACCACATGGTGCGCACCTCCACATTGGGCAACTATTAACGGTTTAGTTGGCGTTCAGGCTGTCTAATGCGTTGGTCTCAAGGATTGAATAAATCGTTCGTGAGGCCATAGAACGCATGAGTTCTTGTTGACGTTCTCCGAAGGAATCCCAACCGGCGAACGAAGCCACTCCATAAATGAGGCAAAAAGCAAGAGCCACGCGAAAACCGGCTTCAAGGTCTTCAAATGAGTAGTTGACACCTTCGGCGGTCAGCGTGTCGTGGTAGAGGTGAAGCAGTTGGTCGGCGTGCGCCGCACGGGTCTCTGAAGTAACCGACGAAGATAAAAAGTAAGCGATATCAAAAGCACAGTTACCCATCGAGGTGATTTGGAAATCAATAACCGCCAGGTTGCCTTCCTCATCTAAAAGTAGATTGTCGGCCCGGTAGTCCCCGTGGAGCAGTGTGGTTGGGGTGTTTAAGGCCGCCAACATTTGGGGGAGATGAGTACTGTAGTTATCACCAAATTCAATAATCTCCGGGTCTAAAAGGTCGGGTGCGTTGACTTTTAACGAAGCCCAGCCGGCACCAAAAATACCAGGCAAAGCGGCATGGTAAATAGGGTTATCCATGGGTAAAAAAGTAGAACTCAAGTTTTCTAAATCTTGATGCCCCCAATAAACAGCATGCAGTTTCGCTAAAGCTTTAAGCACTGTTTCGATTTCGGGAAGTGTTGCGCCAATCACTTGGTCAATGCGTTCCATGTGACCGAGATCTTCCATAACGATGATGAAATCGGTGGAATCAGTGGCTTGTGCCTGGCCAAAAATGGTGGCAGTTTTAAAAGGTGCGGTGGGGGCTACCACGTTGTAATAGGTGCATTCACGGTTGTAAAAACCCAAAGCATCAGAAATGCCTCGCTGGTTTGGGTCATCGGTAGGAAGCTTTACGACAACGGTGGCTGGGCCCTGTGCGCCATCGGAATAGGTGAGGCCAACGCGGTAAAGGTAACTAAGTAGACCTGATTGGTCACCAAAAGAAACTGGTTCCACAGCGGTCACGTGTTGGCTTTCCGTGAGGGAGCCTGCGGCTTGTAGTAAATCAGTTATGACTTCTGCGGTGAGTTCTTCAATTGAAGTAATGAGCGGCATGTTTGACATAAGGGTTCCTCCCGTAGAAGCAGGAATGTAGAGATTTTGGGTCATGAAGTCAAACCGTGTATCCTGTAGAGACCGCCGGCAGCCTGTGTGCGCTGGACGGGAAAGGAGTGCAGAAATGGTTAAAAAAATGACCGTCCCAACTATTCGGGATCACAAAGTAGTGCAGGGCATTGACCCCTTGGTCATGGTGACGGCTTATGACGCCCCCGGGGCTCGCATGGTGGACGAAGCGGGCGTGGACATGATTTTGGTCGGAGACTCGTTGGCCATGGTGGTGTTGGGTTACGAAGACACTTTGCAGGTAACGGTAGACGACATTGCCCACCACACCGCAGCGGTGGCACGCACCAACCCTCAGGCATTGGTAGTAGCTGATATGCCGTGGATGAGTTACCACGTATCAACGGAAGACACTTTGCGTAACGCGGCGCAGCTTATTCGAGCCGGAGCGGGTGCTGTAAAACTTGAAGGTGGGCGCCGGCGTTTGCCCATGATTGAGGCATTGGTGGCGGCAGAGATTCCGGTTATGGGCCATGTGGGGCTGACGCCCCAGTCGGTGCACGCCATGGGCGGTTTTAAGGTTCAAGGTCGTAGCACCAAGGCTGCCCTTGATCTGGTTGATGCGGCAAAAGCTTTAGTACACGCTGGCTGTTTTTCTTTGGTATTAGAAGGAGTGCCAGCCGAGGTGGCGGCCCTAGTTACCGAAGCGGTAGATGTTTCAACCATCGGCATTGGGGCCGGCCCGCACTGTGATGGACAGGTCTTAGTTTTTCACGATGTTCTTGGTATTGAAAAAAGAGTGCTGCCAAAGTTTGTGCGCCGGTATGCCGATCTCCATGGGACAGGGGTGGCTGCTTTGAAAGAGTTCGCTGCTGACGTGCGCTCAGGTGAGTTCCCTGCGCCGCAAGAGGTTTATGGCTTGTGCGATGAAGTAGTAGACGAGTTAAAACTGTACGGACTGGGGTAATTTCGCTCGGTCTGCCGAGATTGTCACACCCCTCTGGAAAGATGATGTCTATGAGGAACGCGACCGGTTTTTGTGCAGATAGCATCACATGGCTCCCCCGGGAGTTTAAAAAATTTATTTCCCCTGCCCTGTTTAAGGGCCCCGAATTCACGAAGGTCGTGAATCGTGTCCAAAGGAGGTTTCTGCCGATATGCGGTATTACGAATTAATGGTCATCGTAGATGGCGATCTTGAGCTCACTGAGGGCGAAGATGCACAAAGTCTCGCCAAGGCTATTGAAGCCATAGAGGCCGAAGGTGGCACTATTGTTTCCAAGCTTGACTCCGAGCCTTGGGGCCGGCGTCGCTTTGCTTATGAAATCAACCACAAATGGGAAGGCTTCTATGTCGTCCTCACCGTGGTAACCGAGGCATTTAACCTCGATACAGCCGATCGTATTTTGCGACTCGCGGACCGCAGTGAAATCGTCCGCCATAAAATTATGCGCCTTCCCGACGATGAGGCCGCACGTCGCGGTTTAGTCGGCGAAGCAACACCAGCAGACGCTGGTTGATAAAGGAGTAAGAAAATGGCATTTGATAACACAGTTACCATTGTTGGTAACGTCACGAAAGATCCAGAATTGCGATTCACTGCTGGTGGAGCGGCTGTGGCAAGCTTTAGTGTGGCCTGGAACCGCAAGGGGCGTGACGAGGAAGACATTGTGTCTTTTTTTGATATTACTTGTTGGAGAAACTTGGCTGAAAATGTTGCCGAGTCAGTAACTAAGGGCAGCCGAGTGGTTATTTATGGCCGCCTTGACCAACGTTCTTGGGAAAACCAAGAAGGTCAACGACGCTCTAAGGTTGAAGTTGTCGCCGATGATGTGGCCATTAGTTTGAAATGGGCTACAGCCGAAGTTTCCCGTAATGAATATCGCGGTGACGGTGGTGGCAGCAGCCAAACTCCTGCCACCTCAAACACCGCCCCAACATCCAACTTTCCTACTGATGAGGAGCCCTTCTAATGGCCCGTCCCCCACGTCGAGAAAAAAACCGCGATAACGCGCGTCGCTCAAAGAAAAAAATATCTGCGTTAACTATCGCCAAGATTGAATACGTCGATTATAAAGACACTGACTTGCTGCGCAAGTTTGTTTCTGATCGATCCAAAATTAAGGCACGTCGAGTAAGCGGTAATGATTCGCGTCAACAACGAGACATTGCTCGGGCAGTAAAAAACTCCCGAGAAATGGCACTAATCCCTTACGTAAACCGGGTAGCCACGCAACGTCGTGAGCGTCGCCCTGATGACCGCGGTGCACGCTCTTCTGGGCCAGCCCCCACCCCATCTTCGCCGCCACCAGGCACCGAAAACGAAGTTGAAGAAGCAGTAACCGAAGTACTCGAAGAAGCTTTGTCAGCAACTATTGAAGTAGTTGACACCACGACCACCGAGGAGGTAGCGGAATGAAGGTTTTGTTACGTTCCGACGTTGAAGGGCTCGGCACAACGGGCGCCATTGTTGATGTAGCACGCGGCTATGCCCGCAACTACTTGGTACCTGAAGGCTTGGCCGTTCCGGCTACTGCTGGCATGGCGACTCAAGCAGAAGCCATGCAACGCAAGCGTGCCCTTAAGTCGGCGGCTGATCGAGCAGGAGCAGAAACAGTTGCTGCCTCGCTGGCGGGCCAAACGGTCACTGCCTCGGCGAAAGCTTCCGACACTGGTCACCTCTTTGGTTCTGTAGGAGCCGTAGAAATTGTTGCGGCACTTGCTTCACAAATTGGGATAGATGTTGATCGCACGCAGATCGCCACTGAAACCATCAAGGATGTAGGCACTCATGAATTCACGGTACAACTCCACCCTGAGGTGGCCGTACCGATGAACATTGAGGTAATCCCCGAGGGATAACTCATGGGAGGACCGGTGCTTTTCACCCCCTCCTGCCAGAAGAGTAAGTTGTCCACAAGTCTTTCCCCAGTGGCGCGCGCTAAAAGGGGCGAAATCCACCGGATATCCCCTAGCGATTCACAGGGTGTTTCCTGCAGACTAGAGAGTGAAGTTCCCCTCTTCCTTTTTGGAGTCTCTCAGTGAGTGAACAGTCAGAAAACAATGAAATAAGCGAAGACGAGGCCGCTCCCTTGCCGGCTGATGAAGCTCCTGACGTGGTAAACGAACCCGACCTCGGGCCATCCCCCTTTGATGAACCGCCACCGATTGAAAAATTCGAAAGACGGCAAGCACCCACAAAAGCATCAACCAGAGTGCCTCCCCACAACCTTGATGCAGAAGCCTCACTGTTGGGAGCCATGCTGCTTTCCCGAGATGCAATTGCTGATGCTTTAGAGATTGTCGAACCAGCACACTTCTACAAGCCGTCCCATGCGCATATCTTTGACGCCATTTGCACGCTGTATTCTTCCGGAGAACCAGCCGACACGGTGACAGTGGCTGAAACCCTTAAACGAGCAGGATTTCTTGACCAAATAGGCGGCGACGGCGTGTTGCTGGAACTTCAAGCAACCACTCCGGCTATTACTGCAGCGGCAAAATATGCTCGTATTATTCAAGAACACGCTACGTTGCGTGGCCTCATCGGGGCGGCTAATGAGATTGCCGAAATTGGCTACGGGCACCCTGACGATGTCGTCAAAGCGGTCGACGAAGCAGAAAACCTTGTTTTTCAAGTAGGTCAGGGCCGGGTTACCGACACCATGGCGGTCATTCGCGACTTGCTTGATGCCAACCTGGACCGATTAGAAGAACTTTTTGAAAGTGGCAACGAAATAACCGGGGTACCCACCGGCTACACCGAATTTGATCACCTTATTTCTGGCTTACAAAAAAACTCCCTAATGATTTTAGGTGCTCGCCCCGCTATGGGAAAAACCTCATTTGCTCTTGGCCTCGCCACCCACGTGGCCACCACCGCAAACCTGCCTGCGCTCTACTTCTCGTTAGAAATGAGCCAGTTAGAACTCAGTCAAAGAATCTTATGTTCAGAAGCTCGAGTGGATTCAAAAAACATACGAAACGGAAAGCTTTCAGAAGATGACTGGAGCCGGATCAACCATGGGGTTGGCAAACTCTCCGAAGCAAAAATTTGGATTGACGACAACCCAAATACTTCCATTATGGAAATTCGAGCCAAAGCTCGCCGGCTAAAAAGCCGGGTCGGAGACATCGGGGTCATCGTGGTGGATTACCTCCAACTTATGACCGGACGCTCCACTGCAGAAAACCGGCAAGTTGAAGTGTCTGAAATTAGCCGTGGTCTTAAAATCTTGGCTCGCGAACTTGAAACCCCAGTGATTGGGCTGTCTCAGCTTTCTCGTGGGTTAGAGGCCCGCCAAGACAAACGCCCCATGCTGTCCGACCTCCGCGAGTCTGGATCATTGGAACAAGATGCTGACACCGTGGTATTTATTTATCGCGACGAGGTTTATAACCCAGAGAGCCCAGATATGGGTACAGCCGAAGTCATTTTGTCAAAACACCGTAACGGCCCTACCGGTACAGTGAGGCTGGCCTTTTTGCCTCACTACACCCGATTTGCCGACATGGCTCGTACCCCGTAACCATGTTTTTAGGCGAAGACCTTTTGGGCTGGCTTCTGCTGGCCTTGGGGGCATCCATGATGGTGGGCAACGGCCTGGCCTTAATCCGGCCCCCAGAAAAACTTGACGAGGGAGACCTTGAAAAAGCGCCACTTTGGCGCAGCGTGCTTTATATCTCACTTGGTTTGATAGCCACCGTGGCTGCCCTGGGTACACTTTTAGGCAGCTGATAGCAGCGATTGTTGACCAACAGCCTGTTTAGGCGTGGCTTCGGTTACTGTCGCTTAGAAGACGAGGAGAAGATCACCATGTTGCCAACTGGAATAACGGATGCTTGCGGGCCTGCCCCAAGTGCAATTTGTAAATGGGTATGGAACGCCACCGAAAATGACTCTATGGCCGAAACAGCGCGATGGTTTGTAGAACGACCGCTCAAAATCATTCTTATTTTGTTGGTGTCAATGATGATCAATCGTGTGGTACGACGCGGCATAGATCGCATGGTGTCTCGCCTCATTGAAACGAGAGAAAAAGAACAAGAAGTGGCAGAAGTTGAATCCAACAAAATGTTGGCCGTAATGGGAAACCGAGCCCGGCGCAAACTTCAACGCCTCGCCGAACAAGGCGACCGATCACGCCAACGTGCCTTAACCCTCGGGGCCGTATTGAGGGGTATTAGCACCGGGGCGATTTACCTCTTGGGGATGATGATCGCTTTAGGCGAGTTAGGCATTGACCTCGGCCCACTTATTGCCGGGGCAGGCATCATCGGCCTCGCGGTCGGTTTTGGAGCCCAAGATTTGGTGGCGAACTTTATTGCCGGCATTTTTGTCATCATCGAAGACCAATACGGGGTAGGTGATTGGATTGACGTTGGCCCTGCTTCAGGAACTGTGGAGCGGGTCACCTTGCGCACCACAGTGTTACGGGACAGCCACGGCACAGTTTGGGTTATTCCCAACGGGGAGATCCATCGGGTAGGAAACTCCTCACAACTCTGGGCCAAAACAGTGCTCGACCTTGACGTGGCTTACGACACCGATATTGATTTAGCGGCCACCGTTATCAAACAAACAGCTGATGAACTTTGGGAAGAGCAACTTGAAGCAGCCACCATTATTGAAGAACCAGTTATTTCTGGTTTGCAAAGCTTTGGGGCGGATGCCATCACCATTCGCCTCTCGGTAAAAACTGAACCTGGCGAACAGTGGGCTACTGGCCGTATTTTGCGGGCGCGAATGAAAAAAGCCTTTGATGCGCACAACATTGAAATCCCCTTCCCGCAACGCACAGTATGGATGCACACTGCTGATGAGCCTGCTCAACCAAGTGCTGCTCCGGAAATTAAAATCCGCACCGACCTCCTTGAGAGCCGATCCGGCGCCGACGCAGAAGATTAAGAAATTTAAAGGCGGAAAAAATGGAAAATCTTTGGAACGAACATGATTGTGGTGACGGCGGAGCACTGGCTTGTTGCGCTTATGGCTCTCGATTGTTGGGCGGCAACCAATCTTTGGTGCTGCACGGCGGAGGAAACACCTCGGTAAAAGCCGATTGGGTAGACATCACCGGCCGCACCATCGATGCCGTTTACGTCAAAGGTTCAGGGTGGGACCTGGCCAGCATTGAGGTGCCTGGTTTGACCCCGCTGCCCTTAGAGCGGATGAGCGACCTTCTTAGCCTTGACCGGTTAAGCGACGAAGACATGATGGCTGAAATGTCAACCGCCCGGTTGCGTGCTGATGCCCCACAACCGTCGGTAGAAGCACTACTGCATGCTTTTTTACCTTTCCGTGCTATCCAGCACAGCCACGCTGACGTTATTTTGAGTTTGACCAACGTTGACGAAGGGGCCGACACGGTGGCTGAGGTTTATGGCGACGCCGTAGTGACCGTGCCCTATGTGATGCCGGGGTTTGATTTAGCAAAAGCAGTGCAAGAAGCGTGGGCCGAACAAGCTCATCCCGGAACCATCGGCATGGTGCTTTTGCATCACGGGCTTTTTACTTTTGCCGAAACAACCCGCCAAGCGTACGGTCGACACGTTGACCTGATTGGGCGAGCCGAAACGTATTTGGCCGGTCTTCCTGGGGGCCAACAAGAAGCTCCAGCACCGAGCGAACAAGCCGAAATAGTACTTACTGAGTTAGCGGACTTGCGGCGGGCTATTTCTGAGACTGCGGGTTCACCCATGATCATGCATCGCCAAACCAGCCCAGAGATTCAACGGTTCGTGAATCGCCCCGATGTTGCCGACTTGGCTACCCGCGGCCCATTAACCCCCGACCACATCATTCGCACTAAACGGGTTCCTTTAGTTGGTCGTGACGTAAACCAGTTCGCTGAGGATTATCGCGAATATTTCGCACAACACCATGGAAACGTTTCTCAAGAACTCACCATGTTGGACCCCGCCCCACGAGTGGTGCTGGACCCTGAATTAGGCCTGATGACTATCGGAGCAACGGCAAAAGATGCCGCAATCGCTTCTGATATTTACCACCACACCATGCCAGTGTTGGAGTGCCTTGAGGACCAGCGCAGCGGTTACGTGGCGTTAGAAGAAGCAGACCTTTTTTCTTTAGAATATTGGGATCTTGAGCAGGCGAAACTTCGTTTGGCGGGCCCCCGTAAAGAATTTGCTGGCCAGGTAGCGCTGGTAACTGGAGCCGCCTCGGGTATTGGCCGAGCATGTGCCGCGGAACTCTTGGATCGCGGGGCCGCGGTTATCGGGTTGGACATTGACCCACAAGTCACCACAACATTTTCTGGCTCTTCATGGTTGGGGTGCCCTACAGATGTTGGCGACGAAGAAGCGCAAAAAGCTGCTTTACGAACCGGAGTTGAACAATTTGGCGGGCTCGACATGGTGGTTATTGGTGCCGGAGTATTCCCCCAAAGTGCGTTAATCGCTGACATGGATGCGGGCTCTTGGCAAAAAGCAATGGACATCAACGTCACTTCTGTGGCCCGACTTTTTCACCATGTTGCCCCGTTGCTTGCGCTTTCACCAGTGGGTGGCCGAGTGGTGGTTATTGCTTCTCGTAATGCTTTGGCCCCCGGCAAAAGCGCGGCAGCCTATTCGGCCTCAAAGGCGGCGTTAACGCAGTTATCTCGGGTAGCAGCTTTTGAGTGGGCCGAGCATGGGGTGCGGGTCAACGTGGTGCATCCCGACAATGTGTTTGATACCGGCCTTTGGACCGAAGAACTGCTTAAAAAACGGGCAGAGAATTACCAAATGACCGTAGAGGAATACAAGGCCCGCAACCTGTTAAAAATGGAAGTAGGTGCTGGTCACGTAGCTTCTGTAGTAGCGGAACTTTGCAGTGACCGTTTTGCCGCAACTACGGCGGCTCAAATACCAATCGATGGCGGCAGCGAACGTACTATTTAATTGTGGTGAGGTTTCCTTGCTATTTCCTCTTTTTGTACTAGGTTCTAAGAACTAGCCACTTGGCTAACTAAATGTTTGGCTTTCAACATTACGAGATCAAAGCGAAGCGACATCATTAAGTAGATAACTTCATCGCCGGAGTGGACTAGCGCCCGAAAATAAGTCAGACTCTTCAGCGTTGTAATATTCAAACGAGAAAGAAAAAAAGGGGGGAAAGTTGAATACACCAGTAACTACTGAGAGCGTAGAATTCTCAACGAACACAAATAGCGCCCCTCTTCTTCAAGTAACCGACCTTCATACGTCATTTAGTATTAAGGCCGGTGAAGTAAAAGCAGTCCGTGGCGTAAGTTTTTCACTTGACCAAGGAAAAACCCTTGGTGTGGTGGGGGAAAGCGGCTCTGGTAAAACAGTTTTAGCCCGTTCCATTATGCGGCTTAACCTGGGTGGCAACGTAAATACCACCGGTCAAGCAGTCTTCGAAGGAAAAGAATTGTTCGGCTGTTCCATGCGGGAAATGCAAAACCTGTGGGGTAATGAAATGGCCATGGTGTTTCAAGACCCCATGACCTCATTGAACCCTTTGGTGAAAGTCGGCCGCCAAGTCACCGAACATGTTCGCCAGCATCTAGGTGCTTCTCGGTCGGAAGCTAAATCATTGGCTATTGATCTTTTGAAAGAGGTTCGGATCCCCGAGCCAGAAAGTCGCCTCAACGCTTACCCGCACGAACTTAGTGGAGGCATGCGTCAACGTATTTGCATCGCCATTGCTTTGGCCTGCGAACCGACCCTTCTTTTTGCTGATGAACCAACCACTGCTTTAGATGTAACGGTCCAGCATCAAATTTTGAATCTGTTGAACCGGGAACAACAAGAGCGTCATATGGCCATGATTCTCATTACCCACGATCTCGGCGTAGTGGCGGGACGCACCGACGAAACCATGGTTATGTATGCCGGTAACGTGGTCGAACAGGCGCCAACCAGTTCGTTGTTTGCCGACATGCGACACCCTTACACCGAAGCATTATTGCGGTCTATTCCTCGCACAACCCAGCGTAGCCATACTCGTTTAGCCGCTATTGCCGGCCGCCCACCAGACCTTATTAAACCACCAAGTGGTTGTGCGTTTAGCCCTCGTTGCCCCTACGTGCAAGAAAAATGTCGCCAAGAAGCGCCACCGCTGCAAACAACCGACGATCCAGCCCACAAATCAGCATGCTGGTTCCCTGTAGGTACACCAGAGAACAAAGAGGCTTTTGCTAGAAATTTGGCCGCTAAATTACCGCAAACTTTGTCAGTAGCAGAAGGGTCAATGGTCGACACTAATCAACTACTTGATCAAGCGGCGACCGCCGAGGAGAACAACTAATGGCCGGCAGCGGAAAAGCCCACCTGAGACCCGAAGGCGAAGCGCTGATCAGCATTGAAGATTTAGTAGTGGAATACCCGGTAGCTGGTGGCAACACCGTAAAGGCGGTAAGTGGCATCAGTTTTGATATCAAACGAGGCGAAACCCTTGGTTTGGTCGGTGAGTCAGGGTGCGGTAAATCCACCACAGGACGAGCCATAATTCAACTTCCTAACCCCACCTCGGGCGCTGTGTACTACAACTTGGTGGATCTCACTGAATTGTCAACAGAAGCTATGCGTCGCCGCCGCACTGACCTGCAAATGATTTTTCAAGATCCCATTAGCTCACTTAATCCACGTCGAGAAGTAGGCGAAATTGTTGCTGAGCCGCTAAACGTTTGGGGCCCCCAAGACAAAGCAAAGCAAAAAGCTTTGGTTGATGAAATGCTCAACGCAGTAGGAATCGACCCCGACGTAGCCCGTAACAAACGACCGCATGAATTTTCAGGCGGCCAGTGTCAGCGCATCTCTATTGCTCGCAGCCTGGTTTTAGAACCCGAAGTGCTTATTTGCGATGAACCGGTAAGTGCGCTTGATGTCAGTGTGCAAGCCCAAATTTTGAACCTACTCGAAGATTTAAAAAAGAAATACAACCTGACACTGGTCTTCATTGCCCACGACCTTGCCGTGGTTAAAAACATTAGTGACCGGGTGGCTGTCATGTATCTCGGAAAAATCTGTGAAGTCGCCGGGTCTGACGAGCTTTATGACCATCCGTCACACCCCTACACCCGTTTATTGTTGGACTCTTGCCCAGAGCCTGACCCCGCGGTTGCTCTTGATAAATCGGATGGCGGTAGTGGAGAGCTTCCTTCACCCATTAACCCACCGTCCGGTTGCCGCTTTCGCACTCGTTGCCCGTTTGCCGACGAAATTTGCTCGGCCGAAGAACCACAGATGAAAGAGGTCAGACAAAACCATTTCGTGGCCTGTCACCACCCACTTTCTCAGCAAGCGGATACCCCGATTGCTGTTCTGGTAACGGCGAGTGTCTGATGTATCAACTATGTTCTCTAAATAAACCAACCCATGGAGGGGAAAGCAATGAATAAATTAACCAGAAAGCGGGGATCAGCTATGCGTTTGATGGCTGTTCTTCTGGCTGCCGTAATGGTAGCTACTGCTTGTGGCAGCGATAGCGGCGGCGATGCCGCACCTGTTGCTACCACGGCAGCACCGGATGCGACGGAAACTACCGCTGCACCAACTACTGCCACACCAACCACGGAGGCGCCAACTACTACGGCTACACCAACCACCACCACCGAAGCACCCCCTGTGGGGCCTGCTCAAGGCGGCGATGCTAGCGTAGGTCTTGAAGCTGAAGCTGTTGGCTTGCGCCCTTGGGAAGACGCTTGTTCTTCCCCTTGCTACAACATGCTGGCCGCGGTATTCGACAAACTGTTTGAACAATATGCCGACGGAAGCTACGGACCTTTCTTAGCTGAGAGCATTTCTTCGAATGATGATTTCTCCGTTTGGACCATGAACTTGCGTCCTGGCGTATTGTTCCATGATGGCACCGAACTGACGGCTCAAACTATTGCTGACATGTTTGTTGTTCAACAAACTGGTGCGCAATCTGCCGGAATCATCGGTTCATCTAAATTGGTAAGCGTCGAAGCTACCGGCGACCTTGAGGTGACTTACACCTTGAGCGGAACCAACGCTGTTTTCACTGCTAACCTTTCTCGTGCTCAAATTGGCATGGTGTTTGCTCCTTCTACTGGTGCAGACGAAGATGCTCTTGCCGCAGCGGCCAATGCCCCAATCGGCACCGGCCCCTTCATGGTTGACAACCGAGACGTAGACAACAAGACCGTCATGGTTCGCAACCCGAACTACTGGATGTCTGACTCTTTCGGCACACAATTGCCTTACTTAGACTCCGTTACCTTCCACCCAATCCCTGACGAAGGCACCCGCTTGTCTTCCTTGGCTTCGGGCACGGTAACTGCCATGCAGAGTTTGCGTCAAGCAAGCATTCGTGACGCTCGAAACACCGACGGGCTTTGGTTGTTTGAACACCAAGGCAACAACGCCGGTGGCGGTATGTTCAACGTGACCATTGCGCCATACGACGATACGCGAGTACGTCGTGGCTTGATGCACATGAACAACCAAGATGCAGTCATTGAAGCCTTGGGCGGTAAGGGAATTTCTACTGGTGCCACGCAATTCTTTGCGCCCGACAGCCCCTTCTACTCACAAGCAGTAGCAGACGCTTATCCAGCGTTTGATGTGGCTGCCGGTGTTGCCTTGGTAACCGAGTACATCAACGATCCAGCACGTTCTGATGGCCGTGCCGTTGGCGAAAACATTGAAGTTGAGTTGAGTTGCCCACCTGACCCAACTTTGATCGCCGGTATGCAGGTAATCCAAGCAATTATGGAATCAACTGGGCTCGTTGACGTAAACATGAGCAACTTCGACCAAGCCACCCACATTGGGATGGCCGTTGGTGGTGCAGATGGAACCTTTATCGGTACCCACCACATGCACTGCTGGCGTTGGGGAAGTGAAGACGACCCAGCAGCCGGAATGCTTTCTGGCTTTGGCGACCCGTCAAACCTTGCTGTAGGTGCCTTGAACTTCTCTAACTGGTACAACGAAGAGGCTTACGGTTACTTGGTTGAAGCCTCGTTGACCGATGACGTGCCAACTCGTGCTGCTCTCTATGAGAAGTTCGGTTTGATCATGAACGACGAAAACCCAATTTGGTTCTCTGGTGGAACGGCGACCGTTATCGCAACCGCTGAAGGTCTCGGGGGTCTTGACTCTTGGGAGATGCCAGACGGTGAAGCCGGTATTGGTCACCCAGCAGCTGAAGGCCGTTGGGCCCAAGCTTATTGGGCAGCTGAATAGAGCTAGCCATTAATTAAGCATTGGGTGGGGTGAGGAAACTCACCCCACCCATGTGCTTAATTGTTTCAGTTACTTTTTATTTATCGAAGGGTTTTATTCGTGGGAAAGATGCTTGCAGTCCGGTTTGTCCGGTTGGTAGCCACTATTTTGGCCGTATCTTTTTTGACTTTCTTGATGGTCAATTTGCTCCCCGGGGACCCCATTAATGCTCTTATCCCACCAGAGGCCCAAAATAATCAAGAGTTTGTTGAACAACTTCGAGAAGAATTCGGCCTCAATGACCCCATGTTGGTGCGTTATGCCAACTGGCTTGGTGACGCCGTTACTGGAGATTTAGGTAAGTCGGTTATTACCTCGCAACCGGTAGCGGGGGAAATTTGGCGCCGCTTACCCATTACGGCAGAGTTAGCCATTGTCGCCGTTGGTTTTTCACTTTTGATTGCCATTCCTCTCGGCACCCTGTCTGCTTACAAGCAGGGGAAAAGAGTTGATCAGGGCATTTCTGCGGTGGCCCAAGTGTCATTAAGTATTCCGAACTTTGTTCTGGGCCTCTTGCTTATTTATTTGTTTGCCATGAAACTCCAGTGGCTACCTGCTACCGGATGGACACGCCTAACGGAAAGCGTGTCTGGCAATATCAAGTCAGTTCTTTTGCCGGCCATGTCTTTGGCCCTAGCGGAAATAGCGGTTTATACCCGGGTGGTGCGTTCTGACATGATCTCTACCTTGCAAGAAGATTACGTACTTTCGGCCCGAGCAAAGGGGTTAAAAGACCGGTTCATTTTGCTTCGCCACGCCCTCCGCCCGAGTTCGCTGACTTTGATTACGGTGGTTGGCTTGAACGTGGGGGCCCTTATCGGCGGCACGGTGGTCATGGAAGTTTTGTTCGCTATTCCTGGTTTAGGTAAGCGCTTACTTGATGCCATTTACCAAAGAGATTTTTTGATGGTGCAAGGTATCACTGTTTTTGTGGCCGTGGTGTACGTGACTATCAATACCTTGGTGGACATTATTTATATGCTGGTTGACCCTCGAATTCGAAAGAAGGTCTGATGTCCTCCCCTTCCTCTTCACCTTCACGTTTTCGTATGGTATTCCGGGTTTTCTGGGCTATGCCGATTGTGACCAAACTCTGCACTTTTTGGTTAACCACTATCATTTTGACGGCTGTTTTCGCTGACCTCATCCCAAAATTAGCTGATCCCAATTATCAAGGTTTCTTGTTTGGAACCGATGTGACCAACGACGGACAATCTTGGCATCACTGGTTGGGTACAGATAACACAAGCCGTGATATTTTGTCTCGATTAATTTATGGCACCCGAGTGTCGCTCACCGTGGCGGTCACTGCGGTAGCTTTCGGCACATTTTTCGGTGGGCTATTAGGTTCATTCGTGGGTTATGTGCGAGGCCGCCGTGAGGCGGCCATCATGGCCACCATTGATGTTATTTTGGCCTTTCCTGCCCTGGTGTTGCTGCTCACTGTGGTGACCTTGCTGGAAAAACGGGATCTTCTTGTTATCTCTTTGGTAGTGGGCGTGTTGGCTATTCCTCGCTATGCCCGAGTGGCTCGTGCCAACGCTTTGGCAGTAAGCCGTCGAGAGTTTGTGGCTGCGGCTCGTGCTATTGGTACAAAAGATCGAACAATTTTGTGGCGTGAGGTTGTCCCTAACGTGATGCCTACAGTTTTTGCTTACGCTTTGGTAGCTGCTGCGGTGACGGTAGTCCTAGAAGGAACGCTGGCTTTTCTTGGCTTAAGTGTTGAGCCCCCTACCTCTTCTTGGGGCGTCATGATCAACTCTTCTCGTGCCGACTTACGTATCAATATTTGGCCGGTGATATGGCCTTCGTTGATGCTGGTATTTACGGTGTATTCGTTGAATAATGTGGGCGACTGGTTCCGCATTCGCACTGCTCATAAAGCGGCAGCACTTTAAAGTGTTCTTGTAACTTTACTGAGCGGCTAATACGGCGGCCGCCACCACAACATCTTCAACGGCTAAACCCACTGATTTAAACAAGGTGATTTGATCGTTATTCTGACGCCCTACTTGGCCGGTCGTTAATTCAGCGAGGTCGCCAGCAATCTGATCAAATGACCAAGACCCAGTTGCCGCGGCTATTAATTCTCCTGCTTCAACCTGGGCGGCTTCTCGTTCGTCAACATAAACGGATGCGGTAGCAATTAAGTCAACGTCAACTTCGCGCCGAGCCGCTGAGTATGACCCCACTAAGTTGATATGCGCTCCTGGCTTGACCGATGCGGTGGGAATCACCGGATTAACAGATGAGGTGCAGCCGCAAATAATGTCAGCAGTGGCGGTTTGTGCGGCGGGGGCGGTCAGCAGTTGATAACTGTCTTGGGCGAAACGGGTGACGAAGGCTTCGCTGGCGGCAGGCGTTCGTCCGGTCACCCAAATGGTGTCTATTGCGTGGCAAACACTCAACATGGCTTCGAGGTGCCCGACGGCTTGAATGCCCGTGCCAAAGATCCCCAATGTGGTGGCGTCGGGTTGAGCCAAGATTTGGGTGGCAACACCGGAGGCTGCGGGGGTCCGGAGGGCGGTGAGAGCGGACCCATCAAAGGTGGCGAGGGGTTGCCCGGTTTGGCGGTCGCAGAGCAAGTAGTGGGCGTGGATAAGTGGCAGTCCTTTGGCAGGGTTGTCGCTGACCACGGTCACGGTTTTTATGCCAATCCCTTGTGGGGTTATGGCGGGCATGAGGAGTAGATCGTCGGCGGGCCCGAGAGGTATTTGGGTGCGGGGATGGAGGGGGCCAAGGTTTTGAAAGGTTTGGTGAAGTGCGGTGATGGCATCGCTCATGCTGACCGCTTGGGTGATGGCTTGGGCATCAAAGTGGGGGAGGTTGTTCATCGCAGTTGAAATCCTAAGTTGAGGGCGTCGCGGGGGTCAAGGGTAAAGGTGGTGGTGGCGTAGTGGTGGGCGGAGCCTTCAACGGTGGTGAGGACCCCGGCGGCGTCTTCGGCGATGATACGGCCAGTGAACTGTCCCCCAGCCACCCCTTGGTTAATAAAGGTGTCCCCGGTGTTGAGTGACCCTTGGTGGTGGAGGAGGGCGAGGCGTGAGGAGGTTCCTGATCCGCAGGGTGACCGGTCTATTTGACCGTCGGCAAATATGGTGACATTGTGCTGATGAAGGGGATCATGGCTAAGGGTTTCAAAAAATATTGTGCCGTACAGCCCAGATAGCCGCTGGTCCTGTGGGTGGTCTACCGCGGGGTGGGTGTTTAGGTGGGTTTTTATTTCTCGTCCTAGTGATATCAGAGCATCAAGGTGGGCGGCTTCCGGGGAGAGCGTGAGGTCGGTGGTGTCTACGGAGGCGTAATAAGCCCCACCAAAAGCGATGTGGGCGGTGAGGGGCCCTTGGCTGGTGGGAACGGTTAGGTCGGTTGTGCTGACGAAGGAGGGCACGTTGGTGAAACATACGGAAGCCACTCGGTCATTTTGGTAGGTAACGGTGGCGTGGAGCCGTCCGGAGGGAACATCAACCACTACTTGGGTTTGCCCGGCGGGAAGCACGCCGGTTTCGATGGCCCAGGTAACGAGGGCAATGGTGCCGTGGCCACAGGCAGTGGAAAATCCGTCTTTGTGAAAAAACACCACGCCGAGGTCGCCCTCGGTGTCGTTGGGGGGTACGACGAACCCGCCGTACATGTCGGCGTGGCCGCGTGGTTCGTTAATTAAGAATTGGCGAAGGTCGTCAAGGTTTTCTTGTGCCCAACTTCGCCGATCTAAAACAGTGGTTCCTTCCATGGGCCCAACATCCAAAATCCGAAAAGGCTCCCCCGCAGTGTGATAATCCACACTGGTTAAGGCTCTTTCATTCCAATTTTCCATGCCCCCACCCTACCCACCAGATGAAACATGGGGGAGGGGAGGTTGGAGCGGGTGAGGAGAATCGAACTCCCGTCATCAGCTTGGGAAGCTGGGGTTCTACCATTGAACTACACCCGCGTGCCGGGTCATCGTAGCGATGGGTCCGGTATTCCCCACAGGGGAATGATGATCTACACTGAGAATCAACCGAAGAGACATTGTGACTGCACCCCATCGCCCACTACGTACAGAGGTAGTGCCAGAAATCTGTGTAGAAGGCGCCGTAGAAGCCATTGCTTTTCATGTAAAGGCCTTCGGGGCTGAAGAAATGTTTACCCACGCCCTTGATGATGGGCGAGTACTTCACGCTGAAATTTCTTTCGACGGGTTCGTAATTTTTGTGGTCGATGATTTTCCAGAAATGAACAACGGCGTCGGTTCATCACCAAAAGCCATCGGCGGTTCTCCCCTTGTTTTGCATCGTGATGTGGTTGACGTTGATGCGGCCACCCAACAAGCTGTAGCAGCGGGAGCTACCCTAGATTTTGGCTCGGAAGACATGTTTTAGGGAGACCGCTATGCTCGTCTCACCGACCCCTTCGGTCACCGCTGGCCATTAGCTACCCCCGGACCAGGCCCCGATGCCGAAGCTACCGCTAACGCAGAAAAGGAATTCGAAACCCCTAATGACTGAAATACAAAATCCACCACGCGCGTCGTTTGCCTCTTTTGAAGAGTCAACCAAAGAAGACTGGGCGCTTATCATGGGCCAGCGCGGTGAACTCGAAGCCAGCCTGCCCGCTCGAGTTATGGAACAAATGGAACACCTCCACAACGACTACGGCGGTTTCCCAATCGATCGCCTAGAGCACAGTGTGCAATCAGCCACCCGAGCCGAACGAGATGGCCGCGACGACGAGTACGTGCTTTGCGCTTTATTGCACGACATCGGCGACCCATTGGCGCCCTACAACCACCCAGATGTGGCCGCCGCTATTTTGAGGCCGTTTGTATCGGAGGCCAATCACTGGATGGTGCAACAGCACGGGATTTTTCAGGGCTACTACTTTTGGCATCATCTCGGCATGGACCGCAACACCCGAGATCGTTTTACCGGTCACCAATATTACGACTACTGCGAAGAATTTTGTGCACTTTATGATGGCCCAGCCTTCGACCCGACCTATGTTTCAAACCCGATAGAACACTACGAGCCATTAATTCGGCAGTTCTTGGGCGCTAATCCCACCAGCCTCCAACATTGACCTTTAGGATTCACTCTGCATGATTCTTTCAGACCGTTCCATTCGAGAAGCCATCGCCGCTGGGCGCATTATCGTTGAGCCCTTTGACGATTCCTGTGTGCAGCCGTCCTCGGTTGACCTGCACCTCGACCACCGTTTCTTAGTTTTTCGTAACCACACCATGGGTCTCATCGACGTGAAAGAAGACCTCACCACACTGACCGAACAGGTTGAAGCCACCGACCACGACCCGTTTATCTTGCACCCCGGAGAATTCGTTTTGGGGTCCACTTCAGAACGGATTGCCGTGCCAAACGATTTAGTAGCTCGCCTAGAAGGAAAGTCCAGCCTCGGGCGACTGGGGCTCCTCATTCATTCCACTGCCGGGTATGTAGACGCTGGCTGGGATGGCCAACTCACTTTGGAGCTTTCCAACGTCGCTAGTTTGCCTATCACCCTTTACCCGGGCATGAAGATCGGCCAGATTTCGTTTGTGCAAATGACCACAGCTGCCGACAACCCTTATGGGGCGTCCAGCCTGGGCTCAAAATACCGAGGTCAAGAAGGCCCTCGACCGAGTCGATATTGGGAAAACTTCAACGATTGATTTTCTGTTAACTCGTAGCGGCGTCGCCTGCTTCGAGGGCTTCCAGTACATGAAGTGAGATGTCGCCGACCTTGACGTCGGATTCCTCCACGCCTTCGCCTTTTACCCCGTCGTCGATCATGACGTAGCAAAAGGGGCAAGCGGTAGCAATGCGGGTGGCTCCGGTGGCCAACAGCTCTTGAGAGCGTTCTACGTTGATGTTTTTGCCGGTGTCTTCTTCCATAAACATGCGGCCGCCGCCCGCGCCACAGCACATACCTTTGGTTCCGGACCGTTCGGCTTCTACTACTTGAATGCCGCCGAGCGAACCCAACACTTTGCGGGGGGCTTGGTAAACATCATTGTGGCGGCCGAGATAACAAGAGTCGTGGTAGACGATGCGTTCCTCTAACCGAGCGTTGCTCATGTCGAGTTTTCCGGCTTCGATGAGCCATTCCAAGAGTTGACTGTGGTGAATAACTTCGTAGTGGCCGCCCAGTTGTGGGTATTCATTGCCCAAGGTGTTAAAGCAGTGCGGGCATTGGGTAATAATTTTTTTAACACCCATCCCGTTTAAGGCCTCTATGTTTTGCATAGCCAACATTTGGAAAATGTATTCGTTGCCGGAGCGGCGGGCGGGGTCGCCGGTGCACATTTCTGACGGGCCGAGGATAGAAAATGACACCCCGGCTCGGGTCATGAGTTTGGCCATGGCTCGGGAGACTTTTTTGTTTTTGTCGTCAAAGGCCCCGGCGCAACCCACCCAGTAGAGGTATTCGGAATCAAAGGGGTCGCCGCCGTCGAGCACTTCGATGCCTTCGATGTCGCCTACCCAGTCGGCTCGTTCGCTTTGAGAAAGACCCCACGGGTTGCTGGAGTTTTCCATGGACCGGTAGGCGGCGCCCAATTCGGTAGGGAAGTCGGATTCCATAAGCGACAGGTAGCGCCGCATGTCCAAAATTTTGTCCATGATTTCAATATTGACCGGGCAGATTTCGTCGCAGGCTCGGCAGGTGGTGCAGGCCCAGAGTTCTTCGCCAGTGATGCGCTCAAACATGGCGTTGGCGGGCACGGTGATGTCCGGGTCGACGCCTAGGGGTGGGGAGACTACGGGGCTTCCGGTGGCGGCCATGATTTCGCCGGTCTTGAGTACGATTTCTCGTGGGTCTAATGGTTTGCCGGTGGCGTGTGCGGGGCACACACTGGTGCAGCGGCCGCACATGGTGCACGAGTCGGTGTCGAGCAGTTGTTTCCAGGTGAAGTCTTCGATGGTGGCGGCGCCGAAGCTTTCGAGTTCGGTTTCCATCAGGTTGGGCATGGGTTTCATGGCGCCCTTGGGGCGGTCACGGTCTTTGAGATACATGTTGAGCGGCGAGGTAAACATGTGGCGCAACATGGTGATGGGTAGCAAAGCTAAAAAGGCCATGAAGGACAGTACGTGGGCGATCCACCAGGCTTGATGCCATCCGTGTATTTGGTCGGCGAAGAAGTCAACGTCTTTGATGAGCAACCCAAGAGGGTAGCCCACAACGGACCAAGTTTCGGCCTCGTTACCGAGCCCGCCGGGGGCCGCTTGGAGAGCGATGCGAAAGGCTTCGACACCGAGGCCGGTAACCCCGATGGCCAATAAAATAAGTAGTCCTGCGGCGTGCTCTGGTTTGGATTTTATGCGAATGCGGTAGGGACGAAAGCGGCGGGGCCCGAAGCGCCGCAGTACGGCCCAGGTGACGCCGATTAAAAAGAGCAGGCCGGCGACATCGCCCACCAGGGTGTAGGCCCGGTAAACGTCGCCATGAAGGAATTTGAGGCTTTCTGGTACTTGGTGGTTGATTTCCAGCACTGTGGTAACGGCCAGAAGAATAAGGAAAGGGAAGTACATCAAGGAGTGCATGACTCCGGCGGCGGGATCACGCAGCAGGGTTTTCATGTAAACCCCGGAGCGGAAGTCACCGAAGCGTTTTTTGGCGTTGCTCTTGGTGGTGGATCGATTGTCGGGGGTGCCGCGTTCCCAGTTTTTCATGCGGTTAGCAAAAAGGATGGAGCCGTAAATGATAAGTGCCGGGATGACTGAATAGAAGGCCACCTTGAGGGCGCCGGGGATGTTGCCAAAGACCTCGCGAGTAACGGTTGATTCGTCGTGCCACCCGTTGACTGTGGCGGCGATCCCCGAGATGACGGTTACTGCGGCAACCGAAACACCAAGGATTATTGAAAGGTGATGGGGGCGAAGTTCTTTCTGGCTCATATAAAACGAAACACTATCGCCCTTAAGGCCTTGGTGAGAAGGTCGCCGAAAGGTCGCTGTTTTGTTACCGCCCCGAAACAAGCCGGAAACGAAAGACCTTTAACGTTTTTAGTGTTAGTTCTGACCACCGAGGAGAGAAACGTGTTTAATTTTTTTGCAAGAAAGCCCCGATTTCGTAAAATAGCTTTTGGCCTGTTTGGAGTAGCGGGGGCGGTGATGGTAACGGCGACTCCAGCGGCGGCGCAAGAACTTACTGCGTCTGACAACACAGCGTTGTTGACCAGCCTGTGGCTATTAGTAGCGGGCTGCATGGTGTTTTTAATGCAAGCTGGGTTTGCCTTAGTGGAAGCAGGGCTTACGCGGGCAAAAAATATCGGTAATATTATGGCGAAAAACTTGGCCGACATGGCGGTTGGTGCACTGGCTTTTTGGGCGGTGGGGTTTGCGTTTGCTTTCGGTAGCGACACAGGGAGCCTTATTGGGGGCGACAATTTTTTCCTTTCGAAGATGCCCGAGTCTTTCTTGGGCGGGGGCGATGTGCTGGCGACCCCCTCGTTCTTTTTCTTTCAAGTGGTGTTTGCGGCAACGGCGGTCACCATTGCTTCGGGGGCCATGGCGGAGCGCACTAAGTTTTCGGCTTACTTAATTTTTAGTGCGGTGATGTCGGCATTCATCTACCCAGTGGTGGTGCACATGTTTTGGCAAGGCGAGGGGTTGCTAAGTGACCTGGCCATTGGTCAAGCCCGTTTTACTGACTTTGCCGGGTCAACCATTGTCCACAGTACGGGAGGGTGGGCAGCCTTGATGGGTGCTATTTTCCTCGGCCCTCGTTTGGGTAAGTACGGCCCAAATGGTGAGCCTCGAGCGATCCCGGGTCACAACATCGGGTTTGTGGTTATTGGGGTCTTTATTCTGTGGTTTGGCTGGTTTGGCTTTAACGGAGGGTCTGAGTTGGCCATGGATGAATGGGTGGCCCACACCATCATGACCACACTGTTGGCTGCTTCAGCAGGCGTTTTGAGTGCTGGGGCGGTTATTTGGCGCAAAACGGGGGCCATGGATGTGGGTATGGCCGGCAACGGCGCCTTGGCGGGTTTGGTGAGCATTACCGCTGGTACAGGGGCTTTGACCTTCGCTGGGGCGGTAGCCACCGGAGCCATTGGTGGGATTATTGTGGTCTATTCGGTTATCGCTATTGAGCGTCGGGGCATTGATGACCCGGTGGGGGCGGTGTCGGTGCACGGTATTTGTGGGGTGTGGGGCACCTTGGCGGTTGGCCTTTTTGCTCGATACGACGATGCCTTTTTAGGGCGTGAAAACGCCGGCTTATTTTATGGTGGCGGCGTCGACCAGTTGGTGGTGCAAGCCATTGGGGTGCTGGTGGTAGCGGTTTGGGTGCTGGGTACTTCGGCGCTGCTCTTTAAAACTATTAAAGAAACCATTGGCCTTCGCGTGGACAAGCAGGAAGAGTGGGAGGGCCTTGACTTGGCCGAACATGGTTCGCCCGGTTACAGCCTGGTCGACTAGCCGGCTTGGCGGGCTACGGCTTGTGCGGCGGCTTGTGCGGCGGCCGGGTCTAACGAGCGTTGGAGTACCGGTTTGGCTTCTAAGGGTTTTCCTTGGGGGTCGAGCTGGTAAATCAACGGGGTGCCGGTGGGGATGTTGAGTTCGGCGATGTCTTGATCGCTGATGTGGTCGAGGTATTTACACAAGGAGCGCAGGCTGTTGCCGTGGGCGGCCACTAACACGGTGCGGCCGTTTTGCAGGTCGGGCAAGATGTCGCTTTCCCAATAGGGGACCATTCGGTCGACTACGTCGGCGAGGCATTCGGTGAGGGGCACTTGGTCGAGGTGGGCGTAGCGGGGGTCACCGTTGGGGTTGTAGGGGTTGTCGTCGGCGATGGGTGGGGGCGGGGTGTGGTAGCCGCGGCGCCAGGCTTGGAGTTGTTCTTGGCCAAATTTTTCACCGGTTTCGGTTTTGTTGAGCCCGGTGAGGTCGCCGTAGTGGCGTTCGTTGAGGCGCCAACTTCGTTTTACGGGGATCCATGAGCGGTTGAGGGCACCCAGGGTGAGTTCGGCGGTGCGGATGGCCCGGGTTTGTAGTGAGGTGTGGACAATGTCGGGCAAAATGTTGGCTTGCTCAAGGAGGTCAGCGCCGGCGAGAGCTTCGTTGACGCCCTGTTCGGTGAGGCCGCTGTCGTACCATCCGGTGAATTGGTTGGTGGCGTTCCATTCGGATTGGCCGTGGCGAAGAAGTATGAGGGTTAATGCCATGAGAGTAGTTGATCATATTTTTTCACAAATAACTACCTTTCAAGGTTGATAATGAGGCACTCAAGTCTTTAGAGTGTAGGTGCACCATAAATGGTGGCGTGAGGTCAGATAACCCCTACCCTGACTGGTCGGCCGGTTGTTTACCCCCAAACAACCGAACCGGCCCACGTAAAGATCGCAAAGTTTAATACAAAACGACGAAATAAAGGAAAAATCATGAGCAAAGCAGTAGGCATCGACCTCGGAACCACTAACTCGGTAGTCAGCGTTTTGGAAGGCGGCGACCCAGTAGTGATCGCCAACGCAGAGGGCTCTCGCACCACTCCTTCCGTAGTGGCTTTCGCCAAAGACGGCGAAGTTCTGGTTGGCGAAGTGGCCAAGCGTCAAGCCATCACCAACCCAGGACGCACCATCCGCTCGGTAAAACGCCACATGGGCACCAACTGGACCCAAGAAATAGACGACAAAAAATATACTGCACAAGAAATCTCGGCCCGTACCCTGCAAAAGCTCAAGCGAGACGCCGAGGCCTACTTGGGCACCACGGTTGACAAAGCAGTAATTACTGTCCCGGCTTACTTCGACGATGCTCAGCGCACCGCCACCAAAGAAGCAGGGCAAATTGCTGGCCTTGAAGTACTACGCATCATCAACGAACCCACCGCAGCAGCCCTGGCCTACGGTTTAGAAAGCGACGCCACCGATGAAACCATTTTGGTTTTCGACCTGGGAGGCGGCACCTTCGACGTGTCTGTATTAGAAATCGGCGACGGAGTCTTTGAAGTAAAAGCTACGCATGGTGACACCAACCTGGGCGGCGACGACTGGGATCAAAAAGTCATTGACTGGCTGGTTACTTCGTTCAAAAATGACCATGGTGTCGACTTGGGCGCTGATCCCATGGCCGAACAACGTCTTAAAGAAGCAGCCGAAAAAGCCAAAGTCGAACTCTCGCAAGTGCAACAAACACAAATCAACTTGCCTTTCGTGACCGCAACAGACTCCGGCCCCTTGCACTTGGATTACACCTTGACGCGAGCCAAGTTTCAAGAACTCACCGCCGACCTCCTCGAGCGCTGCCGTTCACCGTTCGAACAGGCGGTTAAAGACGCTGGCCTGACCAAAGGCGAAATTGATCACGTGATTTTGGTGGGCGGTTCTACCCGCATGCCAGCAGTCACCGAACTGGTACAACAAATCACCGGCAAAGAGCCCTCAAAAAACGTCAACCCCGATGAAGTAGTAGCTATCGGTGCGGCAGTTCAAGCTGGCGTGCTGGTCGGTGAAGTAAAAGATGTGCTCTTGCTCGATGTCACCCCGCTTTCTTTGGGTATTGAAACCAAAGGTGGGGTTATGACCCGACTCATTGATCGCAACACCACTATCCCCATTCAAAAATCAGAGACCTTCTCCACGGCCGATGACGGGCAGTCCTCGGTAGAGATTCACGTGCTGCAAGGTGAGCGAGAGATGGCTCAATTCAACAAGACCTTAGGCAAGTTCCAGTTGGTGGATATCCCCCCAGCCCCTCGTGGCACCCCGCAGATTGAGGTCACCTTCGACATCGATGCCAACGGCATTGTGCATGTCTCGGCCAAAGACCGGGCCACCGGCAACGAGCAATCCATCACCATCACCGGTCAATCGTCGCTCGACGCTGAGATCATTGAACAAATGGTGCAAGATGCTGAAGCACATGCCGACGAAGACCGGTTGCGTAAAGAGCAGGTAGAAACCCGCAACAACGCCGACAATGCGGTGTACCAGACCGAGAAATTGTTGATCGACCAGGGCGAAGAACTTACTGACGACGAAAAGTCTGACGTAGAAGTCAAGTTGGCTGCCCTAAAAGAAACCTTGACCAACGAAGAAGCCAGCAACGAAACTATTTCTGAAGAAACCGAAGCACTCATGGCCGCCAGTCAAGAGTTTGGGCAACGCCTCTACGAAGCGGCCGCCCAGAAAGCCGAAGCTGAGGGGTCTGATGAAGCAACCGAAAGCGGCTCCGACGATGACGTGGTCGACGCGGAGATCGTTGACGAACAGTGAGCGAAGAAACCGTTGAATCTTTAGAACCTGAGATCGTTGAAGAAAACTCAACGCCCGCAGAGGAAGAGGTTGCAGAGGTTGACCCACTGGTGCAAATGGCCGAAGAGCGCGATGCTTACCTGTTGGATCTTCAACGGGTGAGCGCCGAGTTTGCGAACTTTCGTAAACAAAACGAACGGCGTAACGCCGAGGTCGCCGGCCGAGCACAAGCAACCCTCGTTAACCAGTTGCTTCCGGTGCTCGATGCTTGTGACCTCGCAGTTGACCACGCCGCACAAGACGTACTGCCAATACAAACAGCCTTACTTTCGGCGCTGGAAGCGGCTGGCCTGGAAGTTATTAACCCCCTTGATTCTTTATTTGACCCCAACTGCCACGAAGCAGTGTTGAGAGAAGAAGGCACCGAGGGTCAAGAACAGCAAGTGATCGAAGTACTGCGTCACGGCTATGTCTGGGCCGGCCAAGTAATTCGCCCCGCCATGGTCAAGGTACGTGGCTAGGGGGACCCATGGCCATTCAACAAGAGTGGTTTGAAAAAGACTACTACGCCACTTTGGGCGTAGATAAAGGTGCGTCAGCCAAGGAAGTCACCAAGGCCTACCGCAATTTGGCGCGCAAACTTCACCCAGATGCGAACCCCGGCGACGACGCCGCCGAAGCCAAATTTAAAGAGATTTCTGCTGCCTACGACGTAGTAGGCGACGAAAAAAAGCGCAGCGAGTACGACGAAGCACGCCGCTTGGGGCCCATGGGGGGTGGCTTCGGCAACCAAGGAGCGGGCTTCCCTGGAGGTTTTCCCGGTGGTGGCCAGTTTGACCTCAGTGATCTTTTTGGCGGTGATTTTGGTTTCGGAGGAAACGCTGGTCGTTCACGCCGAGGTTCTGATCTAGAAACCACCCTGTCGCTTCCTTTTCGAGAAGCAGTTTTTGGGGTAACGACCACCGTCTCGCTGGCTGGCGGCCCCAACCGAGCGGCAACTTCTCGTGAGGTCAAAGTCCGTATTCCGTCGGGGGTTAAACACGAGCAACGTATTCGCCTAAAAGGTGAAGGAGGCCCTGGCAACGGTGGCCCCGATGGTGACCTGTTTCTGGTTATCAATGTTGAGCCCCACCCAGTGTTTGACCGTAAAGGTAACCACCTCACGGTGACTGTCCGGGTTTCCTGGTGGCAAGCGGTGCTCGGAGCAAAAGTTACTGTGCCGACCTTGGATGGCTCAGCGGTCACTGTCAAGGTTCCCCCGGGAACACCAACCGGTCGAACCTTTCGCGTTAAAAAACGCGGCGTACAAAACGGAAGCCGAACCGGCGACCTGTTGGCCACCATTGAAGTGGATGTCCCCACAGATTTAACCAAAGAACAAAAGGCTGCGGTAGAGGCCCTAGAACAATCTTTTTCGCCAACCCCTAGCCAGCCCGACGATGGCGTGAAAGAATAGAACCTGATGCCTTCTTCTCGCCCCCATCCTCGCCAAGCAATCTACGTAATCTCCGTAGCTGCTGAGTTGGCCGAAATGCATCCCCAAACCTTACGCATCTATGAACGCAAAGGGCTACTCGACCCGGCGCGAACCACCGGCGGAAACCGTCGTTACAGCGATGAAGATATTTCTATGCTTCGTCGCATCGCTGAGTTAACGGCCACGGGCTTGAATTTGGTTGGCGTAAAAAAGGTTATGGAACTTGAAATGCGGGTGGCAGAAATGGAACGCCAGTTAGCTGAGGTTAAAGCAGCAGCCAACGACGCAATCGAAGAAGTACACCGTCAATATCGGCGAGATCTTGTGCCATTGCGACAAAGTGTGGCTGTTTACCGCCGTCCGCCACGCTCCTAGGTCTCACTTTTCCCCTAAAAATCAGGGAAATATTGTGTTACAGCCGTGTTGCAATCCCCAGCGGCACCCTTGAATCTCCGGCGGCAGAGAGTGTTTTCCACAAGTCCTGTGGAAAACAACAATCCTTAGTGTGAGTCGCGCAACATTTAACCCTGAAATCAAACCCATTAATTTCTTAAAATCAATTCAGGCCAGCGCTTTAGCCCGATAAGATCTCCCTGTAAGGGACCCGAGTAACAAGAGGAGTGGTGCCGTGTCTGCGACCGTAGTCGTCGGAACGCAGTGGGGCGACGAAGGTAAAGGTAAGTTCACCGACCTGATCGCCGCTGAAATGTCTATGGTTGCCCGCTATCAAGGCGGGCACAACGCTGGCCACACCTTGGTGGTTAACGGGGAGTCATTTGCACTGCAATTAATTCCTAGTGGGGTGCTTTACCCCCATGTGCTTCCCCTCATCGGCAACGGTGTGGTGGTTGACCCTCGCGTGCTGTTAGCCGAAATGGACATGCTGAACAGCCGAGGAGTAAGCACTGATCGCCTTCGGGTAAGCGGTAATGCTCACCTCATTTTGCCTTACCACCAGGAACTCGATGCCCTGCACGAACGTCACCTGGGTAAAAATAAAATTGGTACCACCAAACGCGGTATCGGGCCGGCTTACGCTGACCGGGCAATGCGGGTCGGTTTGCGGGTCCAAGACTTGCTCGACGAAGACATCTTTGAAAAAAAATTGAATGCCGCGTTAGAACACCACAACATGGTGCTCACCCGAGTCTTTAACCGCTTGCCCCTTGAGGCCAGCAAAATAATGGACGAATATTTAGGAGAATGCGCCCCGCGTTTGGCGCCCCATATTGCCGACAGTGTGGGTCTCATCCACGAGGAACTCGAAGCAGGCCGCAAGGTTTTGTTAGAAGGCGCACAAGCCACCTTCTTAGACCTTGACCACGGCACCTACCCTTTCGTCACCTCCTCAAACCCCATCGCCGGCGGCGCCTGCCCCGGCGCAGGCATCGGGCCTCGCCACATTGACCGGGTAATTGGTATCGCCAAGGCCTACGTAACCCGAGTAGGCGCTGGGCCCTTCCCCACCGAACTCTTTGACGACGTCGGCGACTTTCTGGTTGACGTAGGCCACGAATATGGCACCAACACCGGCCGCCGCCGCCGACCCGGATGGCTCGACCTGGTCATGTTGCGTTTTGCCTCCCGGGTAAACTCATTGTCCGAACTCGCCATCACCAAACTCGATGTGTTCGACCAACTCGAAACCATCAAAGTTTGTGTGGCTTACGACGTAGACGGCGAACGCCACGAACAACTTCCCTACCATCAGTCCTTACTCCACCGGGCAACCCCCATTTACGAAGAGTTCCCGGGATGGCAATGCGATATTACGGGCGTAACCGAACGCTCCGACTTACCTGCGGAAGCTGAGACTTACTTAGCTTTCATAGAGGAACAAGTAGGGGTACCCATCGGCATGGTGGGGGTCGGCCCCGGTCGTCAACAAGTCCTGCACTTCTCGAGCTGAAGGCAAGAACCCGGACGATGAAAATCTGCATCGTCGGCTCCGGAGGGCGAGAACACGCATTGGCCCAGGCTCTGGGGCGTCACGGCGACGTTGTGGTAACCCCGGGCAACCCCGGTATCCCCGGGTCGGTAGCGACGCCTGCGACAGAAATTGACGCCGACCTTTTTGTGGTGGGCCCCGAGGCTCCCCTCGTAAACGGTTTGGCAGACCAACTACGGGCCCAAGGAAAACGAGTTTTTGGTCCCGGCGCCGATGGGGCACAACTTGAAGGATCAAAAGCCTGGATGAAACAGGTCCTAAACAAAGCCGGCGTGCCTACCGCCCGCTACGGGTCGTTCACCGACCATGCAGCAGCGCTGGCTTTTCTTGACCAAATGCACGACCTTTTCGTAATCAAAACCGATGGTTTAGCCGCCGGCAAAGGGGTACTGGTCACCACCGACCGGGCCGAAGCAGCCGAAGCAATTGGTGACTATCTTTCCGGCGACGCTTTTGGCACAGCCGGCCAAACAGTGGTCATTGAAGAAGGGCTCACCGGGCCAGAACTTTCGGTGCTGGCAATATGTGACGGAAAAAATGCCGTTGCCTTAAGCCCCGCTCAAGACTTTAAACGCCAAAAAGACGGCGACCAGGGCCCCAACACGGGCGGCATGGGAGCGTACTCACCGGTACCTCTGGCTACCGAAGCGGTGGTTGAGCAACTCATGGACCAAGCGGTTCTCCCCACCTTGACCACCTTGGGCAGCCAAGGCATCGATTACCGCGGGGTGCTCTACTGTGGGCTCATGTTCACCCCCGAAGGCCCCAAAGTATTGGAATACAACGTGCGCTTCGGAGACCCAGAAACCCAAGCAGTGCTGCCCCGCCTCACCTCTGACCTTGGGCAACTTTTAGCAAGCGCCGCCGACGGACAACTCGGAGCCCCTCCCACTTTTGATACCGGCGCCGCCGTAACTGTGGTCTGTGCCACCGAGGGCTACCCCGAAAACCCGCGCACCGGTGAGGTAATCTCAGGTATTGAAGAAGCAAACAACTTGCCCGGAATAAGCGTTTACTGCGCCGGGGTAAAAGCCTCTCCCCAAGGATTAATAACCGCCGGGGGCCGAGTGCTGGCCGTCACCGGACAAGGGCCCAGCATTGAACAGGCCCGAGAAAAGGCCTACCAAGGAGCCAACACCATTCATTGGCCCGGCATCCAACGCCGCACCGATATCGCCGCCCAACCAACTGACCTTTAAGAGACACCATGATAGAAAGAGACCACACAATGCACAGTAAAAAGGAACAAGTATGAACTACAAAGTGGCCATCCTTATGGGCTCCCCCAACGACGCCGACAAAATGGCACCAGCGGCCACCACCCTGGAGCGCTACAACATCGAAGCCGATGTGCGGGTCATGTCGGCCCACCGCAGCCCAGCGTTGGTATCTGACTTCACCCAAACGGCACGCCAAAACGGCTACTCGGCCATAATTTGTGGCGCCGGCATGGCCGCACATTTAGCCGGAGCGGTCGCTGCCCACACCACCTTGCCGGTCATCGGCGTGCCCCTCTCGGGTGGCGCCATAAATGGGTGGGACTCCCTTTTGGCCACCGTACAAATGCCCAAAGGTATTCCGGTAGCCACCGTGGCCGTTGATGGAGCCATGAATGCCGCTTTGCTAGTGGTGCAAATCTTGGCCATAAATGACCTCAACTTGGTGACCCAACTTGAAGCCCACCGACAAGAAATGGTGCCTCAACAAGGCGGAAAATAATTATGGAAAACGTTCTTGCTTCTCGCTACGCCAGCGCCCCCATGGTCGATCTGTGGTCAACCACCGGCAAAATCATATTGGAACGCCAACTTTGGATTGCCGTCATGGAGGCTCAAAAAGAATTAGGTCTTGATATTTCCGACCAAACTCTTGCCGACTACCAAGCAGTAGTAGAGCAAGTGGATCTAGCCTCTATCCGTAAACGAGAAGAGGTCACCCGCCACGACGTCAAAGCACGGATCGAAGAGTTTTGTGCCCTCGCCGGGCATGAACAAATCCATAAAGGCATGACCTCGCGGGACCTCACCGAAAACGTAGAACAACTCCAGGTTCGTCGCGGGTTAGAAATAATTTTAGATCGTGTAGTGGCTGCCTTGGCTCGCCTTGGGGCCTTAGCTGCCGAGCACCGTGATCAAACCATGGTGGGACGCACCCACAACGTGCCTGCTCAAGCCACCACTCTCGGAAAACGATTCGCCACGGTGGCTGAAGAGCTACTTTTAGCCCACCAGCACCTCGCCGACTTATTGGCCACCTACCCGCTACGCGGCTTAAAAGGCCCGGTAGGGACCCAACAAGATCAACTGGATTTCTTTGACGGTGATATTGACAAAGTAGAGCAATTAGAAAATCGAGTAGCGCAGCACCTTGGGTTCAAGAAAGTACTTAACTCGGTGGGCCAGGTGTACCCAAGGTCATTGGATTTTGCCGTAGTGGCCGGGTTGGTGCAAACCTCTGGGGCACCAGCAAACTTGGCCCGTACGTTGCGACTAATGGCCGGCCACGAACTCGCTACCGAGGGTTTTCAACCGGGCCAGGTCGGGTCATCGGCCATGCCCCACAAAATGAACGCCCGATCATGTGAGCGCATAAATGGACTGGCGGTGGTGTTGCGTGGCCACTTAACCATGGTGGAAGGTTTGGTGGGTGACCAATGGAACGAAGGCGACGTGAGTTGCTCGGTAGTGCGCCGGGTGGCTTTGCCTGACGCTTTTCTGGCCGCTGACAGTTTGTTTCAGACATTTCTTACCGTGCTCGACGACTTGGGGGCCTACCCAGCGGTTATCGAGCACGAACTCACCCAATACCTGCCGTTTTTAGCCACCACCCGAGTATTGGTGGCGGCCATGCAGGCCGGTTTAGGGCGCGAAGAAGCCCATGAGATCATTAAAGAACACGCAGTGGCGGCTGCTTTGTCCCGCCGAGAAGACCCGCAAGGGGGCACCGATTTGTTGGCTCGCTTAGCAAACGATCAACGGTTGCCGCTTGACCAAGCAGCGCTCGAAACGTTGTTAGCCGACCCAGCGGTCTTTGTTGGTAACGCTGGTGCACAGGTAGACGCAGTTATTTCACGCATCGCTGAAGTGGTCGCCGAAAGACCCGAAGCCGCCGCCTACTATCCAGAGAAAATTCTTTAACGTTCACTCAACCGTGCAGGAGTCACGATGAAAATTGATTTGCCTTATGTCCATTCCGGAAAGGTTCGGGACATATACGACGCCGGGCAAAATCAATTACTCATGGTCACTTCGGACCGCCTCTCGGCATTCGACGTGGTGCTCAACGAGCCCATTACCCACAAAGGCCGCGTGCTGACCGCTATGTCAGAATTTTGGTTTGACTACTTTGCCGATGTGGTGCCCAGTCACTTGCTGTCTACCGATCTTGACGAGGTAGCGCCTTTGCTGGGGGGCAACCCTTACCCTGACTTAGCGGGGCGCATCATGTTGTGTCGTCGAGCAGAAATGCTGCCCATTGAGTGCATTGTGCGGGGTTACATAACTGGGTCGGCTTGGAAGGAATACCAAGACAGCGGCACCATGCACGGAGCAGCGCTCCCCACTGGGTTAAAAGAAGCGGACCAACTGCCGGAACCGGTGTTTACCCCTTCCACCAAGGCCGAAGAGGGCCACGACATGAATATTTCCTTTGATGAGGCAGTGGCGCTTATCGGCCCTGACTTGGCGGAACAGGCTCGAGAGGTTTCGTTGGCTCTTTACAAAAAGGGTGCTGCTTGGGCGGCGGAACGAGGCATCATCATTGCCGACACTAAGTTCGAGATGGGGGTCATTGATGGCCAGTTGGTGCTGGCCGACGAAGTACTTACCCCCGACTCCTCTCGTTTTTGGCCCGCTGACCAATGGCAACCTGGGGCCACGCCGCCTTCATTTGACAAACAACCGGTGCGAGATTTTTTAAGTGGCTTGGGTTGGGATAAACAACCGCCGCCTCCGCCGCTACCCGATGAGGTGGTTGCCGCCACCTCGCAGCGTTACCAAGAGGCTTACGAAATAATCACCGGACGGTCTTTTGCCGACTGGCCGGGAACCCAAGGAGTAGCCATATGAAATTTTCCGCCTTAGTAGATGTTCGCCTCCGGGAAGGAATCTCTGACCCGGCCGGCGCCACCATAGAACGGGCCCTGCCTGCTTTGGGCTACCAGGGCGTGGAAGGAGTTACGGTAGGGAAAACCATTCGCTTTACTTTGGAAGCAGAAACGCTGGCCGAAGCACAAACCATGGCGGAAGAACTTTGTGCATCTTTTTTAACCAACCCAGTTATTGAAGACGCCGAGGTAACGGTAGAGGCGGCCTCGTGACGACAACGGTTGGGGTAGTGGTGTTTCCCGGTACCAACTGTGAAGCCGATGCTCTTGAAGCAGTAACCAGTTTGGGTGCGCAAGGTCGCCTGCTGTGGCACGGAGAAGCCGACCTCGGTGATGTGGATGCGGTCATTGTCCCTGGAGGGTTTGCCCATGGCGACTATTTGCGGCCCGGTGCCATTGCCCGGTTCTCTCCGGTTATGGATGGGGTGGCTAAGTTTGCGGCAAAGGGCGGCCCAGTTGTTGGTATCTGTAACGGGTTTCAAGTACTTACCGAGGCCGGGTTGCTGCCCGGGGCCTTACAAAAAAACAAAGGGTTAAAATTTCTTTGTCAACCCTCAGTATTAAGAGTAGAAAGCGCCAATTCGGTGCTAACTTCCCAAGCCCAGGTGGGGGACGAATTAAGTATCCCTATTAACCATTTTGAAGGTAACTACACCTGCAGCGAGCAAACATTGAAGCAACTTCAAGACGAAGACCGCATTGTTTTAACTTACGTTGATAACCCCAATGGGTCTCTGGGGAACATTGCTGGGGTGTGTAACGAAACCCGCAACGTGGTGGGCCTTATGCCGCACCCGGAGCGAGCATGCCATGAACTTTTAGGCAGCATGGATGGAGCCGTTTTGCTCCGATCCTTGCTGGCCAGTTAGGCGCTGGACGAATGGAAACCTTTTTTATATCTTGCCCACTGCGAGGAGCAGCGTGAACGAGCCTTTACATCGAGCCCTCGGGTTGACCGATGACGAAGCGGTTGATATTGACGAGATTTTAGCTCGACCCGCTAACCCCTTAGAACTCGCCATGTATTCAGTCATGTGGTCTGAGCATTGTTCTTATAAATCAAGCCGCATCCACCTCAAACGGTTGCCCACCGAAGCGCCCTGGGTGTTGGTGGGGCCGGGCGAAAATGCCGGCGTGGTTGACGTGGGCGACGGCATAGCGGCGGCCATTCGCATCGAGTCTCACAATCACCCCTCGGCTATTGAACCGTATCAAGGGGCAGCCACCGGAGCCGGTGGTATTTTGCGAGACATTTTCACCATGGGCGCTCGGCCTATTGCTCTTATGGATCCTCTGCGTTTTGGTCCGCTCGATGACCCCCGAAGTCGTTGGATCGCCGAAGGCGTGGTAGCTGGTATCTCGGGATACGGAAACGCCGTGGGGGTTCCCACGGTGGGCGGCGAAACAGTTTTTGATGCCACCTATAAAGGCAACCCTTTGGTCAACGTGTTGTGTCTCGGCCTGCTGCCCACCGATCGTTTGGTATTGGGCCAAGCCTCAGGGGTAGGCAACTTGGCGGTGTTGTTGGGCAACGCCACCGGGCGTGACGGCATTGGCGGGGTGAGCGTGTTGGCTTCGGCGGGGTTCTCCGAAGAAGACGACGGGGATAAACGACCCAGCGTGCAAGTAGGCGACCCCTACGAAGAAAAACGACTTATCGAGGCCTGCCTGGCGCTTCTTGACGAAAAATTGGTAGTGGGCATTCAAGACTTGGGAGGCGCCGGCTTGGCGTGCGCCACCAGCGAAACTGCTTCACGGGGTGGCGTAGGTATGGACGTCGACGTGACAGCAATTCCCCGTCGTGAACCAGGCATGGAACCCCACGAGGTCATGACCAGCGAATCACAAGAACGCATGCTGGCCATTGTGGAGCCCGAGGTTTTGGCTCGGGTGTTAGAAATCTGTGCCCGTTGGGAAGTGCAAGCCACGGTTATTGGCCGAGTAACCGATGGAGGGGCACTCCGCGTTTTGGAAGGATTTGATGGTCCGGTGTTGGCGGATATTCCCGCCAGTTCTTTACACGATGCGGCACCACTTTATGAACGCCCCCTAAAAGCTCCGGAGCAACCTTTGGGCCCTCGTGCCGATGATCTGGCGGCACCGGTTGACCCCGGCGCTGAGCTAATGGACTTATTGCAAGACCTGTCGTGGGTTTATAGCCAATACGACCACCAACTGTTCTTGAACACCGTGGTCGGCCCCGGTGACGATGCCACGGTGCTTCGCCTGAAACACCCCACCACCGGGGAAGACACCGGCCGGGGTTTGGCGCTAACTACCGACGGAAACCACCGCTGGTGTGCCGTTGACCCACGAGCCGGAACTGCTTTAGTGGTGGCCGAGTCGGTACTCAACTTGGCTTGCGTGGGGGGCCGGCCGTTGGCGGTGGTTAACTGCTTGAACTTTGGCAACCCCGAGCACCCTGAAGTTATGTGGCAACTCTCGGAGGCCATTGATGGCATGAGCGAAGCCTGCCTGGCCTTTGATGTGCCGGTAGTGGGCGGCAACGTCAGTCTCTATAACGAATCAGCAGGCAACGACATTGCCCCCACCCCAGTTATTGGTTTGCTGGGTTTGGTTGACCAGTTAACGCACCGCCCCCCGGGGGCGGTCTTAAAAGAGAGGCATCGCTTGGTGTTGTTGGGCCCTGAAGCACCGGGCCTGGGTGGGTCTTTATGGGGCGCGGCCCATGACGCTCCGGGCGGCGACTTGCCTGCCCTTGATTACGAAATGCATCGGCGAGTAGCCGCCTTGGTGCGCCAATTAGTGGCTGACCAAATGCTGGAGGGTGTCCACGACTTGTCTTCTGGCGGGTTAGGTGTGGCCTTAGCGGAAATGGCCGCCCGTTCGGGCGTAGGGATTTCTTTAGCCCGCACCCCCGATCATCGAGCACTGTTTAACGAAGGCCCCAGCCGAGTGGTGTTGGTGGTGGACCCCGAGTGCTTAACCGAAGTGTTGGCGGCGTGTGACGAAGCAGAGGTACCGGCGGCTCGTATTGGTTTGGCGACCGGGCAACGTTTCGTGGTTAAAGATTTGTTGGACCTCTCTTTAGAAGAAGTAACTGCCGCCTTTAAGCGCCCGCTTCCTGAGGCGCTGGGCGCCGGAACCACTAACCGGTAGCGACATGCCACTTTCCGCCGACTTCATAAAAAAATGGGAAGAAACCAGCGCCCCCGATGACGACACCCCTAAAGAAGCCTGCGGGGTGTTCGCTGTTTATGCTCCCGACCAACCGGTGGCCCACTTGACCTACTTGGGGCTCTACGCCTTGCAGCATCGAGGTCAAGAATCAGCGGGCATGGCGGTCAGCGACGGAGAGTCGTTGACGGTGGTTAAAGAAATGGGTTTGGTTTCTAACGCATTTGACGACCGCACTTTGGCGGCCCTGGAAGGGCATTTGGCTATCGGGCAAAACCGGTATTCCACTACCGGGTCAAGTACCTGGCGTAATGCGCAACCGGTGTACCGCGGGTTTGATCACGTGGAGTTCGCCTTAGGCCATAACGGCAACTTGGTCAATACCGAAGAGCTTTCCAACACGGCCAACATGTTGCCCGGCACCGTCACCTCAGATAGCGATCTGGTGGCGGAGTTGTTGGCCGAAGAATTAAAAAACCATACAGATGAGGGCACTGAAGTGGCCTTTGAAGCGGCTCTGCGCACGGTATTACCTACCTTGCGTGGCGCTTTTTCGTTTGTGCTGTCCGACCGGGATCGTATTATTGGGGTACGTGACCCCAACGGTTTTCGCCCCTTGTGTTTGGGCCGGCTAGACAACGGTTGGGTCTTGGCTTCGGAAACGCCTGCTTTAGACGTGGTGGGGGCGCATTTTGTGCGCGAGCTTGACCCCGGCGAAGTGGTGGTTATTGACGACGAAGGCTGCCGCTCCTTTCACCCCTTTGCCGAAGACGAAATAGACCCTCGTCTTTGCGTTTTTGAATTTGTGTATTTTGCTCGGCCTGATGCGGTGCTTTACGGCCAATCGGTGCATCACGCCCGGGTACGGATGGGCGAGTATTTATCTGAACAGGCTCCGGTTGAGGCCGATTTGGTTATGGGGGTTCCTGAGTCGGGGCTGCCGGCGGCCGAAGGGTACGCCCGAGCTTCGGGTATTTCTTACGGCCAAGGGTTGGTTAAAAACCGTTACATCGGCCGTACTTTTATTGCTCCCACCCAAGCCATGCGGGCCGCTGCGGTACGCATGAAGCTAAACCCCTTACGCGACAACATCAAAGGACAACGTTTGGTGGTGGTCGACGATTCCATTGTGCGCGGCACCACCACGCGAGCTATGGTGCAAATGCTGCGGGCCGCCGGGGCCGCCGAAGTCCACATGCGCATTTCTTCGCCGCCATACCGTTGGCCATGTTTCTACGGCATGGATACCGGGTCGCGAGGCGAGTTGCTGGCCGCCAACTTAACCGTCGAAGAAATACGTGAATACCTAGATGTCGACACGTTGGCTTATTTAACTTTGGACCATCTTCTTGAATCCACCGGTGCGGTAGGGGCCGGGTTTTGTTCAGCCTGTTTGACCGGCGAGTACCCGAGAGAAGTACCTATCAACTTGACAAAACAAGTACTGGAAGAACCCGGGGCCTCAGCAAAGGCAGAAGGCTCGTTGCCTGGTTCTTCTACAGAATCTTCTGAGCAATTGTCTGGAGGGTCCAAAAAATGAGCGATGCTTATCGAGCCGCTGGAGTAGATATTGATGCCGGTGAAGAGGCAGTGCAACGCATTATTCCGCACGTGCGGTCTACCTACCGCCCGGGGGTTATGGGAGACATCGGGGGTTTTGGGGGCCTTTTTGATCTGGCCAAAACTGGGTACACCGACCCCTTATTAGTGTCGGCCACCGATGGCGTGGGCACCAAAGCCGAGATCGCTCGCATGACCGGACGCTTTGACACCATCGGCCAAGATTTGGTGGCTATGTGTGTGGACGACTTAATTTGTGTCGGGGCCGCTCCATTATTTTTTCTGGATTACGTAGCGGTAGGGCAGTTGGTACCAGAAGTTATGGAACAACTGGTGGCCGGCATAGCCAACGGTTGCCGCACTGCGGGCTGTGCATTAATCGGCGGAGAAATGGCCGAACACCCTGGGGTCATGGAGACCGCTCAGTTTGATTTGGTGGGGTTTGCTGTGGGAGCAGTAGAACGCAGCAAGGTTTTAGATGGTTCACAAGTAGCGGCCGGCGATGTGCTGGTGGCGTTGGAGTCACCCAACCTGCGCTCTAACGGCTTTTCGTTGGCTCGGCGCATAGTTTTCGAGGTAGCAGAATGCTCGCTGGGTGAACCGGCATGGGAAGGCGCCGAAACCACCTTGGCCGACGAGTTGCTGGCCCCTAGCGTTATTTATGCCCCGGCGGTAGGTGCGGTTTTGGCTGAACACGAGGTACACGCCGTGGCGCATATTACCGGCGGCGGCCTGATTGGTAATTTGCCGCGGGTCATGGGCACAGAGGTAGATGCCTTGGTAGACACCAAAGCGTGGACTCCGCCTCGGATCTTTGCCGAGCTACAAGCGATGGGCGATATTTCTGATGAAGAAATGGGCCGAGTTTTTAACATGGGAGTAGGCATGGTGTTGGTGGTTCCCCAAAGTCAGGCCGATGGGGTGCTCAATACTTTGGCCACCCAAGGGCAAAGGGCCAGCATTATTGGCCAACTGGTTCATGGTTCTGGTTGCGTGACCTTCGACCGGTAAGGTCACCTTTATGAGTAAACCTTCTGCGGCCCTTGTTGAACATTTGTTAAAATATTCCATTCGCACCGGCGACTTCACGCTAAAAAGCGGGCGAAGCAGCAACTGGTTTTGCGATTCCAAACAGACTGCTTGTCGCCCGGAAGGTATTTTGTTAATCGCTGAAGCGGCTTTAGAAGTTATTGGTGATGACGTAACGGCTATTGGTGGGCTTACTGCTGGTGCTGACCCGGTGGCTTTTGGTATTGCTGCGGTGGGCGCCACCCGAGGGCGTGATTTACGTTCCTTTAGTATTCGAAAAGAATCTAAAGACCACGGGGTGCAGGGCCGTTTAGCCGGGGCGCTGCAACCCGGCGACCGCGTGGTTATTTGCGAAGACACGGTGACCCGAGGGAAGTCCCCGTTAGAAGCAGCGCAAGCAGTACGTGATTTGGGTGCCGAGCCGGTGCTTATCTTGTCGGTAGTTGACCGAGGCGGTACCTGTGAGGCAGCGGCCCGAGCGGCAGGAATCCCTTTTCACCCCTTGGTGACCGCACTTGATTTGGGTTTTCCCTACGAAGGACCTTGACCAGTACCGAAGCGCAGCCTCTAGGCTTCTGGTATGCCTTTTCTCCCGACCGCTGCTTTTTCAATCGTTCTCCACGTGGAGCTCGACAATGTGCCCAATACTTTGGGCCGCCTCACCACAAGCATTGGTGAAGCGGGGGCCAACATTGTTTCCATGGGGGGCTTCGATGTGCGCGGCGACTTGCTGGTAAATGATGTTTGTGTGAACTGCCGTGACGAAGAGCATTCGTTGACGGTAGTAAAAAAAGTCGAAGAACTCAGCGGGGTGACTTTGGTTTCTTGGTACGACCGTACCTTCGCTATACACGAAGGCGGAAAGATTGAAGTTAAAACCTTGTGCCCAGTAAACGACCGTCATGATCTGTCCATGGCTTACACCCCAGGGGTAGCTCGGGTTTGTATGGCCATTCATGAGAATCCAGAACGGTCACATGAACTAACTATTCGCAAAAATACGGTAGCTATCGTGACCGATGGGACGGCCGTGTTGGGTTTGGGCGATATTGGCCCACTGGCTGCTATGCCGGTGATGGAAGGCAAAGCGCTGCTCTTTAAAGAGTTCGCTGGGGTGGATGCTTTTCCTATTTGCCTCGACGTCACCGATCCGCAGGAAATTATTGACACGGTGATCCGTTTGGCCCCCACCTTTGGCGGCATCAATCTGGAAGACATTGCCGCACCGGCCGCTTTTGCGGTGGAAGATGCCTTGAAAGAGGCGCTAGACATCCCAGTTTTTCATGATGACCAACACGGAACCGCCGTGGTTACTTTGGCTGCTTTGTGGAATGCTTGTCGCCTCACCGGCCGCAACATCGAAGACCTTTCGGTGGTTATTGCGGGCATGGGCGCCGCTGGAGTAGCGGTAGGCAAGATTCTTTATAACGCAGGCGTTGGTGAGATCGTGGGGGTGGATCGCACCGGTGCGGTGTACTCCGGCCGCGACAACCTCAACTCGGCCAAAGAATGGTTTGCTACCAACACTAACCCGGAACGCAAAATGGGCACTTTGCAAGATGTCCTGGTGGGCGCTGATGTGTTCATCGGCGTAAGTGGGCCCGGACTCTTGACGGCCGCTGACCTGCGCACCATGAACCCAGAGCCGTTTGTGTTTGCTATGGCTAACCCTGACCCAGAGATTCGCCCCGAAGAAGCCGACGGCTTGGCGGCGGTGATGGCCACGGGGCGCAGCGATTACCCCAACCAGATCAACAACGTGTTGGCGTTCCCCGGTATTTTTCGGGGCGCTTTTGATGCTCAGGCCACCGACATTACCGAAAACATGAAGTTGGCGGCCGCTCGCGCCATCGCCGAGTCTGTGTCTGATGAAGACCTCACGGCCCAGTTTGTGGTGCCCTCGGTATTTGACAAAGAGGTACCGTTTGCGGTGGCCAAAGCAGTGGCCGAGGCGGCTCGGACTGATGGGGTTTGCCGAAGTTAAGTTTGCACGACTCTTGTGGTTGGGCTTTTAATCCCCGACCTAGGAGTCGAACATGATGACCGAACGCAGCGTTGACCCGGCCCGCATTTCGTCGTAGCCGCCGTTTACTTCATCAAGAGTGATGTGGGCGGAAACTAAACGTTCAAGGTCAAGGCGTCCACCGAGGTAGTGAGTTACTAACTCGGGGATGGTGGTTTTAAAGTTGCTATTGCCCATGAAAAGCCCGCGGAGGCTTTTTGCTTGCAAAACCATGAAGGCACCGGGCACGGCCATGGTGCTGGTCGCCGGGGGAAGGCCCACCAGGTAAGCGGTGCGCCCGGGTTTGATCATGGCTAAGGCTTGTTCGGCGGTTGCGGTTAGCCCTATGGCTTCGAAGGCAGCATCAACCCCGCTGGTGAGTTCCAGCACGGCAGCCACCGGGTCGGTTTCGCTGGCATTGATGATGTCAGTGGCTCCGAACCCTTTAGCCGCTTCAAGTTTTTCGGCATTGAGGTCAATAGCGATGATGCGTCCCGCGCCGGCCAAGCGGCAGCCCTGCACAATGTTGAGGCCTATGCCCCCACAGCCAATGACGGCCACGGTTTCTCCGGCGCGGATGGCGGCGCCGTTTACGGCTGAGCCCACCCCGGTAATGACCGCACAACCCAGCAGGGCGGCAAGGTCGAAAGGAATGTCGTCATTGATGACCACGGCAGCGTTTTCGTGAACCAACATTTGTTCGGCAAAAGCCCCCAAGCCGGCCATAGCGCGGATGGGTTGATCGCCCAAAGCTAAACGGGGGGTTTCGTTTTCATTTCGCCCTAAGAGTTGACGGCGTTCGCAGGTCCAAGTTTGACCATTTAAGCATTCGGTACAGGAACCGCAGAATTGGGTCAAGCAGGTCACTACATGGTCGCCTGGTTTCATGGTGGCCACGTCGGGGCCTACGGCGATGACTTCACCAGAGGCTTCGTGACCCAAGGCAGTGGGGCCGGGGCCCAAGGGCAAGAGCCCTTCGATGACGTGAAGGTCGCTGTGGCAGAGCCCCGAAGCACGGGTTTGGATAAGCACCTCGCGTCCTTGTGGTTGAGCAATGGTGAGATCTTCGATGACTAATTCACCGGGGGCTTGATGTAAAACGGCGGCGCGCATGATTCTCCTTTTGGCTTTTCGCATTAGGTTAGCCAATTGGCTAACCTTGTTTACATGTCGGCCGATACAAATGTTTTATTGAATATTTCTGAGGGGTTAGCCACGGTAACCTTGCAGCGCCCAGAGCGCCGGAATGCTCTCATCGGCCCGCTGTTTGACGAATTGGCGGCGGCCTTTACTTCGCTTAGCCAGAACCCAGAAGTCAATGCGGTGTTGCTTCATGGCGCACAAGGAGCATTTTGTTCTGGTCTCGACCTGAAAGAATACAAAGCTGACCCGCCTCCGCCCTGGTTGACTTCATCCGCGGCGTCGGCGTCGGCTGCTCATAAGGCTATTTACGCTTGCCCGGTACCGGTGGTTGGTGCTTTAGAACGCTTCGCTATCAATGGAGGCGCTTCGCTGGCTTTGGCTTGCGACCTTTTGGTGGCTGGCCAGGGAGCGTATTTGCAAGTCGCAGAAATAAAGTTGGGAATGGCGGCACCCTTAAACTTGACGTGGCTTCATGAGCGTTTTTCAGTTGCTGCTGCACAGCAATTGGTGTTGACGGGACGCAAATTCTTTGGCCCGGATCTTCACCGTTTAGGGATAGCGCTGGAGGTTGTTAAAGATGATCAGGTATTGGCTCAGGCCACCCAGGTTGCTCGTGAAATAGCCCAATGCCCGCCCCAAGGGGTGCGGGCTTTAAAAGCGGGGCTGGCTGTGGGTTCTTCTTGGGAAAGCCACCGAAAAGCCGTGCTCGAGGTTTCCCAGCAGGCTCTTTTTTTACCGGTTCAAAACTAGGCATGTCAGAAACCTCGGCCCGCCAAGACATTATTGAGGCGGCGCTGCGCTTATTAGAGGATCGCCCCCCTTCGGCTATTTCTGGTCGTGAACTGGCCGAAGAAGCAGGAGTGAGCTATGGGTTGATTCACTATTACTTCAATGGGAAACAAAATGCTTTTCTTGCTGCCCGAGATTTTCTTAACCAGTGGGTAGTTGATTCGGTGATGCAAGGAGGGAGCCAGTCGGTTTCATTAAGTGATACCAGCGACCGACGCTCGTTTTGGGCGGTGGCCGGGCATATGGCTCTTGAGACTTCGAAGGAATGGAATGAGGAGAGAGACCTTCCGGTGGTTGAGGCCTATTTGAATCTTTTTGCCCAAACCGACCCCTCTGGTGATCGAGTGCAGCACGCAGTTGTTGTTGCTTCTCTTTACGCCCTTTTGCTGGGCCGACCCATTTTTGGCTCGCACAATGCCCACTCGGTTGGATTGACGGATGAAGATTTACCAAAAGTGGATCAGCGTATTAGATCCTTAGTGAGTGCCCTTGAAGGCTCGGTTGGTTTGGAGCAGCAAACATGAACGCCAAGCCACGGGGAGCCCAACAGGTAAAAGTAGCTTTGGTGGCGGCGGCCGTGAGGTTATTGGGGCAACGCCCACCTCATCAAATTTCTGGCCGAGAACTGGCCGAAGAAGCGGGGGTGAACTATGGGTTGGTTCACCACTATTTTGGCTCAAAGGAAGTTTTACTGCAAGCAGGTTTGGCGGACTTGGCGTCTTCTTTTGCCGAGGGGCCAATTGATGAGTCTTGGTCTTCAGACGAACCATTTTCTATACGCCATCGCATGGATTATTTGCGAGCGTTAGCGTTTTCTTCAATCTCGGGGGAACTCGAAGGCCTTTCAACCGTGCACCCGGTGATTGAAGATTCATTAAAGAAGGTGAGTGTTTTACGGGGGAAAGGCCAAGACCCGGATAAACAAACGCTTACCGATGTGGCGGTGGGAACACTCTTCCAACTGGGTTGGTCTCTTTTTGAACAACGAGTGTTGCCGGGTTTTGCCTTTGACAAAGAAGAAGAGGCTGAATTTGAAAAACGTCTACGCGCCACCTTGCGGGCCATCATGTTGGATGGGGATGTAGCCAAGGCGACACAAGCAACCCTGCACGGTAAGTCTTAGTTTTTGAGGGTGTCCTTGAAGGCAAGATTGCGGTCTGGAGTAGGTTCGCGAGGTAAACCAAGCACACGCTCACCTAAAGTATTTCGTTGCACTTCATCGGTGCCTCCACCTAAAGAAAGCGCTGGGGCATCACATATTCCGTAAGTCAACGTTTTTTTATCGTTGCCGAGAGGTTTCCCTTCCCAGGCGATTACTTGCATGTGGGCTAACCGGGTGGCGGTAGCAGCGGCGGCCCGTCCCTCTTTGGTGCGCCAGAGTTTAGTAAGCGAGGGGTGAATGCCCGGGCGCCGGTTTAACCACTCAATAATTTTTCGGTTGGTAAAAAGAGTGGCCAAGTCTTGTCGAACGATGGGGTCTTGGTGGGCCTCGCTCTCTTGCGCTAAGGAAATCAGTCGTTCAACAGTGATCGGGCGGCGGCCTCCCCCGGCCCCGATAGAGGAACGCTCGTAACTCAATAAAGCGACAGCCATGCGCCAGCCTTCGCCGGGTGCACCAACAACCCATGGAGCGGGGATTTTCGCTTCGGTAATGAACACTTCGTTGAAGCTGGATACTCCGGTCATCTGGTGCAAGGGCCGCACCTCGACGCCCGGTTGTTTCATGGGGAGAATCATCATGGAGATGCCTTGGTGTTTTGGCACGTCAGGGTTGGTTCGAGCGAGCAGTATGCCAAAGTCGGCATCGCTGGCTCCGGAGGTCCAGACTTTTTGACCACTTACCACCCACTGGTCGCCGTCAAGTTTGGCACTGGTGGTAAGCCCGGCGAGGTCTGATCCGGCTCCGGGTTCGGAATAAAGTTGACACCATATTTCGTCACCTCTTAATCCGGGGCGGAGGAATCGTTGCTGTAATTCAGTGCTGCCATAATCACGCAAAGTAGGCAGGGCCATATTGATACCGATGCCAAAACCAAAAACTGCGTTAGCGGATTCTCTACTGGGGGCTTCTTTGCGAAAGGTGTTGATGAATTCTTTATCTAAGCCTCGGCCACCGGTTTCGATCGGATAGTCAAGGGCCCCAAGACCGGCATCGTAGCGAGCAGCGAGGTAGGCCCTTCCTCGCTCTAGGGGGTCATCAAGACCAGAGAGTAAATCAGGCAGGGTGGCATAAAAAGATTGAACTTCGGTGCGAAATTGAGCAAGGTCCTCCATGTGGGCTACTTTAATCACCTAGCAAACTTTGTGAAAACTCAAGAGAGTGAAAAAGATGACTGAACCAGTTAAGCGACTTTTTTCTGAAGCGACCGGTACCCCGCTTTCTTTAGACCAAGCACCTGCTGGTGCCCCCAACGTGGTGGTGGTGTTGCTTGACGATGTGGGCTTCGGGTCGTTTTCTACTTTTGGTGGCCCCATAACTACTCCAGCATGTGATCGTGTCGCTGCCCAAGGTTTGCGCTACAACCAGTTCCACACCACGGCACTTTGTGCCCCCACCCGTGCTTCGCTGCTTACTGGCCGCAACCACCACACCGTGCACGTGGGATGCATTACCGAGGTGGCGAACTCTTTCCCTGGCTATGACTCAATAATCCCTGCGGAGGCAGCCACGGTGGCCGAAGTACTTCGCTCCAATGGATATGCCACCGGCATGTTTGGCAAAGGCCATCTCACCCCCCGGTGGGAGGTAGGCCCGGCTGGCCCCTTTGACCGTTGGCCCACAGGCTTGGGTTTTGATCGCTTCTATGGTTTTCTGGGTGCAGAAACGTCGCAATTTGAACCGGCCCTTTATGACCAAACCACTCCCATTGAGCCTTATGTGGGTCGAGGGGATTACCACCTCACCGAAGATTTGGCAGAGCAGTCCATCAATTGGATGCAGCAAGTAAAAGCGCACCGACCGGATCGGCCGTTTTTTTGTTATTTTGCTCCCGGTGCGGTGCATACGCCCTTGCAGGTTCCGGCCGACTGGCTTGACCAATTTGCTGGTCAGTTCGATGAAGGCTGGGATGCTCTCCGGCAACAAATTTTTGAGAAACAATTGACCTTAGGGGTTATCCCGGCCGGCACGGTGAACACGCCTCGTCCAGAAGAAATACCCAGTTGGGATGAATACCCCGATCGGTACAAACCGGTGGCTCGACGCCTTATGGAAGTATTTGCGGCCTTTTTGGCCCACACCGACGCGCAGGTAGGAAAGCTGATTGATGCGTTAGAAACCATGGATGAATGGGAAAATACTCTTTTTGTTTATGTCACGGGCGACAACGGGGCTTCGGCCGAGGGAACCATTCATGGGGCCTGGTCGGCTCCTTCGTTTCAAAACGGGGTACACGAAGACCCGGAATGGCTCTTAGAACACATGGACGACTTTGGTACCGCAGCATGTGAATGCCATTACAACGTGGGGTGGGCGTGGGCTCAGGACGCACCGTTTCAATGGATGAAACAAGTGGCGTCGCATTTTGGGGGAACCCGTAACGCCATGGCTTTGTCGTGGCCTCAACACATTACTGATGCCGGTGGTTTGCGCACTCAGTTCCATCATGTGGTCGACTTGGCGCCCACTATTTATGAGGCCGCCGGGGTGAAGCCTCCCGAGGTAGTGAACGGGGTGAAGCAGATGCCTATTGAGGGAACCTCCATGGGGTACTCCTTTGACGAGGCCTCAGCGGCGAGCAAAAGAACTACCCAATATTTTGAGATTCTGGGTAATCGAGCTATTTACCACGAGGGCTACATTGCATCGTGTTTTCATGGGAGGGTGCCATGGATTCGTATGGCCAGCCAACCCTTTGATGGCCCGCAAGAAAAATGGGAACTCTACGACATCACGACTGACTTTTCTCAGAGCCACGACTTAGCCAAAGAACAACCCGAGCGTTTGGCTGAAATGAAAGAACTCTTTGATGCGGAGGCCCGCCGCAATGGCGTTTACCCGTTACGCGACCCCGGGGACCGCCTCACCGCCGACACCCGCCCGCCCTCTCCGTTGCAAGGGGCAAAGCAGGCCACCTACACGCCGGCCCATGTACGCATGCCGGAAGGCAGCGTGATTGATATTAAAAACCGGTCGTTTGATTTGGTTGCCCGGTTAGAAGTGGATGCTTCAGATGTTGAAGGGGTCATCGTGTGTCAGGGGGGAAACCTCAATGGGTGGACGCTTTATTTGCAAGAGGGGCGGCCGGTTTATCATTACAACTTGTTTGGACACCAGCGAACGACGGTAGAAGCATCAGAACCTTTAACTCCCGGGCCCCACGAGGTGCGGGTACTTTTTGATTACGACGGAGGTTTTGGCAAAGGGGGAACCGCTCACCTGTTTGTTGATCAAGAACTGTTGGCTTCGGAACGCATAGAAGCCACCGTGCCGGTGGTTTTTTCTATGAGTGGAGAAACCTTCGATGTGGGCGTGGATACCGGTGCCCCGGTGGGCTTGTACCCGCATCTGTTTCCTTGCACGGTCACCATTAAAGACGTCACCATCACCTTGTTAGATGAAATTGATGCTGAAACTCAACAAGCGATCACTGAGGGTGTGTTTAAAGCTGCTTTGGCTGCGCAGTAAAACTCAGCCGAAGTTGAGGGCCATGATGCGGGGGCCGCGTACTTGGCCGCCGGCCCAGGTGACTTCATCGGGGTTGGCCAAGGTGAATTCGGGGATGCGAGTGAACCAGGTTTTGAGGGCTACTTCCATTTCCATGCGGGCCAGGTTGGACCCGGCGCAGCGGTGGATGCCGGCGCCGAAGGCGATGTGGCGGTTGCGTTGCCGGTCCAAGATCACTTGGTCGGGGTTTTCGAATACCTCGGGGTCGTGGTTGGCGCCGGGGAAGTTCATCAATACTTTGTCGCCGGGTTGCATGGTGACATTTTGGTATTCCACCACCTCGGTGACCCGGCGGGCCATGGTGACTGGCGAGTAGGCCCGTAAGAGTTCTTCAATGGCGGAGTCCCAGAGCGGGTCGTGGTGGTCGGTGGCGGCCATACGGCGGCGGTCTTCTTCGTGGGTAGCAAAGTGCCAAAGGGCGGAGCCAATAGACGACCAGGTGGTGTCAATGCCGGCTACCAACTGCAGGTTGCACATGCCCACGATGACTTCGTCGGGGAGGGGTTGGCCGTCTATTTCGGTTTTTAAAAGTTCAGAAATTAGATCATCGCCAGGGCTTGCTTTTCGCTCGGCAACTTGTTCTTCAAAGAAGCTACGGATGACGTTTCGGTAGTGCACACGAAGTTCTGGTTGGGTCAACCCAATCTCGAGTACTCCTTGTACCCAGATAATGAACTCGTCTACTCGCTCGCTGCCCACGCCGAGTTTGTGGGCGATAACCCGGGGTGGAATTTGTTGGGCGTAGTTGACGGCGCCGTCGCAGTTGCCGCGGTCGATGAACCCGTCAATGAGTTCGTGGCAGAGGGTTTCGGTGTAGGTGCGTTGTGGGGCAATGGCTTTGGGCGTAAAAAACGGCAACAAAGCTTTGCGGGTCCAGGTTTGTTCAGGCGGGTCGGCACTAATGGGGGCTGCGGCGTTGTAACTGGTGCTTTCGGTGTCGCGAAATTCTGGTGGTAAATCCACCACGGTGGGCGCCTTAGAAGAAAGAGCAGGCACCATTTTGGCTAAGGCTTGTACGTCTTCATATCGGGTGGGGAGCCATGAGCCGCCCCAGCGATCGGTGTGGGCAATAGGGCATTGGCCTTCCCGTATTTCTGACCAAGCCGGTACAGGGTCGGTGATGTAGTCCGGGTCAAAAATGTCGTAATCGGTAGCCAGGTTTTCTACCGGGCAGCGGTCGGCATCGGTCATGGTTAGCCGAAGTTGAGGGGCAAGATGCGGGGGCCGCGTACTTGGCCGCCGGCCCAGGTCACCTCATCGGGATTGGCCAAGGTGAATTCGGGGATGCGAGCGAACCAGGTTTTGAGGGCTACTTCCATTTCCATGCGGGCTAGGTTGGACCCGGCGCAGCGGTGGATGCCGGCGCCGAAGGCGATGTGGCGGTTGCGTTGTCGGTCCAAAATGACTTGGTCGGGGTTTTCGAATACCTCGGGGTCGTGGTTGGCACCGGGGAAGTTCATCAACACCTTGTCACCAGTTTGCAAACTGGCGCCGCTTATTTCAACAGGTTCCATAACCGTGCGGGCCATGGTGACCGCCGAGTAGGCCCGTAGTAGTTCTTCAATGGCGGAATCCCAGAGGGGGTCGTCGTGGTCGGTAGCGGCCATACGGCGGCGGTCTTCTTCGTGGGTAGCAAAGTGCCAAAGTGCTGAGCCAATAGAGGACCAGGTGGTGTCAATGCCGGCCACTAACTGCAGGTTGCACATCCCTACGATTACCTGGTCGGGCAACATTTGGCCATCGACCTCGGTGTTACAGAGGGCGGTGATGAGGTCGTCTTGGGGGTTTTGGCGGCGCTCGGCTACCTCATCGGCGAAGAAGCCGTGGATCATGTCGCCGTATTTGAGACGCAATTCGGGTTGAGTGAGGCCTATTTCTAGAACGCCGCGCACCCAGACGATGAATTCGTCAACCATGTTTTCATCTACGCCGAGCTTGTGGGCAATAACCCGAGGGGGGATTTGTTGGGCGTAGTTGACGGCGCCGTCGCAGCCACCGTTGTCTATGAACCCGTCGATGAGTTCTTGGCAGAGGGTTTCGGTGTAGGTGCGTTGTGGGGCAATGGCTTTGGGGGTGAAATGTGGAAGCAGCGCTTTGCGGGTCCAGGTTTGTTCAGGCGGGTCGGCACTGATGGGGGCCGCTCCGTTGAGGCCTTCGCGTTCCGGTCGGCGGAACTCTTCGGGAACGTTGACCACGATGGGGCCAGGGTTGGCGCTCGAAAGTTCAGGCACCATTTTGGCTAAGGCCTGCACGTCTTCGTAGCGGGTGGGGAGCCATGATCCGCCCCACCGTTCGGTGTGAGCAATAGGGCATTGACCTTCCCGTATTTCTGTCCAGGCGGGCACCGGGTCGTTGATGTAGTCGGGGTCAAAAATGTCGTAATCGGTGGCGACATTTTCTACTGGGCAGCGTTCGGTGTCGGTCATGGCTTAACCCTCGTGAATTTCGATAGCGAACTCTGGGCAGTTGTCCACGATGAGTTGAGCTCGTTCTTCCATGCCCTCGAGAACCTGACCTTCGTTGAGGACAAAGGCGTTGCCGTAGTCATCTACGTCTACCAACTCAGGGGCCAGCGAGTAGCAACGGCTATGGCCTTCGCATTTTTCGGCGTCAACGGTGATCTTCATGGTTCCTCCGCAATTAGGGACTATGTTCAGAAGTTAGCCAGATGGCTAACTCTTAAACCACATATTACCGATAACGATCGTTATTAGCAAGTCCGGCTAGCCAGCGGGCAGGTTTATTTGCTTGGCCTCTAAAAATTCTTCCATCCCGTGGCGACCCAACTCTCGACCATTGCCCGATTTTTTGTATCCACCGAAAGGCGCATCGGTGTTCAAGATAGAACCATTCATGTCTACCTGGCCGGTGCGTAAACGCTGAGCCACCGACAAGGCACGGTCGGGGTCGGTGCCCCACACCCCACCAGAAAGGCCGTAGTCCGAATCGTTGGCAATGGCCACTGCATCAGCATCATCGGTGTAACCAATAATGGAAAGCACCGGGCCAAAGATTTCTTGACGCGCAATGGCCATGTCGTTGGTGACGTTAGCGAACACCGTCGGTTGGGTGTGATAACCCACATCGAGGCCCTCCGGTTTACCGGTTCCTCCGGTTACCAAAGTGGCGCCTTCGTCAATACCGGTTTGGATAAGGCCTTGTACCCGATCCCACTGGGCTTGAGAAACAAGTGGTCCGAGGCGGGTACCTTCACCGTCGGCCGCTCCCGGGGTAAAGGCGGCGGCAATTTGCCCGGCCAATTCGGCCGCTTCATCCATGCGGTCTGCTGGCACCAACAAACGAGTAAGGGCACTACAGGTTTGGCCCGAGTTTAAAAAGCAAGCGTTGACGGCACCCGGAATAGCGGCCGAGAAATCGGCGTCATCCAAAATAATGTTGGCCGACTTGCCGCCGAGTTCTTGATGCACCCGGGTCACGTTGGGGGCAGCTACCTCGGCTACCCGTGTGCCGGCCCGGGTAGAACCGGTAAAAGAAATCATGTCGATGTCGGGGTGGGCGGCCATAGCTTCGCCGACCTCGGGGCCCAGCCCAGAAACCAGGTTGAAGACGCCCGGGGGGAAGCCCAAGCCATCAATGATTTCGGCCAACAAAAAGGCATTCAATGGGGCAACCTCGCTGGGCTTGAGCACCACGGTGCAACCCACGGCCATAGCGGGAGCAATCTTGGCCATGATCTGATGTAACGGATAGTTCCACGGAGTAATGCAAGCCACTACCCCAACGGCGTCGCGGGTAACCAAAGTGCGACCAAGGTCTTCTTCAAAAGCAAAGGCCCGAGCGGTACCAGGCACGCTGCCCGTAGTAGCGGTCGGCAAACCGGCTTGAATCATGTTGGCCAACATGGTCGGCATACCCATTTCGGAAGAAATAAGCGCACCCATTTCTTGCATACGAGCCCCTAATTGTCCGGCCAATCCTTCAATGTAGCCCAAGCGTTCTTCGAGGCTCAGGGCAGCCCAAGGTCCAAAGGCTGCTCGGGCCGCGGCTACGGCCGCGTCTACATCGGCGGCCACCCCGCGTGGCGTTGAACCAATGACTTCTTCAGTGGAGGGGTTGATTACCTCAATGCCGGTGTCGCCGCCCGAAGGCACCCAAGCACCGTTGATGTAAATGTTTTCATGGAAAGTCATGGTTCACCTCGTAGTGGTTTAGAGGTTGATCATGCCTTAAAAACTTGAGCCGCGCAAAGGTAAGCAGGTTAAACCAGTAAAGATTTTTGAAACCGCGAAAACTGGGCGTCGTCAATGCCTAACCCATCTCGGCGAAAAACGTCCCAGGAAGACCACTGACGCTCCACCGCAGCAAAGACTGCTTCAATAAAAGAGGCTTGGGTCAGCAACAACACGCGTAACGGGGCCAACACGTCGTCGTCTAAACTTTCTGGCGCTACACCAGATTCCTGAGCCAAGCGATCACGAAACTCCACAAATTTTTGGTCGATCCACACTCGGCGGACCTCGTTGCTTAAAAGAAAATCGTCAACCACCACGGACTCTTCTACCCCCAACAAACGCAACACGATGGCCGCCACAAAACCAGTGCGGTCTTTACCTGCGGTGCAATTAAACAACAATGGGTAGTGGTCAGGGTTGGTAACAAACTGAAAAACCGGGCGGTAGCGATCTAGGCGATGAGTGATATTGCCGGCAAAATATTGGGCAATCATTTCTGGCGCTTGTTGCGACAAACCCGGTTCACCCAACCGGTTGGCGATGACCGCAAACTCGTTGTCATCTTCAGAAACTGAAAAAGCATGCACCCGGCAATCCAACAGTTTGGGATGAGGCCGTTCCTGGCTTTCGGTGAGTCGGCGTAAATCCACCATATTGCGTAGCTCCAAACCTTGGAGAAGATTAAAGGAGTCACCCGAAAGGTCGCTGAGGTAACCGCTCCGAAATAACAAACCGGTGTTTACAAAACGGCCATCTTCGGTGGGCACGCCACCAACTTGGCGCAAATTTGCTTCAGAAATAAGTACGCGCTGGTCAACGGCCATGAGAAAACATTAGGTCACCAAAAGCAACAAAGCCCACCGGGAGGTGGGCTTTGTCTGGTGGTCGGGACCGGCGTCGATCCGGTGACCTTCCGCTTTTCAGGCGGACGCTCTGCCAACTGAGCTACCCGACCCCGTAGTACCCACCCAAATTTGGGTGGGCCACGGTGGCGGTCCTGACGGGATTTGAACCCGCGACCTCCGGCTTGACAGGCCGGCGTGCACTCCAAACTGCACCACAGGACCAACGAGGCTTAGAACAAAAGTTCCAAACTCGATCTATGTTTTGTACCCCCAACGGGATTCGAACCCGTGTTACCTGCGTGAAAGGCAGGCGTCCTAGGCCGCTGGACGATGGGGGCTCTTCCTCACGCGAAGGACGGGTCACGTTACCACCGTCCTAATAAAAGGGCGACCCATTTTAGAGAAAAGGGCGATTTAGAAAAAAGGTTGACCGGTTCAAGAAAGGTTTTTACCGTCAAGGCGTTAACGGGTCGGGCAGGTAGTCGCTGGCCGCCGTAACGGCTTCGTCTAACAGCATGGCTAGCCACCATAAAAGCGACTGCATGGGGGCATCTTCAGCCTCCGGGTCAAACTCATCTTGTTCAGAAACATCAAGTCGAGTGCCTACTACCAATCGCAAACCACTCACCACGGTGATCCAAGCGTTTAACTGGTCAAGGCTAAGAGAAGGCTCCTGAGCAGTGGCCTCCACAACCTCTATGGCTTCGAGACGCCCCCGCAACAAATCGTCGTGAACCAACTGGCCGTACTCCACATTGTGTTCCGGGTGATCGGGGTAAGCGGTGGGATAAAGACGTTGCAAAGCAGCATCGTCTCCTTCGGAAAGCAACGAACGAAACTGCCCCGCCAAGTCAGCGATCAACAACCGGTCATGGTCATCAAGACAAATCTCAATTAAGCCTTGCCGAGGGCGGTTACGAAAAGCTTGGCGCTGCGAAAGCATTAAGCGTCCTCGTGTTGCATGGTGGCCCACAACCCATGCTCATGCAAGCGAAAAACATCTAACTCGGAGCGTTCTCTCGTGCCCGAAGAAACCACGGCACGCCCTTTGTCGTGAACATCGAGCATTAAAAGGTCAGCTTTTTCTTGGGAGTAACCAAAGAGTTTTTGAAAAACAAACGACACGTAGGACATCAAGTTGATGGGGTCGTTCCACACCAAAACAATCCACGGTTGGTCAGCAGCCACCTGACTGTCTTGGCCAATGCTGGGTTCTTCAACCTCAAGTGGGGCAGGAGTATTCATGAAGACCCGGCGGCGGTCAGCCAAATTTTTACCAGCGTGGCCCACAAAGCGGTCGCTCCCGCAATATGTAAACCAACCAAAATTTCTGGCACTCCCGTGAAATATTGCGTCCAACCAAGTGCGGCCTGGCCGACCACCACTAAACCCAGCAAACGAGCCCAAGGTTGCAGTGCCTTAGTTCCGGGATGAAGAAAAATCTGGGTACCGAAAAGAGTTACCAAAAGTAAAAAGATCACCACCACTGAACCATGTATGCGAGCAATCTCAGTAATGGCAAAAGGAAGACGCTCTATGGGGTCCTCACGGCTACCGGTATGAGGCCCCGAACCGGTAACTAGCGTTCCGGTAGCCAAAACAATTAGCGCCCAGCCAACTAAAACCGAACTTAAACGGCGAATAAATAGAGGTGCAGCTTTTTCCGGGTGGTCGCCTGCTTTGTGGTGCAACACCACGGCGTTCCAAATCAGCAGCATGGAAAGTCCAAAGTGCCCCAAGACCAGCCAAGGGTTCAAGTGGCTGAGCACCACGATCCCACCTAAAACAATTTGGCCCACCATGCCAGCCACCAACCCCCACGACCAACGCAGCAAGTCATTTCGGCGTGGTGTTCGCCGCACCGAACCCAGTACCGCCAAAATTACGGCCACCGAAACCAACCCAGTGATCAACCGGTTACCGAACTCTACCCACCCATGAATGCCAGATTCCGGAGCAAACTGGTCGTACTCGCAGGTAGGCCAATCGGGGCAACCCAGACCAGAACCGGTTAAACGAACCGCCCCACCGGTGACCACAATGGCTGCTAAAAAAAATAGCGCCCAACCAGTAATCCGGCGATACGTTGAAGGAGAAAGAGTGAGGGTCACCTCAATAGTCTACGGCCCGGTCAGGCACCGACCCTAAAGACTTCGTAGGATCCTCATTTATGGAACTAAAAAATAAAGTCACCGTCATTACCGGAGGGGCCAGCGGCATTGGTGCTGCTTTGGCTCAACGATTTCATGCGGAGGGGGCGCGAGCAATAGTGGTTGCAGACCGTGATGGTCAAGGCGCCGCTGAAGTAGCGGCCGCCGTAGGGGGTACCGGGGTGGCTTGTGACGTGGCCGACGAGTCAGCCATAAAAGCTTTAGTGGCCGACACGGTGGCCCACCACGGAGCTCTTGACCTTTTTGTCTCCAACGCCGGTTATGTAACGGTGGGCGGCCTCGAAGCCGACGATGCCGAGATGTTGCGTATGTTTGATGTCCACGTCATGGCCCATGTTTATGCCGCTCGCTACGCCATCCCCCACATGGTTGACCAGGGCGGCGGTTGGCTCTTGAATACTTCATCAGCGGCGGGGTTGCTTACTCAAATCGGGTCGCTGCACTATTCGGTGACCAAACACGCAGCCGTTGCTTTAGCTGAGTGGATCCAAATAACTTATGGCGACCGCGGCATTGGGGTCTCCGTGCTTTGTCCTCAAGCGGTAGAGACCAACATTATTGCCAATAGCCCAACCCCTCATTTGTTGGGCGATGACAACTCGTCAAATGCCGCAGCGGTAGACGGGGTACTCAGCGCAGAAGAATTGGCCAGCACGGTGATCGAAGCACTTGCTGACGAAAGGTTTCATGTGTTGCCCCACCATGACGTAGCCGAGTACACCCGACGTAAAGCAGATGATGTTGACCGGTGGTTAAGTGGTATGCAGCGTTTCCAAACCCGGTTGTTCCCCGAAGGCCCCACCCCGGCAGATTGGCTCTTGGGTTAAACACCGGAGAACTCTGGTTTCCGGTCATTCCCGCGGCCTCACCTTCTAGCCTGATGACGATGCCCACCACCACCCCCCTTTCTTTTCGCGCCAAAGTTGGCGGCTATGTGGCGTTGACCAAACCGCGCATTATTGAACTGCTTTTAATCACCACGGTGCCCACCATGTTTGTGGCTCAACAAGGGGTACCTCCGGTGTGGCTAATGGTGGCCACCGTTTTGGGTGGGGCCCTGGCCGCCGGTGGCGCCAACGCCATAAACATGGTGATTGATCAAGACATTGACAAATTAATGAAACGCACCAGCGGGCGTCCGTTGGTGACCGGGGTAATGACCGGCCGCAATGCCTTAATCTTTGCTTTGACTTTGGAAGCGCTGGCCTTTGTTTGGCTATGGGCTTTTGCCAACCTGTTGAGTGCGGTACTGGCTATTTCGGCCACCTTGTTTTACGTGTTTGTTTATTCTTTGTGGCTTAAACGCACCTCTACCCACAACATCGTTATTGGTGGAGCCGCTGGGTCGGTTCCGGTTTTGGTGGGTTGGGCCGCGGTGGCCAACTCGTTGAGTTGGGCCCCCATTGTTTTATTCTTGGTCATCTTCTATTGGACGCCTCCCCATTTTTGGGCCTTGGCCATTAAATATCGCGACGATTATTCGGCGGCTTCGGTGCCCATGCTTCCTTCGGTGCGTAGCTTAGAGGTCACCGCTAATCGCATAATCCGCTACACCATTATTCAAGTAGCGCTCACCGTGATTTTTGCTCCGGTAGCTGACATGGGATTGCTGTACCTGGTATCGGCCATCGTGTTGGGCGTTGTGTTTACCGCCTACACCTTTGTTGTGCGAAAAGAACTTACCGAGCGTTCCGCCATGCGGCTTTTTTCGTTCTCTATTACCTACATCACCTTACTTTTTGGGGCCATTACCCTCGATGTGGTGATCCGGTGAGAGAGAAATTAAAAAGACGATGCGCCGCCCGGCCTTGCCGGGCGCCTATGGTTTCTTCCAGCGGATCTGACCCAGTTCTGCATTGTTGACTCATGGCGGCTACCTATAAGTCAGAGCAAACAAGTGCATGAAGTGGAAATATTCCATCTAGTATCTAACGGTCTGAGCATGCTCAGACCTGAAAATGACGAGTTCTGTTTAGGCCTACCAGAGTGAAGAATTTTTAATGAGCGAAAATACCACGGTTATTGAACGAGCGGTAACCACCACCGACCCGACCTTGTTGTCGCGGTATTGGATTGGCGCTGCCGGACTTGGATTATTTCTTAGCATCGGGGTGGGCTTTTTAGCTGGACTCGAGCGCCTTGACTTGAGTACGGCCAGCATCTTTGATGGCGCTGACGTGATCTTTCAACTCTGGTCTGCTCATCGGGTGGGCTTGGTGCTGCTGGCTATTTTGCCTACCATCCTTGGTTTGGCTACCGCGGTAGTGCCTCGCCAAGTCGGCGCATCTTCTTTGGTTTTTCCCCGCATGGCCGCTGCTGGTTTTTGGGTATGGCTCTTTGGTGCGGCGATTACCGTGACCGGCTTTGCCGTTGATGGTGGCGTAGGTGCCCCTGGGGCCACCAGTCAAACTCAGGCAGTAGCTATCACCTTGGTAGGCCTAATGATGGTGATTCTGGGTATCGGGGCCACCACCATTTGCGTACTGACCACCGTGGTAACGGGCCGTTCTTCCGGTATGTCGCTGGGCGATGTGCCTGCCTTTAGTTGGTCAATGCTGGTAGCCGGCACCATGTGGATCCTTACTTTTCCCGTTTTAATGGGCAACTTATTGCTTATCTACGTTGATCTTCGTGGCCGCCCGGCGGTGCGCTTTGGTGGGGAAGAAACCATTTGGGAACAACTCTCATGGGCCTTTAGTAACCCGCAAATTTATCTTTGGGCCTTGCCGGTATTAGGCATAGTGGCCGACATCGTGCCGGTAGCGGTGAAAGCAAAACTGAACACCAACCGGATGTTCGGCGCCATGTGCTTGTTGGGTTTCGTGGGCTTTGGTGCTTATGCCCAAACATATTTTGACCTTGGCACCCCGGTACGCCAAGAAGCGTTTTCAGTAGTAGCTGCTTTTGTGGCCGTGTTGGCGGTGTTTATGGCTTGGGGTGCTTTGGCTGGCACCTTGCGCAGTGGGGTAAAAGAAGCGGAAAGCGCTACGGCAACCCCCTTGGTTTTAGCCATGTTGTCTTTGTTGTTTTTGTTGGTGGGCACAATAGTTGGTGCCTTAAACGCTGTTGAATCGTTTGCTTTGGCCGGCACCTCTGCCGTGGGCGCCCAAATGACCTTTACCTTGGCTGCCGTGGTAGTTGGTATAGCCGCCGGACTTGCTTGGTGGGGCGATTTGGTCGCTGGGCAAGCTACGCCACAACGCCCGCTGCTCATTACGGGGCTTCTCATTGCTTTGGGTCTTGGCCTGGTTGGTGTGGCGGACTTAATCAACGGCTTTAACGGTTTAAATGACTTCACCGGTGCGGTGCTGAGCGAAGCTGGAAACTCGGGTTCAGACGTAGATGCCTTGAACTTGATAGCGATAATTGGTTACGGATTGGCCTTAGCGGGTGCATTACATGGAGTGATTTCAGGTTGTCGTCATCTTCGCTCGAACGAACCTGCAGTGACCAACCCGTGGGGTGGAACAACCCTTGAGTGGTCCAACATCGAGGGGAGCGCCTGATGTCTACTCTTGCGCCGGTTGCACCGGCAAACCGTCCCCGCACCTTGATGGTGGGGACCATGTTCGCCACCTCGGCGGCGCTCATGTTCTTTGGTGGACTGTTCTCTCTCTACTTCTCGGTGCGTTCCGACACGCTGGCTTGGGGGTCTGAATGGTTTCCAGAGGGTGCGATCTCGCTGGTACCAGGCGGCATGAACATGGCCACCTTGGCGTTGTCCGCCGTCACCATGGCGTGGGCGGTTTATTCGATCATAAACAACGATCGCACTCACGCTTACTTGGCGATTTTGATTACCGGTCTCTTGGGTGTGGCGTTTATCAATCAAACAGTTTTTTACTTTACAGACATTGCCCTTCCGGTTGATTACAACCAGGCTGCGCTGCTCTTTTACGTTATTGCCGGTGCCCATATGGTGATGGTGGGCTTGGGTGTATTTTGGTTGGGGCTTTTGTTGCTCCGAACCTTAGGCGGCCAAGACACGGCGCAACATCATGATTTAGTATCTTCGGCGGCACTCTATTGGTACGCCGCGGTGGCTGTTTATTCGTTTATCTGGCTATTCATCTACATCGGTAAGTAGGGATTCATCATGCTCACCAAAGGAACTAAATTTTGGCTCGGCCTCTGTCTGGCGGCCATGGTTGCCGCTGCTTTTGCTGGCTATACCACCGGGGGCGACGAAACCGGCCCCCTTACTCTGGGCTGGAAGGGGGCCGTCGGTAACCATATTGTTTACGGCACCTTGATGATGATGTCAGCGGCTTCGGGGTTGCTGGCCATGTTTGCGTCGGCCTTTCGTGATGCGGATACCGACGCCGTTGCGCAACTACTTGATTCAGGCGAAGTCCCGGATGCACAAATAAACGTTGGCCCTTCACTGTGGCCGGTTTTAGGTGCCGCCGGTTTTGCCGTGATGATGCTTGGCCTAGTACTTCACCCAGCAGTATTTGTTGCGGGCCTGTTGATTGTGTCCGCTATGGCTATTGAGTGGACGATGACCAACTGGTCTGAAAAACTCACTGGTGATCCGGTACGTAACCGTGAGATGCGAGAAAACTTGTTGCGGCCTATTGAAATTCCTTTGCTGTCTTTAATGGGCATCGGGGTGTTGGTGCTCGCGGTTTCTCGAATTCTTCTTGCCTCTTCAGTAAATGGGGCCGTAGTGGTGGCCACGGTGATTGGCGTAGGAATTTTTGCGCTGGCTTTTTTCATCAGCGCTCGCCCGGCTATACCGCGGGGCGTTTTACAAAGCATCTTGGCTTTGGGGTTTGTGGCAATAATCGTGGGCGGCATTGTTGCTGCTGCTAACGGAGAACGCGAGTTTCACCAAAAGGGTGGAACTTCAGATGATGCTCATGTGGAGACGGACCATTGATTTTTCAGCGATTGCGCTCATGGCGAGGCCTTTTGGGTCTGGCAACTTTATTGACGGTTACCGGGTGTGCCGCCGATGCCGAGCTCGACACTATGAACCCTCAGGGCCCGTTGGCTCAAGAGATCGACAACCTTTTACAGCCAGTGCTCATCTTGGCTTACGTAATTTTTGCTATGGTTTTAGGGGTCACGTTGGTTATCTGGTGGAAGTTCCGCGATAACCACGAAGATGAAGAGTTTCCGACACAAATTCACGGAAACACTAAACTTGAGTTGCTATGGACAGCAGTTCCAACCATTATTTTGGCGGTTCTTGCGGTCTTTACTTTGATTGTTTTGGCCAGCCTTAACGACCGTGAAGATAACGCAATCTCCATTCAAGTTGATGGCGAAACAGTTACTTGGGAGCCTGAAGTTGTGGTAGTTGGCCAACAATGGTGGTGGGAGTTCCGCTACTACTTGCATGGCCTCGATGGGGTTGACCTCAGCGATGCCCGAAACTTGCCTCCCGCAGACATCGTTACCTCAAGCCAGATGATCATCCCCATCGGTCAAGAAATTGAACTTTCAGCTACCAGTCGAGATGTCATCCACAGTTTCTGGATTCCCGCCCTCAACGGTAAACGCGATGTGGCGCCCGGCCGAGTGCACCCATGGAAACTTGAAGCCGACAACCCGGGGGTTTACTTTGGGCAATGCACCGAATTCTGTGGCCTTTCTCACTCCCGCATGCAGATGCAGGTGGTGGCCATGACCCCAGAAGATTTTCAAGTTTGGATCACTGAGCAACTTGCTAACCCTGCTGAACCAACAGATGAAGCTGCTTTGCGAGGGCAAGCGGTGTTTGAAAGCCAGTGCACCCGTTGTCACGTGGTCAACAGCATTAACGGGGAGACCAGCACGGGGGCCGACCTTGTTTCTAATGCGGCACCAAACTTGACGCATTTTATGAGCCGCACCACCTACGCCGGTGGCATTTTCAACCTTTACGAGCCTGACGGCAGCCTGGACCGCACCCAACTTGAAGCATGGTTACGTAATGCCCCGGCAGAAAAACCTGCGTACGCCGAGGGCCGCCGCGGTATGCCGGCCATGGGTTTAAGCGAAGACGAAATTGACGATTTGGTGGCGTATCTGACCACCCTAGGTAACTCACCTAGATTAAGCATTATCGAAGCCACGGAGGTCGAATAATGACCGACACTATTGTTGAGACAAACCGCCCCATAGGCGTCTATACCCGGCCGAAAGGTGGCGGGGGTTGGCGTGACTGGGTTACCACGGTTGACCATAAAAAAATCGGCATCCTTTATGGGGCCACTGCTTTAGTTTTCTTTGTCATCGGGGGCTGCGAAGCGCTGCTTATCCGTTTGCAACTCGCTACCCCCAACGGCACCATTTTGGGTGCGGATACCTACAACCAGGTGTTCACCATGCACGGGGTGACCATGATCTTCTTGGCCGCTATGCCGCTGGCTGCTGCCTTTGGTAACTATTTGATTCCGTTACAAATCGGTGCTCGAGATGTGGCCTTCCCTCGGTTGAATGCCTTGAGTTTTTGGGTGTTTTTAGCGGGAGCCATTTTCCTTAACTTGTCTTGGGTATTAGGTGGCGCTCCCGATGGCGGTTGGTTTGGGTATGCCCCCAACAGCGGCATTATCTACTCACCAAGCGTGGGTATGGACTTCTACGCCATTGGCCTGCAAATCACCGGTATCGCTTCGTTGGTGTCGGCCATTAACTTGACCGTGACCATTTTGAACATGCGGGCCCCCGGGATGACCCTTTTCAAAATGCCGGTCTTTACCTGGATGATGTTGGTGGTGCAGTTGCTGCTGGTCTTCGCTATGCCGGTTATCGCCGTGGCGTTGTTCTTGCTGATCTTTAGCCGCCAATTCGGGGCGAACTTCTTTAACACCGAGATGGGTGCCGACCCACTGCTTTGGCAGCATCTCTTTTGGATCTTTGGGCACCCTGAGGTTTACATTCTGATTCTGCCTTCTTTCGGCATTATCTCGGAGGTCATCCCGACCTTTAGCCGCAAGCCCATCTTTGGTTACGAGTTCATGGTGTTTTCAGGTATCGCTATTGGTTTCATGGGTTGGGGCGTGTGGGCGCACCACATGTTCGCTTCCGGTATCGGCCCACTCTCTGTAGCGGCCTTCTCTTTGTCCACCATGTTCATTGCGGTGCCCACCGGGGTAAAGATTTTGAACTGGTTGGCCACCATGTGGGGCGGTAAAATTAAATTCACTGCACCCATGTTGTTTGCCGTTGGCGTTATCAGCATGTTCACCATTGGTGGGCTTTCTGGAGTAACTCACGCTATGTCCCCATCGGACACCCAACAAACCGATACCTACTACATCGTGGCTCACTTCCACTACGTCATCTTCGGTGGGATTATCTTTGGTTTGTTCTCCGGCTTCTATTTCTGGTGGCCAAAAGTATTTGGCCACATGCTCAACGAAACCATGGGCAAGGTCAACTTCTGGGTCATGCTGGTTGGTTTCAACATGACTTTCGGTCCGATGCACACTTTGGGCTTGCAAGGCATGTCTCGCCGCATCGATACCTATAGCCCCGGCTTTGGCTTTGAACTGTGGAACAAGGTGGCTTCAATTGGCTCGTTCATTATCGCTGCCAGTGTGCTGATTTTTGTCATCAACGTGATTGTCTCAGCGGTTAAAGCAAAGGGCCAACCACATTGCGGACCTGACCCATGGGACGCCCGTAGCCTTGAGTGGTTAACCCCGAACCCCACGCCGGAACACAACTTTGATGAAGTTCCTGTTGTGGAAAGCTTGGATGAATTCTGGCACCGCAAGTACGGTACCGACGAAGACGGTCGCATCGTGCGGGTAGCTACTGCGGAAGAAGTTTGTCAAGACGGTTCAGCTACCGGCGTGCACCTTCCTTCCCCTTCTTATTGGCCGCTGGTATTTTCCGCCGGACTGCCTTTGGTGGGGTTGGGTCTTATTTTCAGCCTTTGGCTGACCATCCCGGGTGGCATCATGATGGTGGGTTCGCTCTTCGCCTGGGTGTTCGAACCGGTTGACGATCCCGACGGTCCACATGGCCATCACGACGATTCTGAAGAAACCGCTACTGAGGAGGCCCCCGTTGTCTGAGGCAGCCACTACCGAACACCCCACCAACACGGGGATTAGCCACAACAAGTTGGCTATGTGGGTCTTCTTGGGCTCTGAATGCTTGCTCTTTGGTGCTCTTATCTCTACTTATTTGTTGTACCGCAACGAGTTTCATACTGGCCCAGCGCCCGGCGATATTTTTGACATTCCCTTCACCTCGGTGAGTTCATTCGTATTGTTAATGAGCTCGCTGACCATGGTGCTGGCTTTGTCGGCCTTAAAGCGCGGCGATATTCGCAATAACCGCTTGTGGTTGTTGACCACTGCTCTACTGGGCGCTTTGTTTGTCGGCGGCCAGGTTTACGAGTTCACCTCTTTTGTGCGTGAAGGCTTGGGTTTCACCACCAGCCCCTTCTCGTCGGCTTTCTTTACCTTGACCGGTTTCCATGGGATACACGTCAGTTTGGGCATCGTTATGTTGATGTCACTGCTGATTTCGTCGCTCCGAGGAAACTTGAAAGAAAAGAATTCCGAAACGGTAGAGATCGTTGGTCTTTACTGGCACTTTGTTGACGTGGTGTGGATCTTTATCTTCACCGTTATTTATCTGGTTCCGAACCCCACCAGTTGATCGGAAAATTATGAGCACTTCAGAAACAGCAGTGGCTACCGAGGTAGCCCACGACGATCACGATCACCCATCAGACGCTAAGTACATTCAGATTGCGTTGTTGCTGGGGATAATTACCGCCGCTGAGGTGGCTACGTATTTCGTGGATATTGGGGTAGCGCTTATCCCGGTATTGATGGTCATGATGGTGGTGAAGTTCTTCTACGTCGCCTCTTGGTTCATGCATCTGCGTTTTGATAGCCCGTTGTTTACCAAGTTTTTTGTGGCTGGCCTTATTTTGGCCACTTCGGTGTACCTGGTATTTTTGACGATCTTTGAGTTTTGGTCGAAGGGCTAACGTGCCTTTTGCCCCGGCCTTCGGTGAAGGCAGGGAGGACTCTTTATGTTGAATCTTTTGGCGGTGGCCGACGACCCTTGGCGCTGGGAGCCGCACCCTGAGGTCTGGTTTTTAGTAGGGGCCATCATTATGTTGGGGGTGTGGTCTACTCGTATTGGGCCCCGGGTGCTTCCGCTTGGTACCCCGGTGGCTACCACCAAACAAAAGTGGTCTTTTGTAACGGCGACTTTGCTGCTCTATGCGGTGGCGGATTGGCCGATTCACGACATTGCTGAGGAGCACCTTTACTTGGTGCACATGATCCAGCACATGGTGATTACCTTGATCGCACCGCCGTTGTTTCTTTTAGCGATGCCGGTGTGGCTGGCTCGATTAATTATTTTGGATGGTGGCTGGGGTTCCCGCCTGATTCGTAAACTTAGCCACCCGGTGGCGGCGGCGGTTATTTTTAATGCGCTGGCTGCTATCACGCACTGGAGTGGCATGGTGCAGTGGTCGTTTGATAGCGGCATGTTCCACTATTTCTTACATTTGGTGCTTTTTGTTTCGGCTTTACTGATGTGGTTGCCGGTGGTTTCGCCGCTTCAAGAGCTTCGGCTTTCTCCTCCCGGGCAGATGCTTTATCTGTTCTTGAACTCGGTGATACCTACCATTCCGGCCGCCTGGCTGACGTTTGCTGAAGGCACGGTGTACAAGCACTACGACAATGGTTATGAACTTTGGGGTATTTCGGTGGTCAGCGATCAGCAAGCTGCGGGGGTCATTATGAAAATTATTGGCGGTTTCTACCTGTGGGGAATTATTTTGGTCAAGTTTTATCGGTATACGGCCAGCATTCGCGATGATGAACAGCGACTCCGGCCGGCTGCGGGACGCTAGGTTCTTACTGTGATTGACATAAAAGCCTTACGAGCCGACCCCGAGGGGGTCATTGCTGCCATAGGTCGTCGTGGCGGTGACCGAGATGCTCTAGACCAAGTGGTGTCTCTGGATGCTCAACAGCGGGTGTTGGCTGCGCAACGAGATGATGTGCGTAGCGAGATTAAGGTACTTTCCCAGCAAGTGGGGGCGTTGCATCGCGACGGTAAAGCTGATGAGGCGGGGGAACTTCAAGAACAAAGCCGGCAGTTGGGCGCTACAGAAGAGTCTTTGGCGACCGAGGCAGATGAGTTAGCGGTGCAGGTACGGGAGTTGCTGCTGGGTATTCCGAATGTTCCGGCCGATGAATGCCCCGACGGTGCGGGCGAGCAAGACAACGTCATTATGCGTTACGAAAATTTTGATGCCGAGGCTTACGGTGAGCATCAGCGAGTTCCTCACTGGGAAATTGGCGAAGAGCTTGGTTTGTTAGATGTAGAGCGAGGCACCAAACTTTCTGGCTCCATGTTTGTTATGTACACCGGGTGGGGAGCCACCTTGTGTCGGGCGTTGATCCAATACGGGTTGGACCGTAACGCTGATGCTTATAAAGAAATGCGCCCACCGACTCTGGTAAAAACCGAGACCATGGTGTCCACTGGCCATTTGCCGAAGTTTGCTGACGATGCTTACCATTTAGAGCGTGATGATTTGTGGGCTATCCCTACCGCTGAGGTGCCGTTGACTTCGCTGGCTCGTGATGAGGTTTTGAACGAAGCCGATCTGCCTATGAAACTTATGGCCCATACTTCGTGTTTTCGCCGCGAGGCTGGTTCAGCGGGGCGTGATACTCGGGGCTTGTTGCGGGTTCATGAGTTCGACAAGGTTGAGTTGCTGGCTTACGCCACGCCTGAGCAGGCGCCCGCGGTGCATGCCGATATTTTGGCTCGGGTTGAATCAGCCATGACCGATTTAGGCTTGGCTTATCGGGTGTTGGATCTCTGCACCGGCGATATTGGGGCTTCGGCGGCCCGAACTTTTGATGTTGAGGTTTACGCTCCGGGGGCCGATCAGTGGCTTGAGGTTTCTTCGATCTCGTGGTTTAGTGATTATCAGGCTCGTCGGGCCAACGTGCGTTACCGGCCAGAAAACCAAAAAGGCACAGCGATAGTGAATACCTTGAATGGTTCGGGGTTAGCGGTGCCGCGGGTCTGGGCGGCCGTAGTTGAAACCTGGCGCCAACCAGATGGGACCATTGCGGTACCGGAGCCTTTGCAGCCTTACTTGCGGGGCGCCACGGTTATTGGCTGAGGGTTAACCCGAGGTAGGCGGCTGAAACTCCTAAAGCAAGAGTGGCGGCAAGGTACAGAAGCGCTTTACTTTTGCCGTTTTGTTCGTAAGTTTGGGTGGCTTCAGCGGCCAATGTTGAAAAAGTAGTGAAGGCCCCGAGGGCACCTATCCCAATAATGGTGGCTCCGGCGTCTATCCAATCGCTGGTTAAGGCCAGTAAAAAAGCGCCGAGGACATTAGCGAAGACGGTGCCTTTAAGACCTTGCTGGCTGAGTAACCAACGTAAGACGGCTCCGCTGGCCGCCAGTAACAAGAACAGCAAGAAAGTAAAAATCATGCGAGTTGCTTACCGATTTTGCGGCCCAGCAGGAAGGCCACTAGCCCGCCAATTATCGAAAAAGCCAGCAAACTCCAAGCCTCGTCAAAGAGCCTCTCCTGAAACAACCCAGCGGTGTCTACGGCAAAGGTAGAAAAAGTGGTGAGCCCGCCACAGAAGCCCACACCCAGCAAAAGCCGAGGTTGTTCTGTTATCCCGCGGCCCAGCAAAAGGCCCAACAAGGCGCAGCCAGCCATGTTGATGAAAAGAACAGTGAGGGGCAGGTTTTCCCAGAGCCCGGGCCCTTGGGTGACAATGGCCCACCGGGTGGCGGCTCCGGTGGCCCCACCGAGGGCTACGAGAATGGCAGGAAATAAACGCATCTCTCCTACCTTAGGGGTTCTTTATGGGTAAGCAGAGTGAGTGCGACCAGTGGGCAGCAGCGCAGACCCGTAGATAGCCTTGGGCTATGGACTTGAGTGAAGTACGCGAAACCTACGAGGATCGGGGTTTAGACGTGGCCGAGGTGGCGGCCAGCCCGATTGAGCAGTTTCAGCGCTGGTATCAAGAGGTTTCTGACGCTGGTTATTGGGAGCCCAATGCCATGACCTTGTCTACGGTGACCCGGGAGGGTTGGCCAGCGGCTCGTGTGGTGTTGTTAAAAAAAGTAGATGAACAAGGGTTTGTTTTTTTCACCAACTTACGCAGCGACAAAGCCAGCCAACTTGTGGCTGTGCCGCAAGCAGCGTTGACATTTTCTTGGGTGGAGTTGCGTCGCCAAGTGCGGGTAATGGGGGCCGCTGATCCGTTGTCTTCTGATGAGGCAGATGCGTATTGGGCTACGCGTCCGCGGGGCAGCCAATTGGGGGCCTGGGCTTCGGACCAAAGCACGGTGGTTGCCGACCGAGAAGAACTTGACCAGCGTTTTGGTGCCGAGATGGTGCGGTGGCGCGATGAAGATATTGAACGGCCCGCCCACTGGGGCGGTTTTCGCGTGGAGCCTCGCCTCATTGAGTTTTGGCAGGGCCGCCCCGACCGGTTGCACGATCGGTTGCGATATAGGCGTCAAGACCAAGAAGAAGGTCAAGGCCAAGATTGGGTTATCGAGCGTTTGGCACCCTAGCCCGGGAAGATTTTTGAGGTGTCGGTGAAACTAACGCCGTTTTTTTAGGAAACTAAAAATCACCAGCAGTGTCCCAAGGCTGAGCAGAATTTCTAACGGGGTGGCGCCGCGCCACGGGTCGTTGACCCAGTTGGCCATACGAGCAGGCCAAGAAATAATTAGGCGGGCTACCGGAAAAATGATTAACTCGCCCCGCTGGTACAGCCCTTCAGCCAGTAACCAACTGGCCACGGTAAACCAGGTGGCGGTTTTTCGGAGTGAGGCGGTGAGTGCTGGGCGCATCCCCCAAACCAGCAAGGTAAGCACGATGAGCCAAAGGGCGAGCCCTACTTGGGTGCCACCCGTTTGGGTGGTCCACACGGTGAGGTGCACTTGCAAGGTGGTAACGGCATCCACAATGGGGTTTGATGCGGTGGTGGGGTCGTTGAGGATGCGAATTTCGTAGATGCCGTAAATAATGAGGTAAGCGCCGCCGGCCACCAGTGAGCCGGCCCCGATGCGATCCATGTAGGGCAAGAGGCGCCGTAGGTTGCGTACCAACCCGCCACGGGCCATGGCTAATGACAGGGTGAGCGCAGTTATTACGGCGGCCATACCCGCGGCGAAGGCCAGGTAGGTGATGAGCCCCTCGATTACCCCATCTCGCCCAAAACTTCCGGCTACTTGTAAAAGAAAAATAGGAGCGGCACAACCAATGGAAACAACAGCGTAAGACATGCCGAAACCCAGAACGGAGAAAAATTCGCTACTTCCCGGGCCTCGGCTAGGCCGCAAAAAGGGGATCTTTATCTGTTTTCCAGAAAGCAAAGCCAAGCCGTAGGGGACAAACAACACGCCCATCAGCACAGTTATCCAAGGGGTTTTTTGAGCGACTGCTTCTTCACTGGTGAGGTAAGTAACGGCGAGGCCTAATCCACCGAAAACCAGAACAAACCCACTGGCCATGGTCAGGCTGACCATGAAGGCTCGCCATATTTGTTCAGGGCGGGCATCTTGGTCGGCCGCATCGTTGCCCATGAAGTAGCCCAACCAGGTGGGCAACATGGCAAACCCGCAGGGGTTCACGGCGGTTACTAAACCCAAAGTGAAGGGCAAGGCCAGACTTATATCAATCATGAAAGAAGTTCCTCCACCTTGGTAACCAAGTCAGGTGCGGCAGTTCTTCCCATATGCACATCAATTAGTGTGCCGTCCGCTGAAATGAAGGCGGTAGCGGGCAAGCCAACTGCGCCAAAGGTAAGAAGAAAATCGCCGTCGGGGTCGGCCCCCAAAAGATAAGTGATACCGAGCTGGTCAATCCGTTCGGCGGCTCGTGCCGGTGAGTCACTTATATTTATGCCGACAAAGCGAACCTCGTCTTTATAAGTTTGGTGAGTTTTTTCAAAATCTGGCATTTCTTCTAAACAGGGAGCACACCAAGTGGCCCAAAGGTTAATCACCAAAGGTCGCCCGTCTTCAGCCAGCAGGTCATCCAAAGTTGTGGTGGAGCCATCGAGTAAAACAAATGACTGAGTGAGGTGCTCAGAGGCGTCCGTTGGGTCGCTGCTACTACATCCGGCCAGCAAAAAACTGGCGGCCAGGAAGGCCAGTAGCCAAAAATGGGGTGGGCGACGCATAAGGCAAGTTACCCGCCTTGGGGGGCAACAGGCTGCGGTTCGTTAAAACGTCACCGCAGCCCGTTGCCGCTGCTCTACTCGGTTAGGCCGAGCGGAGTTCTGAAAGAAGGTGCAGGGGAATAGGCACCTCCGGAAGTTGTTCTTCGGGGCGCGGCACTTTTGAGGGCCGGCCGCGCCGTCGTTTGTTGGCCAACATTTTTCCGTTACGGAACAATTGCCCACCCCAAACCCCCCACGGTTCGTTGCGGGTTAACGCTGCTTCGAGGCAGGCGACCATAGTCGGGCAGTCGGCACAGATGCGTTTGGCTTGGGCAATGTCGCCCAGGTGGTCAGAGAAGAACACGCCGGTGGGTACACCCAGACGGGCGCAAGCGGCGTCGTTGCGCCACAACTCTGGTTCGAAGGTAATGGTGGTGAGGGTTTCCATAATGGTGTTGTCTCTTTCTTTGGGTAGTGAGTTTTCTTTGGGGCGGGTCTAAAGGGGCTGGTAAAAATCAGAAAGGCCGCCGGATGAATCCGGCGGCCTCGAGGAATTAAGTTGTTTTTAGCGTGCTAGCTAAAAACTCCTCGAGGGCGCTGGTGAGCAGTCCAGAACATAAAAGTGTTCTTGGAGGCCCATGGCTTGGGTGAATAGGTAGTTTCGGTCAGACGCGACACGAGAACCGACCGGCCAGCCACAGGGCTGTAATGGTGGTGATGATTCGTGTTCACGGAAATTTTGCCTATTCGTTGAGTTTGGTATTGATGCTAAGTATTTGTTCCACTTAAGGATAAGCGGGAACTACTACCAGTGACTACTCAACACCATAAAGTAGTTGTTTGTCAAATGATTAAAGGATCTAATCCTCGGTAACGAGCATTAAGCCACGTTGTAAGTTTTGAGGCCCTGTTCTTCATCTTGAGTAGCGTCACCCAAAATTCTTAAGTGTTCAAGGTGGGCGTAAGTTTCGCTAGCTGCCATGTCGCCCCATGAGCGTTCTTTAAAGAGGTGCTGCATATAAACCTCAACGGGGGCTTGCCCTAAGTCGGCTCCGGCTTCACGCAGGTGGTCTAACCGCTCGTTGTGGTGGTCGATAATGCTGTCGGCTCGGCCGGCCAAATCAAGAAAGGGGTGCCCATGGGCGGGGAGTACTTGGCTGATGTTAGGAAATTCGTGCATGCGTTCCAGAGAGCGAAAAAACACGGCCAGCGGATCATCCATAGCGGTAATCCCGCCGATATGCGGGGTGATGGTGGGCAGTACGTGGTCGCCCGACAAAAACAGACCATCGTTGGGGTCGTAGAGGCAAAGGTGATCATGGGTGTGGCCCGGAGTATGGATAGCCAACCACGTGCGGCCGCCGATGGTGATCTCGTCGCTGTCGTTAAGAGAAACTGAAGTTTCTGGGGGCTGGAAAATTTTGGTGCCGATTCCTTCGGCTACCGCTCCCCAGGTGCGGATGTGTTCTGCCGAAGGGGGTTCTCGGTCGGTACCCCAGGGGTTGGAAAAGCGCATGGAATCACGAAACTTTTCGATGTCTTCATCGTCGGCGAGGTCAAGTGATGCGGTGCTCAGATCATCAAAAAATTCGCTGGCTCGGCTTGGGGCGTAAGAGGAATAAAAATCGCTGTGGGTAATTACGGCGATTTCGTGGTCGGCTTGCAAACGGTGCACGCCGCCGTAATGGTCGGGGTGGCTATGGGTAACCAGTGCCGTGTGCACATTTTTTATGCTGGCATCAAGTTGGCTGAGGCGTTGTTGTAGGGCCGCCCAAGATTCTTCTCCGGGCAGGCCGGGGTCGACCAAGGTAAACCCGTTGGCGTCTTCTAAGGCATAACAATTTACATGGCCCAGGCCGGGCATAGAAATAGGTAATTGCAGGCGGTAAACGCCGGCTGCCACTTCAGTTATGTCGCTTTGGGCGGGTTCTTGTTCTTGCCGAGTCGGCTTGGTGGCGATGGGCTCACCGTGCGCATGATTCACAGAGGACACCTTAGAGGTATTGCGGCTTCAACAACGAAGCGGCTAGCGGGGATTTATCAGGTGCTTGCGGTAGTAACGCAACTCGTAAAGCGATTCTTGGATGTCGTCGAGTGCTCGGTGGCCGCCTGCTTTGGCGGGAGCGTTGGCCATTATTTCTGGGTACCAGCGCCGGGCGAGTTCTTTAATGGTGGATACATCAACCGAGCGGTAATGCAAAAAGTTTTCAATCTCCGGAAGACCAGCGAGAAGGAACCGCCGGTCGGTGCCGATGGAGTTTCCACAAAGCGGCACGGTGCCTGCATCGGGGATGTGTTCTTTAAGAAAAGCCAAGGTTTGCGCTCCGGCTTCTTCAAGGGAGAGGGTGGCATTTTCTATTTCTGGCAGCAATCCAGATTTGGTGTGCATGTTGCGTACGAAGTCATCCATGAGCGCTAAGGCTTCGGGCGGTTGATGGACTACTAAATCGGGGCCTTCGGCGATGATCTCTAAATCGTCGTCGGTAATGAGGGTGGCGATCTCCACAATGACGTCGCTGGTGGGGTCAAGCCCCGTCATCTCAAGATCCATCCATGCCAACATCCGTCTCAGCCTACGGGCCGTCTATGCTCACCGTTGTGATGGACATCCCAATTAAACGACTTGACCCAGATTTAGCTCTTCCGGCTTATGCCAAAGAAGGAGACGCCGGCGCCGACTTGGTGGCCCGTGAAAACGTGACCCTGGCTCCTGGTGGTGGCCGTGCTTTGGTGGCGACTGGGGCGGCTATTGCGATTCCTGAGGGATATGCCGGTTTTGTACAGCCGCGTAGTGGCTTGGCTTTAAAGCATGGGGTGACTTGTTTGAATACTCCGGGCCTTATTGATTCGGGGTATCGCGGCGAGTTAAAAGTTTTGTTGGTCAACACTGACCCGTCCACCCCTTTTGAGGTAGTGCGAGGGGAACGTATTGCTCAGTTGGTTATTCAGCGAGTGGAGGCGGCTCATTTTGTAGAGGTCGACGAATTGGATGATTCATCGCGAGGCGAGGGCGGTTTCGGCTCAACGGGTCAATAACCGGAGCTGATTTTCAGAAGTATTCTAGATCCAGATTTTAGATTCTAGATTTTCGAGATATGGGTTAACTGGGCCGATCGGCGCAGAGTTTTTTTGTTTGTTTTCCCGTTTGTAAAGTTATTGCTACCTGTTGGTCGGTGATCAAAAAGTCAACGGATATATCGGCGTTTCCTTGAGCAAGATCTTCGGTGGCTTTTTGTAGATTGGCACTGAGGTCGCCGAGATCGCTGGGGCTTATGCGGTGGATGCGCAGCAGAGTAGTTAAGGCCATGCGTGGTAAGTGGGCGAAAATCAGAGAAGGCGGCACTTTTAAAGTGACGATATTTTCGGCATCCACAAGGGTCATGGCTTAAGTGTGGCATCTCTGGGGCCCCAGCGGGCAACATAGAGGGGTGACGATTCTTGTAGATGCAGCAATCTGGCCTTGGCGGGGACGTTATTGGGCTCATTTGGTGAGCGACGAAAGCTACGAGGAACTCCATGTCTTTACCGAGCGCCTGGGTTTACGCCGCATGGGCTTTCAAGGCGACCACTATGACGTGTCGGCAGACCACAGAGAAAAAGCTTTAGCCCTTGGAGCACAGGCTTGCCCAGGCCGTGATTTGGTGCGGCGCCTTCGGGCGGCGGGGCTACGTTTGGGCCCGGCTGAGCGACCGGGAAGATGGGAGCCGGTACTAGGTGTTGAGATGCCAAGCGCTGAGGTATCAGGTGCTGAGCAAGAGTTGGTGAGCGAGTTGTTGAACTGCTTGAGCACCGAGGGCCCGATGAAAGTAGAATCTTTTTCGCGTCGAGGAGAGTTCGCCCTGGTGGTGGAGTGTCCGCAAGGTATGGATCTCAACCGGTCTTTGCCTCAAGGAGTTCTCTACCGTTTTACCGACGCCGGCCGGCGGGTTGAGTTGTTGTCGGAAATTTAACCAGAAACGGCGGGGCAGCCTGCGGAGAGCACCTCGGCCCAGGGTAAGCGTCCTGACCAGAGCCGGACGATGGTGTCGCCGTCGCTGACAAACATGACGCGGAACTCTTTGTCGCTTTCGTCTTGAGGAACGTAGGCCAAAAGGTTGCCGGACCCATCAGGAAGCGGCGTGGTGACAATGCGTTCGCCAAACATTTCGTTAATGCGTACTTCGGTGTTGCCGAGGCCGGCCCCTGATCGGGTGGTGAGGTCGGGAGTGTCAATGTCTATGCGCTCCACCGTGCCGTCGGTGATCCAAAAAGTAATGCCCTCGGGGCCATTATCGGGCGTGGCTTGGTAGCACACGTCGTTGATGGGGGTTATGGGAGTAAACCGGGTGCCGGCTGCTCGTTGGGCTTGATAGGCGGTTTGGCCAAAAAGTACTTGGTCGAGGCCGACGGTGCTCAGCGAAGAAGAATCGGTCAAGGTGGGCGAACCGAGGTCTTCAACAGGAGGCAAGGTTTCTAAGGTGGCCGGGTCAAAGGTGGTGGTGGTCGTGGTGGTACTGGTGGTGGTGCTCGTGGTTGTGGTACTGGTGGTGGTTATGGTGGCCGGGGTTTCATCGGTTTCAAAAACAACGCAGGCCCCAAAGAACACCACAATGAGGACTAAAATAAAAGCCATGATGGCTACGCCTGCGTTTTGCATATTCTCTAGCGTAGGGCATTTTGCGTTTAGCCGCAGGTCGCTGCTTTTAGTCCGCTGATGTGCTGCACTGCAGGGATGCGAAAGTTAGCGGTGGTACTTATTTGGGTGCTGATGGTTTCGGGTTGCGGCAGTGAACAAGTTGAAACCTTTGCTGCACCAACAACTACCTCTCAGGCTTCGGAGCCGTCGCTGGCCTCAAATACCACCCAAGACTCAGTGCCTCCTTTGCCAACGGTTACGGCCGCCCCAACAACGGCTTCAACCACGGGCCCTCCGGCAACGACCACCGAGGGGGCTCCGCTTACTTTTGCCGAGTGCGTGGCGAAACTTCCGTTGACGATACGCACGGGCCAAGTGCTGTTGGTGCTCGTTGATCAACCTGGTTTGACAGAAATGGCTGCCCTTGCTCGAGAGGGTTTGCTGGGCGGCGTAGTGCTCTTAGGTGACCCTGATGCCGGGCTAACGGAGGCCCTTGGTGGGTTACAGAGCCAGGCTCTGGTAGGGCCGTTGGTTATTGCCGTTGATGAAGAGGGCGGGGTGGTGCAGCGGTTAGAGAATCTGTTGGGTTTTATGGTTTCTGCGCAACAGCAGGCCACTGGTACCCCGGAAGAGGCCCGTGCTTTGGCCCAGCAGCGGGCCGAAGCCTTGGCTGCGTTGGGGTTCACCATGAACTTGGCTCCAGTTATTGATGTGGGGGGCGGCCCGGGGATTGGCTCACGGGCTTTTTCTGACGACCCAGCGGTGGTGGCTGAATACGGACTGGCGGTGGCTTCGGGAATCGCCGCCGGTGGTTTGGTGCCGGTGTTTAAACATTTTCCTGGGCACGGCAACGCCGATGCGGATAGCCACCAATCGTTGCCAGTAACACCGATCTTGGAAGAAATGCGGGTTAAGGATTTACTTCCTTGGCAGGGGATGCCTTATCAGATTTTTGGCGCTACCGGAGCAGCGGTCATGGTGGCCCATTTGGATGTTCCGGGGTTGACCTATGGCCAACCGGCCAGTTTGTCAGCGGAGGCAATCACTGGTTTGTTGCGAGGAGAGCTCGGTTTTGATGGGGTGGTTGTCGCCGATTATCTGGGCATGGGGGCGGTGACATCGTTGACTGATCAACCCACGGCGGCTGTGTGGTCGCTGATTGCCGGAACAGATTTGCTCATTGTGGGCGACGATGAGTCGGCGGCTGCTTCGGCAGGCATGGCGCGGTCGGTGACGTTGGCTATTGAAACGGCACTCGACGAGGGCAGCCTTTCGGTCACCCGCCTTAACGAGGCAGTTGCCCGGTCCTTTGCCTTACGTCAAATCGACCCCTGCAGGCTGGCTCTTTAACTGGCACGCTGGCCGCGAGAAGGTACAGGTGGCAACTATTACGCTCCTTCTTCGTTGGCCAAGGCCAGAGTTTTGGTTGATAGGTATGAGGCAAACCCATTGTGTTGTAAGCATCTTTGTGTTAGGAAACGCGCGTGGTTAGCCGATTTGTTAAATCGCTTTATGAGGAGCAGGGATTCTTTTCGCCGTTGCAAGTGGTTTCTCCTCAGGAGGCACAACAGGCAAGAAAAGAACTCGAATGCGCTGAAGAGATTCTGGGGCCGCTGCATTACCAAGACAAAATCCACACGGTCCTTACCTCAGCGTGGAAACTGGCAACCCACCCCACGTTGCTCGATGCTGTTGAAGAAGTACTGGGCTCCGATGTCCTTCTCTACAACGTGACTTACATTGTTAAAGAACCTGGCTCCCTGGCTCACGTGGCTTGGCATCAGGACCTCACCTATTGGGGGCTGAGTTCTGATGCGCAAGTATCGGCTTGGTTGGCGCTCTCCCCGGCCACCCAAGACAGTGGGTGCATGACCATGGTGCCAGGCAGCCATCACCAAGGCAAGGTTGAGCACCAATTGGTAGATGATGAAACCAACGTGTTGTACAACGGGCAACACGTGTCTGGGGTAGGTGAAGATGCTGCGGTGCTCTGCCCGTTAGCCCTCGGCGAAGCTTCGTTGCATCACGGCTGGACGTTGCATGCTTCTCGCCCGAATATCAGCAACGACCGTCGCATCGGGTTGAACATGCAGTTTATTTCTCCCGAGGTGTACCAAACTTTACACGGTAAGGATTCAGCCATTTTGGTTCGAGGAGTTGATCGTTTTAACCATTTTGGGAAAGACGAGCCAGCCAGTGTTGATCTTGACCCTCAAGCAATAAAAACTCAAGCCCAGAAACAAGCCGTTGTCAAAGGTGCATATTTAACAGCGCGAGAGCAAGAATAAGCCTCGCAAGATTCGTGGGGGTTTAAGCCTTTGCTTGTTCCCATGCTTGTTGGGCGTGGTAAGCGAGACGACCGAGCGTGGCCTCAACATCGGTGGGGGTTACTGCGGGGTTCATGATGAGCAAGCGAAAAGTGTTGAGCCCATTTACCGGCTGGTAGCCCAGTAGGGCATCGCCGGCTTGTTGCATGCGGGCTTTGATGGCCGGGGCAAGTTGATGGAGTTGCTTTTGGTTTTCTGGTTTCAGGCTGCCCAGGTCAAAGGGCCGAAGTTCGGGCGGGACCCAAACAAACACCACGTTGGTGAACCCGGTGTCGGCCACGGCGGCTAAGGCCCCCTGGGATTCTTTGATGATGGAGCGAGCGTGGTCGGCCATGGCTACGGCGTGGTCTATGCGGGCGGTAAACCCGTGGTCGCCGTGGGCTTTCCAAGCCAACCAGAGTTTCAGGGCGTCAACCCGGCGAGCGCATTGAAAGGTTCGGTCGCCAGAGTCGTAGTCGCCAAAAAGTTTGTCGGGTTGGAAGAGGTAGTCGGCGTTGGTGGAAAAACAAGCGCTGAGTTGTTCGGGGCGACGCACTAAAAGCACGGTGCATTGTTGGGTCATGCCCATCATTTTGTGCAGGTTCCAGACCATGGAATCGGCTCGCTCCACCCCGGCCAAGCGATGCCGTTGCTGTGGTGAAAAAAGCGCTGACCCTCCGTAGCAACCATCGACATGGAGCCAAATGTTGTGTTCGTGGCAAAGGTCGGCGAGGGGCTCTAGCGGGTCAAAGGCGGCGGTCACCGTGGTGCCGGCGGTGGCGATAACGGCTAGTGGGGAACGAGGCGTATTTTCAATGGCCGCGGCCAGCGCTTCGGGCAACATGGCTCCCTCGGTATCGGTGGCTACCTTGATGACCGCATTTGTCCCCAGGCCCAGCAACACCGCAGATTTTTCGGCGGCGTAATGCCCGGACTCAGAAACAAAGATAGCCAAGGGTTCGGTTGAGGCCCCGGCCGTGGTGAGGTCGGGTTGCTGCCGGTGTCGGGCTAGTTGCAAAGCGTAGAGGGTGGCCAGGGAGCCTCCGGGGCAGAACAACCCCGGGGGAATATCACTTTTTGTTGGGAAGCCAGCCAACCCGGCCAACTTGTTTAAGAGTGCCGCTTCCATCAGAGTAAAAACCGGGGCCGCTTCGAAGGTGGCGTTGGTGGTGTTGAGGGCTGCGCCGAGCCAATCGCCGGCTACGGCAAGGGGGTCGGGGCCAGCAAAGTTTTGGTTAAAGAATCTTGGGTGACTGGTGTGCACCGACCATTCCACCACTTGTTGAGCAGCGGCCAGCACTTGGTCAACCGAGTGAGCGGGGGCATGGTCGGCAAAATCTAAGCCGACGGTGGTTGAGAAACTGGCAACCAGGTCTTCAGGCGAGGCCCAGTTAACTACTGGGTCGTCGTTGTGTCGGGGGTTAGCGAGCACTTCGCGAGCTAAGTCAGCAAGAGCACAAAAGAGTTGCTCATCGTTGAGTTGGTCGGACATTCCCCCATATTGGCAGATGTAGCCCCAAAGAAAAAATCTGTAACACGGGGACAGGCCCCCTGTTACAGATTTTGGTGGGTCGCCCGGGGCTCGAACCCGGCGCCTGAGGATTAAAAGTCCCCTGCTCTACCCGATGAGCTAGCGACCCACCGGCGAGGTTATCTGGGCAAAGGGGGCCTTGGTGGGTTTGCGAACTTATTGCTTACGGGTTTTCTCGGGTGCCGGCCCCAAGGTGTTTTTCCAAAGCAGCATACCGGCGCCGATCATGGCCATGTTGATGATGAATCCAGAGAGCCAACCGGTGGCCCCGACCATCAGCACCACCGGGATAGCGCATTGGCCAACGGTGAGCGAAAAAATAACGAGAGCGGCGATCGACCAGCCTCGTCCTAAGGGTTGGTGACGCACTACGAGGTAAAGAAGAGGCAGGGTTACTGGGGCGGCCATGATGGCACCACCGCCCATAGAGAGCAGCAAAAACCCGGCCAGCGGCACAAAAAGAAAGATAAATATTTTAAGCACGAAGTTCAACACGGAGTCATTATGCCATCGAGGACGCTTCGGTGGATGCGCCTCGGTCTTTGCCCTAGAGTTTCGGCATGAAGAGTTCTGACCTGCGCCGCATTGAATGGCCGACGGTGCTGGTGGCGGCGATCATTTATGGCGGTTGGTTGGCGGTGGTCTTTAACCACGAAGCGTTAGGAACCCCCTTGGCTGTGGGGTTACTGGCTTTGCTTATTGCTTGGCAAGGCTCACTGCGGCATGAGGTGCTGCACGGGCACCCATTTAATGGGCCGGTGTTGAACGAAATTTTAGGCAGCGTTCCGATTAACTTGCGCCTGCCTTACCGGGTATACCGGCGGAGCCACCTGCGTCATCATGCTTGTGGCGACCTGACCGACCCGGCTACCGACACTGAAAGTTTTTTTGTAAAGGCCAGCACTTGGAAACGCTTGCCGGCCTCCGGGCGCTGGTTTTTGCTGGCTCACCACACCTTGTTAGGGCGCATGTTGCTGGGGCCTTTGGTAGAAAACATCACCGTGTGGCGGCACAGTATTTCTGAGATTCGCTCCGGTGACGGGCGACTTTTTCGCTGGTGGGTCGCCCACTTGGTGCAGGTGGCGTTGTTGCTGGTGCTCTTGGTTGTGGTGGCGGGGTTCCCCTGGTTGCCTTATGTATTGGCCGTATATGTGGCCAACGGCTTAGGTTTGGTGCGCTCTTATTGTGAACACCAATGGGTAGCCGGTGAAGAAACTCGGTCGATTGTGGTGGGCTCTCGAGGGTTTTGGGCGCTGTTGTTTTTGAACAACAACTTGCACGACACTCATCACGAGGAGCCAGCAGTGGCATGGTTTAGGCTGCCGAAACTGGCTCGGTCGTTGGGTTCAGCAGAACTAGCCGCCCAAGGCGCCGGTTGTTATTCGGGCTATGGCGAGATCTTCCGGAAGCACCTCTTGCGGCCCTTCGATCACCCGGTGCATCCGCCGGAAAGAAAACTTGAATCTGGGATCTAGGGATCTCGGGCCTAGGAATCTAAATCTCAGCTCAAGATCTTAGATTCAGGTCTTGGTCTGCACGTCGCTGAAACGGTCAACATCGCGGAGTACCGGGAACTTCCACCACCAAACCACTACGACGGCTAGGGTGCCTACCCCGCCGAAGACAATGGCTCCGGTGAGGCCCAGAAGGGCCGCGGTTACTCCAGATTCAAAAGCACCAAGCTCGTTGGAGGCGCCAATAAACACGTTTTCCAGCGCCAACACTCGGCCACGCATGTTTTCTGGGGTAGCCAACGGCACCAAGGTGGCTCGAATGAACATAGAGACCGCATCGGCGGCGGCCAGCACAAAAATGGCAATGAAGGCCACGGTGTAGTTGCGGCTGAGCCCCAACACGATGGTGCTTACCCCAAAGATGGCCACTACTACTAACAAAATGCGTCCAATGTGGCGCTGAAGGGGGCGAATAGCCAAGGTGACAGCCACGACCCCTGCCCCCATCCCCACAGCAGCCCGCAGCCAACCCAGGCCAACGGCCCCTACTCCTAGGCGGTCTTCGGCAATAGCGGGCAACAAAGCCACTGCTCCACCAAACAGCACCGCAAACAAGTCCAAACTGATGGCCCCAAAAAGCATGGGGGTGTTGCGAATAAAACGAAAGCCCTCAAAGGCATCTTTAACTGCTCGCCGGGTGCCCACGGTTTCTAGCTTTCGTACGTTGCTGCTGGAAACCATCGAAAGAATGATCACCCCGACACCTAAGGCCACTGCCGAAGCGAGGTAAGGCAGCGGTTCGGCTGCCACAAACAAGAAGCCGAAGATAACCGGGCCCACAATCAGTCCGGCTTGCATAGAGACGCTGCCTAAGGCCACCACTCGAGGCACCACGGCCAGTGGTGCAAGGTCAATGGTGAGCGCCCGCCCGGAGGGTGCAGCAAAAGCTCGGCATATGCCAAAGGTTAAGACCAGTAAAAAGATGGGCAAGACTGAAGTGGGCTCGCTGCGGGCGTAGAGAAATAAGAGAACGGAAACTATTGCTTCGCCGACCATGGCCCAGCGAAGCAATTTGCGGCGGTCCATGCGGTCGGCCAGCGAACCAGCAAAGGGAGCCAAAATAAAAGTAGGGGCAAACTCGGCTAAGCCAATGAGACCCAGGTCGAACTCCCGGCCGGTCAGGTCGTAGACTTGTTTACCCAAAATAGTTATTTGCCCCACTACCGCCATGGTGGTGAGAAAGAATACAAACAACACGGCATAAATTTGGCGAGGTATATGTTCAATGCCCTGATCGTCCATTAGGCCACGCTAACCGAGTTGCCGAGGAAAGGTGAAAGAGTTAACGGCCGGTAAATCTCAAGGTGGTTGCATGTCTTAGATTTCAGATTATTTATGGTGGAGCCAATAGATGGGGACTGTCCCTATCTATTGGCGAGGGAGTTTCTTGGGTGGCCAGTTGGCTTGGTGGGGCAACTAACTATTTATAAAACTCTACGACGAATACAGCGTCGTCACCTGGGGTGACTCGGTGTAAGCGTTGCGGAGGGATAGGCATGGTTTGGCCCGCAGCGGGCTTTTGTGGCCGATGCCTCGCATCAACTGCGTACGCCTTTGACGGCCTTGCGGTTGCGGATCGAAAACATGGAGCACTTGCTGGGCGAAGAACACGAGGGCCAACTAGAGCCAGTGTTAGAAGAAAGTGAACGGCTTTCTGCGTTGGTGGAGCAGTTGTTGGAGTTGAGCCGGGCTGAGCGTGAAGCGGTGAGCGAAGAGGCGGATTTGGTGGGTTTAGTTACCTATCGGGTAGATACCTGGAGTGCAGTGGCCGAGGAGCGTCAGGTTTCTTTGCGTTTAGTAGCCCCGGAAACTAAGTTGCGGGTTCGGGCATCGGGCTCTGCGGTGGATCAAATTTTGGACAACTTGTTGGATAATGCGGTGAGTTTGACCTCAGCGGGGGCCACGGTAACGGTAGCTGTCGATTCTGGTTCTGGGCATCACCGACTGGTAGTCAGCGATGAGGGCCCAGGGCTTTCGGACGAAGATAAACAGCGAGCTACCGACCGTTTTTGGCGAGGAGATCAAACCCGCTCTGGTTCTGGTTTGGGATTATCTATTGTGCGCTCACTGGTGGAGGCCCATGGTGGCGACATGGAGTTATTGGATGCTTCGGGTGGGGGCTTACAAATTGTGGTTCGGTTTGTAGCGGTTGATTAACCTCTCTACCTAGGCTCTGTCCATGTCTGAGCCCATGCCTCTTGTTGCTGGTCTGCCTATGTACGACTGGCCGGAGGTAGCGGCGGCTACCGACGAGCTATGGATGGCGATTTCTCAAAATCTAAGCTGCCAAGGAGTGAATGCTCCAGCATCTTTGTGGCGGCCTGAAAATCTCGAAGAACTATGGGGTTACTCGGGTCTTTTGGTGGGGCAAATGTGCGGGTTGCCTTTTGTAAAGAATTATCAAAGCCAAGTTTCGGTGCTGGGGTCGTTTGATTTTTCTCTGGGCGGACCGCCAGGGAGTTGCCACTCGGTGCTGGTATGCCATCGGGATAACTCAGCCAAAAGCTTGGCGGACTTTTCTGGGCAGCGGGCGGCAATAAACGAGGTGGGCTCGCAATCGGGGCATGCTGCTTTAATCCAAGCTGCTCAGGGGTGCTCGGTTCGGTTTTCTCAGATTAGCGAATCGGGCAGCCACCGGGACTCCATAAAAATGGTGGCCACCGGTCAGGTTGCGGCGGCGGCTATCGATGCGGTGTCCTGGTGTTTGGCTTTAGACCACGAACCGGCGGCTCAGGATCTTCAAGTTTTGCAGCGTACCGCTCCCACCCCGGGGGTTCCGTTAATCACGGCACCTCAGCAAGCTCATTTGCGGCCTCAAATCAATCAGGCCATAACCGAAGCGGTGCGGGGCCTTGACCTAGAGGTCAAAACAGCGCTTTACCTCACCGGGTTTTTGGCCCGCCCGGCCAGTGACTATGAGGTTTTTTGGAGCGGTGAGCCTGAGTGATGATGACCAGAGAGAGCCCGGAGAGCACGACGTAACTCATAATCATGGGGGTCACCGAATGAGCGAGTTGGGCGTTGATGAATCCGGCGATCACGGTGGCTCCGCCCATGGTGACCAAGCCGATGATTCCCGAAGCGGTGCCGGCGAGTTCTTCCATGGGTTCTAAGGCTTGGGCCATGCCAACGGGAATCAACATGGCGATAAAGATGTTGGCCAGCATGACGCCCACAAACCAGATCCAAAAGTTTGGCGTGCCTTGGGCGGGCCAGGTGAAAAACAGAAGCACCAAGCTTATAGCCAAGGTGATGGTGAGCGAGATGAGCGCTACTCGATGGGTGCCATAACGGACTATGAAACGGGGGACAACAAAGAAGGCCCCCATTTCAATAACTCCGGAGGCGGCAAACAATAGAGGGAACCAATCGACTCGCCCGTAGATGACATCAAAAATGGGTTGCGCACTGGCGAGGTACACAAAAAAGGCACCGAAGGACAAGGTCATGGCCAGGGTGTAAACCACGGTGACCCGGGTGGTGGCTACCTTTTTTATGGCCTCTACGGTGGGGCCAAGTTTTAGGGGTCGCTGGTTAGCGGGGTTGAGGGTTTCGCCAAATCGGTAGGACCAGAACAGCATGCCTATGGCCAGCACGGCAGATGCCCCGAAGGGCCAGCGCCATGACCCAAAATTGATGAGTCCTTCACCGATGAGCGGGGCCACGATGGGCCCGAGTAAAAAGAAAGCCATGGTGATGGAGATAATCCGCGCCATTTGGTCGCCGTGATAGAGATCGCGGGTAATGGTGGTGCGCAACACGCTGGCTGCGGCGGCACCGAACCCCCAGATAAGGCGGCTTCCTAAAAGGAAGGTGAAGTCGGTGGCCACCATGGCAAAAAGAGCCCCCACCATGTAAAGCATTAAACCGAAGCGCAGTATGGGGGCCCGGCCAAAACGGTCGGCAAGGGGACCGTAGAATATTTGGCCGAAAGACATGCCGATGAAGTAGGTGGTGATGATGAGCGTTACCCGGGTGTCGTTGCTGGCCATGCCAAAAGCGGGGCGTATTTCGTCAAAGGCGGGTAGCGAAGCATCGATGCCGAAGGCCATGAGAGCCCCCATGGCTGCTAAAAAAGCAATGACTTGTGCTTCGGTGCGCTGTCGCTGAGTAGTTTGCTGAGGTGCCACCATTGGAGGAGCCTAGAGGGCAAACAAGGCTTTCTTAGAGCCAGACAGCAGCAGGCTGGTGGCACCGAAGAAATGTGGGAGGCACCCGAGGGTACGTATGTCAGCGAGACGGTCGTCGCCCCGAAGCTCGGTTCAACGGGGGACGACGACGCCTACCTGCTGACGTTCTCGTCCGACGTCGTCAACGACGTGTCGCATTGCGAGATCTTTGACGCCACCGACCCGGCTCCCGGCCCCATAGTGAGAGTCAAACTTCCCGAACGAATCTCCAGCGGCACTCATGCCACCTGGGCCCCGGCTGATCAGCTGTAGCTCAATCGTCGAGGCTGACGATGCAGTCGCGGTCGGCTGTCCAGATGGCGAGCGCGACCAATGGCTCAGCGCGAGTCTGCATTGCGTGTGACGTCCAAGGACTGTGGACCATCCAGGAGTCGGGTGGCATGAGTTCAAAGGGCCCGTCCCCCTTCTTCCACTCGGCGTTCCCGGCGACAGCACAGTAAAGCTCAGGCGCCAAATGCGAGTGCGGGGGATACAAAATCCGGGGCGCTTGGACGGTGATAAAAATGCTTGCTTCGGTGCCCACAGTGAGCGAGGCGTCGCGTGTCGGGTCTCCGGCAAGCACCGTGGCGAAGTAGCCGGCTCGGAACTCGGCCTGGTCGGGTCGATCCGCGTACGGGTCGATCCACCGCAGCGTCGGTGCTGCGTCACGCAAGGCGAGCAGCATTGACTGGAGGTGGTGGATCTCAGGTAGTTCGACGGCATCGAGGAGCTCAGAAACCAGCGGCGGGCAAACGGGTTCACCACTCAGAAGAGGGCCGCGGTTGGCAAGTGATGCTGTAGCGAGACCGATGTCGGGCAGGTCCAGTGTCGGGTCCATCTCGGCCGCGCCGATGAGAGCAGCAGTTGCAGCGAGAAGATGTTTCTGGGATTCCTGTGCGTTCGTCATTGAGGACAACCTATCCGGCGCTTTCAGTCAGTGACCACGTCGTAGTGGCGGGACCTACCGCGAGCGGTGTGGCTCACATGAAAGCGTTCGAGAGCATCGACTTGATCGCTCAGCCCGGCAGGGCTCAGACCGCTCTCCGCCGGATCGCGCACACCGTGCAGGTAGTCCTTGGGCGCCACATGATCGACGAACCGAGGACATAGCCAATCAACTCTTGCAGTTCGTCGGGGAGCGATCAGCGCAACTAGTGGCCGCCACTGCGCAGTACTCAACTTTGTAAAGTAGTACCGAGGGGCTGCAATTGCTGGGCGAAGCGTAGACACCCGGTGACTTCGCTTTGGGCCAACGAACGATAGGCAAATCGTTGACGGCGGCGACCACCAAGCCCACAATTTTCTTCAATTCGGTGGTGGCTCTTTGCGAGTTCTTCATGTAGTAAATATTGCTCGGGGGGTGTGACAGTCTCGAAAGAGCCCACCCTTTACTGAAAAACCGGTGAATGGTAGAGTGTGCAAAAACTGAGGAGGAAAATCTATGACGCTGCTTATTATTTTGACGATGCTGGTGCTGTTGGCCCTTTTTGTGGCTGCCCAATACAACGGTTTGGTACGCATGCGCAATGGCGCTGACAATTCGTGGGCGCATATTGACGTACAACTCAACCGGCGTAACGATTTGATCCCTAATTTGGTGGAAACGGTAAAGGGTTATGCCGCCCACGAACAAGAAACTCTTAATGCGGTGGTGCAGGCTCGCAATGCTGCGGTAGCCGCTGACGGGGTAGCAGCCCAGGCAGAAACGGATAATTTGTTGACCGGTGCGTTGCGTCAAGTGTTTGCTTTAGCCGAGGCCTACCCCGACCTAAAAGCCAACGAGAATTTTGCCAAGTTACAAGAAGATCTGACAGAAACCGAAAGCCTGATTGCTTATTCGCGTCAACACTACAACGACACCGTGTTGCGTCTGAATAACAAAGTGCAAACGGTGCCGTCAAACATTATTGCTTCACTGTTTGGTTTTACCGAACGGGAGTATTTCGAAGCGGGCGGCGAGGCCCGCGGCCCGGTCAGCGTAGAGTTCTAATTTCCGTCAATGTTTAAACTTTGGCCATTAAGGCACGACGCAGAGGTTGGTTGCTGGCGGGGTGCGGAGTGAGCTTGTTTCGTCGCTTCTTAACTGAGCCGGAAATCAAATATGTGGAAGAGGCTGCTGGTCAGCGGCGTTTACGAGAGGGCGTGGCTTGGGCAGTGACTCTCGGCGGTGGCGGCGGTGATTGGTAATGAAAAAGGCTCGCCATCGTTTTCGCGGTATTCATATTTTTCTTTTTAGTTTTGTGTTGGCCATTCTTTTCGGGGTGCTTGGTTTTATTTCTGTAGTGGTAACTAACTCAGAACAATTAGATAATCATTGGGTGGTGGCCGAGTTTGAAAGTACTGATCGCGCCGTGGTTACCGAGGTGATCGATTACCAGTCAGGAGCAGCCGGAAGGCACGGCATTTACCGCGATATTCCGGGGTTGACACCGGAGGCATTACTTTCTGTGACTTCGCCGTCGGCTTCTTCTCACGTGGCCATGGTGCAGGTAGGTACGTTAGATAAGGACTACGAGCCAGGGGATGAACTTCGGGTGCGTATTGGTAATCCCGACGAAACTATTTCGGGGGCCCACCGGTACACCTTGGAATACGCATTGGATTCGCTGATAATCGATCAAGAAATGGCGTGGGATGCAGTGGGTTACTACTGGGAAATGCCCATTGAGTCGGCTGAGGTTCATATGGTGGCGCCCTTTGAGTTGTTGGCCCCTACCTGCCATTTTGGGAGCGCTGGTTCTGCTACCGAATGTTCGGTTGAGGTGGTGGCACCGGGGTATTTACGGGCCGCGGTGGTGAACCTTCCTGAGCAGACAGGTCTTACTTTGCGAGCGCAAATAGGCGACGACTTGCCGGGTGAGTTGGTTTTGCCGGTGCCTCCGGCGCTACCGCCACAGGGTCTTCAAATTAGTTTTCGGTGGTGGCTAAATATATTTTTTGGGTCCATGTTTGCTCTGTGGGTTGGGGGCATGCTGGCGCTCTTTGTTTTGCGTCGTTTGGGGAGCGAACAGGTGAGAGAAGGTGGGGCTACTACGGCAGCTTTTGGTGGAGGAGCACCCGGCGAACGGGTTCGCAAAGTAACGGTTGATGAGTTGATGGAGATGGCTGCGCTGAGTTTTGCTCCGCCGAGCGAACTCACTGCGGCCCAAGGTGGGGTGTTGTATTTTGAAAAAGTTGAGCATAAGCAAAAGGTGGCTTGGCTGTTGGAGGAGGTATTGGCGGGCAACATTGAGGCTTATGAAGACCCTGAGCGTTCTGCTTGGGTGCTTAAAAACACCTCCGACGGAAACAGTTCCCCCCTTTTAGGCGCTTTGTTTGCTGATGGTGAAGAAATAGTGTTGTCGGGTTTTGATAGAAAATTTGCCAAGTTTTGGGGTGGCCGTTCTTCGTCGGGTTTAGAGAACTACTTGCAAGAGTGGCGAACATCGAGTGGTTTATGGGTTGAAAAGTCCAGCACTCGGGTGCCGTGGGTAAGAGCAGTGGGCATCTTGTTATTGGTTTTCGGGGTTTTCGCACCTTTGCCGTTGGCGGCAATATTTTTGTCGTCGCCGCTTCCCGGTTTTTTCGCCTCTTTTGCCTTCTTTTCTGGTTTTGGCTTTGGGTGTGCTTTAGGGGCGGGCGAACTACATACACGGAGCCCTCGAGGAACCGGCCTTTGGTTACAGGTTGAAGGGTTTCGCCGCTTTTTGGCTGAGTCAGAAGCAGAGCATGTGCAGCGGGCAGCTGAACAAGGTCGGTTGCGTGAGTACACGGCTTGGGCGGCTGCCTTGGGCGAGTATGAGCATTGGAGCGAGCAGTTGGCTGCTGCCGCGTTTAATGATGTGGTGGGGGCGGGTGATTTAGCGTTTGCGGGGGTGGCTCATAGTTTGGATTCAGCCACCAGTACGAGTTCCACCAGCCCCAGCGGTGGAGGCGGCGGCGGTGGCGGTGGTGGTGGCGGTGGCGGCGGCGGTGGCGGAGGCGGCGGCGGATGGTAACTCGGTCTAGGCTTCAAAAGTAATCGTTCACCAAGGGAGTAATTTTTATGGTTCGTCATCTCACCACCGAAGAACTTGAAGCGGGCCTCGTTGAGGCGCTGGGTTCGCCAAAAGACGCCGGCACCCTTGACCTCATTGTGCGCCGCCCTGAAATTGATGCCCGTGAGGTGTTAGAGGCCGCAGAGTTGTCTTTAGAAGAAGGCATGGTGGGCGACAATTGGAGCCGTAAACCCTCCTCGAGCACCTCTGATAATTCACCGGACCCCGAGGCGCAGTTGACCTTAATGAATACCCGGGTGTTGCGTTTGGTGGCTGCTGGCGATGAAAGCCACATGCCTATGGCGGGCGATCAAATGGTGGTAGATATTGATTTATCAACGGCCAATTTGCCCACCGGCACCCGACTGCAAATCGGCACAGCGGTTATTGAGGTGACGGCTAAACCGCATACCGGGTGCGCCAAATTTGTAGAGCGTTTTGGTGGGGAAGCCATGCGGTTTGTGAACTCTTCTGCGGGCCGAGAGATTTGCCTGCGGGGCATTAATGCCAAGGTTGTGCAACCCGGCACCATTACTAAGGGTGACACCATTTGCCGAGTATGAGAGTTTCGCCAGCGGCACAGATTGCTGCGGCGATGGTTCTTACGGGGTCTACGGGTACTGCGCAGGCTTTAGGGCCTGATGGCTCTTCTCCGCTGTCGGTGGGGTTTCTTCGCATGGCACTGGGTGGCCCGGTGCTTTTGTTGGTGGCTATGGTGGTGACGAAAAAGAGGCCGACTTTTTTTGGTTGGCCTCTGGTGGTGGCCGGGGTGGCTACGGCCGCTTACCAACCGCTCTTTTTTGCTGGAGCAGAGCAGACGGGGGTGGCGGTAGGGACGGTAGTGACCATGGGTAGTGCCCCAATTTTTGCTGGCTTATTGGGGTGGCTGGTTTACGCGGAAAAGCTTGGTTTTCGCTGGGTGCTTACCACCGCGGTGGCGCTTTTTGGTGGGGTGTTGTTGGTGGGTGGCAACGGGTTTTCGGCGATGGATTATGGCGGGGTGGCTGCGGCGGCCGGCGCTGGGTTGTCTTACGCAGTATTTATTGTGGCTACTCGGCGATTGTTTCAAGATCATGCACCTTTGTTGGTGGTGGGTGCGGCACTTTCTTTATCAGCGGTTTTGTTGTTGCCGATAGGTTTGATGGCAGATTTTTCATGGGTCGCTTCGCCAACGGGGCTTAGCGTGGTGCTTTATTTGGGTTTGGTGGCCACGGCGTTGGCTTTTGCTATCTATGCCTATGGGGCGGAGCGCCTGTTGGTGGCTGACACGGCGGTCATGAGTTTGGTGGAGCCGATGGTGGCTTTTCTACTGGGGGTACTTTTACTTCATGAGGCCCTTACCTTTCGAGGGGCAGTGGGTGCGGTGGTTTTGGCGGGGGCTCTGTTGGCTCTGGCCGCCCAAGCAGGCCAGCGCTCCGGTATTGAGGTTTAGCGGAGCGGTAACATATGGTTGTTTTCATGGATTTTGATTTACCACCAACCAATGATTCACGCCGGCTCGCCGTACAGCAGTGGCTGGCCGAGCACCCGCAACCAACGGCCGCCCAGTTGGTGGACGCCGGCTATGTGGTGCCGCATTGGCCAGAGCCTTGGGGGCTAAACGCCGACCCCTTGCATCAGATCATTATTGATGACGAGTTAGTAAAAGCAAGGGTGCATCGCCCCGCTAACCAGATAGGTATTGGCTGGGCTGGGCCGACCTTGCTTACGGCGGGTACCGAGGAGCAAAAGAATCGTTATTTGCGTCCTTTGTTGACAGGCCAAGAAATCTGGTGTCAAATGTTTTCTGAGCCGGATGCGGGGTCAGATTTGGCCAACGTGGCGACTCGAGCGGTGCGTGATGGTGACGAATATGTGGTGAATGGGTCAAAGATTTGGACAAGCGCCGGGCATCTTTCTCAGTTTGGGATTCTGATTGCCCGCACGAACCCTGAGGTGCCCAAACATGAGGGTATTTCTTATTTTATTTGCCCCACTGATTTGCCGGGGTTGACCATGACGCCGATTGTGGATGCCACAGGGAGTCATTTGTTTAATCAAGTATTTTTTGATGATGTGCGTTTGCCGGCGTCTCTGCGGGTGGGCGCCGAGGGCGAGGGTTGGCGTTTGGCCAAGGTGACGTTGGCTAATGAGCGGGTGCGTTTGTCGGCGGCTGGGTCGTTGTGGGGGCGGGGCCCTTCAGCGGAGGATCTTCTCAATGTGGTGCGCAGTAACGGGGGGTGCGCTGATCCGGTTATGCGTCAAGAGTTGGCGGGGTTGAAATGCGAAGCCGAGGTGTTGCGTTTGAATCGCTTGCGTACCTTGACCGCTCAGTTGGCGGGGCGCACTCCGGGCCCGGAGGCGTCGGTGCAAAAAGCAATGTCTGATGATCATGGGCAAAGGGTGATGGCCTTGGCTAAGGCTTGTGCTGGTACGGACGGCATGTTGGCGGGGTCGGGCCCGGGGGGTCAATCGTTTGATTGGCATTTTGGTTTTTTGTTTTCTCCGGCTTTGACCATTGGCGGCGGCACGTTTGCTATTCAACGCAACATTGTGGCCGAGAAAGTATTAGGGCTGCCGCGTGACCACAATGTTGAGGATGGTTTATCGTGGCGAGAAACCCATTTAGGAAAGGCAGGCCGCAATGCATTTTAGTGAATTGGTAACGCCGGCTTTGGTAGCCGATTTAACGGTTTTTGAAGCCAACGTGGCCACCATGGCGGCTCGGCGGCCGGGGTTGGCTTTGCGTCCCCATGTGAAGGCGTTTAAGTCCACGACGTTGGCGCAGCGTTTGGCCAAGGCGGGCCATACGGCGTTTTGTTGCGCCACGGTGGCCGAGGTGGAGGGCATGGCGGCCGCCGGTTTAGGCGGGGACTTGTTGTTGGCTAACCAGGTGTTAGACGCAAAACGTTTGGGGGCGTTGGTGGCTGCGGGGCCGGCGCGGGTCACGGTGGCCGTGGATTCCCCAGAGACCATTGCCGCGGCGGCGGCCGGCGGGGTGCGTGAGGTGTTGATTGATGTTGATGTGGGTATGCCGCGCGGCGGTTGTGCGGTGACTGATGCCGGCCGGTTGGGTGATGCGGCTCGGGCGGCGGGACTAGAGGTACGCGGCGTTATGGGTTACGAGGGGCATTTGATGCACGTGGCCGATACCGAGCGGCGGGTGTCTGGGGTGGAGCGTTCTATGGCGGTGCTTACCGAAGCCCATCAAGCGGTAGGCGGCGAGGTGGTTTCGGGCGGCGGTACGGGTTCTTGGGATTGCAACCAGGTGGTGACCGAGTTGCAGGCCGGGTCGTACGTGTTGATGGACACCGATTATGGCCGTTTAGATTTGCCGTTTACACAGGGCTTGTTTGTGTTGGCTTCGGTGATTTCGTTGGGTTCGGGTGGCCATGCGGTGCTGGACGCCGGGTTGAAGGCGTTGGCTATGGATTCCGGCCCGCCCACTTTGGTGGGTGAGGGCGAGGTGCTTTATTGCGCCGATGAGCACACCGTGTTGGTTAATGGTTCGTGGCAGGTGGGGGACCGGGTGTTGCTGCGGCCCGCCCACATTGACCCGACTATGGCTAAACATGAAAAGATGTATATAGCGACGGAGGTTCCGGTGGCCGAGGCAGCCTTGGTTGCCGATGCTGAAGTTGTTGATGAGTGGCCGATCGATTTGCGAGGGTGGTAAAAAAATGAAAATGCCGGGCATGCACACCGGGTTTCGTGATGATGGTTCGTGGCGCAATTGGGCGGGTAATCAGGTGGCGCATCCGGTGCGTATTGAGCGTCCTCGGTCAGAGGAAGAGGTGGTGGGGTTGGTGCGGTCGGCGGCCGCTGAGGGCCGCAAAGTTCGTGTGGTGGGGGCCGGCCATTCCTTTTCGGCTATTGCGGTAACCGACGAGGTGTTGGTTACTTTGGATGACTTTGCTTCGGTGGTTTCGTTGGATCGTGATTCTGGTTTGGCTCGAGTTGAGGCGGGTATGCGTTTGTTTAATTTGAACCCGTTGTTAGATGCGGCGGGTTTAGCCATGCCGAACCTGGGTGACATTGCGTACCAGTCGGTGGCGGGGGCTATTGCGACTTCTACGCATGGCACTGGTTTGGGTTTTCAAAGCATTGCTGCCGGGGTGGTGGGTTTGCGCATGGTGACCGCTGATGGTTCGGTGCTGGTGTGTGACGAGCAGCAAAACCCTGAAATGTTGCAGGTGGCTCGGGTGGGTTTGGGGGCTTTGGGCATTGTGACTGAGGTGACCTTGCAGTGTGTGCCGGCTTTTAATTTGCAGGCCCGTGAAGAGGTTATGAATATTGACGATTTGTTAAGTAACTTCGATGAGTTCGCTGAGAACACTGACCACACCGAATTTTTTTGGATGCCCCACACCAAAAATGCTTTGTTGAAACGCAATACCCGCACCCAAGAGGAGCCGCCGCCGCCCCGCAATCGGCGCCATGCGGCCCGGCGTAAGTGGAAGCATTTTAAAAACAAAGAGTTGTTAGAAAACGTAGCTTTTGGGGCCATGAACCATTTGGGTCGGTTGCGGCCTTCGCTGGTGCCGAGGTTTAACGCCATGATGGTGCCCGATGAAGGGTCAGCGAACTACATAACTACTAGTTACGAGGTGTTTGCCAGCCCCCGCCGGGTGCATTTTTACGAAATGGAATATGCCGTGGCGCGCCAAGATGGCTTGGAGGCATTTCGCCAGGTGCATGAGTTTTCCGCTAGAAGTTCGGGTGTTGGGTGCCGACGATATTTCTTTGTCTACGGCGTCGGGCCGGGACACTATTTATATTGCCGTGCACGTGTTTCATGGCACGGAGTACGAACAGTATTTCCGTGGGGTGGAGGCCATCATGAACCAGTTCGAAGGCCGCCCCCATTGGGGCAAACTCCATTACCAAACCGCCGAAACCCTGGCCGGCCGTTACCCGCGTTGGGGGGAGTTTCAGGATTTACGTTCTCGCCTCGACCCAGAGGGCCGCTTCACCAACCAAGAAATAACCAAAGTCCTCGGCCCGCCCCAGTAGGGGCGCCGCTTGCTGCTACCGCACTGCTACCAAGCTGACTTCGGTGAGGGGGCCAGAGATTTGGGTCAGTTCGGGGGCGTAGACGTAGCCCTCGGGGTGGGTGAAATCCGCTAGCCCGGCCGGGTCGGTGAGTTGGGTTTCCACCACGTAACGCACCAAAGCGCCCTTGAGTAGTTTGTTCCAATGGGCCACCGTCACCAGTTTGCGTTCACCGTCTTTTTCTACATCATCTACGAAACGCACCCGAATGCGAGAGCCAGCCACCGACGAATCCCAGGCCGCCGAATGCTCGTTGGGTAACAAATCCCACACACAACCCGCTGCTGGGCCGGCCAACGCCGCCGTCAACAAGGGCTTCCAAAAACGAGCCGGCGGGCCAAACCCTGGCAGTTTGGCGCCCATCTTCAGTTTGTAATCCGGTAACGCATCTTTAGGCCGCACCGCCCCCCACAGGCCAGAAAAAATCACTACCTGCTTATCTACCCGTTTGCGCAACCCAGCCGGCAACGACGAATAATCTAAAGCGTCATACAACACCCCGGTATAGCGTTCGATAGCCGGCAAGGTCGCCGCCTTATGCGCCACCAAATTAGCCGCCGTGGCCTCCGCTACCCGCTCGCCCTTAACCCCCAACAATTTGGTGCGGGCCGCTTCGTTTTCTTTCATAGCTTTACGCAGCGCCGCCAA
>LWDU01034814.1_pt2 | contig 126167 bp, 101 predicted proteins | sample 727161 | NCBI WGS metagenome assembly LWDU01 (sample SAMN04566230, study PRJNA314399) | hydrothermal vent metagenome | isolation source: deep sea hydrothermal plume seawater | place: Mexico: Gulf of California, Guaymas Basin | collected 2004-07-11
TTCTATTTCCAATATTTACGCTTACTAGTGCGTCCAATACCAGGATTAAAACCATTAGTTGGATCTAATTTTTTATAAAAGTTTGAGAGTGACGGTTTTGCAAAATATTCATGACCAACATTATGTTCTGCTGGATATTCAGCGCCTCTAGCGTCATATGTTTTTAATAACTTCTCCTTCAATGCATCAGCATCTATTCCTTTTTTAACAATGTAATTTTGATGTAGTACATGGCAAAATAAGTGTCCATAATACAGTTTCATTTCTAATAAATCATCTATCTCTGGTGGTAATTTTTCAAACCAGTCTTTTTCGTTACGAGGGAAAGCAATATCCATAGACATCATGGCACCTGACTTTTTATTATTGATGGCATGATAACGACCTACGGCACTTGCAGCAACAAATCGATGTAAAATTGCTTTTTCAGCCTCTTTTTTAGTACATTCAAAAAAGTTTCCTTCATTTTCTTTAAAGAATTTTTCAAAGTATGCTTTTGCTTCCTCAATTCCCTCATTAGACATTTCAATTACCCAATGATGCTCATATAGATCTCGATATTGTTCCATTTGGCGAGGGAGGTGATTAGGCCAAAAATTACTTAAAAACTGCATCAGTCTGTCTGAAAATTTATTAGGAAGGAATTTAAACTTTTCAGCGAGGAGATCTACTTTTCGTTTGAATTCAAATAATTTTGGAATAAAACTGGGACCCATTTTGTCAATCGCTACAAAGGTATCCTTGCTATATTTTTTAGCAGCATCATAACAGTCTCTGTGTAGATATTCACCTGAAGTTGGAAGGTGTTGAAACTGAGACAATATATCTCTACGAATTTTACCCAATACATATGGGCTATTGGTACCAACATAAAATACCTGTTGACGCTTTGGTACTGGATAAGTATCTAACCGTACAGCAAAAACAGCAATTTTTCCTGCACACCCTGAGGCACCATGTAAGCGTCGTCCATCTGCATTATAACGTGCAGGTGTACTTGCATCTACATCTCGTACTCGCTTATGATATTCGTTATCAGATGCTAGTTTGTCAGGAAATTGTATTTGATCTTTAGTATAATTATGAGTTTGTAAATTGGTTAAAATCTTTTCAGGTGTATCTCCAAGTTCAATACCTAAGTCATTTACCAGCACTAGCTCATCTTGCAAAGTAATTTGTGCATAAAGTGAAAGCTCTGTATAAGCTGGCCCTCTTTTTACTAATGCTCCACCTGAGTTATTACAGATGCCTCCAACAATTGAAGCACCTATACAAGATGAACCAATGACCGAATGCGGTTCCCTTCCATATGGGGCTAATTTGTTTTCTAGTCCAAACAATGTACTTCCTGAAAATCCTACAATTTGTTTGCCTTCATTTATAATTTGTATATTATCGATACGCATAGTACTTACAATCACAATAGGACGATCATAATCATTACCATCAGGGGTAGATCCACCAGTTAAACCTGTGTTAGCAGCTTGCATAATAACAATAATATCTGCTTCCACACAAATCTTCAGAATCTTCCAAATTTCAAGTAATGTTCCTGGTTTAGCAACCGCTAATGCCTCCCCTGCCCCATATCGCCATCCTTTACAATAGTGTTGTTTACTCCATTGAGCGGTAAGTATATATTTATCGCCAGTAATGGCTTTTAAATCTTTAACTAGTTTACTTTTAAAGTTCACCCTGTTTTTAAAATTTAAGGAATTAAATTATTATATATTTGCTCAATATTTATTCAAAGATACTTTATTATGAAAAGAATTATTCTTTTACTTTTAATTTGTTTTACTGCATTAAGCTGTTCAAATTCAGCTACATATACTTTAGAAGCCAACACGGATCATGATGAGGATCAAAAAGTTTTTTTAATAAAAATAGGTGATGATAATAGTCCTAAGGCCATTGATTCCACAATTGTTAAAGAGGGTAAGTTTTCTTTTACCGACTCAATAACTATTCCTGAAATGCATTATGTAGTTTTCGACAAACAAAGAGAGAATTTACCTGTAATATTAGAGCCTGGTAAAGTAAAGGCTAAAATATATAAAGACAGTATAAGGACTTCAAAAGTTACAGGAACTAAATCAAATGAAGATTTCGCAAAGTACAAGAAAGAAACTTCGGAATTTTATTCAGAATTAAGTAAGATACAGCTTGAAATTAGAAATGCTAATATTCAGGGGGATTCTATGGTAGTAGATGATTTGAATGATCAGTTTGAAGCAATGAAAACTAAACTGAGTGATTACGAATTAAATTTCATAAATGTTAACAATGATTCTTATTTATCTTCTTTAATACTGCAAAGAATGGTTATGCAACAAGAAATTGGAGTTGAAAAAGCTGAAGAATTTTACAACAATTTTACTGATTTAATTAAAAAAACAAAATCTTCAATTCAAACTAAAGAGAATATTGAATTGTTAATTGAATCTTTAAAGGAATCCCCAACTGTAGGGTCATTAGCACCTAAATTTAGTGGGCCCGGATTAAATAAAAATATAATTGCTTTAGATGATATTAAATCAAAAGTGGTTATGATTGATTTTTGGGCGTCATGGTGTGGTCCATGTAGAAATGAAAATCCTTTTTTAGTTTATTTAAATTCTAAATACAATAATGATCAATTTCAAATTATTGGCATATCACTAGATAAAGATATGGAATCTTGGACTTCTGCAATTGAAAATGATCATTTAGAGAATTGGGTTCATATTTCACATTTACAGTTTTGGAGTGAGCCTATAGCGAAATTATATAAAGTCAGACAAATGCCAACGTCCTTTGTTTTAGATGAAAACAAAAAAATAATAGGCATGAACTTAAAAGGGAATGAATTAGACAACCTTATCTTAAAACAATTGTCACTTTAACTTTTAAAAAGTTTTTTTTTAGAGTTCACATAAATCAATATAGGAAGTATAAGTAATACTACAATCCAGGTTTCATTTATTATTATCATTGGATTAATTAAAATAGTTATAAACAATCCAGTAATAGCTCCACCAAAATGCGCAGTGTGACCTATATTCCCTAATCTCTTTTGCATACCATAAATACTATAAAGCAAATAACCTATGCCAAATATATAGGCAGGAAAAGGAATGGGAAAAAAGATGAAAGCTAATTTCATTTGTGGATATAATAAAATAGAAGAATAAACAATTCCTGTTACAGCCCCACTCGCTCCTACAGCAGAGTAATAAGGTTCATTTTTATGAAATTTTAAAGCAAAATAGTTTCCGAAAAATAAACTACTAAAATATATTAGCAGGAAATAAAATGATCCTATCCTGCCCAAAACAACATCTGAAAATACGTATAATGTGAATAGATTAAGTGCTAAATGAGAAAAGTCTACATGTAAAAAGCCAGAACTCCACATTCTTATTTTTTCACCAAGTTGAATTGAATTTATTTGAAACTTATATTTTTCAAAAAAATATTGATCTTTAAATCCTTTGTAGGAAATAAGACAAGTAATAAGTATAATTATGTAAGTAATGATTTTTTATTTAAATATAGTTTTTTTAATAGTTAAAATAACCATTAACTATCTAAAAATATGTAATAAATGAATATATTTATAGCGATGAAATTAGTAACGTACTTGATCATATACCCTCTAATTTTAATAATTTCATATTTACCATTTAAATTATTATATTTTCTTTCAGATATTACTTATTACCTTCTTTATTATATAATTAGGTATAGAAGGAAAATTGTACGGTTTAATCTTGAGATTTCTAAAGTAGCTAAATCAAAAAATGATTTAGTTCGTATCGAAAAGGAATTTTACAGACATATTACTGACGTATTTTTTGAGATGTTTAAATTTTATGGTATTTCTTCAGAAGAAATTAAAAAAAGATTTTATTTAGAAAATTCTGAAATAATAGATGATTTAGCAAAAAAGAAAAAGAATGTAATGTTTATGGCTACCCATTATGGCGGTTTTGAATGGTTCTTATCCATAGGGCACCATGTTCCTCACCATCCTTTTGCTATATATACTCCTCTAACAAATAAACATTTAGACTCACTTGTAAGAAAAATTAGATTAAAACATGGATCTAAATTAATTTCTAGATATGAAACTTCTAATTATATAAATAAACAAATAAAGGAGCAAAAATTATTTCTATATGGAATGGCTGCTGATCAATCAGCTCAAATTAGATCAATTACCTATTGGAGACATTTTCTTGGTGTAAAGGTTCCAGTTTTTACAGGTTCAGAAAGAATAGCTAAAGAACATGATATTCCTGTTGTTTTTGGTAAAATGGTAAAAATTAAAAGAGGGTATTATAAAGTTGTTGTTGAAATGATATCAGAATTTCCAAGGACTTATAAAGATTTTGATATAACTGATATTTATATTGATAAAGTTGAAAAACAAATTAGAGAAAATCCAGAGTATTATTTTTGGACACACAACAGATTTAAACATAAAGATAAAGCACCCAAAGGTTAATTAGATAATTCTTTAATGTCAAGCTTTATTTGATTTACTAAACTATTAGCAATCTCTTCTGATTTACCTTCGCTATAAATTCTAATTATAGGTTCAGTATTAGACTTTCTTAAATGAACCCAGCTATCTTTAAAATCAACTTTTAGCCCGTCAGTTTCATTAATATTTTCATTATTATATTTAATAGCAAGTTTATTTAAAATTTTATCTACATCTATTTCTTTAGACAGGTTTAATTTTTCTTTAACCATCTTGTATTTAGGGTAAATAGATAATAATTCGCTTACACTTATATTCTTTTCAATTAGCAAGGATAAGAATAAACCTATTCCAACTATAGCATCTCTACCATAGTGACTTTCAGGATATATAACTCCTCCATTACCTTCACCCCCTATTACAGCATTGCATTCTTTCATTTTATTCACAACATTAACCTCTCCTACTGCACTTGCATAATATGACTGACCTTGTTTTTGAGTTACATCTTTTAAACCCCGTGTAGATGAGAGATTTGAAACGGTCGATCCAGGATTTTTACTCAAAACATAGTCAGCACAAGCAACCAATGTATTTTCTTCACCAAAAATTTCTCCATTTTCACAAACAAAAACTAATCTATCTACATCTGGATCTACTGCAATACCCAAATCTGCTTTTTCTTCTACTACTTTCTTGCGTAATTCTGTAAGATTTTCCTTTAAAGGTTCAGGATTATGTTGAAAATCACCTGTTGGCTCACAATATATACAGGAATAATCTATGTTTAATTCATTTAAAAGTAATGGAACTATTATTCCACCAGATGAATTGACGGCATCAATAACAACTTTTAGTTTAGTTTTTCTTATTAAATCAGTATTTACTAAATCAAGTTTTAGAACGGAATCTATGTGAGTTTTCATAGTATTGTTCATTTTAGTAATAGTACCTAAATCATAAACTTCAGAAAACACATAATCATCAGATTCAGAAATTTTTACTATTTCTTCTCCAGAGTTATTGTCTAAAAACTCACCATATTTGTCTAATAGTTTTAAGGCATTCCACTCGGCTGGATTATGACTAGCAGTTATTATAATCCCTCCATCAGCATTATATTCTTTAACCATCAATTCAACAGTGGGTGTTGTTGAAAGCCCTAAATCAATAACGTTAATTCCTAAAGATATTAAAGAGTTTTGAACAAAGTTTTGTATCATTTCTCCTGAAATCCTAGCATCTCTTCCGATAACAACCTTTAATTTATTCTTGTTAGAATTTCTCTTAAGCCAAACACCATAAGCACACCCAAATTTAACTGCTTCAATGGGTGTGAGATTTTTATTAATCCTCCCTCCAATTGTTCCTCTAATTCCTGAAATAGATTTTATTAATGTCATAGAATTCAAATATACAATTTGAATAACTTTTTTGACTTACTTTTATAGCATAAATTATATTTATGAAATTCAAGGTTCAGTTATTTTTATTCTTCACTTGTTTGTTTTTTATTCATTGTTCAAATAAAGATATTAAAGAAGGTTACAAGAATGGTATGGTAGTTTCAGCTAATTCATTAGCATCTCAAGTTGGTATAGATATTTTAAAAAATGGAGGAAATGCATTTGATGCTGCTATTGGGGTTCAATTTGCACTTTCAGTTGTTTACCCTAACGCAGGTAATATTGGTGGTGGAGGTTTTGTAGTATATAGGTTAAATGATGGTAGTGTGGGAAGTTTAGATTTTAGAGAAAAAGCACCTAGAAAAGCAACTAGAAATATGTACTTAGATGATAATAATGAAGTTTACATTGAAAAAAGCAAATTCGGACATCTTGCATCAGGCATACCAGGGTCTGTTGATGGAATGGTTAAACTACATGAAAAGTTTGGATCACTAGACTGGAAAAATCTTCTAGAACCATCTATAAAGCTTTCTAAAAACGGATTCAAATTAACTAAAAATCAGGCAATAAGCTTAAATGGTGTAAAAGAATCATTTCTCAAATTAAATGATAATAGTATTTCATTAATTAATAAAAATGAATGGAAAGAAAATGATTTATTAGTACAAAATAACTTGTATAAAACTTTAGAAAGAATTAAAAATGATAAAAGAGCTGGCTTCTATTCTGGTGAAACTGCACAATTATTACTAAATGAAATGAATCAAGGTAATGGAATATTTACTTTAGAAGATTTAGATAATTATTCATCTATATGGAGAGAACCAATAATAGGTAATTATAAAAATCATAAAATTATATCTATAGGACCTCCTTCTAGTGGTGGTATAGCATTAGTTCAAATGTTAAATGGTGCTGAAAAATTAAATGTTAATAAATATGAACATAATTCTAAGGATTATATTCATGTGATAAGTGAGATTGAAAGTAGAGTTTATGCTGATAGAGCAACTTATTTAGGTGATCCTGATTTTTTTGAAGTTCCATCTAACACTTTAATTAGTGATAAATATCTACAAAATAAGTTCAGTACTATTGATTTAAATAAAAAGACACCATCTTCAGATATAAAAGAAGGTCAAATTACAATGAATGAAACAGAAGAAACTACACATTTCTCTATAGTTGATAAATATGGAAATGCAGTATCTATCACAACTACTATTAATGGTTCTTATGGATCTAAAGTTGTAGTCGATGGTGCTGGTTTTTTACTTAATAATGAGATGGATGATTTCTCTATTAAACCTGGTTTCCCTAATATGTTTGGTTTAACTGGTGGAGAAGCTAATGCAATAGAAGGAAATAAAAGAATGCTTTCATCAATGACACCAACAATTATTGAAAAAGAGGGTGAATTATTCATGGTTTTAGGTACACCTGGTGGATCTACTATAATTACTTCAGTATTTCAAACTATTCTAAATGTAATAGACTTTAACATGAATATGCAAGAAGCTGTAGATTCAAAAAAATTTCATCATCAATGGTCACCAGATGTTATAGTTATTGAAAAAAATACTATTAAAGATGATATTAAAAATAATCTAATAAAGATGGGTCATGAATTTGATGAAACATCTTCTATAGGTAGAATGGATTGTATTTTGGTTAATGAATCTAGTAAACTTGAAGGTGGCGCTGACAAGAGAGGAGATGATATAGCTATTGGCTTTTAAAATGGAATTCATAAGATAATTAGTATTAAATATCGTAAATTGCAAGCTTGATTTTTTCTTAAATGAAGGATGTAATTTCTATAAATGGTGCAAGAGCTCATAATCTAAAAAATATAGATTTAGATATACCACGAAACAAACTAGTTGTAATTACAGGAATATCTGGAAGCGGGAAATCTTCGCTTGCCTTTGATACAATTTACGCAGAAGGTCAAAGAAGGTATATTGAAACTTTTTCTGCATATGCTAGACAATTTATTGGAGGATTAGAAAGACCTGATGTTGATAAGATTGATGGTTTGTCTCCAGTAATTGCAATTGAACAGAAAACTACATCTAAAAACCCTAGATCTACTGTAGGTACTATTACAGAACTATATGATTATTTGAGACTTTTTTATTCAAGAGTAGCTGATGCTTACAGTTATAACACAAATGAAAAAATGGTTAGTTATAGTGATGATGAAATAATTGATTTAATAATAAAAAATTATGAAAATAAAAAAATAACAATTCTTTCTCCTGTAATAAAAGCAAGAAAGGGTCATTACAGGGAGTTGTTAATGTCAATTATGAAGCAAGGATTTCTTAAAGCAAGAATAGATGGAGAGGTTACTGAATTAAAACCAAATTTAAAATTAGACAGATATAAGATACATGATATTGAGATTGTTATTGATAGACTTCAGATTAAAACTGATGATTATTCTTTAAAAAGATTAAAAGATAGCGTAATTACATCGATGTATCAAGGAGAAAATTCTTTGGCAATTATTAATGAAGAAGATCAAAAAGTAACATATTTAAGTAGAAATTTAGTATGCCCAACAACTGGAATTTCATATAATAAACCAGAGCCAAATTCATTTTCTTTTAATTCTCCTAGTGGAATGTGCCAAAGATGTAATGGTTTAGGTACTGTAAATACTATAAATTTAAAAACAATACTTCCTGATGATAATGCATCTATTTATTCTGGAGGAATTATTCCAATTGGAAGTTATAAAAACAATTGGATTTTTAAACAACTTGAAACAATTTCAAATAGGTATAATTTTGACTTAAAAGCTCCAATTAGTAAAATTCCTAAGAATGCAATAGATGTGATTTTAAATGGAGGAAATGAAACTTTTTCAGTTGAATCAAAAACATTGGGTTTAACAAGAAAATATGATATTGATTTTGAAGGAATTATTCCATTTATTGAAGATCAGTTTGAAGACAATAGTAATGCTAGAATACGAAGATGGGCAAAAGCATTTATGGATAATATTGAATGTGAATCTTGTTTAGGCTCAAGGCTTAACAAAGAGTCTAGAAACTTTTTAATTGATTTAAAAAGCATAAATGACCTTAGTAAAATGGATATTATTGAATTAAAAAAATGGTTTTCATCGATCAATTCAAAACTTTCAAAAAGAAAACAAATTATAGCTGTTGAAATAATTAAAGAGATAAATAAAAGATTAGAATTCTTATTAAATGTAGGTTTAGATTACCTCTCATTAAATAGACCTTCAAAGTCTCTATCTGGCGGTGAATCTCAAAGGATTAGATTAGCTACTCAAATAGGTTCTCAATTAGTTGGAGTACTTTATATTCTAGATGAACCTAGTATAGGTTTACATCAAAGAGATAATTTAAAATTAATCCATTCTTTAAAAAAATTAAGAGATTTAGGGAATTCAATTATTGTAGTTGAGCATGATAAGGAGATAATGAAAAAATCAGATCACATAATTGATATTGGTCCAAATGCAGGTAAAAATGGTGGTGAAATAATTTTTGAAGGAACATTCTCAAAAATGCTTAAAAAAAACACTGTTACAGCTCAGTTTTTAAATGGAAATAAAGTAATTTCTGTTCCGAAAAAAAGAAGAACTTCTTCAAAAAATATAAAAATTACTGGTTGTACAGGAAATAATTTAAAAAATATTGATGTTGAATTTCCCTTAGGTATATTAATAGGCATTACAGGAGTTTCTGGAAGCGGGAAATCAACTCTAGTTAATGAAACTTTATACCCGATTTTAAATAATTTTTTTTTTAATGGAGTTAAAGAACCTTTACCCTATCAAAAAATTGTTGGAATAAATAATATTGACAAGGTTATAGAAATTAATCAATCTCCTATAGGAAGAACTCCAAGAAGTAATCCTGCAACATATACAGGCTTATACAGTGATGTTAGGAATCTTTTTACAATGACACAGGAAGCGTTGATAAGAGGTTATAAGCCAGGAAGATTTAGTTTTAATGTAGTTGGAGGCCGTTGTGAAACCTGTCGAGGTGCTGGCTTAAGAAAAATTGAAATGAATTTTCTTCCTGATGTTTATATAAATTGTGATGATTGTCAAGGTAAAAGATTTAATAGAGAAACACTTGAAATAAGATATAAAGGAAAATCTATTTCAGATGTTTTAAACATGACAATTAATGAAGGTTGTATTTTTTTTGAAAATTTTCCTAAGATTTTAAGAAAGTTACAAACTCTAAAAGATGTTGGTTTAGGATATGTTACATTAGGTCAACAATCTACTACTCTTTCTGGTGGAGAAGCGCAAAGAATAAAATTAGCTAGTGAGCTCTCAAAAAAAGATACAGGAAATACATTATACATTTTAGACGAACCTACTACCGGTTTACATTTTGAAGATATAAAGGTCCTTTTAGAAGTGATAAATAAACTTGTAAAAAAAGGAAATACAGTGATTATTATTGAACATAACATGGATGTAATTAAAACTGTTGATCATATTATAGAGATTGGACCAAATGGTGGTAAATACGGTGGTGAAATTATATTTAAAGGTAAACCTGAAGATTTGATAAAAAACACAAATAGCCCAACTGCTATGTATCTAAAAAAAGAATTAACTTAGAGTTTTATGCATAGAAAAAATTTAAAAGGATGGAATGAAATAAAGACAAACGATTCATGGTCTGTATTTAAAATTATGGGCGAATTCGTTGATGGTTTTGAAAAACTTGGTCAAATTGGACCTTGCGTTTCTATTTTCGGTTCTGCAAGAGCTAATACTGATGATAAACATTATAAGTTAGCTACCGAAATTGCCCAAAAAATTGTTGAGCTTGGATTTGGTGTAATTACTGGAGGAGGACCAGGTATTATGGAAGCTGCTAATAAAGGAGCAAAATTGGCATTAGGATCTTCAGTTGGTCTTAATATTGATCTTCCTCTCGAACAATCACAAAATCAATATATTGATGATGATAAATCTTTAGATTTTGATTATTTCTTTGTTAGAAAGGTTATGTTTATGAAATACGCTCAGGCATTTGTTGTTATGCCTGGAGGGTTTGGGACTTTAGATGAGTTATTTGAAGCACTTACTTTAATTCAAACAAAAAAAGCTGAAAGATTTCCTGTAATATTGGTTGATAAATCTTTTTGGAAAGGATGTTATAAATGGATTAAGAATAATCTAACTCTAAAACATAAATATATTTCAGAAAAAGAATTAGATTTAATCTCTATGGTTGATTCTTCTGATGAGGTTATTGAAATATTAACTAAGTTCTATCATAAAAAGAGACTAAAACCAAATTTTTAATTTACACAAGGAAATGGTTGTTTTATGAAAAAGTATTTTTTTATACTTCTCTTATATTTTCTAAATAATTTATATTCCCAGAACAATGAATATTTTATAAATGCTGAATTTGATATTTTAGAGAAGGCTATCAATATTAATCAATCAATAAAATTTTTCAATAATACTAAAGCAGATATAGACTATTTAATTTTAAATGACTGGGCTAATTCTTATTCAAATGCTAATAGTCCTTTAGGAAAAAGGCTTTCTGAAGAATATTCTTTAAATTTTCAAAGATCAACCAAAAATCAGAGAGGTAGAACTATTATTAATAAGATTTACGTTGAAAAAGATACATATTTTGATTTTGAAAGATTGCCAAATAATCTAGATTTAATTAAAATTCAACTTCGAAAAACACTAAAACCTGGAGAATCAGTTTTTTTAAAATTAGAATATCAAGTAATAATCCCTGATAATGATTTCACCAAATATGGTATAAGTCAAAACAAAGAGATTAATATAAGAGATTGGTATTTGACTGTTTCCAAATATATTGAAGGTGATTGGCTGGTTGAAAGTAACTTAGATTTAAACGATTTAAGTGTTGATCCTAGTTTATTTAAATTTAAAATAACATACCCATTAGATTATGTTTTAGTTACTGATCTAACTGCTTTGAAAAAACATAAATCAGATGTTTTTAATGTGTTTATTTCTAGAAAAGAAATCAGAATGAACACTAGTATCCTTATCCAAAAGGATTCTAATTTTAAAGAATATAAAGTAGGTAATAATATCTTAATAACAGACTTAGATAATTATATATTTAAAAAGGATTCAATAATTAACAATATTTTTAATTATGTAGATAATAAAATTGGAGATAGACTCAAGTTAAATAAATTGAAGGGTATTGATCTTAAAGTGGATTCAATTATTAATAAAACCTTTAATTACGTTGAAAGTAAACTAGGTGAATATCCTTTTGAAAAAATTATTTTATCAAAGCATAATCAATCTAGAAAACCTATTTATGTTCTTAACAATATTCCTAAAATAATTAACCCTTTTGACGAATCTTTTTTATTTGAATTTAATTTCCTAAAGCTTATAATAAACACTTATTTAAACGAATCTATTTCAATACATAATAGAAAAAACTATTGGGAAAAAGAAGGAATTGTTACCTATTTATTGATTGATTATATAGAAAATAATTATCCTGATTTAAAATTAATTGGAAAATACTCTGAATTATCTTTTCTTAAAAAAAGAATTTTTTCAAGCTATAACTTTAATGAGCAATACAGATTGTTTGAAAACATTATTTCTAGTAGAAATATTAATCAACCGATAATGACATCCTTAGACTCTCTTACAAGAGTTAACCAAAAAATAATCAATCCATATAAAATTGGACTAGGCTATAAAATGTTAAGTCAATATGCTGGAAATGAAATTTTTAGTAAAACAATAAACGAATATATTAAACTTAATAAATTAAAAAACACAGGATATGTAAGCTTTCAAGACGCTCTCAAATTAAGAACAAGTAATAACCTAAATTGGTTTTATAATGATTATTTGAAAAGCAAATCAATAGGTGATTATTCAATTCAAAAAATCAATTCAAATAAACAAACAAGTTCTTTTAAAATTTCGAAGTCAAAAGATTATTTGAATTTTCCGATTATACTATCATTTTCTAAAAACAATAATGTAATAGACGAAAAATGGTTAATGTTTAAAAAAAATGACACGATAGTCTCTTTTGAAAATCAAACAAAAACTTTCATAGAAATAAACAAGAATAGGTTTGTTTCAGAGAGTAATTACAATAATAATATTAGCTCATTTGAAAATTTTAAAAAGCCTTTAAAGTTTGTATTATTTAATGATTTTAATGATCCAAAGAAAAATCAAATTTATTATACCCCGTTATTCAATTACAATTTATATGACGGATTAATGCCTGGTGTAAAATTGTCAAATGCAACCCCAATATTTAAGCCATTTACTTACAAAATATCTCCTTATTATTCATCTAAACAAAAAGATATTTTAGGAAAAATAAACCTTAAATATGTTAAATATCATGATAATAATAAACTTTTTAGCACACAGTATTTCATAGGAGCTTCAACTTTTCATTATAAAGAAAATTTAGCATATACAACATTATATCCATCTATTACATTTACCTTTAGAGAAAATGATTTAAGGTCCAATTACAGGCAATTTATAAATATTAGATACATAAGTGTTTATAGAGAAGAAAACGTAAATCAAGAAAAATATCCAAATTATAATATCTTTAATGCAAAGTATATTTTTTCAAATGTAAGTGGAGAAAAGGGATTAACATTTAATGCTGATCTGCAATACAGTAAAATTTTTTTTAAAAACACCTTTACCTTTAAATTTAGAAATTATTATAAAGACAATAGACAATATAATTTACGTCTGTTTTTAGGAAAGTTTATAAATAATTCTACTAAAGATGATTACTACAGTTTTTCAACATATAGAGCTAGAGATTATATGTATAATTACAATTTACTTGGGAGATCTGAATCAACAGGATTTCATAGTCAACAATATATAGGCTCAGAAGGTGCTTTAAAATCTAAAGTTAAAGTAGAGTATGCTAACGATCTTTTATTGTCATTAAATGCAGGAATAACTCTATGGCAATGGGTTGAAGGATATTATGACTATGCTGTAATAAAGAATAAAAATGAAAAAACTCAATCTGCATTTGACTCTGGAATTAGATTAAATATATTGACAGACTATTTTGAATTATACTTTCCTTTTTACTCAAGCTTAGGAAATGAATTAAATCAATCAAACTATTTAGAGAAAATAAGATTTAAAATAACTTTTGATGTAAACACAATTTCGGCTTTAATTTCCAGAAGGTGGTTTTAAATGTAAATTGGAAAAAACTGCTATTTTATGTAAATTTGCAAACCGTTTTAAATATATGCAAAGCAATTTAGATCTTAATAAAGAAATATCTTTTGAATCTTTTAAAAAACAGATTTTAGAGGACTATAAACTCATAGTTCTAAGTCGTGAAGCAAGCCTTTTAGGAAGAAGAGAGGTTTTAAGTGGAAAAGCAAAATTTGGAATATTTGGCGATGGAAAAGAACTTCCTCAAATAGCCATGGCAAAAGTTTTTCAAAATGGTGATTTTAGATCAGGTTATTACAGGGATCAAACTTTTATGATGGCTATAAATGAATTGTCTGTTAAACAACTTTTTTCTGGATTATACGGTAACACAGATATTAATAAAGAGCCAATGTCTGCTGGAAGGCAAATGGGTGCGCATTTTAATACAGTAAGCTTAAATAAGGATGGTACTTGGAAGGATTTAGTAAATCAAAAAAATTCAAGCTCTGACGTTTCTTGTACTGGATCTCAAATGCCTAGACTTCTAGGGTTAGCACAAGCCTCAAAGCTTTATAGAATATTAAACTTTAATAATTCTCATAAATTCTCTAATAATGGCAATGAAATTGCTTGGGGAACTATAGGAAACGCCAGTACAAGCGAGGGTGTGTTTTTTGAAGTTTTAAATGCAGCAGGTGTTCATCAAGTTCCAATGGTTATAAGTATTTGGGATGATGATTATGGAATTTCTGTTGAAAACAAGGATCAAACGATTAAACAAAGTATTTCCGAAGCTTTATCTGGTTTTAAAAGAACAGAAAATAAAGAAGGTTTTGAAATTTTAGTTGTTAATGGTTGGAATTATCCAGAATTAATCAATACTTATCAAAAAGCCAATGATATTGCAAGGTTTGACCACGTTCCAGTAATTATTCATGTTAAAGAACTTACTCAACCAATTGGTCATTCAGCTTCTGGATCTCACGAAAGATATAAAACTAATGAGAGGCTTGAATGGGAAAGAAAAAATGATTGTAATTTAAAAATGAGAGAATGGATTTTAGAGAATGATATTTCTAATGAATCATCCCTTGTTGATATCGAGGAGAAATCAAAAGAAGAAGTTAAAAAGTCTAAATTAGAAGCTTGGAATACTTATCTGAATCCTATTTTAAACACTAGAGTAGAATTAATTGAATATTTAAATGCTTTGTCTATTGACTTTCCAGATTTTAATTTTCAAAATTTAATATTAGAATTTGAAAGAATTAAAGTACCTAGCAACAAGAATTCCATGTCTATTGCAAGAAAATTTTTAAGATTGTTAAGAAATGAAAATAATAACAATGTTGAATTACTAAAGAATTGGGTTAATGAGTTTGCAGAAACTCAAAAACATAAATACAGTTCGAAACTATATAATGAATATTCATCCAATTATAGAAATGTTAGAGAAATTAAACCTGTTTATTTAGATTCAAAAAAAATTGATGGGAGAAAAATAATCAGAAATAACTTTGATAAATTATTAGAGAAATATGATAATCTTTTAATTTTTGGAGAGGATGTTGGTAAGATTGGTGATGTAAATCAAGGGTTAGAAGGCTTACAGAAAATTCATGGTAATGAAAGAGTTTCAGATAGAGGAATTAGAGAAGCTTCAATAATTGGAGAAGGTATTGGTCTAGCTTTAAGAGGTTTTCGGCCAATCGCTGAAATACAATATTTAGACTATCTTTTATATGGTCTTCAAATTCTTAGTGATGATTTAGCTACACTTCATTACAGAACCTTTGGAAGACAAATAGCACCACTAATAGTTAGAACAAGAGGACATAGACTTGAAGGTATATGGCATTCTGGATCTCCAATGGGTTCACTATTATCAACATTAAGAGGAATTTTAATTTTAGTACCACGAAACATGGTTCAAGCAAGTGGCATGTATAATACATTATTAAAGTGTGAAGATCCCGCTATTGTTATAGAGTCTTTAAATGGATATAGGTTAAAAGAAACAGAGCCTAGTAATCTTGCAGATTTCACTATTTCATTGGGTGAAATCGATACGCTTAAGACAGGAAATGATATAACAATTGTATCATATGGCTCTACTTTAAGGCTTGTACAAAAAGCAGCAATAGAGTTAGAAACATTAGATATAAGCTGTGAAGTAATAGATGTTCAATCATTAATTCCTTTTGATAAAAATAACGACATATTAAAGAGTATAAAAAAAACAAATAAATTATTAATTGTTGATGAGGATGTTCCTGGAGGTGCTTCATCCTACATACTTCAAAAAATAATACAAGAGCAAAATGCCTTTAAATTTCTTGACAGCGATCCTATTACATTAACATCTAAATCGCATAGACCTGCTTATGGAACTGATGGAGATTATTTTTCAAAGCCTTCAATTGATGATATAGTAGAAAAAACTTATGAGATAATGAATGAGTATAATCCTAATAAATATCCAGAAATAAATTAATTCATTATTTCAACTAAAAGTTGACGTAAAATATCCTTCTCAGAAGAATTTGAACCCCCTACTCCTTTAGTTTTTAAATCACAATCTTTAATTAAGCTTATTATAGAACTAATTTTTTTCATTGAGTATAATTTAGAAGCTATTATATAATCTTTGACAAAGAATCTATTTATTCCTAAAATAGTTGAAATATTTATTTCTGATTTATTATTTAGGCTATGGTATTGAAAAATTTGTATAAAAAAATTAAATAATGATGACAAGGTCATTTGAATCGGATATTGTTTGGAGTTAGAAGAAAAATAAGCGCTAATCGTTAAAGCCTTCGTTATATCACCAGAACCAATAGCATTTCTTAGTTCAAATACATTGTAATCTTTGCTAATCCCTATATGATCTTGAATATGCTGAGGAGAAATTTCTACATCACTTGAAAATATAATTTTTAGCTTATTTAATTGGTTATTGATTTTATTTAAATCATTCCCAAGATAATCAACTAACATTTGACAAGCTTTTATATTAATTGAATAATTATCTAATTTTAATTGATTTATAATCCAATCTGGAATTTTATTATCATAGAATTTTTGACAATCTAAAACAACTCCAAATTTTTGAATGTTTTTAAATAATTTTTTTCTTTTATCTAGAGATTTATACTTGTAGTTTATTATCAATACTGTACTTATTAAAGGATTTAACATGTAATCTGAAAACTGTTCAATTTTTCTTGATAAATCTTGAGCTTCTTTAAGAATAATTACTTGGTATTTGCTCATCATAGGATATCTTTTACAATATGAAACAATTTCTTCCACAGACGAATCCTTTCCATACAAAATAGTTTGATTAAATTCTTTTTCATCCTCAGTTAAAATACATGTTTCAAGCATGTTTGAAATTAGATCAATATAAAAGGTTTCTTCTCCCATTAAAAAATATACAGGAGAGTAAACTTTATTATTTATTTTAGATATAATGCTATTAATTTCTTGTAAATTCATCAATAGTAATTAATTATGTTAAAGCTAAATTTTCCAAGTTTTGAATTTAAGTTAAAAAATAGAAATAATAAAACTTTTATTTTTGATATATTAAGAAAAAAAATGTTTTTATTAACACCAGAAGAATGGGTTAGGCAACATGTAATTCATTTTTTAATAGTAACAAATAGAGTTCCTGCCTCTCATATTGGAATAGAAAAAAAAATTCTTGTAAACAAAATGACTAAAAGATTTGATTTGGTTGTATATGATAAACAAGGAAATGTAAAATTACTCATTGAATGTAAAGCTCCATTAATTAAAATTGATCAAAAGGTTTTTGATCAAACAGCTATTTACAATAAGTATTTAAATTCTGATTTTATCATGATAACTAATGGCATGAGTCATTATTACTTCAAATCATGTAATTCTACAAAAAGCTATACTTTTATAAAAGATTTCCCACTATAATGAATTTAGCTATTGTTATTTTAAATTGGAATGGTAAAAAACTTCTAGAAGAATTCTTACCTTCTTTAATTAAACATTCAAAAGGCCATTCAATCTATATTATTGATAATAAATCAAGTGATAATTCAATAAATTTTATTAATAAAACTTATCCAGAAGTTAACATTATAAAAAACAAAAAAAATTATGGTTATGCTAAAGGATATAATATTGGACTTAAAGAAATAGATGCGGATATATTTTGTTTATTGAATAATGATGTTAAGGTAACAGAAAATTGGCTTATACCAATAATTAAAGCATTTAAGAAAAATTCATCTATCGTTGTTGCCCAACCTAAAATATTAGACTATAATAATAAAAAAAGTTTTGAATATGCTGGTGCTGCAGGTGGGTATATTGATTTTTTTGGGTATTCTTATTGTAGAGGAAGAATATACTCTACAATTGAATTAGATAAAGGCCAGTATAATGAAAATACCAATATTTTTTGGGCTTCAGGTGCCTGTTTTTTTATTAGAAAAGATATTTTTAACAATTTAACTGGTTTTGATGAAAAATTTGTTTGTCATATGGAAGAAATTGATTTATGTTGGAGAATAAACAACTATGATTCTAAACTTAAAAAAATGTTTATTCACAACAGTAAGGTTTTCCATAAGGGAGGAGCTACTTTATCAAACAGTTCTTCAAAAAAAACATTTTATAATTTTAGAAATTCAATATCTATGATTGTTAAAAATACTTCTATTAGTAACCTTTTTATTATTCTTTTAACAAGGATAATTATTGACTCATTAATTCTTTTTAATTTTTTAATAACTTTAAAAATTAAACATGTTTTAGCTATTGTCCTAGCCTACCTAAATTCTATTTTAATACTTCCAAAAAACTTTATTAAAAGAAATAACAATAAAAAGCACAAACATTACGTTATTAAATCAATAATATTTAATTATTTAATTCTTAAAAGAAGAATTTTTTCTGAGTTAAAATAAGAGTTAAATAATCAAATTAATATAAATATTTTACTAAATTTGAACTTTAATAATTAAAACTTAAACATGAAAAAAATTTTTTTATTGATACTAACAGTATCTGTTTTACTTCCATCTTGTGTTTCTCAAAAGAAATATGCTTCTTTGGAAGCTGTTAATCAGCAAAGTAAAGATTTGCTAAACTCAGCTACATTAAAGCTGAACACTTGTATTGATGAAAGGGCCGGTGCTGAAGCAGATTTAAAATCTCTTAAAGAACAAGTTACTTTTTTAAAGAATAACAATGATGATTTAATAAACAATATGGGTAATCTTACTACTCTGTCTCAAAAAGGTGCTGAAAACCTTGAAAAGTCATTAGAGAGTATGAAAGAAAAAGATTTAACTATTAGAACTATGCAAGATGCGGTTACAAGAAGAGATTCTTTAACAATTGCTCTAGTCACTAGCTTAAAAGGGAATTTTATAGATTTTAATGACAAAGATATTGAGGTTAATGTTGAAAAAGGAGTTGTCTTTATATCAATTTCTGACAAATTGTTATTTAATAGTGGAAGTTATGTTGTTTCTGAAAGAGCAAAAGAAGTGCTTGGAAAAGTTGCTAAAGTTGTTCTAGAAAAACCAGAAATTGAATTCTTAGTTGAAGGACATACTGACGATCAATCTATTCAGAATGAAGTGTTAATTGACAACTGGGATTTAAGTGTAAAACGAGCTACTTCAGTAGTTAGAGTATTGCAAAATGATTTTGGTGTTCAACCTGAAAGAATGACTGCTGCAGGTAGAAGCTTTTATGTTCCTGTTGCTGATAATGATACAGCAGAAAACAGATCTAAGAATAGAAGAACTAGGATAGTTGTTCTTCCTAAATTCGATCAATTTTATGATTTAATTGAACAAGGGATGAAAGGCGGAACTAATTAATTTATTCAAATTTTTTATATTTTTAAAAACACACCTTGTAAGGTGTGTTTTTTTTTCTATTAGTTTTTAATATTAAATATTTCTTTTAACCTATTAAATACCCAATTAAATAGACGACATTTGCACACTTAATAAAAAAAATGGGCAATTTTAAAGATTTAGGAGTAAACAAAGGGCTTTTAAAGTCTATTGAAGAATTAGGTTTTACATCTCCTACACCAGTTCAAGAACAAGCTATTCCACATTTACTAAAAGACAAAACTGATTTAATTGCTTTAGCTCAAACTGGAACTGGAAAAACTGCAGCATTTGGACTTCCAAGTATTCAGCAAATTGATCAAAAAATTAGTCATGTTCAAACAATTATACTATGCCCTACTAGAGAGCTATGTATTCAAATTTCTAAAGACCTTCTAGCCTATTCTAAATATTTAGACTATGTTAAAATTGTAGCTGTTTATGGAGGAGCAAGTATAGAAAATCAAATTAAATCTATAAAAAAAGGTGTTCAAATAGTTGTTGGCACCCCTGGAAGAACTAAAGATTTAATTAAAAGAAGAGTTTTAAAATTAGATATCGTTAATAGAGTAGTTTTAGATGAGGCTGATGAAATGTTAAGTATGGGTTTTAAAGAAGATCTAAATTATATTTTAGATACAACTTCAGAAAACAGACAAACGATGCTGTTTTCTGCTACTATGTCTAGAGAAGTAAGGTCTATTTCTAAAAAATTCATGAAAGACTCTAAAGAAATAACAGTCGAAAAACTAAATTCTGGTGCTAAAAATGTTGAACATCATGTTTATAATGTAAATTCTAGAGATAAATATGATACTTTAAAAAGAATTGCTGATTTTAACCCTAATATTTATGGTATAGTATTTTGTAGAACAAGAAGAGAAACCCAGGCTATTGCTAATAAGTTTATGAACGATGGATATAATGCAGATGCAATTCATGGAGAATTATCTCAAAGCCAAAGAGACGAAGTAATGTCTAGATTTAGAGATAAATCTTTACAAATATTAATTGCAACTGATGTAGCAGCTAGAGGATTAGATGTAGATAGTTTAACACATATAATTAATTATTCTCTTCCTGATGATCCAGAAGTATATACTCATAGAAGTGGTAGAACTGGCAGAGCAGGTAAATACGGAATTTCAATTGCCATATCAAATTCTAGAGAAGGAAGAAAGTTAAAATCTATAGAAAATAAATCTCAAATTAATTTTATATCAAAGAAAGTTCCTTCAGGAAAAGATATTTGTTCAAAACAGCTTTTCAAACTAATTGAAAAAATAGAAAAAGTTAAAGTTGATGAAAAACAAATTGAACCTTTTCTTCCAGATATCTATTCAAAACTTGAATGGCTTTCTAGAGAAGATTTAATTAAACATTTTGTTTCAGCGGAGTTCAATAAATTTTTAGATTATTACAACAAATCTAAAGATATTAAAAGTGAAAAAGATAATAATAAACCTTATAGAGAAAGATCTAAAAGCAGAACGAATTTATCTAATTTATCAATTAACATAGGAAGAAAAAATGGTGTTACTCCTATTGAGTTAATTTCTTTAGTAAATAGAGTTATTAAGTCAAACGAGATGGAAATTGGTGCAATTGATATAAGAGAATCTTATACTATTTTTGAAATTGACAGTCAAGCTGAGAAAGATCTGATTAAAAAAGTTTTAAAAGTTGATTACAATGGAATTGATTTAGTTATTAAAGAATCTAAAGAAAAGGTTGAGAGAAAATTTCAAAGAGAAAAAAAGAATAAATATAATTTTAAAAAAGGAAATAAAAGAAGAGGGAATTTTGATAAAGGTTTTAGAGGAAAATCAGATAGAAAAAACAAAAAAAGAAGCAAATACAATAATTAATCGCAAATATCGTATTTGGCAAACTTTAATAATATTTTCTTTATTCCACTAGTGTCAAACTTAACTTCTGCTTTTTTATCTGAACCTTCTCCTTCTATTTTTATTACTTCACCCTTACCAAATCTATTGTGTATAATAAAATTTCCTGTAATTAAATCTTCAAAATGACTATTTCCTATAGATTTTTTTGATATAATATTTTTTTTATTTAAGGCTTTTAAAGGAGTTTTTTTATTAGGTATTTTAAATCTTAATTTATTTGCTGCTTTGGTGCTTTTCAATAAATTAGTTTTCTGATTTGAATTGTAATTAAAACGTATATAATCCTTGTGAATTTCATTAATAAATCTACTCGGTTCACAATCATTTAATTTACCCCATCTATATCTATTTTTAGCATAAGTTATGGTTACCTGTCGTTTAGCTCTAGTTAAGGCTACATAAAACAATCTTCTTTCTTCTTCTAGATCAGTCCTTGTCGTTGAACTTAGGGCTGAAGGGAATAAATCTTCTTCTAAACCTACAATATAAACATGCGAAAACTCCAATCCTTTAGCTAGATGAATTGTCATTAAAGAAACTTTTTTATCAGTTTCGTTTTTGTCTTTATCTAATTCTGAAATCAAAGCAACATCTTCAAGAAATTCACTTAAAGAACCATCTGCTCCAACAACTTCTTCTTGCCCTTCAATAAAATCTTTTACAGCATTTAATAATGCCTCAATGTTTTCAATTCTACTAATAGCTTCTGGAGAACCATCTAACTTTAAAAGGTTTATAATACCTGTTCTTTTTAAAACTTCATCTATTATTTCTAAAGCATTTAGTTTTACGTTTAAAATCTGAAAGTTTTTAATCAAGTTTAAAAAATTCGTAAGCTTAGTTTTTGTTCCATTATTTATATCAATATTTTCTAATAACACAAGAGAATTAAAAAAACTTATATTGTTTTTATTTGAGTAAATCAAAAGCTTATCTATTGTAGTTTGACCAATTCCTCTAGTAGGATAATTAATAATTCTTTTAAAACTTTCTTCATCATTAGGATTTATTATAATTCTCAAATAAGCTAGTATATCTTTAATTTCTTTTCTTTGATAAAAAGAAAGCCCTCCGTAGATTTGATATGGGATATTCTTTCTTCTTAATGCATCCTCAATAGATCTTGACTGAGCATTAGTTCTATATAGTACAGCAAATGAATCATTATCTAATCTAAGATTGTTTTTATTTTCAAATATTGAAGAAGCAACAAACCTTCCTTCTTCAGAATCAGTAATTGATTGATTTACATTAATTTTATTTCCTACTTCATTCTCAGTCCAAACATTTTTATCTAATTTATTTATGTTATTATTTATGACGGAATTTGCTGCATTCACAATATTTTTTGTAGAACGATAGTTTTGTTCTAGTCTATATACGGTTGAGTTCAAATAATCTTTTTGAAAATTTAAAATATTTTCAATATTAGCACCTCTAAATCCATAAATACTTTGTGCATCATCCCCTACTACACATAAATTTTCATATCGATCAGCTAAAGCTTTAACAATTAAATATTGTGAGTGATTAGTATCTTGATATTCATCTACATGTATATATTTAAACCTTTCTTGATATTTAGCTAGAACTTCTGGGTATCTATTCAATAATTCATTTGTTTTTAACAGTAGATCATCAAAATCCATAGCTGAAGCCTTAAAACATCTATTTACATAGGTTTGGTATACTTTTCCAAACAACGGTCTTCTAGACTCATTATCCTGCTGTATCAATTCTTGATTGTTTAAATAAGTCTTAACAGTAACTAAGTTGTTTTTTAAAGAAGAAATTCTATTTCTAATATTCCTGTACTTATATAAGTCTTTATCAAGTTTTAATTCCTTAATAATAGAAGCAATTAACCTTTCTGAATCTTGAGTATCGTATATGGTGAAATTAGAAGAATAGCCTAGTAAATCAGCTTCCGATCTTAAAATTTTAGCAAAGATTGAATGAAAAGTCCCCATCCATAAATTTTTTGACTTTTCTTCTCCTACGATTAATGAAATTCTAGATTTCATTTCTCTTGCTGCTTTATTTGTAAAAGTTAATGCTAGTATAGAAAAAGGATCTACACCCATTTCCATCAAATATGCAATTCGATAAGTTAAAACTCTTGTTTTTCCAGATCCAGCACCAGCAATAACCATTACGGGTCCATTCTTATGAATTGTAGGTAATTTCTGAGATTCGTTTAATTGACTTAAGTAGTCTTCCAATTCGTTATAAAGTTAATTTTGTTAAAGAATTTTATATGTAATTTTAACCTTATAAAGTTAATAAATTATATTAGTCTTGTGAAAGAAAATTATTTAATTACACCCATTGATTATTTAAAGGGAGTAGGTCCAAACAGGGCAGATTTACTAAAGTCCGAATTAAAAATTTTCACTTATAATGATTTGTTAAACTACTTTCCATTTAGATATATTGACAGAAGTAAGTATCACAAAATAAATGAATTAGAAAACAACAACTCTGAAGTGCAAATTATTGGTAAGTTTATTAATTTAAAATTTTCTGACAATTTTAAATCAAAGAGATTAGTTGGAATTTTTAGTGATGGAAATGATGAAATAGAAATTGTTTGGTTTAGAGCAATTAAATGGATTGAGAAATCAATTAAACTTAATGAGGATTATGTCATATATGGAAAAGTTAATTGGTTTAATGATAGATGTTCAATAGTACATCCAGAAACTGAACTTTTGACGAAACATAAAAAAAACATTAAAAGTAGTATGTTGCCTATATACAATTCTACAGAAGCTTTGTCATCAAAAGGAATTACAAATAAACTAATCAGAGAATTTGTTTTTAATATTTTTGAAAAATCTTCAAATAGTTTCAAAGAAAACTTGAATAGAAAAATAAATGAGAAATATGGAATGATAACTAAATTTGAAGCTCTTTACAACGTGCATTTTCCTAAAAACCAAGTGCTTTTAGCTAAAGCTCAATTTAGATTAAAATATGAGGAGTTTTTTTTTATTCAACTTCAATTTTTATTTAAAAACATTTCTAATAAAAATAAATTCAAAGGTTTTAAATTCTCTAAAGTCGGGTATTATTTTAATTCATTTTATAATAAACATTTAGAGTTTAAACTTACTAATGCTCAAAAAAAGGTAATTAAAGATATAAGAAAAGATTTTTCATCTAATGCACAAATGAATAGACTTCTACAAGGAGACGTAGGCTCTGGTAAAACAATTGTAGCTCTATTGTCTTCATTAATTGCGATTGATAATAATTTTCAAACATGTTTAATTGCGCCTACTGAAATATTAGCTCAACAACATTATAATAGCATAAATGAATCTTTATCTAAAATTAATTTAAATGTTAGAATTCTAACTGGATCTACATCAAAAAAGGAAAGAGAAATTCTTTCTTGCGAATTGAAAAATGGTTTTACAAATATGCTAATAGGAACACATGCTGTTTTAGAAGATAACGTAATTTTTAATAATTTAGGTTTAGCTATTATAGATGAGCAACATCGTTTTGGAGTTGCTCAAAGATCAAAATTGTGGAAAAAAAATATAACTCCCCCTCATATACTAGTTATGACAGCTACTCCGATCCCAAGAACACTTGCAATGAGTGTTTATGGAGATTTAGACATATCAATTATTGATGAACTTCCTCCGGGAAGAAAAATTGTAAAAACTGTTCACAGAACTGACAGAAATAGATTAGAAGTTTTTAAATTTATTAGAAATGAAATTTCAAAAGGAAGGCAAATTTATGTTGTCTATCCATTAATTGAAGAATCTAAAGTCATGGATTATAAAGACCTAATGGATGGTTATGAAAGTATTCAAAGAGAATTCCCAATTGATAAATATCAAATAAGCATACTTCATGGAAAGATGAAACCAGTAGACAAAGTAATTGAAATGGATAGGTTTAAAAATGGACAAACTCAAATTATGGTTTCTACAACTGTAATTGAAGTCGGAGTAAATATTTCAAATGCATCAGTAATGATTATAGAAAGCTCAGAGAGATTTGGTTTGTCACAACTACATCAATTAAGAGGGCGAGTTGGTAGAGGTTCTGAAAGTAGCTATTGTATATTAATGAGTAAAGATAAAATTAGCAATGAAGCTAGAACTAGAATTAAGACAATGACAAGTACTAATGATGGCTTTAAAATATCTGAAGTTGACATGGAATTGAGAGGGCCTGGAAATTTACTAGGAACTCAGCAAAGTGGATTATTAAATTTTAAAATAGCTGATCTAATTAGAGATAAAGATATACTAGAACTTGCAAGAAAAGATGCTAAAGATTTAATAAATACAGACCCAGGATTAAAGAATAATGAAAATAAAGGAATTAAAGAAGAGTATTATGTTTTAAATAAAAATAGTATTCTTTGGAAATACATTAGCTAATTGTTTAATAATAATTTAAAATTAAATTTTCTTAATCGTATCTTTACAATTAATAAATCATATAATGAATATATCTTTTAATTGGCTTAAAGAATTTTTGAACATTGATATTGAGATTGAAAAAGTTTCAGAAATATTAACAGATATAGGTTTAGAAGTTGAAGGGATTGATGAATATCAAGAAATTAAAGGTAGTCTTAAGGGTTTATTAACAGGAAAAGTTATTTCTTGTGTAAAGCATCCTAACGCAGATAGATTAAAACTAACTACAGTAGACATAGGTGAAGAATCTCTGCTTCAAATAGTATGTGGGGCTCCTAATGTAGAAGCAGGACAACATGTTGTAGTAGCAACTATTGGAACAATATTGCATCCATTAAATTCAGATGAATTTAAAATCAATAAAAGCAAAATTCGAGGAGAATTAAGTCAAGGTATGATTTGTGCAGAAGATGAAATAGGAATTGGAGAATCTCATGAAGGTATTATAGTATTAGATAAAAAATATAAGCCAGGAACTAAAGTTTCTAAAATTATTGAAAATTATAAAGATTTTATTTTTAATATTGGCTTAACTCCTAACAGATCCGATGCTATGAGCCATCATGGAGTTGCTAGAGACTTAAGAGCTGCCCTAATTCACAAAGGTTTGAAATCAGAATTATTAACTCCTTCAGTATCTTCTTTTCATATAAATTCAAGAACACAGAAAGTAAATGTTAAAGTTTCAAGTCAAGAATTATGTCCAAGATTTTCTGGAATATGTATTGAGAATATAAAAATTGACAATTCTCCAAAATGGCTTCAAGACAGGTTAAAGGCTATCGGGTTAACACCTATTAATAATGTTGTAGACATAACCAATTATGTTTTACATGAAATAGGTCAACCTTTACATGCTTATGATCTTAAAAAAATAAAATCAAAAACAATTGAAGTAAAAACTTTAAAAGAAGGTTCAACTTTCATTACTCTAGATGGAGTTGAAAGAAAATTAAAAAATACAGATCTAATGATTTGTGATAAAAACACACCTATATGCATAGCTGGTGTATATGGAGGTGATTATTATGGGGTTTCAAAAGAAACTAAATCAATTTTCTTGGAGAGTGCTTGTTTCAACCCTGTAAGTATAAGAAAAACTGCTAAAGCTCACTCAATTAATAGTGATGCATCTTTTAGGTTTGAAAGAGGAATTAATATTGAATTAATTAAATATGCTCTAAAACGTGCAGCAATATTAATATGTGAAATTTGTGATGGAAAAATATGTAGTGACTTAATAGATGAATATCCTAAAAAAATCGAGAACATATCTATATTACTTAATTATGAAAAAACTAATAATTTAATTGGTCAAAAAATTCCTTCTGAAGAAATTAAATCTATTCTCACATCCTTAGATTTTAAAATTAATAATATTACCGAAACTAGTGTTGGTATTACTGTACCAAATTACAGGCATGACGTAACAAGAGAATGTGATGTTGTTGAAGAAATTTTGAGAATCTATGGGTTTAATGAAATTAATTTATCAAATAAGTTATCTATTTCATTAAATAGTGTTGATCAGAATTTTTATTTTAAAACAGAAAATATAATCTCAAGTTATCTAAACTCGTTAGGTTTTAATGAAATAATGAACAACTCTTTAACTAATAATAATTTAGATATTTATGGAAAAAAAAGTGTTAAAATTATAAATTCTATTAGTTCAGATATTTCTCAATTAAGAACTTCTTTATTAGAGTCTTGTTTGAAAACATTAAAATATAATTTAAATAGAAAAAACAGAAATAATAATTTTTATGAATTTGGTAAAATTTATGAAAAAATTGATAACAAAAACAAAGAATCTAGAATGTTAGGTATTATATTTTCAGGAAATATTATACATAAAAACTGGAATAACGATAGCATACAGACTGAGTTCTATTCACTAAAAAATATAGTGATGAATATATTTAAAAGGCTCTCAATTCCTGTAAAAGAAAAAGCAATTGATTTTGATGGTTTTGAAAATTCTCTAGGAGTTTTTAATAATAAAAAAAGAATCGCATTAATTGGAAGTGTTTCAAATAAATATAAAACGATACTTAATATAAATGAAGATGTATATTACGCATCTTTAGATATAGATTTGATATTGAAAAACATATCAATGAATTTCAAAAAATACAAACCAATTTCTAAATTTCCGTCTGTTATAAGGGAATTGAATTTTGTGTTTGATAAAAATGTTCAATATAATAAAATTGAAGAATTAATATTAAATAATTCTAAAAGTAAAAATTTAATTAACATGAGCTTATCTGATGTCTATGAAAACAAAAAGCTCCCGGATGAAAAAAAATCATACACTTTAAGTTTTTCATTAATTGACAATGAAAAAACATTGACAGAAAAAGAAATTCAATCTACAATGGACAAAATTCAACATAAAATTGAAAAACAATTTGGTGCAACACTGCGATCTTGATAATTAAGAATGTATGTTTAAGGAAAATTATAGTAAAATATTTCAAGGCTCATTTATTATTACCAATAGAATTATAAGTGAACTAGAAAATAATAATATTTCACCTTTAATTAAGAATGAAATTGAATCAGGAAGATTAGCAGGTTTTGGTGTTGTTGATTCGCATCCAATAAGTGTATATGTTTTTAAAGATGAAATTGAAAAAGCAAATAATATATTAGCCCAACTAGGTATACATCTTATTTCTTAGCTCTTGAATTTTACTGTCATTTATGTAAGCGTCAAACGTAGTTAATCTATCAATTACTCCATTAGGTGTAATTTCAATAACTCTATTTCCGACAGATTGAGCAAATTTATAATCGTGAGTGGTAATTATAACGTTTCCCTTAAACTTCTTAATAGAATTGTTTAATGCTGTAATAGATTCTAAATCTAAATGACTGGTTGGCTCATCAAAAATCAAAACATTTGATCTAAGCATCATCATTCTAGAAAGCATACATCTTACTTTTTCGCCACCTGACAAAACATCACAAGTCTTCAAAGCTTCTTCTCCACTAAAAATCATTTTTCCTAAAAAACCTCTTATAAACACTTCTTCTCTTTCTTCATCGTTTTTAGCCCATTGTCTTAACCAATCAACTAATGTAATTTTTTGATTAAAAAAAGAACTATTATCAAGCGGCAAGTAAGATTGTGAAGTCGTAATTCCCCAATCAAACCTTCCATTATTTGATTTAATATTATTGTTTAATATTTCACAAAATGCAGTTGTAGCTCTAGTATCTTTAGAATAAAGAACTACTTTATCTCCCTTGTTTAAGTTAAAATTTATTTTATCAAATAATATACTAGAAGAATCAGAAAAACTTAAGTTTTCAACACTTAATATTTGATCGCCAGCTTCTCTTTCAGATGTATATATTATAGCAGGATATCTTCTAGAAGAAGGTTTTATGTCTTCAATATTTAAATTATCAAGCATTTTTTTTCTAGATGTAGCTTGCCTAGATTTTGAAGCATTAGCACTAAAACGCGCTATAAAGTTCTCCAACTCTTTCTTTTTTTCTTCAGCTTTTTTATTTTGTTGTGTTTTTTGCCTTAAAGCTAATTGGCTAGATTCATACCAAAATGTATAATTTCCTGAAAAGTGATTTATCTTTCCAAAGTCTATATCAGAAATGTGGGTACATACTGAATCTAAAAAATGTCTATCATGTGAGACAACAATTACAGTATTATCATAATTAGCAATAAAATTTTCTAACCATGTGATAGTTTCGAAATCCAAATCATTGGTTGGCTCATCCATAATCAATACATCAGGATTTCCAAATAGTGCTTGGGCTAATAAAACCTTTACCTTTTGAATACCATCAAGTTCTGACATTATTTTGTAATGTAAATCTTCTTTAATATCTAAATTTGATAATAATGCTGCTGCAGAACTTTCAGCATTCCACCCATCCATTTCTTCATATTCTAATTGTAAAACCCCTACTCTATCACTATCCGAATCTGAAAAATCTGGTTTTGAATAAATTTTATCCATTTCCTTTTTAATTTTAAAAAGGATTTCATTACCCATAATAACAGTTTCTAGGACTTGTTTATTATCAAAAGCAAAGTGATCCTGCTCTAATACTGATAATCTTTTACCTGATTCTAAATCAACACTTCCAGAATTAGCTTCAAAAGATTTTGAAAGAATCTTTAAGAAAGTTGACTTTCCTGCACCATTAGCACCAATTATTCCATAACAATTTCCTTTTGTAAAAGCAGTATTAACTTCGTTAAATAATACTCTTTTACCAAATTGAACAGAAAGATTTGAAACACTTAACATATAATTATATTATTGAGGATGCAAATTTAATAAAATCAAGGTTATGATTATTCTTTATTTATCTTTAAATTGATTTTTAATATCTATAAAACAAATTAAAAAAATTTGAAAATATTTTTTTTAATATATATACTTTTATTTTTTTCATGTGCCAATAATGACGTTACATATATTGGAGGAAAAATTTTAAAAAAAACAAGTAATGAAATTTCTATTCTTAAAGATGAAAACTTAATAAGAAATATACCTATTAATAACGATGGTATTTTTTTTTCAAAATTAGATGAATTAGAAGACGGACTTTATAACTTTATTCATCTTCCTGAATTTCAATATTTAATTATTGAAAAGGGAGATAGCTTAGTATTAAGATTAAATGTATTAGATTTTGATGAATCTTTGGTTTTTACTGGAAAAGGATCTTCAAAAAATAATTATCTGATAGATATTTTTCTTAAACATGAACAAGAAGAAAATTTTATAAAATCAAAATTTAATTCAAATAATAGTGAATTTCTAAAAACTGTTGATTCTTTATTGAAAATAAAAAATAATAATTTTATAAAGTTTAAAAATTCTAATAAAACAAATAAGTCAACTAAACTTATCTTAGAATACGCTATAAAACTACCTATTTACTCTAGTGTAGAAACTTATATTTCAAATTTAAAAAATCCTCTAAACTCAAATGAGATTTATAAGTTTAGAGATGATGTAGATCTAAATTTAGAAAGCTTATCTCATTTTAAGCCTTATCTAGAATATATTATTTCTAGAACTTTTAATGAATCTTATCAATTACAAAAAAACAATACAAATTCTTCATTAAGATATAATTTAAATAGAATTGATTTTGTTAATAATAACATTATTCATCCACTAATTAAGACTAAAATTTTAAGATATATAGCTTACGAATATCTTTTAGAAGAATCAAAATTAATAAACATTGATACATTTCTTTATAAATTTTTACAAAGCTCTAATAACGATGAAACAAATAATGAAATAAATGAATTATATGATAATATTATTTCACTTCAAAAGGGAAAGCAAATTTCTAAAATTGATTTAATTAATGAGAATGGTTTATTGAAAAATATAACAAAATTTAATAATGAAAACCCTGTAATATTTGTTTTTTGGTCTTACGATCAAAATTCTCATCAAATTGGACTTTTTAATAGAATAAATAAAATTTTAAATAACAATACCAATTATGATTTTCACACAATTAATATAAATTCAGATAATCAAAAATGGAAAAATATAGTTAATAATCTAAAAAAGAGAAATAATTTAAAACATTTTAGATCAGTTAATTTCGAAGATATGAGTAAAAAAATGGTTCTTAATAATTTGAACAAAGTTATTATTACTGATAATAAAGGTCAAATAGACAGCATATTAAATATAACTGAACTCGAAAATTTCTTAAAGTAAAATTAATTTCCTTTTTTATAATCTGATAAAAACTTTTCTAAACCAATATCTGTTAGAGGATGTTTAATAAGCCCTTTAATTGAAGATAAGGGACCTGTCATAACATCAGCTCCAATTTTAGCACAATCTATAACATGCATAGTATGACGAATCGAAGCCGCTAATATTTGAGTGTTAAAAGCATAATTATCATAAATGTTTGCAATTTCAGAAATTAAATTCAATCCATCAGTTGAAACATCATCTAATCTACCTATAAAAGGAGATACATAGGTTGCTCCAGCTTTAGCAGCAATTAATGCTTGGCCTACAGAAAAAACAAGAGTACAATTGGTTCTAATATTTTTTTTAGAAAAGTATTTAATAGCTTTAATTCCATCAAGAATCATAGGAATCTTTACAACAATTTGAGTATGAAGCTTAGCAAGAGCCTCACCTTCTTTAATCATTCCTTCAAAATCAGTTGAAATTACTTCAGCCGAAACATCTCCATCAACAATTTCACAAATTTTAACATAATGATCTAAAATATTTTGATGACCTGTAATACCTTCTTTAGCCATTAAAGAAGGGTTAGTTGTTACTCCATCAAGAACTCCTAAGTCTTGTGCTTCTTTAATTTGATCTAAATTAGCTGTGTCAATAAAAAATTTCATATATATTTATGTTTAAAGTTTGTTATAGTATAACAAGATTTTTTCGAAAAACCTATCTGGTAAAATTCTTTTTAAAATTATTGAAAATTTCTGAATAAATGTTCCAACTTTATAATGAATTTTTGGATTTTTAGATTTAATTATCTTTAAAACTAATTTAGATATAATTATAGGTGAAAGTGCATTAAGAACATGGTCATTTGCTGATTTAAGACTTTTAATGTAATCTTCTTCATAAATAGAATTAGTTTCAGCAGTACTATTTAATCGTCTTGAGATAATATCTGTTTTAAAATCTCCTGGAGCTATATTAACCACTCTAATATTGAACTTCTTTAGTTCCATGCTAAATGCTTCTCCAATAGTTTCTAATGAGCTTTTGGTTGCGCTGTAAACACCTCTATAAGGTAATGCAAAATAACCCATTATAGAAGTTATATTTATAATCAATCCACTTCCGTTTTTCCTCATTGAAGGTATACATTCTTTAATTGCTGAAATGGGACCATAAAAATTAGTCTGAAAAGCAATTTTCATATCTTCTTCAGTTGTATTCTCCATAGGACCAGTAACACCAATTCCAGCATTATTTATTAGCACATCAATTCTACCCTCTTTATTAATTATAAAATCTACTGTATCTTTAATTTGATCAATATTCGTAATGTCGCACTTCAATAATTCAAAATCAATTATATCATACTTATTAGGGTTTCTACAAGTACCATAAACTTTATAACCTTTAGAATTCAAAAATAGACAAATAGACTTTCCAATTCCTGAAGATCCACCAGTAACTAATATAATCTTAGACATATAAAAGAAAAAAAGGGCAAGCTACTTACATCACACCGCTACGACCATCGACCCTTGCTGTGTTCCCACCCTGGGGGATTAGACAGGAGCTGGTTGTGTAAGACTTGCCCATCACAAATATATATATGTTTTTATAATTAAAAATATGTTAGAGGTTAATTATTAATATTTAAATTTGATTTAATTAATTTAAACAATGAGAAATTTTAAATTATATACATTACTAATTAGTTTTATTTTTCTGTCTTGCGGAATTAAAGTAAATCATGATTATTCAATAAGTATTTCTAAAACTAATCAGTATTTAAATAATGGTGACTCTATAGATATAACCATTGATAACCCATCAAAAAATACTATTACTGATTTAAGTTATTCTATTAATAGTAATAAAATTAATTCAAAACATGTTTTAAATAATAATCTTGGTGTAAATACAATTAAGGCTTCATTTAAAGTAAATAATGAAAATTTTATTATTCAAAAAGATATTATCATTTATTCAAATTCAAAACCTAAGCTCTATACTTACGAAGTTGTAAATGAGTTTAATCACGACATAACTTCTTACACTCAAGGATTAGAATTTGATAATGAATTCAATCTTTATGAGGGAACAGGACAATATGGTTATTCTACATTAAAAAAAATTGATTTTAAAACTGGCAAGGAGATTAATAAAATATTTTTAGATAAATCTTATTTTGGTGAGGGAATTACCATCCTTAAGGATAAAATATATCAGTTAACTTGGAAAAATAAAATAGGTTTTGTTTATAATAAAAATGACTTTAAGTTAATTAAATCATTTAGTTATCAAGAAAGTTCAGAAGGCTGGGGATTATGTAACGATGGAGAAAAAATATATAAATCTGATGGTTCTGAAAAAATATGGGTTTTAGATCCACTAAACTTAAATGAACTATATAATATTAGTGTTGTTACAAATAATAAGGTTATTAAAAAAATTAATGAATTAGAATGGTTTGATGGAAAAATATACGCTAATACATATCAATTTAACAAGGAAGTTGCTATAATAATTGACCCTTCTACTGGAAAAGTTGATGGGGTAATTGATTTTAATGGGTTAAAAAAAAGAGTCAAACAACATCCTGAACTTGATGTGTTAAACGGGATTGCATATAATAAAAAAAGAAAAACTTTTTTTGTTACCGGTAAAAATTGGGATAAACTATTTGAAATTAAAATATTAGAAAATCAATAATTAAACAAAGCTCTACCTGACATTAATTCATTAACTTCTTTTTTAACATTCTGAATTTCAGAAACATTATCATGATTTTTAATAACCCTATCTATTAACTCAACTACTTTAATCATTTCATATTCTTTAAGCCCTCTAGTTGTTATAGCTGGTGTTCCAAATCTAATTCCTGAAGTCACAAAAGGTGATTTATCATCAAAAGGTACCATGTTTTTGTTTGCAGTAATATCTGCCTTAACTAAAGCTGATTCAGCATCTTTTCCAGAAATATTTTTATTTCTTAAATCAATGAGCATCATATGATTATCTGTTCCTCCAGAAATAATATTATAATCTCTTTTTACAAACTCAGCTGCCATTGTTTTGGCATTTTGTCTTACTTGAATCATATAAGACATGAAATCATCTTTTAAAGCCTCACCAAATGCAATTGCTTTTGCTGCAATAACATGTTCAAGTGGACCGCCTTGATTTCCTGGAAATACCGCTAAATCTATTAATGATGACATTTTCTTTAATAAACCGTTCTTTAGCTTTAAACCAAAAGGATTATCAAAGTCTTCACCCATTAGTATCAAACCTCCTCTAGGTCCTCTTAAGGTTTTGTGTGTGGTAGTTGTAACAACATGACAAAAAGGAATAGGATCATTTAAAATACCTTTAGCTATCAAACCTGAAGGGTGGGAAATATCAGCTAATAAAAAAGCATCAACTTCATCAGCAATATCTCTAAATTTTTCAAAATCAATATCTCTAGAGTATGCTGACGCACCAGCAATAATTAATTTAGGTTCTTCTTTCTTTGCAACTTCTAAAATTTTATCATAATTCAATTCGCCTGTTTTTTTTTCTACACCATAAAAAACAGGGTTGTATAATCTTCCACTAAAGTTTACAGGTGAACCGTGGGTTAAATGTCCGCCATGAGATAAGTCAAAACCTAATATTTTATCACCAGGATCTAAAAAGGCATGATAAACAGCACTGTTTGCTTGAGATCCAGAGTGAGGCTGAACATTGGCATAAACAGCTCCAAAAAGCTCCTTTGCTCTATTTATAGCTATAGTTTCAATTTTATCAACCACTTCACAGCCTCCATAATACCTTTTTCCAGGATACCCTTCAGCATACTTATTAGTTAAAACTGAACCAGTAGCTGACATTACAGCTGGACTAGTGAAATTTTCAGAAGCTATTAATTCAATACCATGTAATTGTCTATTTTCTTCCTTCTTAATTAAGTCATTTATTTCCTTATCAATTCTCATTGTTTACAAATTTATTCAAATTTAAACATGATAAAATAGCTTACCAATAAATATTCTATTTTAAATCAATTAATTATCAATAAGCAATTAACAATTAAATTATATAATCTTTCAAAATTGAAAAATTAATATTTGAGTGTGAAGTATGATATAAAACTTTTTCATTTTTAAGTAAAATTAATTGAGGGGATTCATGACAAACCGAGTATTTAAAAGCAATTTCATCAGATAAATCTCTCATTTTATTTACATCTACATACATAAAATATGAAATATTAACATCTTGATCATAGGCATTTTCAAATCTAAACAAAGTCATCTTGCTTATTATACATCTAGGAGAGTGTTTAAATATTAAAATGTAATTATTAGAAGATTTTGGAATTTGATTTATTGATTTAATTTCAATCCAATTTAATTTAGACATAAAAGTGAAATATACTTATTAACTTTACTTAGTGTTAAAAAAAATAAATATACAAAATAAGCGTGCAAAGTTCGAGTACATTTTAATGGATCAATTTTCAGCGGGCATTGTATTGGCTGGAACTGAAATAAAATCAATAAGAGATAGTAAAGCCTCTATTTCTGATAGCTTTTGTGAATTTAATGATTCTGGAGAATTATTCATTATTAACATGTTTATTGATGAATATTCATTTGGAAATCAGTTCAATCATCAAACGCGAAGTCAAAGAAAATTACTGCTAAATAAAAAAGAACTAAAAAAATTATTTAAAGAAGTAAGAAACACAGGTTTGACTATAATTCCTTTGAAAGTATATATAAATGACAAGGGGTTTGCAAAGGTTTTGATATCATTAGCTAAAGGAAAGAAAATCTATGATAAACGAGAAGCTATCAAGAATAGAGAGAATAAAATTCAATTAGATAGGTTAAATAAAAAGTAATTTAATTTATATTCTTTAGCATTGGAACAAAATAAAACTCTCCTAAAATCTCCTTTTCAAACTTAGCTTTATTTATTCTTGTCACTAATACCATTTTCTGAACTTTGTCTCCTATTGGTATTACCATCTTTCCTCCTATCTTTAACTGTATAAGTAATTTTTTTGGAATTTCTACAGCTCCTGCAGTAACTAAAATTTTATCAAATGGAGCATGTTCTGGAATTCCTAAATAACCATCACCATATTTGATTAAATCTGGATCATACCCTAATTCAAGTAATTTTTTAATAGATTTTCTAAATAAAAGGTGCTGTCTTTCTATAGTGTAAACTTTAGCTTTTAATTCAAGTAAAACTGCTGTTTGATACCCAGATCCTGTTCCTATCTCAAGAATTTTATCATTAACTTTAACATCTAATAATGTTGTTTGAAAAGCGACTGTATAAGGCTGTGAAATTGTTTGATCAGAATCTATTGGAAATGCTTTATCAATATATGCGTGTGACTCAAAATCTTTATCTATAAATAAATGACGTGGAATTTTGAGAATAGCCTTTAATATTTCATTAGAACTAATTCCTTTACTAATAAGTTCATTAACTAATTTTTTTCTTAGTCCCTTATGTTTTGATGTATCTAACAATAGCTATTAATTATGATAAATTTAATAAATAAGAATTGTATTTTTGAAAAAAATATATATATGATAAAAGCAGGTGTAATTGGTGTAGGTCATTTAGGCTCTATTCATCTTAAACTTCTTAATGAATCTAGTTATTTTGAACTAATTGGTTTCCATGATAATGATTTAGAAAAATCTAAAATCTTCAGTAATGATTTTACTTTCTTTAAGCAATCTATTAAATTAATAAAATCTGTAGATGTAATTTTTATATGTTCTAATACACCTACACATTATAGTATAGCTAAGACATGTTTAGAGCATAACAAGCATGTCTTTATTGAAAAACCTATTACTACTACAATTGAAGAGGCTAAGGAATTAATTGAAATAGCGAAAAATAATAATTTAATTGGACAAGTTGGCCATGTCGAAAGGTTTAATCCTGCTTACACAAGCCTTAGAGGAACTATTTATGAACCTAAATTTATAGAATGTCATAGGTTAGCTGAATTCAATCCTAGAGGAAATGATGTGTCTGTAGTATTAGATCTGATGATTCATGATATAGATATAGTTCTTAGTGTTGTTAATTCAAAAATTAAATCAGTTAGTGCCAATGGAGTATGTGTAATTAGCGATGCTCCTGATATAACAAACGCTAGAGTTGAATTTGAAAATGGCTGTGTAGCAAATTTTACTGCTAGTAGAATATCACTTAAAAATATGAGAAAAACTCGTTTTTTTCAAGATAACGCTTATATTTCAATTGATTTTTTAGAAAAGAAAAGTGAGGTTGTTAAAATATCTACTGTAATAGATGAATTTGACAAATATGCAATGATTATTAAAAATTCTAAAGGTCAAAAAAAACAAATATATTATAGTAATCCCAGCGTTAAAGGCACAAATGCTATTGTTGAAGAACATAACTCATTTGCTAATTCAATCTTAAACAATTTAAAACCAATTATTAGTCTTGAAGATGGCTACTTAGCTTTGAATTTAGCTAATGAAATAATTAATAAGATTCAATAATGAGTATAGCAGATAATTTAATTGAAATTAAATCTAATATTTCTGATAATGTGCAGTTGGTTGCTGTTTCAAAAACAAAACCAATTAAAAACATAAATGCAGCTTATGAAACTGGACAATTACATTTTGGTGAAAATAAAATTCAAGAGCTTGTCTCTAAACATGATGTTTTGCCTAAGGATATAAAATGGCATATGATTGGACATCTTCAATCAAATAAGGTGAAATATATAGCTTCCTTTATTCATTTAATTCACAGTGTTGATAGCATGAAGCTTATTAAAGAAATTAATAAGCAAGCATTAAAGAATGATAAAATCATTAATATTTTAATACAAATTGACATTTCAAATGATGGATCAAAATTTGGATTTTCAATCGATGATATTAACTCAATAATATATAATAATGAATTATCTGTTTTTGAAAGTGTTAGAATAAATGGATTTATGGGTATGGCTTCCTTTACATCTGATAAAAATCTCATAAGAAATCAATTTACTTCATTAAATAAATTGTTTAAAAAACACAGAAAAGCGTTGTCTCTAAATATTTTATCAATGGGTATGAGTGCAGATTATAAAATTGCTATTGAATGTAATAGTAATTTAATAAGATTAGGTAGTACTATTTTTGGAGAACGTAAATAATAAATATTTTGTATTCAATTATTGATGTAGAAACGACAGGGGGAAAATTCAATGAAGAAGGTATAACTGAAATTGCCATATATAAGTTTGATGGCAACAATATTATTGATCAATTTATAAGTTTAGTTAATCCTGATAAACCTGTACAACCTTTTGTTCAACAGTTAACGGGAATTAATGACAAGATGCTAGTAAATGCCCCTAAATTTTATCAGATTGCTAAAAGAATATTGGAAATTACAGACAATACTATTCTTGTAGCTCATAATTCATCTTTTGATTATAGAATGTTAAAAACAGAATTCGATAGATTAGGTTATAATTATAAAATTTCACAACTATGTACTGTTAATTTATCAAAAAAACTTATTCCAGCAATGGATTCCTATAAGTTAGGAAATCTAGTAAAATCATTAGGAATATCAATTAGCAATCGACATAGAGCTAGTGGAGATGCTCTAGCAACTGTTGAACTATTCAAAATATTATTAGTTAAAGACATTGGTAAAGAAATCTTAAATAAATTAATAATTAAAGATGACACGATTATAAAAAACAAATGGATTGATTTACTAAAAAACTTAGAAAATAAGGTAGGGATATATTATTTCTATAACTCAGAACATAAAATAATATACATCGGCAAGAGTAAATCAATAAAAAATAGAGTAAATCAACACCTGACAGGAAGTTCTAATAAATCTTTAAAAATACAACTAGAAATATCCAATATAAGTCATGAAACAACAGGAAACGAGTTAATTGCTTTAATTAAAGAATATAATGAAATAAACAGTCATAAGCCTAAATTCAACAAGTTGTTAAAAAGTAAAGTGAAAAAGTTTGGTTTAGAAGTATTTGAAAGCATTGATAAATTAAAGTTTCTGAGAATATCTCACTTCAATGATTCAATAAACTTCCTAGAAACCTATTCTTCATTAAAAGTTGCAAATAATAGATTATCATTTTTTAGTAACAAATATAATTTAGAACAAAATAATTCTGAGGATAACAATCTTAAAATAAATCAAATAATTAAAGACTTAAGTTTTCCATTTCCCAATATGATGTTAATTGATAAAGGAAGAAATATTGACGAAAAAAGTGTTATACTAATTAAAGATAATAAGTATCAAGGATATGGATATTTTACACTAAATTATCAAATAAATAATATTGAAATTTTAGAATCTTTGATTTCTAAATCAGATAATACTTATGAGTCTGAACTTATAATCATTAATTATTTAAAAAAAAATAAAGTAGAGAAAATCATTAATATTGGTGAATTAATTTGAAAAAAACTTTAATCACAATTTCTGGTCCAACAGCAGTTGGAAAAACAAAATTTAGCATTGAATTAGCTAAATTATTAAATTGTGAAATTATATCGTGTGATTCAAGACAATTTTATAAAGAAATGAATATAGGGACTGGAGTTCCTTCAGAAAATGATCTTTCAAAAATTAAACACCATTGTATTCAACATAAATCAATTTTTGATAGATATACTATAAATGATTTTGAAATTGAATCTAATAATATTTTGAATAAAAAATTCATAAACCAAAACTATATGATTATGGTTGGGGGCTCAGGATTATATATGGATGCTTCAATTAATGGGTTAGATAAATTTCCAGAAATAGATTATAAAATTAGAGAAGAATTAAATAATGAATTGGAAGTAAATGGAATTAAATCACTTCAAAAAAAATTAAGTAAAATTGACCCTGATCATTTTTTAAATATTGATATAAATAACCCTAGAAGAATAATTAGAGCTTTAGAAGTTTGTATAACTTCTAAAAAGCCTTATTCATTCTTTTTAAACAAAAAAAAGGTAAACCGCTCATATAAAGTTTTTCAAATAGCTATTAATACTGAAAGAAATAATCTATATGATTTGATAAATAATAGAGTTGATAAAATGATAATTAATGGTTTATTAAATGAAGTTAAATCACTTATAGACCATAGCAGTCTAACACCTCTTAAAACGGTCGGTTACAAAGAGCTTTTCCCTTATTTTGAAAAGAAAGAATCTTTAGAAACATGCATTGAAGAAATTAAAAAAAATACAAGAAGATATGCGAAGAGGCAGCTTACTTGGTTAAACAGAAACAACGACTTGTTGTGGTTGGATAATAAAAGTAAAGCTGAAGCTATTATATCAACTTATTTTGATTGAAAATAGTTCTCAACATTTTCTTGAATTCTAGAATGAATATCCTTTATATCTGATTTAACAAAATTAGATCCAGTTATTTTTTCATATAACTCAATATATCTATTTGAAACTCCTTTTACATATTCTGAATTCATTTCTGGAATTACTTGACCATCTTTCCCCTGAAAACCTTTACTAATAAGCCATTGTCTTACAAATTCTTTAGATAATTGTTTTTGAGGAGATTTTGATTTCTGCAATTCATTATAATTATCTAAATAGAAGTACCTTGAAGAGTCTGGGGTATGAATCTCATCTATTAATATTATTTCTCCATTATTATTTTTTCCAAATTCGTACTTAGTGTCAACTAAAATTAAACCTTGAGAATTAGCTATTTTTGAACCTTCATTAAACAGTTTATAAGTATATTCTTCAAGTTTCTTGTAATCATCATATGAAACTATTTTTTGTTTTAATATTTCTTCTTTAGAGATATCTTTATCATGTTGTCCGTTAATAGCTTTAGTTGTAGGTGTAATAATAGGAATTTGGAAACAATCATTTTCAATCATTCCATCAGGCATTTTTACTCCACAAATTTCTCTTGCACCAGACTTATATAACCTTGCGGCGTGTCCTGATAAATATCCTCTTATAACCATTTCAACTTTAAATGGTTCACAAATTTCTCCAATCGACACATTGGGATCTGGCGAATCAATTAACCAATTTGGAACGATATGAGATGTTTCATTTAACATCTTACAGGCAATTTGATTTAAAATTTGACCTTTATAAGGGATTCCTTTTGGTAATATAACATCAAATGCAGACAACCTATCAGAAGCAATCATTACTAGGTATTCATTATTAATATTGTAAACATCTCTTACTTTTCCAGAATATTTTGAAATTTGATTTTTAAAATTAAATTCTGTATTTGTAATCGTTTTCATAATAATTATTAGTTATCGTTTTCTATTGTTTTATATGCATTTATAATTTTTTTCACTACTTCATGTCGTATAACATCAGTCTCATCCAAATTCACTATTTTAATCCCATCGACATTTTTAAGTATATTCTTTACCTCATTTAATCCTGATATCATTTTTCTAGGTAAATCAATTTGACCTGGATCTCCATTAATCATAAATTTTGCATTATTGCCCATTCTGGTTAAAAACATTTTCATTTGATTATGAGTAGTATTTTGACCTTCATCTAGTATAACAAATGCATTGTCTAAAGTTCTTCCTCTCATATAAGCTAACGGGGCAATTTCAATAACTCCCCTTTTAATATGATCTTCAAGCTTTTCTATGGCAATCATTTCTTTTAATGCATCATATAATGGTTGCATGTAAGGATCTAATTTATCTTTTAGATCTCCAGGTAAAAAACCTAAACTCTCTCCAGCTTCAACAGCAGGTCTTGTTAAAATTATTTTTTTAACAATTTTATCTTTTAAAGCTTTAACTGCGATAGCTATTCCTGTGTATGTTTTTCCTGTTCCTGCTGGACCTATAGCGAAAACCATATCATTATTTTCAAAAGCTTGAACAATTTTAATTTGATTTATTGTGTGAGCTTTAATTTTTTTCTTTCCAACTCCATATAAAATAAGTCTACTATGTATAGAGTCTAATATTTTACTCCCATTTCCACTTAAAATTGAGTGAATGGATTTTTCATTAATAATATTGTTTTGATTTATAATAAAAAGCAATAGAGTGTCTAACCTTATTGTCAATTGAACTATTAAAGATTCATCTCCTTCTAAAATTAACCTGTCACCCTTTGGAATAATTTTTATTTTCGTAAAATGTTTTTTTATTAAAGAAACAATATCATATTTATTTTTGTCAAAAAACTCCGAGGGATGTATCTGATTAATAAAATATTCTAGTTTTTTCACTTAAGCTTAGCTTATTATTAATTGGCAAGTTGTAAATTTATGTAATTTTTAATCTTATATATTAATTTTCTATTAACAAATGGGTTTAATTACATTAACAACTGATTTTGGTAATAAGGATCACTTTGTTGGCTCAGTAAAAGGTGCGCTTTACAATGAAATTATTGATGTGAATATTGTTGATATCTCTCATGAGATATCTCCTTTTAACATTATAGAAGGTGCCTATATAATTCAAAACTCGTATAAAAACTTTCCTGAAGGTTCAATTCATATTATTGGAGTAGATTCAGAAAAAACACCAGAACAAAATCATATTGTAATGATATTAGATGGGCATTATTTTATATGCGCAAATAATGGGATTATGTCACTTATATCTTCCAAGATTAATCCTGAAAAAATTATAGAAATTAATATTCATAACGATAAATCAACAAGCTTTACCGTTTTAGATGTTTTTGTTAAAGTAGCTGCACATATATACAGAGGAGGATCAATTGATCTTGTGGGTAAAAGAATTCATGAATTAAAAGAGCTTTATGATATTAATCCTATCATAAATGAAAAAAACAATGAAATTATTGGTAATGTTATTTATATAGATAATTATGAAAATGTTATTACTAATATTTCTAAAACAGTATTTGATGAATTTGGGAAGTCAAGACCCTATGTAATCAATGCTAGAAATTATAAATTTGAATCTATTGTAAATTCTTATAGTGAGGCAATAAAATTTAATATTAAGAAAGAAATTAGAAAAGAAGAAGGCAAAAAGTTAGCTCTTTTTAATAAATCTAACTTTCTTGAATTAGCTATTTATAAAAGTAATCCTAATACTACAGGTGGAGCTAGTAGTCTTTTTGGTTTAAATTATAGAGATGTAGTAACTATAAAATTCGAATAAAACTTGTAAAAAGTGTTAATAAAATAGTTTTATATTGACAATTCTTTCTAATATATTTACTACTATATAATTAAATTATGAAGTTTATCGTTTCAAGTTCATTACTACTTAAAAATATTCAAATTTTAGGAGGTATTTTAAATACTAATAATACTCTGCCTATTTTAGATTACTTTTTATTTGAAATATCAAAAAATCTTTTGAAGGTAACTGCATCAGATTTAGAAACCACCCTTACTGCAGATGTTAAAATTGATTCTAATGATTCAGGATCAATAGCTGTACCTGCAAAGTTACTTATAGATACTCTAAAAACATTTCCCGAGCAACCTTTAGCGTTCAATGTATTAGAAAATAATACAATTGAAATTAGTTCAAATCATGGAAAATATGCCCTGGCTTATGCTAAAGGAGATGAATTCCCTAAAACTTTAGCAATAACTGATGCTTCTAACTCTACTATTTCATCACAGGTTCTTTATCAAGCTATAAATACAACAATATTTGCTTCTGGAAATGATGATCTAAGACCTGTAATGAATGGTGTTTTTTTTCAATTTTCTAATGAAAATTCAACTTTTGTAGCTACTGATGCCCATAAATTAGTAAGGTATGTGAGAACTGATTATACTTCTGAAAAATTAGTCGAATTTATAATGCCTAAAAAACCTCTTAATATTTTAAAAGGAATTTTAATGAATGATGATTTTGATGTTAACATTGAATTTAACGAAAGTAATGCGAAATTTATTTTTTCTAATTTAACTCTTACCTGTAGGCTTATTGATGGGAAATACCCAAACTATGAAGCAGTAATTCCTAAAGAAAATCCTAATGTATTAACGATAGACAGAGGATTATTTTTAAATTCAACTAAAAGGGTTAGTATATTTTCAAATAAAACAACACATCAAGTTCGCTTAAAAATAACTGGTAATGAATTAATTATTTCTGCTGAAGATTTAGATTATAGCAACAAAGCTGAGGAAAGACTTACTTGTAACTACAATGGTGATGATATTCAAATAGGATTTAACTCAAGATTCTTAGTTGAGATGTTATCAAATTTAAGTTCAGATGAAATAAAACTTGAATTATCATTACCTAATAGAGCAGGTATTTTAACTCCAATAAAATCAAAAGAAAATTCTGAACAGATTACTATGCTTGTTATGCCAGTTATGTTAAATTCTTAAAGAAAATAAACAGAAATTAAATTTGTTTCATTTATTTAATTTCTTCATGTTACTCATGTTTTTTCTCAAAATCATACCAATTTTTTCAATTGGATGATTTTCTGTGTCTGAGTCAAATTTATTTAACTTAATTTTATCAATTTCTGTATCATTATTAACTATACCAATGTGTGTCTTATCAATTTTCTTCATGAATTCTGAAAGAAGTGGCAAACAAGATTGATTAAACAAATAACATCCATATTCAGCAGTGTCTGAAATTATTTTATTCATTTCATACAATTTCTTCCTTGCTACTAGATTAGCTATTAAAGGTAATTCATGTAAAGATTCATAATATGCAGATTCATCAATAATTCCATTATTAACCATAGTTTCAAAAGCAAGTTCAACACCAGATTTAACGAAAGCTATCATTAAAATTCCTTTTTTAAAGTAATCATCATTAGGAATTTGAACATTTGATGGATCCGTTTTTTCAAAATTAGTATTAGCAGTTTCTTCTCTCCATTTTAATAGATTATTATCATTATTATCCCAGTCACTCATCATGTTTTTTGAAAAATCTCCACTCAATATATCATTCATGTGTGTATTGAATAATGGAGTCATTATTTTTTTTAGTTCATTGGATAGTTCGTGAACTTTTAATCTAGAGGGATCATCCAACTTATTTACCATTCCTGAAATTCCATTATGCTTTAATTCTTCAGTAATTGTCTCCCACCCATATTGAATTAATTTTGAAGAAAAACCACTATCAAATCCCAATTCAATCATTTTATTAAAGCATAAAATAGATCCGGTTTGTAATACACCACATAATATAGTTTGCTCACCCATTAAGTCAGATTTTACTTCAGCTACAAATGAAGATTCTAAAACACCTGCTTTGTGACCTCCAGTTGCTACCGCATATGCTTTGGCAAGTTCTAATCCGTCTCCATTCAAATTGTTTTCAGGATGAACTGCTATCAATGTTGGGACACCAAAACCTCTAAGAAACTCTTCCCTAACTTCAGTCCCAGGACATTTTGGAGCAACCATAATTACAGTTATATCTTTTCTTATCTTAATTCCTTCTTCAACAATGTTAAATCCATGAGAATAAGATAAAATTGAATTTGTTTTCATTAATGGCATTGCCTGATTTACTACATGAGTATGATTTTTATCAGGTGTTAGATTTATTATAATATCTGCTTCTGGAATTAGGTCTTCAAAAGTACCAACCTTAAAATTATTCTTTGAAGCATTAACAAATGATTCATTTTTATTTTTTATCGATGATAATCGTAAAACATAGGAAATATCAAGACCCGAATCTCTCATATTCAAACCTTGGTTTAAACCTTGTGCTCCACAACCAACTATAACAATATTTTTACCTTTAAGAATATCTATACCATTTTCAAATTCTGAAGAATCCATAAACCTACATTTCCCTAATTGTTTTATTTTTTTACTTAGCGGTAATTGATTAAAATAATTTTCCATAATTTATTTATCTGTATTTAATCCTAAAATATTTGAAATATTCATTGATTCCTTGGAAACTGAAATTCTTCCAGATCTCACAAATTGTAATAAGCCATATGGTTCTAACGAATCGTATAGTTTTTCTGTTTCTTCCCTCCAACCAGTTTTTTCAATAACAAAATAATCCGGAGACACTGTTACAATGTTAGCCTGACTATTTTTAATAATTTTTTGAATATGTTTTTCATCAAAAAGAGATTTCGATTTTACTTTATATAAAGCTGTTTCTAAAAAAATAGTTTCTTTATCTGTATGATAAAAGGCTGCAATAACTTCTATTTGTTTCTCAATTTGTTTAACAATATTTTTAATTTTTGACTCCACCACTTTTACTACAATAACAAACCTATAAATATTATCAATTTCAGATTGAGAAGTAGTTAAGCTTTCAATATTAACATGGCGTTTCAAAAAAATAGCTGAAATTCTATTTAATAATCCAATGTTATTTTCAGTATAAATAGAAACTGTATATGTATTTAATTTATTAGTCATAATTATTATTCAAGTCTAACATCAGAAACAGATGCTCCAGAAGGAATCATTGGGAAAACATTAGCTTCTTTTTCTACACAAACTTCAAGAAAATAAGGTTTTTTCGAATTTATCATTTCTTTTATTGAAGATTTTAAATTTTTTCTTTTCTTAACTTTATTGCCTTCAATAAAGTATCCTTTTGCTATTTTTACAAAATCTGGATTTATCATTTCAGTAGAAGCATATCTTTTATCAAAAAACATCTGCTGCCATTGTCTTACCATCCCTAAATATCCATTGTTTAAAACAACAATTTTAACAGCACACCCCGTTTGAAAAATAGTACCTAATTCTTGTATAGTCATTTGATAACCTCCATCTCCTATTATTGCAATAACTTCTCTATCTGGAGCTCCCATTTTTGCTCCTATAGCAGCTGGAAGAGCAAAACCCATAGTTCCTAATCCTCCAGAAGTGACATTTGATTTTGATTGATTAAAAACAGCATATCTACATGCAACCATTTGATGTTGACCGACATCAGATACTATTATAGCATTGCCTTTTGAAGCTATATTTATTTCATTTATTACTTCAGCCATATTTAATCCAACTTTTGTTGGATATATATCTTTTTTTATAACTTTTTCATATTCAAGTTTATAAAATGACTTGAATTTATTTAACCAGGTTTTATGACTATTTTTATTTACAAGTTCTAGTATTTTTGGAAGAGTTTCTTTTACACTTCCTAATACAGGAACATCTACTTCTACATTTTTATTTACTTCAGCTGGATCAATTTCAAAATGAATAATTTTAGCTTGTTTAGCATAGGTTTCTAGGTTTCCTGTTACTCTATCATCAAAACGCATTCCAATTGCAATTAATACATCACATTCATTTGTAAGAACATTAGGACCATAATTTCCATGCATTCCTAACATTCCTACATGTAAGGGATGATCAGTTGATAATGCAGATAAACCTAAAATAGTAGAGGCAGCAGGAATACCAGTTTTTTCTATAAATTCCTTAAATTCAGTTTCAGCATTTCCTAAAGTAACTCCTTGCCCCCAAACTATAAATGGTTTTTTTGAACTATTAATTAATTCAGCTGCCTTATTAATTTCATTAATAGAGAATTTAGGAATTGGGGTATAACTTCGAATTGAGTGACATTTTTTGTATTTAAATTCCATCAATTCAAATTGAGCATCTTTAGTAATATCAATTAAAACAGGACCGGGTCTTCCAGATTTTGCAATATAAAAAGCTTTAGCTATTACTTCAGGAATATCTGATGCTTTTGTAATTTGACAATTCCATTTTGTAACTGGTGTAGAAATTCCAATAATATCACATTCTTGAAATGCATCAGAACCTAATAAATGTGAAGCAACTTGACCTGTTATACAAACCATTGGAGTTGAATCAATTTGAGCGTCAGCAATACCAGTGACTAAATTTGTTGCACCAGGTCCAGATGTTGCTGTAACTACACCTACTTTACCAGAAACTCTAGCATATCCTTGAGCTGCATGAGTTGCTCCTTGTTCATGTCTAGTTAATATATGATTTAATTTATCCTCATATTTAAATAACTCGTCATAAATTGGCATGATAGCACCACCTGGGTAACCATATATTAAGTCAACACCTTCTTCTAAAAGAGATTTTATTACAGCTTCAGCACCAGATATTTTATTTAATTTACTCATATATTAATCAGTTACGCATCCGCTAGAAGCATCTGATACATTTCTAGCATATTTAAATAAAACTCCACTTTCAAATTTTAATGAAGGTTTTACCCAATTAGATTTTCTTTTGTTTAGTTCATTATCAGAAATATCTAAAGTTAATGTGTTATTTACAGCATCAATAATTATTTTATCACCATTCTCAATAAATGCAATATTACCTCCCTCTTGAGCTTCTGGTGTAATATGCCCCACTACAAATCCATGTGTTCCTCCTGAAAATCTTCCATCAGTAATTAAAGCAACTTCTTTTCCTAATCCACATCCCATTATAGCAGAAGTAGGCTTTAGCATTTCGGGCATACCTGGCCCACCCTTAGGCCCAACATATCTAATAACAACAACATCACCTTTTTGAACAGCACCATTTTTAATTCCATCATTAGCTTCGAATTCTCCATCAAATACTTTTGCAATTCCAGTAAAATCTAACCCTTCTTTTCCAGTTATTTTAGCTACAGAACCATCTAAAGCTAAATTACCATATAAAATTCTTATATGACCTGTTTCTTTTATTGGCTGATTAAATGGCTTTATTATTTTTTGATCAAATGAAAGTGATTTAACGCCTGATAAATTCTCTGAAATAGTATTTCCAGTAACTGTCATGCAGTCACCATGTAAATAATCGTTTTCTAACATATATTTCATTACAGATGGAATACCACCAATATCATGGAGATCTTCCATTAAAAACTTGCCACTAGGTTTTAAATCAGCTAAAAATGGTGTTTTTGCACATATATATTGAAAGTCATCTATTGTAAAATCAATTTTTGCAGCTTTAGCAATAGCTAATAAATGTAAGACTGCATTAGTAGATCCTCCTAATACTGTTATTAACCTTACTGCATTTTCTAATGATTTTCTAGTTATAATATCTAAAGGTTTTAAATCTTTAATTAATAAATTTTTTAGAGATAAACCTACGTTTTCACATTCTACACTTTTTTCTAAACTTGTAGCAGGATTAGAAGAATTATATGGAAGAGACATGCCCATAGCTTCAATTGCAGAAGACATGGTATTAGCAGTGTACATTCCCCCACAAGCCCCAGCGCCTGGACAAGCATTTTTAACAATTGATTTAAATTCATTATCATCAATTTTTCCAGCTACATTTTCCCCCCATGCTTCAAAAGCAGAAACAATATCAAGATTTTTGCCATTATGACAACCAGGAGCTATAGTTCCTCCATAAACTAATATAGATGGTCTGTTTAGTCTAAGCATGCCCATTAAAGCACCAGGCATATTTTTATCGCAACCTACTACAGTAATCAAACCATCATAAGCCATAGCTTGAACTACAGTTTCAATAGAATCTGCGATAATATCTCTAGATGGTAAAGAGTAACGCATTCCTTGAGTTCCCATAGAAATACCATCACTTACTCCAATAGTATTAAAAATTAATCCTATTAATTCATGCTTATTAATTCCGCTTTTTATCAATTTTGATAAATCATTTAAATGCATATTACATGGATTGCCTTCATATCCAGTGCTTGCAATCCCTATTAATGGATTTTCTAAATCCAATTCAGATAAACCAATAGCATGTAGCATAGCCTTTGCAGCAGGTTGAGTTGGGTCCTGTGTAATAACTTTACTATATTTATTCAAGTTCATTAAAAAAAATATTTAAAAAAAAACCCTCTCATTTTTATGAGAAGGACATATTTAATAAAATATACATCTATAATTAGTTTATTTAAATTTAAATTTAAACAAAAATATGTATTATTTAGACTCAATAAGTCTATAACATCTATTTTTATTAAATTTTTAAAATAACATTAATAAAAAAGCTCTTTTTTATGGATAACACATTAAAATCAATAATTAATAATCAAATAGATTATTTTAACTCAAGAAAAACACTTAATATCAATTTTAGAATACAGCTATTAAAAAGTTTAAAAAAAGAAATTGAACTTAACGAAAAAGAAATTGAAAATGCTTTAAATAAAGATTTAGGCAAATCAAATGGAGAAAGTTATTTGACTGAAATTTGGTTTGTTTATTCAGAAATAAAAATAGCTTTAAAAAACATAAAGAAATGGGTTAAGAGAAAACCTATTAGATCTTCATTACTAAACTTCCCTTCTTCTGATTTTATAGTTCCAGAACCTTATGGAAACACATTACACATTTCTCCATGGAACTATCCTTTTCAGTTATCAATTGCTCCTTTAGTTGGTGCTATTGCAGCGGGAAATACTGTTCTGTTAAAACCTTCTGAATATTCTATAAATACGTCTATTATTTTAGAAAAAATCTTAGCAAAGGTTTTTGATGATGGATTTGTAAAAGTTGTTCAAGGAGGTCCAGAAGTCGCATCAAAATTATTAGAGTTTAAATGGAATTATATATTTTTTACTGGAAGTATTACTGTAGGAAAAATCGTCGCTCAGCAAGCAGCAAAACATTTAACCCCAGTCACACTTGAGCTTGGCGGAAAAAACCCTTGTGTTATTGATGAAACTGCCTCAATAAAGGTAACTGCAAAAAGAATTGTTTGGGGAAAATTTACCAATTGTGGTCAAACATGTATTGCACCAGATTTTTTAATAGTCAATAGAAAAATTAAAGAAAAATTAATTAAAGAAATTATAAACCAACTTTCTTTGGCTTATAGTAATAAACCAATTGAATCAATTGAGTATGGAAGGATAATTAGTGAAAAACACATGAACTATTTAAGTTCTTTATTAGAAGATCAAAAAATACTATATGGAGGTCATTTTGATATTGAAAAGAAGTATTTCGAGCCTACGATTATTGAAATAAATAATTTTGATTCTAAGTTAATGAAAGAAGAAATTTTTGGACCTATACTTCCAATTGTTGAATATGATAATTTTAATGAAGTTGATGAAATTATTAAAAGGTATACACATCCTTTAGCCATGTATATTTTTACTAAAAATATAGCATTTGGTAAAAAGTTTTTAGAATCATATCCATTCGGTGGTGGGGCAATTAATGACACAGTAGTTCATATAGCTAATGACAGACTGCCATTTGGAGGTATTGGCTCTAGTGGCATGGGAAAATATCATGGAAAATCTACTTTTGAAACCTTTTCGCACTACAAACCATATATTTCGAGACCTCTTTGGATCGATCCTCCTTTAAGATACCCACCTTTCAAAAACAAAATTAATTTTATGAAAAAAATATTAAAAATAATTTGATTCTATCAAGTATCAAGTTGTCATTTTGTAAATAATTTTCAAATTGGCATGATAAATGTTTAATAGTATAAAAAATTTAATACTATGAATAAAGAAAAAACAGTTTCAGAAGCAATTAAAAACAGAAGATCTGTTAGAGTTTTTTCTAAAAATGAACTGGATACAGATAAAGTAAAAAATTGTATATACAACGCTTCATTAGCTCCTAATAGCAGTAACCTTCAATTATGGGAGTTTATTCATATTACTAATAAAGAAATTTTAAAAAAATTAACTAAAGCTTGTTTAAATCAAAATGCAGCAAAAACTGCTAATCAATTAGTTATTATTGTTGTTAGAAAAGATCTTTGGAAAGATAGAGCTAAAGCAAACGCTGATTTTATTAAAAAACAAGCTGGAGATAATTCGATAACAAATAATAAATATAAAATGGCTTTAAATTACTATAATAAACTTATTCCATTTACATATACTGATTTTTTCGGTATACTAGGCTTTTTTAAATCTATTATAGTTCAATTAACTGGACTATTTATGCCAGTTTTTAGACAAGTCACATTTACTGATAAAAGAATTGTAACTCATAAAAGTGCAGCATTGGCTGCACAAAATTTTATGATCAGCATGTCTTCAATAGGTTATGACACATGTCCTATGGAAGGTTCAGACACCTTAATGGTTAAAAAAATACTGAAATTACCTCGAAAATCAGAAATTAACATGGTAATTGGTTGTGGAATTAGAACTAAGGAAGGTGTTTACGGTGAAAGATTTAGAGTTCCATTTGAAAAAGTTTACAAGTCACTGTAATAATGTATAGATAACATTCCTAAACAGGAACTTAAATAATCCTCTTTTTTTTAAATGGACTAGTTAAAAGTTTAAATTATCTAACCCCTCTTCAAGCCAAGCTTGATATATTTCTTTAGAGGTGTATTGAATAGGACTATTTAAAATATTAAGATCTGAATCTAGTAATACATAAAAAGGTTGCGAAGCGCTTTTAAAATTTAAAGCCTGAAATGTTGCTGATTTATCACCAACAGTTCTTATTTCTTTAGTTTTTCCAGATTTATAATTTAAAGTAATTTGATCTTTAAGTTCTAATTCTTTTCTATCATCAACGTATAAAGAAATTAAAACAAAATTATCGTTAATTAAATCGAAAACAATTGGATCAGTCCAAACATTCTCTTCAACTCTTCTACAATTAACACAGGCCCAACCTGTAAAATCTAACAATATTGGTTTATTATTATTCTTAGCATAAGTCAGTCCAGAGTCAAAATCCTTAAAACAATTAAGGCCTAAAGGACAATCTGAAGCTTTAGAATATATACTATAGAATGAAGGTGGTGTAAATCCACTTAAAAGTCTGGCATTACTAGATCCATTAGGTAATAATGCTGGTGATAGATAAATTGCAAATGACAAGAAAAACAAACTTAAAACAATATTAAACTTTGATTTATTTACTGATTGATTTTCGTGAGGAAATTTATATAATCCAATTAGATAAAAGAATAATGCTAGTGAAACTATAACCCAAATTCCAATAAACACTTCTCTTTTAATTAAACCCCAATGCTCTACTAAATCTGCATTAGATAAAAACTTAAATGCAAAGCCTAATTCAAGAAAACCTAAAATCACTTTAAATGTATTCATCCATCTTCCAGATTTAGGTAAGGAGTTTAATAAATTTGGAAATAAAGCAAATAATGTAAATGGCAAAGCCAATGCTAGTCCAAATCCTAACATTCCTATTGTTAATTGCATTGCTCCTCCTTGGGATGAAATAGATCCAACTAAAAGTGAACCAAGAATTGGACCTGTACATGAAAAAGACACTAAAACTAAAGTTAATGCCATAAAAAAGGTTCCAATAAGCCCACCAAAACTATTGGATTTAGAATCTACAGAATTTATCCAGCTTGATGGAATAGCTATTTCATAAAAGCCAAAAAAAGAAAAAGCAAAAATTATGAATACAGCAAAAAAGAAAACATTTAAACCAGCATTGGTAGAAATGTTATTTAAAATATCAGGATCTAATGAATCTATAAAATGAAATGGGATACTTAATGAGAGGTATATTAGAATAATAAAGCTTCCATAAACAAAAGCATTAAAACTAGAATTAGATCCCTTACTAGTAAAAAATGAAACCGTTAATGGTATCATAGGAAACACACAAGGGGTTAATAAAGCTAGTAAACCACCTATGAAACCCAAAATAAGTAAATTCAAATAGAGATTAGATGATAGGTTTTCTGAAGAAGAATATGTTTCTAAAAGTTCTGTATTTTTTAAATCTATTACTAATGGGTTAGAATCTTCATAAATTAAAGATGTTAGGTCTTCATTTATTATATCATTAATTGAGCCATCTAAATTAAAAACTAATTCAGCTTCTCTAAAAATACAAACCATATCATCACATGCTTGATAAGCAATTATAGCTGATATTGAAGTAATACTTTTATTAGAAATTTTTATAGATTGTGTAAATGTGGATTGATCAATGAAATAAGATTGATCCATGTTAAAAATTGGATCAAACTTAGTTATTGATTTAGATTCTATTACATCTCCAATTAATTCAAAATTCTTAGTATTATTGAAAATAAATTCTGTTGGAATAGCACCTCCATCAATAAGATTTTGAGAATACAAACGCCAATTTTTTTCAATTTTAGAGCTAGTAATTAATTCAAATGTGCCATCAGAAATCTTTTTAACAGAAGTTGTAAAAGAAACTGGTTCTTGAGCTAAATTAAATTGACTAAAAATAAAAAAAACAAAAAGTAAAAATTTAACTTTCATTGAATTGGATTTTAATATTAGCATTATCGCTTCTGTACTTTCTTTTATCAAATCTCATGCCGATTATCCATAAAACATCATCACCATTACACAATATCCATTGATTTTGTTTGTCAAAGTAAGACATTTTTTGATCCTTAAAATACTTAGAAATCATTTTTTTTCCATTCATTCCATTTGGGTAAAAATAATCCCCTTCCTTCCACTTTCTTAGAGTCAAAGGGAAATTAATATCCTCTTTGTTTAACAGTAAAGACTTACTATCCATTTTACAATTAAAAGACCCTTCACTTACAGACAAAACAATAGGTCGTATAATTCCATTAATATTAAGACTATAAATACAATCGTCTTTACTATAATTTGATTTTAAAACTATTTTATCTCTATCACTTAATAAAGTATATGAGTTTGATCGAATCAATTTTCCCGAAATAGAACTACATAAATTAATGATTTCTTCAGGTGTTTTAAAATTATAATCTTTAAATAATTCAAAAATAAAACTATTAGATTCTATATTTAAAATGATTTCTTTAGGAATGTGTATTTCATTATTAATGCTTAAAAAGTTTCTGTTCTTAAAATCAATACAATACTTGTTTAAAATTTCTTTTGAACCCATAAGAAAATCCATCGATTTTTTAGATTGATCTAAAAATTTAGGATGTAGTTCTTTCATCAGAGGAATGATTTTATTTCTAATTTTATTTCTCAAATAATCATTCTTGTTGTTAGAAGAATCCACTCTCCATCTAATTTTATTTTTTTTAGCAAAATTTAATATTTGTTGCTTTGAAAATATTAATAGTGGACGTATTAAATTATTATTTATTGGCTTTATACCTGTTAATCCTTCAATGCCAGACGCTCTACTTAGATTCAAAATAAATGTCTCTAAAGAATCATCTAAATGATGAGCAGTTATTATATAATCATATTTTTCTGAAATCAGTATTTCATTAAACCAATTGTATCTTAAAGTTCTAGCAGCCATTTGTGTCGAATGCTTAGTAAGTTTTGTTATAAAAGATTTAGAATGAAAAGTCAAAGAATTCTCATTTGCATAGTCTTTGACGAACATTTCATCTAAATCACTTTCTTTATCACGTAATTTAAAGTTACAATGTGCAATGCCTATACTAAATTCTAATTTTAAAAATAGATTTAATAAAACCATGCTATCAATTCCTCCACTTACACAAACAAGTAATTTAGAATTTTTCAAAAACGAAAATTCTTTATCAATATGTTTTTTAAATAGATCTAGCATTTAAAGCAATATTACGTTTTTAATATTTTAAAAAAAACTAATTATTGTAGTACAGAAATCATTGCTTTTGCCTTAAGCAAACATTCCTCATATTCTTTAAACACATCTGATTTAGAAGTTATAGCACTACCCACATGAAATGAAAGGTAATTAGTAACGGAATCATATATTAAAGACCTTATAATTACGCTAAAATCAAAATCGCCAGAAGGTTTTATATATCCTAGAGCCCCACTATATAACCCCCGAGTAGAAACCTCTAGATCCTCAATAATCTCTAAAGCTCTAATTTTAGGTGCACCTGTCATACTACCCATAGGGAAAGTAGATTTTATAATTTCAACGCAAGTTAAGTCATGTTTAACTTTAGATTCAATAGTTGATATCATTTGATGAACTTGTTTAAATGAGTATACTTTACATAATTCCTTAACCTCAACTGACCCTGTTATTGAAAACTTGGAAAGATCATTACGGATTAAATCAACAATCATTATATTTTCAGATCTTTCTTTAGGATTAACATGCAATTCTTTCATTAATTTCATATCAATAAAATCATCTGAATCCCTTCTAGAAGTACCTTTTATTGGCTGACTAACAATTCTATCATTTTCTCTTTTAATATATCTTTCAGGGGATGATGACAAAAGATGAAAATTTTGATTTTTAAAATAAGCACTCATGGGGGTTTTAGAAATCTCATTTAACCTGAGGTAAACTTCGTTAGGTAAAATTTTTGAGTTTTCAGAAAACCATTCCATGCAGTAATTAGCTTCATAAATATCACCTCTTTTAATATGATCTAATAGTTTTTTAATTTTATCTTGATACTGCTCTTTGTTTAATCTTTCTTTTAATTGAATTTTATTAGAATTTGTAAAATTTAAAGAAGAATTTATAGAATTAATTTCTGTCCAATCATCTTGAATTTGATTACCGTCCAAGTACAATGCTTCAATGGAAGAATTTGAAATTAACCATATTTTCTTAGGCTGAAAAAAAAAAATATTTGGTATATCAAACTTATCAATATTATCACTTTTAAGATCTTCTATCTCATTTTTTAAATCATATGAGAAATATCCAAAAATCCAATCTTTAGTTTGATTAATATAATTATCTAGTTTATCTAATGATTTTTCTTTTGTATAAGGAAGTTTAGAATGAATATCAACGCATAGAATTGTTTCATAATCCTCTATTTTAGATTTATAATTATTAGAATCCAAATAAACAGACACCTCAAAGTTGTTTGACCAACTAAAAAGTTTTTTTTTAAATGACGTTACATCATCTGCTTTAAAGATTTTGGAAACTCTATTCAATTAAAAATTTTAGTAATTGCTAAATTAATTATACTATTCTTATAAATAGTTTGTTTTAATAATTTTTTATTATAATATTTGCGAAGTGAATTTTATAAATAGATCATTTACCGCTACTACATTCAATAGTGCTCCGCGTCGTGCCCGCCCATTTGGGTATTTTTCTATTTAAGAAACTAGGTGAGTCCAGTTTCATTTCAAATTCAATCTTAATCAACTTTTTTTAAATCATCGTGGAAATTCAAATCGCTTCATTGAAGCATATTAAATATTGTTCTAAAATATCGAAAACAATCAGTTCGTCTGCTAAAGTTAGAGGGACAGGAATTGCATTAAGATCACCTCAATATATTCAAACCAAAATTGAAAACAAAAATGCCATAATTGCAATTAATAATAATGAGTTTGCCGGGTTTTGTTACATAGAAGTCTGGGAACATGGTAAATATGTTGTTCATTCTGGACTAATCGTTTCTCCAATTTTTAGAGGAAAAGGATTAGCTAAGAAAATAAAAACGATGACTTTTAATTATTCAATGAAAAAATATCCAAATGCTAAAATATTTGGAATAACAACTGGTCTTCCAGTAATGAAAATAAATTACAAACTAGGATATAAGCCTGTAACTTTTTCAGAATTAACAGATGATGATGAATTTTGGAAAGGCTGTCAAACTTGTAAAAATTACGATGTTCTAAATAGAACAAAAAAAGAAATGTGTCTATGTACAGGAATGCTTTATGATCCAAAAAAAAAATGAAATGAAAAAAATAGTATTAGCATATAGTGGAGGTTTAGACACTTCCTATTGTCTTAAAAAACTTTCATTAGAAGGAAATGAAGTTCATGCAGTGAGTGTAAATACTGGAGGGTTTTCCATAAATGAAATTAAATTAATTAAACAAAAAGCAATTAAATTAGGTGCCTTTAAATACAAATCAATTGATGCTGTTAAATCTTATTATGATAAAATAATCAAGTTTCTAGTGTACGGAAATGTTTTAAGAAACAACACCTACCCTCTTTCAGTTAGTGCAGAAAGAATAATTCAAGCATTAGAAATTGTAAAATATGCAAAAAAGCATAAAGCAACCCATATAGCTCATGGAAGCACTGGAGCAGGAAATGATCAGGTTAGGTTTGATATGATCTTTCAAATTATTGCACCTGAAATGGAAATAATCACACCAATTAGAGATGGAAATCTCTCTAGGCAAGATGAAATAAGCTATCTAAAGAATAATGGAGTTAACATAAGCTGGGAAAAAGCTAAATATTCTATAAATAAAGGATTGTGGGGAACTAGTGTTGGTGGTGACGAAACTTTATCATCTGATAGAAAACTTCCAGAGGAAGCATACCCTAGTAATCTTAAAAATACATTTAAAAAAGAAATTAAATTAAGTTTTAAAAAAGGAGAAATATGTGGGATAAATGATGAGTATTATGATCCCGTTGGATGCATTGAAATAATTTCAAAAATATGCGATCAATATTGTATTGGAAGAGACGTTCATGTAGGAGATACAATTATTGGAATAAAAGGAAGAGTAGGTTTTCAAGCAGGTGGTCCAATACTAATTTTAAAAGCACATCATTTATTAGAAAAACACACATTAACAAAATGGCAACAATTTCAAAAGGAACAATTATCAAATTTCTACGGAATGCTTCTTCATGAAGGACAATATTTAGATCCTGTAATTAAAGATATTGAGAGCTTTCTAGAAAGCAGTCAAAAAAATGTTAATGGAGATGTGATTATTTCTCTATATCCTTATAGATATGAATTAAATGGAATAAAATCAAACAATGATCTTATGAATTCAGAATTCGGATCATATGGTGAAAAAAACAATAAATGGAGTGCTGAGGATGTTAAGGGATTTATAAATATTTTTTCTAATCAAAATAAAATATATCAATATGTCAATAACACTAAATAACATAAAAGTTGGAATTGTAGGAGGTTCTGGATATACTGGAGGTGAATTAATTAGACTAATTACAAATCATCCTAAATCGGAATTGATTTTTGTACATAGCAATATTAATTCAGGAATATATATTTCCGATATTCATCAAGATTTAATTGGTGAAACAGAAATGAAGTTTCAGAATAAATTAAATTATGATATAGATGTTCTGTTTTTATGTTTAGGTCATGGAAAATCAAATGAGTTTTTAAATAATAATAATATTAAACAAGAAATCAAGGTAATTGATTTAAGTCAAGATTATAGATTAGAAAATTCATTTTTTAATGAAAATTTTGATGAAAAGAAATACTTCGTTTATGGATTACCTGAGCTTAAAAAAGAAGAAATTAAAAATGCTCAAAACATAGCAAATCCTGGCTGCTTTGCTACTGTCATACAACTAGGCTTACTTCCATTAATAGGTACAGACTATATTGATGGAGAAATCCATACTAATGCTATTACAGGAAGCACAGGTTCAGGAGTAATTCCTAGTGATACATCACATTTTAGCTGGAGAAATAACAATATTTCTTGGTACAAACCTTTTACTCATCAGCATTTAGAAGAGATTTATTATTCATTTAATAATTTATCTAAAAACATAAAAGAAATAAACTTTTTACCAATTAGAGGGGGTTTTACTAGAGGAATATTTTGCACAAGTTATTTTGATAGTAAGATTGATTTAAACAAGGCAAAAGACATCTATACAAATTTTTACAAAAAACATCCTTTTGTTATAATTTCTGAAAAGGAGATTCATTTAAAACAAGTAATTAATACTAATAAATGTATTATTCATATTACTATGAATAAAAACAAATTACTAATCACTTCAATTATTGACAATCTAATTAAAGGAGCATCAGGACAAGCTATTCAAAACATGAATTTAATGTTTGGAATAGAAGAACAGACAGGATTAAAATTAAAATCTTCAATTTATTAAAATATAATAATGAAAATAGCTATCATCGGAGAAGGAAATTTAGGGCATTGCATTGCAAAAGGTTTAATTATAAATAATATATCAACAAATAAAAAATGAATTTATTTAATGTATACCCACTATATGAAATGACTCCATCATATGCAAAAATGTGTTATGTGTATGACAAAAATGGGAATAAATATCTTGATTTATATGGAGGACATGCTGTAATATCTATAGGTCATAGTCACCCTACCTATGTTAAGGAATTGTCAAATCAATTAAGTAAAATTGGTTATTATTCAAATTATATAATAAATGATTTGCAAGCTGAAGTTGCTGAACAAATAATAAATCAATCAAAATGTGAAAACTACAACCTTTTCATGTGTAACAGCGGAGCAGAAGCAAATGAAAATGCACTTCAAATAGCCTCATTCCACACAAATAAATCAAGAGTTATTGCATTTAAAAATTCTTTTCACGGAAGAAGTAACGCTGCATTAGGAGTGACAGACAATTTAAAAATTAAATCAAAATTAAATAAACTCATTGATGTCACTTTTTTAGATTTTAACGACAAACAAGGGTTATTAAATGAAATTTCGAAGAATGATGTAAGTGCTGTGATATTTGAGTCAATTCAAGGCGTAGGTGGGCTAGATGAACCTGAGACTGAGTTTATTAAGTTCATGTCAGAAGTATGTAAAAATTATAAAATATGCCTTATTGTGGATGAAGTTCAATCTGGATTTGGTAGAACTGGAGATTTTTTTGCATATCAAAAACATGATATTAAACCAGACATTATATGTATGGCCAAAGGAATGGGAAATGGATTCCCTGTAGGTGGTGTTTTAATAAAAAATCATATCAAATCAGAATTTGGCATGCTAGGCACAACATTTGGAGGAAATCACCTTGCATGCACTGCTGTATTAGCTGTATTAAAAACTATAAAGGACGAAGATTTATTAAAAAATTCTAAAGAATTAGAAAACTATTTTAGAGAGAAAATTTCAAAAATAGATTCTATAAAAAAAATTAAAGGCAGAGGATTGATGTTAGGTTTAGAATTTGAGTTTAAGGTTGCAAAATTGAGAAAAAAATTAATATTTAAACATAAAATATTCACTGGTGGAAGTGCAAATAAAAACCTTTTAAGAATATTGCCACCATTGAATATTAAAAAAAAACATATTGATATGCTTTACAATGCATTAAAAATAGAATTATCATGAAAAAATTTATAAACATTAGTGATATAAAAGATTATAAATCTCTTGTTAATGAAACAATAGATTTAAAAAACAACCCTAATAAGTTTAATAATATTGGAAAAAATAAAGTTCTAGGTTTAATATTCTTTAATCCAAGTCTTAGAACTAGATTAAGTACACAAAAGGCAGCACTACAATTAGGGATGAAAACTTTGAATATGAACTTTATTAATGAAGGATGGCAAATAGAATTTGAAGATCATGTTATAATGTCTGGAAATAAAGCAGAACATGTTAAAGAAGCAGCTAAAGTAATTTCTCAATATTGTGATATAATTGGTATTAGAGCATTTGCATCACTTAATAATAGAGTTAACGATCATAAGGATATAGTATTAAATTCTTTTGTTGATCATTCAACTGTACCTGTTTTAAATATGGAAAGCTCTATTGCTCATCCGCTACAAGCATTAGCTGATTCTATAACAATTGAAGAAAATAAAAAATCTTTAAAACCTAAAGTAGTATTAACATGGGCTCCTCATCCAAAAGCACTTCCTCATGCTGTGGCAAATTCATTTATTAATATGAGTAAACGCAATGATTACGAATTAGTTATCACTAACCCTGAAGGATATAATCTAAACCCTGAAATAACAAAAGGTATTAAGGTGTTGCATGATCAAAAAGAAGCGTTTAAAAATGCAGACTTTATTTATGCAAAAAATTGGTCTAGTTATGACAATTATGGAAAAATACTCATTAATGACGATTCATGGATGATTAATGAGGACAAAATGAATTTAACAAATAATGCTCAATTCATGCATTGTCTTCCAGTAAGAAGAAATGTGGTCGTGTCAGATTCTGTAATAGACTCAAATAATTCATTAATTATTCAACAAGCTGACAATAGAACCTATGCGGCTCAAATTATTTTAAAAAAATTAATTAATAATGAAAAATAAATTAACAATTATTAAAGTTGGTGGCAGAGTATTAAATGATAAAAATATTTTTGAAAAGTTTTTATTTAATTTTTCGAAAATTAATGGAAAAAAAATACTTGTTCATGGTGGTGGAATAATTGCTTCTAACTACTTGATTAGATTAGGAATTCTTCCAAAATTAATAAAAGGAAGAAGAATTACAGATGAAAAGACTTTAGATATAACAATAATGACTTATGCAGGACTAATAAATAAAACTATTGTATCAAATCTTCAAAAAAATAACTGTAATTCAATTGGTTTATCAGGTGTTGATTGTAATTTAATTAAAGCAAAAAAAAGAGAAATCAATGATATTGATTATGGATTAGTAGGAGATATAGAAAAAATTAATATTAATTTCATTAATACCTTATTAAGTAATAATATAACACCTGTTATTTGTTCCCTTTCTCATGACGGAAAAGGACAAATACTAAATACTAATGCAGATAGTATTGCATCACATTTATCTGTAGAAATGTCAAACTATTATAATGTTAGTTTAAAATATTGTTTTGATAGAGCAGGAGTTTTAAGTGATCAAAAAAAATCATCGAGCTTGATTAAAAATATTAACCTTTCAGGCTACAAAGGATTAATTAAAGAAAAAATAATCACTGATGGAATGATACCAAAATTAGATAATTGTTTTTATGCTCTAAGAAATGGGGTAAATAGTATTTCAATAGGAGATTATAATGTAATTACAAATAAAAAAAACTATACTAAAATAACTCTTGATTAATGGAAATATTAATTTCAAACGCTATAAAATTATTAAAGGATTTAATCGCCATAGAATCTTTCTCCTTTAATGAAGACAAATCAGCCGATAGAATTGAAAATTGGTTTAAGTCATATAACATCGATTTTAAAAGACACAAGAACAATGTCTATGCTTTTAATAAATACTTTGATAAAAGTAAACCAACAATACTATTAAATTCACATCATGATACAGTAAAGCCAAACAAAGGCTACACAAACGATCCGTTTGAAAGCAAGGTCGAAAATGGTAAACTTTATGGACTAGGAAGTAATGATGCTGGCGGTGCACTTGTTTCATTAATAGCTGTATTCACTTATTTATATAATAAAAAAGAGTTAAACTATAATTTGCTAATATTAGCTTCAGCAGAAGAAGAGTCATCAGGATATAATGGCATAGGTTCTGTTATACCTTTAATTCCAGAAATTGATTTTGCCATTATTGGAGAACCTACCTTAATGAAAATGGCTATAGCTGAAAGAGGTTTAATAGTATTTGATTTAAAAGTTAAAGGAACTGCAAGTCATGCAGCTCACAAAAATTATGATAATCCAATAATTAAATCAATCGATGTTTTGAATTGGATAAATAACTTAAAATTTGAAAAAAAATCTAATTTTTTAGGATCAGTTAAAGTTACAGTAACACAAATAAAATCAGGAAATCAACATAATGTAGTTCCTTCAGAATTAAAGTTAGTATTAGATGTTAGGGTTAATGATTGTTATACAAATAAAGAAATATATGAGTTGTTGAAAAAAGATGCGCCCTGCGAAATAGAACCTAGGTCATTAAATCTAAATTCTTCTATGATTTCAATTAATCACCCTATAGTTATTGGGGGAAGTAAAATAAATATTGAAAATTACGGCTCACCCACTCTATCAGATCAAGCAAAAATTTCTTTTCCATCGATTAAAATGGGACCAGGTGATTCTACTAGATCACATACATCTAATGAATTCATTTATGTAAATGAAATAAAAAATGCTATACCAAAATATTTGGATTTATTAAACACAATAATTTAAAATAAAAATTATGAAGCTTTGGAACAAAAAAGATCTGCTAAATAAAAAAATTGAAAAATTTACTATAGGAGAAGATAGAATCAACGATTTATATTTAGCTAAGTATGATGTTATAGCATCTCTTGCACATGCTAAAATGCTCAAAAAAGTAAGTATTATAAACAGTAAAGAACTTAAAGCTTTAGAATATGAATTAATTAAGATAAAAAAGGATATTAAAGACGGTAAATTTGAAATTGAAAACAAGTTTGAAGATGTTCATTCAAAAATAGAATCAATACTAACAGAAAAGTTAGGTGAAGCAGGTAAAAAAATTCATACAGGAAGATCAAGAAATGATCAAGTTCTTGTCGCTACACAATTGTATTTGAAAGATGAAATTAATAAAATTAAGTCATTGACTAAAGAATTGTTTAATGTTTTAATTGATTTATCTAAAAAAAACAAAGATCATTTACTTCCAGGTTATACTCATTTACAAGTAGCTATGCCATCATCATTCGGACTTTGGTTTTCCGCATATGCCGAAAGCCTTATAGATGATGTCATGTATTTAAATACGGCATTCAAAATAAATGATCAAAATCCGCTTGGAAGTGCTGCTGGATATGGAAGTTCATTTAACATTGATAGAGATTTCACCACTAAAGAACTAGGTTTTAAAGAATTAAAGTATAACGTAGTTTCATCACAAATGAACAGAGGAAAGGTTGAAAAATCTGTTGCTATTGCTATTGGTTCAATTGCAAGTACATTATCAAAATTATCTTCTGATATATGCTTTTACATGAGTCAAGAATTAAATTTTATATCATTTCCAGAAGATGTCACTACAGGTTCAAGCATTATGCCACATAAAAAAAATCCAGATGTATTTGAGTTGATAAGAGGAAAATGTAACATGATTCAATCATTAGCAAATGAATTTAATCATATTTCCTTAAATTTGTTTAGCGGATATCATAGGGATTTACAACTATTTAAAGGTAAAATAATTGAATCTATAAATGAAATTAAAAACTGTTTAGAGATTATCTGTTTTACAATTCAAAAAATTAAAATTAGAAAAAACATTCTTGATGATGATAAATACAAATACATTTATTCCGTTGAGAATTTAAATAATTTAGTGAATAACGGAATGGCATTTAGAGATGCTTATTTAAAAATTTCCGATGATATTAAAAAAAATAATTTTATTCCCAATAAAAAATTAGATCATACTCTTAAAGGTAGTTTGGGTAATTTATGCTTAAAAGAAATCAAATTAAAAATGGAAAAAACTATGAAGTTGAACTAAAGTTTATCAATATTAGTATTCTAAATCGTTTGAATTGAATTCTAAATATGTAATGACCTGTTCTCAGTTGCCGCTAAAGCAGCCTCTTTAATAGCTTCTGCATATGTTGGATGAGAATGACTCATTCTGGATAAATCTTCAGCAGTAGCTCTAAATTCCATTGCAGTAACCGCTTCAGCAATTAAATCTGCAGCTCTAGCACCAATAATATGGACTCCAAGTATCTCATCAGTTTTACTATCTGCTAATATTTTCACAAAACCATCTATATCCATGCTAGCCCTCGCTCTTCCTAAAGCACGCATTGGAAACTGTCCTTTTTTATAAGAAATACCTAATTGAATTAATTGTTCTTCATTTTTTCCAACTGAAGCTACTTCTGGCCAAGTATATATAACGTTAGGAATTAAATTATAATTAATATGTGGTTTTTGATTAGCAATTATTTCAGCAACCATAACTCCTTCTTCTTCAGCTTTATGAGCTAACATAGGTCCTTTCACAACGTCTCCTATAGCATAAACATTATTTATATTCGTTTGTAAATATTCATTTACTTCTATTTGTCCTTTCTTATTTGTATTTATTCCTAAATTATCTAGATTTAACCCTTCAGTGTAAGGTCTTCTTCCAACGGAAACCAAACAATAATCACCTTCAAAACTTACTCTATTTCCATTAATATCTTCAGCTAGAACAGTTACAGAATCATTAGAAGAATTTACTTCAAATACTTTATGTGATAAATAAAATTTTATTTTTTGTTTCTTAAAAATCCTAACTAATTCTTTTGAAACTGCTGCATCCATAAATGGTGTAATTGTATTCGAATATTCAATTATTGAAACTTCTGAACCTAGTCTATTATAAACTTGACCCAATTCTAATCCAATAACTCCTCCTCCTATAACTATTAATTTCTTTGGAATTTCATTGAGTTTTAAAGCTTCAGTAGAAGTTATTGTTCTTTTCTTGTCAATTTTTGCAAAAGGTAATGGTATAGGCTTAGATCCAGTAGCAATTACTGCATTTTTAAAAGATATTTCTTTCTCAAAATCTAAACCACTAACCTTTATTGTAGATGAATCTATAAAAGATCCTATGCCATTGTATGTAGTAATTTTGTTTTTACTCATCAAAAATTCAATACCTTTTGCAGTTTGTTCAACAACTGAATCCTTTCTAGAAATCATTTTTTTTAAATCTACTTTCAATTCACCATTAATTTCTATTCCGTGATTATCAAAATGATGTAATGCTTCATAATAATGATGTGAAGAGTCAAGAAGAGATTTTGAGGGTATGCAGCCAACATTTAGACATGTCCCACCTAAAGTGTCATACTTTTCAATTAAAGCAGTTTTCATACCTAACTGAGCACATCTAATTGCACAAACATAACCTCCTGGTCCAGACCCAATAATTACTATATCAAATTGATTCATTCTTTTTTTTTCAAAAGTACAAATGTTTTATTTTATTTTATTAAATGATTAAATTAAAAATAGAATTATGTTTATAACTAATTATATATTAGCGTGGTGATGAAAAATTCCTCTAAAACAAACTTAAAAACAAATAATCTTACTTTATTTGAAGCTCTTATTCCAGTTATTTTACTAGTAATTTTATTGGCATACAATGTTTCTGTATTTGGAGATGAAGCAATGGGTGGCTCTAATCAATTTATTCTTTTAATTGGTGCGGCTATAGCAGCAACATTAGGTCTTAATAAGGGTATCGAATTTAAAATGATGATCAATGTGGTTTCTAAAAACCTAAAATCAATTACTGGAGCTATATTAATTTTGTTATTTGTCGGGGCATTATCTGGCACATGGTTAATTAGCGGAATCATACCTTCTATGATTTACTATGGTTTAAAAATACTCCATCCTTCAATATTCCTTCCTTCGTGTTTAATTATTTGTGCCATAATTTCAATATCAACTGGTAGTAGTTGGACTACATCGGCAACTGTTGGCATTGCTTTAATTGGAATAGCAAAAGCAATAGGAATTCCTACAGGTATGGCAGCAGGTGCAATCATTTCAGGCGCGTATTTTGGAGACAAATTATCTCCATTAAGTGACACTACAAATCTAGCTCCGGCTATTTCTGGATCTGACCTATTTACACACATTAAATATTTAACTATAACAACTATACCTACTATTGCAATAAGTCTAGTTGTGTTTATTATTTTAAATTTCTTTGTTGTTTCTACTGGACCTACGGACAATGATTTGTTGCTAAATTCTATCAGTAATACCTTTAATATTAATCCCTTGGTTTTTACAGTTCCTATTATAGTAATTTTTATGATATTTAAAAAAACACCTCCATTAATTGCTTTATTTACAGGGACAATGCTGGGTGGAGTTTTCGCTATTTTCCTTCAACCTGAAATTTTAAATCAAATTTCCGGATCAAATACATTAACGTTAAAAAGCGCCTATGTTTCAATTTTAAATGCAATAACTGTAGACACATCTATAGAATCAGGAAATGCTGCATTAAATGAACTATTTACTAGTGGGGGAATGAAAGGAATGTTAGATACAATATGGCTAGTAATATGTGCTATGGTGTTTGGAGGAATAATGGAGGCTATCGGTTCATTAAAAAAAATAAGTAGTTCACTATTGAATTTAGGCAAATCGACATTTGCTCTTTTTGCTAGTACAGCAGGCAGCTGTTTAGCAATTAATTTAACTGCTTCTGATCAATACTTGTCTATAGTAATTCCAGGTAAAATGTTTTCAAAAGCTTATATGGATAAAAATTTAGCTCCTGAAAACTTAAGTAGAACTTTAGAAGATACTGGAACTGTAACATCAGTTTTAATTCCATGGAATACATGTGGAGCTTATCAGTCGGGAGTATTAGGAGTTAGTGTATTTGATTATTTTATATATGCTGTATTTAATTGGCTTAGCTTCTTTATGACATTGTTTTTTGCTGCACTAAACATCAAAATAAAAAAACTAGATAGTAAAACAGTTTAATATCTTTAATTTTAAATCTTTACTTTTGTTTTACACTTTATATGGCTAAAATTAGTAACAAATTAAAAGATAAAAAAAACAGACAATATCGTTCTAGACAAATAATGCTTGGTGTTTTTTTGATATTATTTTCAATATTAACCTTTGCATCTTTATTATCATACTTTAATACTTGGAGAATTGATCAATCAAATTTAGAAAATTTCTTCTCTAAAGATATTCATACAATTAATATTGCCAAAAAATTTGGGGCTATCCTGAGTCATTTTTTAATATATAGAATGTTTGGCGTAGCATCATTTGTGTTTTCATTTCTATTATTCATAACTGGTATTTCTTACTTTGTTGGAGCTAATTCAAAGAAACTTGTAAATAAATGGATTTGGGGATTTTTAATAATGATTTGGTCATCTATATTCTTTGGGCATTTTTTTACTAACAAACTTTTAGCAGGCGCAATTGGATATGAATTGAGTGAATTAATTCTTATTTACATTGGAGAAATTGGAATCATGTCAATATTGATTTTTGGGTTATTTTCTTTTTTAGTAATTAGAATGAAAATTACACCAGAAAAAATCTACGAAAGTTTAAGAGGAGTTTGGTTCAAAAATAAAAAATCAAACGACGTTATATTAGAAAAAGAAGAAACAAATTCTGAAGTTGAACTAGATTTAGAAAAAAATTCCAAATCTAGTTTTGAAGTTAATAACGAAGAGTTGAAACCAACGATTCAAAATTTTTCTTCAATTAACAAAACAGAATCAATAATTGAATCTCAGCCTGATACTAATATTAAAATTGAAATAGAAACTAATAAAACTGAAGAAACATTAGATGAAGATTCTATAGCAAAAAACTTAGTTAAAAAATATGGTGAATACGATCATACTTTAGAACTTAAAAATTTTCAACCTCCATCAATTGATTTATTAAAAGATCATAACGACAGAGGGGTTATTACCATAAACGAAGAGGAGTTAGAAGAAAACAAGGTAAAGATTTTAGAAACTTTAAAAAATTATAAAATTGGAATAGATCAGATTAAGGCAACTATAGGACCAACTGTAACCTTATATGAAATTGTTCCAGAAGCTGGAGTTAGAATATCTAAAATTAAAAATTTAGAGGATGATATTGCTTTATCATTATCTGCATTAGGAATCAGAATTATAGCTCCTATCCCAGGAAAAGGAACAATTGGAATAGAAGTTCCAAACAAAAATTCAACAATTGTTTCAATGCGCTCTGTAGTTTCATCTAAAAATTATCAAGAAGCTGAGATGGAGTTACCTCTCGTTTTGGGAAAAACAATAAGTAACGAAACTTATGTAGTTGATTTAGTAAAAATGCCACACTTATTAATGGCTGGTGCAACAGGTCAAGGTAAATCAGTTGGATTAAATGCAGTATTAACATCTCTAATTTATAAAAAGCATCCGTCTGAAGTTAAATTCGTTTTGGTTGACCCAAAAAAAGTAGAATTAACTCTTTTTAATAAAATTGAAAGACATTATTTGGCTAAGTTACCTAATACTGACGAAGCAATTATCACTGATAACAAAGCTGTAATAAAGACCCTGAATTCACTTTGCATTGAAATGGACAATCGTTATGAAATGCTAAAAAATGCATTATGTAGAAACATAAGAGAATATAATGCTAAATTCAAAAAAAGGAAATTAAATCCAGAATCTGGTAATGTCTTTTTACCATATATTGTATTAATAATAGATGAATTTGCTGATCTAATAATGACTACAGGAAAAGAAGTAGAAACACCTATTGCTAGACTTGCTCAATTAGCACGTGCTGTAGGAATTCATTTAATTATAGCTACCCAAAGACCCTCAGTTAATGTAATAACTGGTATTATTAAAGCAAATTTTCCTGCAAGAATAGCTTTTAGAGTAACGTCAAAAATTGATTCAAGAACTATTTTAGATAGTGGAGGAGCTGACCAACTAATAGGACGTGGGGATATGTTGTTTACACAAGGAAATGATCTTATAAGGATTCAATGTGCATTTGTTGATACACCAGAAATTCAAAAAATAACTGATTTCATTGGCTCACAAAAAGCTTATGCAACAGCGTATGAATTACCAGAATATATTGAAGAAGAAAATTCTAGTTCAATTGACAACAATATAGATGATAGAGATGTTTTATTTAAAGAAGCGGCAGAAGTTATTGTAATTGCACAACAAGGGTCTGCCTCTTTATTACAAAGAAAAATGAAATTAGGTTATAATAGAGCAGGAAGAATAATAGATCAATTAGAAGCGGCTGGTATTGTTGGATCATTTGAAGGAAGTAAAGCTAGAGAAGTGTTAATTCCAGACCTAGCATCATTAAATGCATTTTTAGAAACTGAAAAAAATATTTAATGAAAAATATTTTATTTCTTATTGCCTTATTTATTTTTAATATAGTTCTTGCTCAAAATGACTCTAAGGCAGAAAATTTACTTAATAAAGTCTCAGAAAAAATTGACAATGCAAAAAGTTACCAAATTGATTTTACTTATACTTTAGAAAATACACTAGAAGGAATCAATCAAGATTCAAAAGGAACAATAATAATAGAAAACGATAATTATCTATTGAATTTTATGGGGATTAATCAAATATGCGATTCAGAATATATATATACTATTGTAGAAGAGAATGAGGAAGTGTTGATTTCAAGCATTGGTAATGAAGATGAGCAAACAATAAAACCATCTCAATTACTGAAATTTTATAGAAATGGATATTTATTGCTATGGGATAAAATAGAAATAAGTTATGAAGAGAGAATTCAATTTTTAAAACTTATACCAATAGATTCATACTCTGAGACAAGTTATTTATTATTAGGAATTAACGTTAGTGAAAATAATATTTCTAAGTTAATTGAAATCGGAAAAAATAAAACAAAAACAATACTCAAAGTAGATAGTATTATATATAATCCAGAAATTAAGGATAATATTTTTGTATTTAACAAAAACGAATACAAAAATTATTATATAGAAAATCTTTGAAACAATGAAAATTCTTGATAGATATATACTAACATCGTATCTAAAAATATTTTTTAGTTTCTTTTTCATATTGATGTTTATTTTTATATTTCATCTTATCTGGATGTTTATTGATGATTTAGCAGGAAAAGAAGTAGATTTTGAAATTATATTCAGGTTCTTATTGTATTACTCTCCCAAACTTCTTCCACTAGTACTTCCTCTAACAGTTTTATTAGCTTCTATCATGACTTTTGGTAACCTTTCTGAACAATACGAGTTAGCAGCAATAAAATCATCAGGTATGTCACTTTTTAGATCTATGAGGAGTATTATTGCATTTAATCTAATTTTATGCATTGGAATGTTTTTTATCGCAAATACATTGATGCCATTAGCGGAATTCAAATCCTATAACTTAAGAAAGAATTTAGCAAAACTTAAGCCAGCGCTTGCTATAACTGAAGGTGTTTTTAACGATATAAATATGATGAATATAAAAGTTGGAAGAAAACACGGTCCAAACAATACCCTTTTAGAGGATGTAATTATCCACCAAAATAATTTTAATTCAAAAAATACTTTAGTTATAAAAGCAGATAGTGGTGAATTGATTAGTACAGAATCTGATGAAATTTTACAATTAGTCTTGAAAAATGGGAAAAGATATCAGGATATTGATAGTAAAAGACCAAACAATAAACAATTTGTTCCTCATACTTATGTTTCTTTTGAGAAATATATAATGAATATTGACTTAAGAGATTTTAATCAAGTAGATTTCGATGATGAGAAATATAGAAACACCTATAGAATGCAAAATGTTTCACAGTTAGGATTCAGTATTGATTCTTTATCTAAAAAATTAGCTTTTAGATATGAAAATTTTGGAAAAAACTTCTATACAAGAACTGGAATTACAAATTTCCAAAACAATATTAGAATGGATTACAAAAATAGAGAAAAAACATTATATAGTAATTACAGAAATCATTTGAATGATTATCCAAAAGACATTCAAATTTCTATTGTTAATGCAGTTCTAAATGTTTTAAATGGACAAAAACAAGTTCTCGTTAATCAAAAAAATACTTTTTTTATAAAAGAAAAGATAATTAATCTACATAAAGCAAATTTGTTTGATAAATACGCTTTAGCATTAGCTTCAATTATTCTATTTTTTGTTGGAGCGCCTTTAGGAGCTATTATTAGAAAAGGTGGATTTGGACTCCCAATAGTAATATCTTTGATACTTTTTTTAAGCTACCACTTTCTAGGAACATTTAGCAGAAATGCTGCAGAAGATGGAAGTATAGATTCGTTTATTGGTAGTTGGCTTCCTAATTTAATAATGCTCCCGTTAGGTGTTTATTTAATTTGGAGAGCTTCATCAGATAAATCAATTTTCAATTTTGATAAAATAGCTAATCCATTTCGAATATTTTTTAATAAACTTTTATCGTTTAAAAAAGCTTAAAATATCTTATTTTTAAAAAAAAAAATTAATGACAAATAATATCATAAAACTTCACACTATTAATGAAGCTATTGATGACATTAAATCAGGAAAAGTAATTATTGTTGTTGACGATGAAAACAGAGAAAATGAAGGAGACTTTATTTGTGCTGCTGAGTTAGTTTCTAATGAAATAATAAATTTCATGGCTAAACATGGTAGAGGATTAATATGTGTGCCATTAACTGGTAAAAGATCTAAAGAACTCCATTTAAGTCCAATGGTTTCTAACAATACTGACCCTATGGACACGGCATTTACTGTTTCTGTTGATTTAAGGGGAAATGGTGTGACTTCTGGAATTTCTACTTCGGATAGAGCTAAAACAATTAAAGCTTTGGTAGATAATAGCACTAAATCTAGCGATTTAGCTAGACCAGGCCACATATTCCCATTAATAGCTAAAGATGGAGGAGTATTAAGAAGGACTGGTCACACAGAAGCTGCTATAGATTTTGCAAGACTAGCTGGATTTTCACCTGTTGGTGTAATTTGTGAAATAATGAAAGAAGATGGTTCTATGGCAAGATTACCAGACTTAATTAAAGTTGCCAAAAACCTTGATTTAAAGGTTGTTTCTATCGAAGATTTAGTAGCTTATAGAATGAAGCATGATAGTCTTATATCAAAAAAAGATTATTTTAATTTTAATACTAGGTTTGGTAAATATAAACTACATGCTTTTCAACAAACTAATAATGATCAAGTACACATAGCTTTGACCAAAGGTGATTGGGAAGAGAATGAGCCAGTTTTAGTAAGAATAAACTCTTCTTTAACAAACAATGATTTACTAAATTCTTTAACATCTGAATCTAACAAGCAAATTGATAATGTTTTTGAAAAAATAAACTCAAATAATAAAGGTGTTATTGTTTTTATAAATCAAACAGCTAATCCAGATAATGTTTTATTTAGACTCAATGAATTAAAATCTATACAGTCTACAGGAAAAGTCAAATCTCCTCCCCTTTTAATGGATAAAAAAGATTTTGGTATTGGAGCTCAAATATTACATGACTTGAAAGTTCATAAAATTCAATTATTAACAAATAGCACACAAATTAAAAGGGTTGGAATGATTGGTTATGGTTTAGAAATAGTAGAATATGTTAAGTACTAAAAAAACCAAAGTTTTATAGACATTAAAACTACTATAACAATTAAAAATACTTTAATTGAATTTTCACCTTTTTTAACTGACCAACGACTGGAACTCCAACCACCTAAAAAATTTCCAGAAGCAAGGAATAAACCATAAGTCCAGTTTACCTTATCTGCTAAGGCAAAAGTTATTAAAGCTCCTGTGGTATATATTAAAACAATGACAACTTTAGCAGAATTAACTTTTACTAAATTTAACCTGTTATAGTAATGTAAAAACAGCATTATAACAAAACCTATCCCAGCGTTTATAAATCCTCCATAAATTCCAATAAAAAAAAATGCAATCATAGAAATATAAAGATGTTTTCCTGTTAACCTTTCAATAAGTTCTGTGTAATTTACCTTAGGTTTAAACACTATTAGAACTACAACAACAATCATTATTATAGCAAGTATTTTATTAAATAATGCACCATCTATGTCTATAGCTATTTTAGCACCAATTAAAGCTCCTAAAAGCCCACAAATGCCCAAATAAATATTAAAAGGAAAAGTTGAAACCCCTTTACTCTTAAAACCTAGAGTTGCTGATGAAGTAGACATGACAATTGCTATTCTATTAGTTCCATTTGCAACTGCTGGAGGTAATCCCAAGAATATTAAAAGAGGAAGGGTTAATAATGAACCTCCACCTGCCATTGTGTTCATAAAACCAGCAATAAAACCCGCGAAAACTAATAAAGGATAAATCCACAAAAACTGATCTATTTCTAGCATATTTCAAATGTAGTGAAAGGTATTTATATAATTTTTTAAATAAAATTGGTACAAAATAAAAAGGAAGTTATATTTGCATCCCATTGGAGAAATGGCAGAGTGGTCGAATGCGGCAGTCTTGAAAACTGTTGAGGGTCACACCTCCGGGGGTTCGAATCCCTCTTTCTCCGCAAAAGCCCTTGTAAGTCATTGATTTACAAGGGTTTTTAATTTTGGTTGCCTGAATCGTTGCCTTTACTGCTTTTAACTATCACTAAGTTATAGCAAAAAGTAAAAAAATATTTCATATTCTTGAATTTAACTAAATTTAGTCAATATGAAAAAAATAATTATAATTTCATTATTACTTAACATAGTATTTATCTCTTGTTCAAGAGACCCAAATAGAAAAATCATTGATATCACAACAAATTCATTAAAAACTACTATAAATAACAAGGGAGCATTTGTCAATTTTATTGATGTAAAAAATGGCAAAGATTACATTTCAAAAGACACCATAGTTTCGGTAATGTCAATTCGAATTGACAATCAAATTTTGCACCCAATATCTGCTTCGTTAAATGGGAATGAAATAATATTAGACTTTAAAAATGATGTGGTTGCTCATATAAAAGTAGAAGAAAAAGAAACTCATTTTACACTTGAATTAATCTCTATTACCAATAAAGACATAGTTGAATTAATTGTATGGGGACCTTACCCCAATGTCATTAATAAAATTATTAGTGAAACTGTTGGAGTTGTTAGAGGTGATGAGTTTGCCTTAGGAATTCAAGCATTAAATATTAAAACTTTGGGTGGCTATCCTTGGAACGAAAGTGACCGAATGCCAGCTTTCGATATTTTTAGAGAAAATGACCCAAATAATATGAAACCTAATTCAGATGGAAGTGTTTTATATAGAGTTGAGGCAGCAAAACCAACGGCAACTGGAAGTAGTTTGCAGGCCTACTGTAGAAATAGAAATAAAGAGCGATTTTTTGAAGATTTTAATCATGAAAAAATTGTTGCGCCCATTTACAATGATGGTGGTGTAATTGGCTCTAAAATAGCAATATTTGGGTGTCCTGTGGAGAAAACCTTAGAAACCATAGGACAAATAGAAATTAAAGAAGGATTGCCTCACCCAATGATCAATGGTCAATGGGCTAAAACAGCTCCAAATGCTTCAGCTTCTTATTTAATTACTCCTTTCACAGAAGATAATGTTGACCAGGCCATTGAACTTACAAAAGAGGCAGGATTAAAATACTTGTACCATTACGGTAAAACTTTTGAAAATTGGGGTCAATTCGATTTATACAAAGGAGAATTTCCTAACGGAATTGAGGGTTTAAAAAAATGTGTTGAAAAAGCCGAGGCAGCAGGTATTAAGTTAGGAACCCATGTACTTTCTAATTTTATTACAACAAACGATCCTTATGTTACCCCTATTCCAGACAAAAGATTGGCAAAAGTAGGAAGCTCGATTATTACCAATGATATTGACTCAACTCAAACGGAAATCTTAATTAAATCTCCTGAATTTTTCAATCAGATGAAAAATAATAATTTAAAAACAGTTGTCATTAACAATGAGTTAATTCGTTATGGCAGCGTGTCAAAAGAAGCCCCTTGGAGATTATTAGATTGCCAACGAGGCGCTTTTGAAACCGAAGCATTAACTCATAAATCAGGTGAAAAAATATCGAAACTACTTGATCATGCATACAAAGTATTTTTAACCAATACTGATTTAACTATTGAAATGTCAAAGAATATTGCAAATCTTTACAACCAAACTGGTTTGCGACAAATTTCGTTTGATGGTTTAGAAGGGAATCGTTCAACAGGATTAGGAACCTATGGCGAATCATTAATGCCTTATGTTTGGTACAATACTTTATCTGATGATTTAAAAAGTCATTTAATTATTGATGCTAGCCGAACCACTCATTTTTTCTGGCATATTTACACCCGAATGAATTGGGGTGAACCTTGGTATGCTGGTTTTAGAGAAAGTCAAACCGAATACAGAATGAAAAATCAACCCTATTTTAAGCGAAACTTTATGCCAGGAATGTTGGGTTGGTTTAAAATGACTCCTGAAACTAGTATTGAAGATGTTGAATGGTTGCTAACACGATCAGCTGCACATAATGCCGGTTTTGCTTTTATTGCAGGAGATGAGGCAATTAAAAAAAATGGCAATAAAAACAAAATATTACAACTTATTGGAGATTGGGAAAAAATCAGACTTAAAGGGTTATTTGCTGAAAATCAAATTGAAATCATGAAAGATATTGATTCCGAATATACATTAGTTAGGTCCAATGAAAATGAATTTGATTTACATCGTGTAAATTCGGGTAAACTCACTCACAATAATAAAGTACTACAACCAGGAGAACCGCTATATTCTAACTTTAATTTTAACCACTCAGGAGAAGAACAAACAATAAATTTTATTATTAATGCCATTGATTGTGATATATCGAATATAACAATTGAGATGGATAATTATAAGAAAATTAAACTACCTGTTTCTTTGAAAGCAGGTGAAATTGTTAAGTATACCGGCGGAACAAATGCCTATGTTTATGATGTTAACTGGAATCTAATTAGTGAATTTGAGATTACACCTTCAAATTTAAAAGTAAGTAGTGGAGATCATTCCATAACTTTTGATTGTAAATTTAATAATTCAGGTAAAGAAGCAAAAGCGAAATTGGAAGTGAGAACATTTGCCCCTGCAGAGAAAATAACAATTAGTAAATAAATAAATCATATGCAACAAAAAATAAAAACAGCTAGGGGTTTATTTGCTTACAGGACGTATGGTAAGGAAAATAATCCTCCTCTTTTCTTGATTCATGGCTGGCCGCAAAGTAGTTATTGTTGGCATGACGTTGCACAAGAATTGACAGATTTCTATGTTATTACCCCTGATCTTCGTGGCTTGGGTGATAGTGAACGAACCCTTGACGTAAGCGCATACACCAAAGACCAATTGGGGCTCGATATTTTTGAGATAGCAACTGCTCTAAAAATAGAAACATTCTATTTAGGTGGTCATGACTGGGGATCAGCAGTGGTTCAAGAAATGGCGCTTTTACAGCCTGAACGCATTCGGAAATTGATATTAATGAACATGATGATTATCAATAATGGTGTTGGAAAGAAAAAAGCAATCGAAGAATTAAGCAAGGAAATGTTCCGTTTCTCTTGGTATCAATTTTTTCAAAATATTCCCAAATTTCCAGAACAGTTACTTAAGGGGAAAGAAGATGTTTGGATACGGTTTTTCTGTAAAGGAATCATCAACCCCATCCCTAAGGAAGCCTTGGCGGAATATATCCGTTGTTATCAAATCCCACATACTATAACCACTGCTGCTAACTTATACCGCAGTATGCCTAACGACAGGAAAAGATGGAGTCATTATAAAAATAAAAAAATAAGCGTTCCTAGCCACATCATCCATGGTCGGTTAGATCGTTTAGTCATTCCAGAGTTTTTATCCAATGTTAAGAATGCTTTTGAACATCCCATTGACATAACTTATTTAGAGGGAGGACACTTTATCTGTGATGAACAACCCAAGGAAGTGGCTAAGGCTATAAATGTTTTCTTTTCATCAAATTTGTAAGTATAATATGAATTAAAATAAGAAAACATGTCTAATGCGGACAAGTTCCCAAAATAGGCTTGTTGGATTCTGTTAAAATTAGAAACATTGGTGGCAACGGGAAGCTAATAATCAATTTGGGACATTGTAAATTTATTTTTGTTACTTGTTACTTCAAAAACAGTAAATAATGCCATTAGTTACACCATTATCACCCAACCATGATTTAGAAACAAAAGTATTGGCCGAGTTTTTTAATGAAACCTTAGGGTTTTGTCCTAATTCCGTTCTTACAATGCAACACCGCCCAGATATAAGTAAGGCTTTTATTAACCTCAATAAAGCTGTTATGAATAATGAAGGTCGCGTCACTTCAGCGCTGAAGCGGATGATTGCTTGGGTGAGTAGTAATGCGACTGGCTGTCGCTATTGTCAAGCACATGCAATTCGAGCGGCAGAACGATATGGTGCTGAACAAGAACAGTTGGATAACATCTGGGAATATCAAACTCACTCGTCTTTCACTGAGGCTGAGCGTGTTGCATTAGATTTTAGTTTGGCAGCATCACAAGTACCAAATGCTGTTAATGATATTTTAAAAAAGCGTCTTTACATACACTGGGATGAAGGCGAAATTGTAGAAATGCTGGGCGTAATTTCACTGTTTGGATATTTAAATCGATGGAATGATTCTATGGGAACCACCATTGAAAATGGGGCGATTGAAAGTGGTGATTTATATTTAGGAAAACACGGTTGGACTAAAGGGAAACACACCTAACTTATTAAATAAAAGTTCTTAGTATCTGAATTAAAAGAAGCTGATATGTCTATGGTTTAAATTGAATATTTTTATATTTAATAAAATTAATTTTGAAAAAAACATTAAATCGTTTCATTGGCTATCTTCCTTTTATAATATGCTTTGTCATACTTTGTTTTAGCAATACGTTTAAACCAATAAGTTTGATAAATGGGTTTACACAATTAATATTATTTGCTATAGTAGTTTGCATTCCAGCATTAATTACAAAAAGAATGTCTTACGTTGATATAGGTTGGCCATGGGGGCTTGTTTGTATTGGGGTTTTAGTGTTAATTAACGGAGAAGGTTATTGGGTTAGAAAGTATATTATTTCTGGAATGTATCTAATTGCTGGATTAAGGATGGGTATAGGAGCATTAATATTACTTAAAAAAGGACATTTAAACAATGAACTTTCTAGATATAAGTATCAAAGATTAAGGTGGAAAAAATTAGGTTACTCTAATATTGATATTTCATTACAATATGAAATCATGATACAATGTTTTGCCAATGTAACTTTCCTAGCGTTACCTGCAATAATACAAAGCTATAACCCTCAAGAATTTATATCTCCTTTAGAATTATTTGGTTACATATCCTGGATAATCTTTTTCATAATTGAACATGTATCAGACCTACAAAAAGAAAAGTTTTTAAAAAAATCATTCTTAGAAAACAAAAAGAAACAAGTTTGTAATGTTGGTTTTTGGAGATATTCACGTCATCCTAATTATTTTGCAGAATGGATGGTATGGAATTCTCTGATTATTTCATCGATACCATCATTATTTTATTTCTATACAATTGAATCACAATTAATTTGGGCAGGAATTTTTGTATCTATAATTTATATTTCTAGGATTATGTATACCACTCTTGTTTATTACACTGGTGTTATCCCTTCTGAATACTATTCTGTATTAAAACGACCTGATTATAAAAAAATGCAAAAAAACACCAATATGTTTTTTCCAGGATTTCCTAAAAACAAATTTAAACTTAAAAACAGGTTGTAAATCGCCTTAAATTATTATGCAAAAAAAATTATATAACTCAATATTTATATTCATTCCTCTCCTATTTATTAACTGTAATCTGCAACAGAAAGATCTTTCAAGCTTTCAAACCCTATGGTATGATCAGCCGGCTGAAATATGGGAAGAAGCATTACCTCTAGGAAATGGAAGATTAGGTGCAATGGTATTTGGTGATCCAATAAATGAGCGAATTCAATTGAATGATGATTCATTATGGCCTCATAACATCGGTTGGGATGAGCCAGAGGGTACACCAAAAGATCTATCCGAGATAAGAAAACATCTAATTAATGGAAATGCTAGAATTACTGATTCATTATTAGTTGAAAAGTTCTCGAATAAATCCATAACTCTTTCTCATCAAACACTCGGCGATTTATTTCTAGATTGGGAGCATAAAGAAATTTCTGAATACTACAGGTCCCTGGACCTAAATTCGGCTGTATCAACTACAAAATATAAAACGCAAGGTTTCTTTGTAATTCAAAAAGTTTTTGTGTCTAATCCACATCAACTTATTGTTGTTGAAATAGAAAGTAAACACCCTGATGGACTTAATGGCAATATAAAACTTAATCGTCCAAAAGATGAGGGAATTGAAACAGTTTCAATAAAAGCTAGCGATAAAAAAATTATTATGACAGGTGAAGTAACTCAAAGGTCAGGAAAATTTAGGGAACTTCCCGTGATTATTGAATCAGGTGTAAAATTTGAAACTAGCTTATATTCTCAACATGATTCAGGAAAAGTAATAACAGAAAATGAATACTTAAAAGTTTCTGGAGTTAAAAAACTAACACTCTTTATTGCTTCAAATTCTAATTATTACACTCAAAATTACTCTGAAAAAAATAAAAAAGAACTTTCTAAAATTAGAAAATTAGATATCAATAAATTAGAAAAAGATCATGTCTTAGATCATCAATCTCTTTTTAACCGTGTTAGGCTAAACTTAAATGCTGATAAAAAACTTGAGTCACTGACAACAGACCAACGTTTAGAAAGAGTAAAAAACGGGTATAAGGATAATGGACTTACTCAACTGCTATTTGATTATGGCAGGTATCTGCTAATTGGCTCATCTCGAACTGGAACATTACCAGCGAATCTACAGGGCTTATGGAATCAACATATTAAAGCTCCATGGAATGCTGATTACCATTTAAATATAAATCTGCAAATGAACTACTGGCTAGCTAACTCAACTGGACTTCATGAATTAAATTATCCTTTTTTTGATTATGTTGATAGATTAGTAGAAAATGGGAAAATAACTGCTAAAAAAAACTTTGGATTAAATGGAAGTATAATCCCTCATGCTAGTGATTTATGGGCTCCAACTTGGTTAAGAGCTCGGACAGCTTATTGGGGATCCTCTTTTGGAGCTGGTGGATGGTTAATGCAGCATTATTGGCATCATTATGAGTACACAAATGATTTAGGGTTTTTAAAAAAAAGGGCGTTGCCTGTCATGGAACAAGTTGCTCAATTTTATTCGGATTGGCTAATTGAAGATCCTAGAGATCAGTCCCTTATCTCAGCACCATCAACCTCCCCTGAAAACCGATATTTAAACTCAAATGGGGAACAAGTATCTTCATGTTTAGGAAGTGCAATGGATCAACAAGTAATATATGAAACTTTTTCAAATTACCTTAAAGCAGCAGAAATAATCGGAGTTCAGAATTTACTAACTAAAAAAATTACACAACAACTAAAAAAACTAAGACCTGGTTTTGTAATTGGAAAAGATGGAAGAATTTTAGAATGGGATAGGGAATATGATGAATTTGAGCCTGGTCACAGGCACATGTCCCATTTATACGGTTTTCACCCAGGAACTCAGATTACAATCGATGAGCAACCTGAACTTTTTAAGGCAGTGAAAAAAACATTAGATTTTCGACTTGAAAATGGAGGAGCTGGAACAGGATGGAGTCGTGCGTGGTTGATAAGTTACTCTGCTAGATTATTAGATGCGGAAATGGCCCATGAACATATCCAACTTCTGTTTAAAAAATCTATATATAAAAACCTTTTTGATGCTCATCCTCCATTTCAAATTGATGGAAATTTTGGTTTTACTGCTGGTATTTCAGAAATGCTTTTACAATCTCATGAAAATAAGGGAATACGAATTCTGCCAGCTCTACCAAAATCATGGTCTTCAGGAAGCGTGGAAGGTTTAATAGCAAGAAATAATATCAAAATAAATATGAAATGGGATCAAGGAGAAATTACTGAGCTAAATTTAGAGACTAATAAAAACCAATCAGTTTCAGTGATTTATAAAAATGAAATTTTTGATTTTGATCTTGTAAAAGATGAGCTTTTTTATACAAATTTTAAAAAAAACTAAAAAATCCCTAACAGTAATTTTTACACCTCACTCCCCTACTTATATAATACAAGTCTCATAGAATGTATACGCTTTTAACTATCGCTAAGTTAAAAAGTAATTGTATATAAGTAAATTAGCTTTTAAGTTCAAAATTAATTCAATTATTAAATTCAATAAACACATTGAATTAAAGTTTTGTAAATTTAATTTTATGAAAAAAAGAGAATTTTTAAAAAGTTTTGGTAATACTTTAATGATTTCCCCATTTTTATCATTTGATTTAAGAAACAATGATAACGATCTATACTCTGACAGAAGCTTACTTAATGATAAGGAATTTTGGAATAGAATTAGAAAAGATTATTCACTAAAAAAAGATTATATCAATTTAGAAAACGGATATTACAATATTATTCCAAATCCAACTTTAAAAAAATTCATTTCTCATGTAAAAAGTGTAAATTTTGAAGGTTCTTATTATATGAGAACCAAAAGAAATAATGATAATAGAAGAGTAGCAAATCGTCTTGCAAAATTAGTTGGATGTAGTGATGATGAGCTTGTTATTACAAGAAATACAACAGAATCTTTAGATTTAATTATTGGTGGCTTTCCCTGGAAAAAAGAAGATGAAGCAATTTATGCTATTCAAGATTATGGAGCTATGCAACAAATGTTTAAACTCGTATCGAAACGTTATGGGATATTAAACAAAATAGTTTCAATACCAAATCATCCAATTTCTGATGAACAAATAGTCTCTATTTATGAAGATCAAATTACTCCAAAGACTAGACTCATTATGGTTAGTCATATGATTAATATTACAGGACATATTTTACCTATAAGAAAAATATGTGACATGGCTCATAAATATGGTGTTGACGTAATGGTTGATGGAGCTCATTGTATTGGACATTTTGATGTAAATATTTCAGAATTAAATTGTGATTATTATGGTTCTAGCCTACATAAATGGCTTAGCACCCCTTTAGGTGCAGGGCTACTTTATGTTTCAAAAAATAAAGTTTCCAAAATTTGGCCATTATTAGGGTCTCATATTAATGAGAAAGACAATATTTTAAGACTTAATCATATTGGAACCCACCCTGTTCATACTGATTTAGCAATAGAAAATGCCATTGATTACATAGAGATGATTGGAATAAAGAGAAAGGAAGAAAGGCTTCGTGAAATTCAAAGATACTGGTCAGATCAATTGAGAAATTTTGAAAATGTGATAATTAATACGCCATTAGAATCATTTAAAAGTTGTGGTATTGCTAATGTTGGAATCAAAGGTTTAGATCCTTCAAAATTAGAAAAAGTTTTATTTGATGACTATAATATCTTTACTGTTGCAATAAATCATGAAAATGTAAAAGGATGCAGAATTACGCCAAATATTTATACTAATTTCAGCGATTTAGATCATTTTGTTTCAAGTATTAAGGAGATAGCATCAAAAAATATTCATTAACCTAATTATTTAAATTTATTTTATGAAGATTAGTTTTCATAAACTTTTATTAAAAAAAAGATTTCCATTAGCAATTAGTAGAGGAGTTAATGCAGAAAGTTATAATGTTTTTGTTGGAGTTAAAGAAAATGATTTAATAGGATGGGGTGAATCTGCACCTGGTAAAAGTGAAGGAGCTATAAACACTGAGGAAGTTATTTTACAACTTCAAAAACTAATTGATGTTAATATTGAGAATAAATCAATCTATGAAATAGAGCGTATTGCCCGTGAAATGAAAATTTCTCCCAGTGCATACGCCGGTTTAGATATTGCATTATGGGACTTAAAAGCTAAAAAAGCAAAAATGCCTCTACATGAACTACTAGGGTTGCCTCTTCCCAAATCAAAGACATCTCTTACAATTGGAATAATGAGTCCTAATTCTGTTAAAGAAAGAATTCCTCTTTTATTTGAAGGAAGTTCAGCAAAATTTCTTAAAGTAAAGTTAGGATCAAATCAAGGATTAGAAGCTGATAAAGCTATGTATAATCAAGTTCTAGAAAGTATAAAACCTTATGATCTTAAACTTAGAGTAGATGCAAATGGAGGATGGAGTACGGAAAATGCAAAGTATATGATTGATTGGTTATCGAAAAGAAAATGTGACTATGTTGAACAGCCTATAGCTGAAGGAAAAGAGAAAGAATTAAAGACTCTATATAAAAGCAGATTACTTCCAATATTTGTTGATGAATCATGTCGTTATTCTCATAATATTATTGAATATTCTGAATATGTTGATGGGGTTAATTTAAAATTAATGAAATGTGGAGGAATAACGGAGGCTCTAAGAATTTTGTCAACAGCAAAGGCATTTGGATTAAAATCAATGATAGGCTGTATGAGTGAATCTTCAATTTCAATTTCAGCTGGAGCTTCAATTTCTGGACAAATAGACCATATTGATCTTGACTCTCATTACAACTTAAAACCTGATCCAGCTTCAGGAGCTTCTATGATAAATGGCATTACAACGCAAAGAATAGCTCCTGGTCATGGAGCATTTTTGAAAAATGAACCATTATGTTAGAAGATTATAAAAAGGTTGCTATCTATTTGGAAGGCCATTTATTTACTGATTTTGGAAAAATGGGTTTAGGTGCCTTACGATATTTGCCCAATAGAATTGTTGCTGTTATTGACTCAGAAAATGAAGGTAAAAATACAAGAGAATGCCTTTCTATTGAAAGAAGTGTTCCTATAGTTAAGAACATAGATTTGGCTATTTCAAAAGGAGCCGAAGTTCTTATTTTAGGAATTGCTCCATCTGGAGGAAAAATTCCAAAATCATGGTTCCCAATAATTGACACAGCAATATTTAATAACCTTTCAATAATTAATGGTCTTCATGATTCATTGGCTTCAAAATATAAAAATAAGCTTACGGATAATCAATGGATTTGGGATGTTAGGGTTCCACAATTTATTCCTGAAATAGCTAGTGGAAAAGCTGCTAAATTAAATAACAAGAGGATTTTGTGTGTGGGTACTGATATGGCAGTTGGTAAAATGATAACAAGTCTTGAAATTCATAAATGGGCAATAGAAAATAAAATAAAAAGTGCATTTATAGCAACAGGACAGATTGGGATAACAGTGACAGGAAGTGGAATTCCTCTTGATGCATATAAAGTGGATTATGCTTGTGGTGCTGTTGAACAAATGGTTTTACAAAAATCAAATGATGATTGGGTTCTTATTGAAGGTCAAGGATCATTATTAAATCCAGGAAGCACAGCTAGTTTGCCATTAATTAGAGGAAGTTGCACAACTCATATGATTCTTTGCCATCGAGCAGATTTTTTAACTTTAAGGGATTCCAAGCACATAAAAATTCCTAATTTAAATGAAGTAATTAAACTATATGAAGCTCTAGCCAGTGCTTGTGGAATTTACCCAAAAGCTAAAGTAGTTGGGATTTCATTAAATACTTTCAAATTAGACTCAATTGCAGCTAAAAAAGCGGTAGATTTTTTGGAATCATCAACAAACCTTCCCGTTACTGATGTTGTTCGTTATGGACCAGAAAAACTAGGTCTAGCAATAAAACAAATTAATTAAATTTTATAGATGCAAATTTGTTAATAATTAGCTATAAATCCATCATGATATTTATTATTTTTAGAATGATTAAATTGATAAAAATAATTATTTATGAAGAATCTATATTTTAGTAAAAACAAAAGAATCTTTATACTAAGCTTACAAATAATACTTTTTATGTTTACAAAAATTTATGCACAACAAACAAATGTTTTTGATAAAGCAAATAAAAATGAAGTTTATAGCTATACATTAAAAAACTCATTAGAAACTGAAATAACAATTCTTAACTATGGAGGTATTATAACTTCTTTAAAAGTAGCTGACAGAAACAACGAATTTAAAGATGTTGTATTAGGGTTTGACTCTATTTCTCAATATTTAAAAAACGTGCCATATTTTGGTGCTATAATAGGTAGATATGCTAATAGAGTTGCTAAAGGAAAGTTCACTTTAGATGACAAAGATTATACTTTAGCTAAAAACAACGGAGAAAATCACCTTCATGGTGGAGAAAAAGGATTTGATAAAGTATTTTGGAATGCTATTAATAAAAATGATGAACTATCCTCATCCTTAACATTAACATACTTAAGTAAAGACATGGAAGAAGGATATCCGGGAAACTTAAATATTAAAGTGATATATACCTTAACAGATGACAATGTATTAAAAGTAGATTATGAAGCTGAGACTGACAAAAAAACAATAATAAACCTAACTCAACATTCCTATTTTAATTTATCGGGAGATTTTAATTCAACTATATTAGACCATGAAGTTTTTATTAATGCTAACAATTATTTACCAGTTGATGATGGCTTAATTCCTACAGGTGAAATTCATAAAGTTTCAGATACTCCTTTTAACTTTTTATCACCCAAAAAAATAGGAAGTGATATTCAAGAACATAATGATCAGTTAATTAAAGGTAATGGATATGATCATTCATGGATTATTAACAATTACAAAAAAGGACTACAATTAGTAGCAAGTGCTTATCATCAAAATAGTGGTAGATTTTTAGAAGTTTTTTCTGATCAACCAGCTATTCAATTTTATACAGGTAATTTTTTAAATTCTAATCAGCCAAAAAAAGGTGGTGGTACCCAATTAAAACAAAGTGGATTTTGTTTTGAAACACAACATTATCCAGACTCTCCTAATCAAAAAAATTTTCCATCAGTAATTTTAAATCCCGGTGAAAAATACAGGTCCACTACTCTTTTTAAATTTTCAATAAAATGATTTAATCATAAATCGATTAAAAAATTATATTAATCTATACAAAGTTCAGTGGTTTTGATTTCTAATTTATCATATTCTTTGTGAATTGTTTTTAGCAAAGAATATTCGCTAAAAGAATCTTGTCCTAGTTCCCATATCATAATTCCGTTCACTTCATTACTTGCTAATTGAACTTTAGATCTAATTGTCGACCTTCCATTATAAAACTTTGTGCCTACATTATCAATATCAGCATTTGCATTACTTAGTTCAACCATACTAGAAAAAGTGAATGCATTTACTGTATCTGAATTTACAAAGTCATATCCATAAAAAGGAACACCTAATATGAGTTTTTCACTAGTTATTCCAATTGAATTTTTCCAAAAATCAATTGATTCTATAGCGTGGTTATAGGAACTATGTTGACCTGGAGCTGTAGGATTCCACGGGCCTGTGAAATCATAAGCCATTATATTTATAAAATCAAATATATTTAAGGCATTATTATTTAAATTAGAATATAGTGTTTTGGCAGGTAGTGCTGCTGTAATTATTTTTGAATGTTGATCTAATGCATTGTTTAGCTCTATAATAAAATCACTATACCCACTAGTTACATACTGCCATTCTAGGTCTACATCTACTCCATCCAGATTATTACTAAGAACATACTCTAAAATTTTATTAACAATTTTAGGTCTATTTTCAGAATTGTCTATTAGGTTTGACCAATTTAAAGCTTGCTCAGAATTTAAAACACCCCCACCTATTGAAATACATATTTGAATGTTAGGATTATCAGATTTTGCATCATTTACAATTTTAGATATATCAGGCATTATTAGATTTCCTTCAGAATCTGGATTAGCAAAAGCAAGATTTAAATGTGTTAATTTACAATATTCAATATCATCACTTAAACCAAATCTCCAAGTTGGAAAATATCCAATAACTTTTGCACTTGTATTATTCTGGTTATTAAAAACTTCTTCTTGATCCTTTGTACAGGATATTGAGAATATTAATATAATTAAAACAATTTTTTTATTCATTTCACTTAATATATTTTAAGCTAGAAACTACAGGATGATGATCCGAAGCCCATCCTTTAACTGGAGTCTTTAAATAAACATGTTTTGCATTAATTAAAGCTAAGTTTTTAAAAAATACATAATCAATTCTTTTATCAGAATGATTTTTGGTATCAAAACCATTAAAGGTTCCATAAAACTTGTTAGATTTAGATAAGTTTTTTTGAGAATCTACAAATAAATTTTGAAGTTTTTTAATTGAAATATTTTCATCTATTAAATTAAAATCCCCTGTTAAAACCAAAGGAAAATTCATTTTATTGAGTTCAGTGATTTTATTAATAATTAAATCTACAGATTGTTTTCTTGCCTTTATGCCTATATGATCTAAGTGAGTATTAAATACCCATATTTTTTCTTTTGAATGTTTATTTTGAAAAAGACCATAGGTGCAAATTCTTTTCATTGATGCATCCCATCCTATAGAAATTTTATTTGGAGTTTCCGATAACCAAAAAGTATTAGATTTTAGAACTTCATAGTTGATATTACTGAATAAAATTGGACTGTATTCTCCTTTTGTTTTTCCATCATCTCGACCTACTCCAACATAACTATAATTAGGCAAGTCATCGATTAAATTAAATAATTGAGAATAAACCACTTCTTGCATGCCAATAAAGTCAGGATTTTCATTTGATATAAATTCACCAATTGTAGATTTCCTATTTTCCCAAATATTAATTCCATCATTAGGATTATTATATCGAATATTATATGAAATTACTTTAAGATCTTGTGAATTATAAAATAATAGAAAAAAAAAAATGAGAAATGAGTTATTCATGTCTTAAAATTAATAAATACTAAGCACAAAATTCAAGATCAAGCAATTATAAGATTGTCAATTCATTTATTTATATTTATTAAAAGATGAATCGATATTTATTATTAATTATTTTCACTTTGATAGTGTTTGGATGTGATTCTAAAAAGACTCTCAAAGTTGATTTAAATAATGATATTGTTAATCCAAAGACCTATGTTGTTTATAAAACTACTAATTCAATTATAGTTGATGGAAAAGACGATGAAGCAGACTGGCTTAATACACAATTTAGCGATGATTTTATAGATATTGAAGGTTTTAAAACGCCGAATAAGAAAACAAATGTAAAAATGCTATGGGATCACAAATATTTATACATTTTTGCAAAATTAGAAGAAGATCATATATGGGGTGATATAATAAAAAGAGATGATGTAATATTTCACAATAATGACTTTGAAATATTCATTAGTCCTTCAAATAATACTCATAATTATGGTGAAGTTGAAATCAATGCCTTAGGAACTATTTGGGATTTATTTTTAAACAAACCATACAGGCTTGGTGGAGAACCTAATAGCGAATGGGATTTAGATAGTTTAAAGTCTGCGGTTTCTTATAATGGAACATTAAATGACTCTAGTGATATAGATAAATATTGGTCTGTAGAGTTAGCCATCCCTTTAGAATCTTATGCTCTGTTAAAAGATAAACCAAAAACAATTCCTATAGATGGTGAACAATGGAGAATTAATTTTTCTAGAGTTCAATGGGATTATGAATTGTCAAACGGCAAGTACTCGAGAAAAAAAGAAGATGGCAAGTTTTTACCTGAATACAACTGGGTTTGGTCTAGTCAAGGAGAAGTTAATATGCACATGCCTGAGAATTGGGGATATATTCAGTTTTCAGACAATAATAATAGCTCAAAAATAGAATTCAAGCATAAGGGAGATGTGTTAAGTGAACAAATAATTTATTCATTATTTAGAAAAATTGCATTTAAGGATTTAAAAAATTTAAAAGATTTAAATTCTGGAACAGAAATATATTTTAAACCTATTGAAATAAATGATAAAATAATTAATATCAAATTCTTAAAAACGCACTCAGGCTTTAATCTAAAAGCTAATAATAAAAATATAGAATATACAATTAATGAGAATGGATTATTAAATGAAATGATTATTAATAAAAATAAATAATGAAAAAAACATTTTTAACTATACTATCAATTTTAGTAATATCATGTAATAGTGAGAAAAAATTAGTTGATGAAAATTTCACTTTTAGTACTTGGACTCATGGAGGGAAAGAGTTTAATAAAGAAATCTGGAAGAAAAAAATAAATTACTATGATTCTTTAGGAATTAGCGAAATATTAGTTAGTGGTTCTTCTGAAGTATTAGAAAAAATAATTCCATTAGCTAATAAAAAAAACATTAAAGTTCATGGGTGGATGTGGACCTTAAATCGTCCTGGGGATACTATTGCTAACAAAAACCCTGACTGGTATGCAGTTAATAGAAATGGAGACAATTCTCTAGATTACAGAGCCTATGTTGATTATTATCAATGGCTAAGCCCATTTCATCCCGAAGCTAGAAATCATATCATTAATAATGCTAAAAAAATAATGAGCGTTAAAGGTTTAGCGTCTGTACATTTAGACTATGTTAGATATCCAGATGTGATATTAGGAGCCGATTTACAACCAAAATATAATATTGTTCAGGAAACGGAAATGCCTGAATATGATTATGGCTACCACACTATTGCTAGAAAAAAATTTAAAGAAATATTTAACAAAGATCCTATTGATTTTAAGAATCCTGAATTATCAACTGAATGGAGACAATTCAGATTAAATGCGGTAACAACTCTAGTAAATGAAATTATCGAAATTGCTCATTCAAAAAACAAAAAAGTCACTGCTGCAGTTTTTCCTTTTCCAGAAATGTCTAGGCAAATGGTTAGACAAGCTTGGGATGATTGGAATCTAGATGCTGCTTACCCAATGTTATATCAAAATTTTTACAGAGAAAATATAAATTGGATAGGATTTACAACAAAACAAAGTGTAAATGATGTTGATTTTCCAATATTTTCAGGACTTTTTTCTCCAGCACTTAGAAAGGCTGAAGATTTAGAAAATGCAATTAGAATTTCTAAAGAGAATGGTGCTAGCGGAATTTCTATATTTACAGCTGATGGTCTAAACAAAGAACAACAAGCAGTTTTTGTAAAGCTTAAAGAAAATTTATTTAAAAAATAAACAAATTATTACATGAAAATAAAAATATTTTTATTGTTGATAGTTTCTCCATTCCTTATTCAAAGTCAAGGAATTGAAGAAATTTCTAGTTCAAATTCTAATGATAAAATGTTATGGTTTGAAGAGGCTAAACTTGGGATTTTTATACACTGGGGAATATATTCTGTAAACGGAATCAGTGAATCTTGGTCTTTTTATAATGGTTACATTTCTCACCATGATTATATGAAACAGCTAAAAGGTTTTACCGCTAATAATTTTGATCCTAAAAAATGGTCTAATTTAATTGAAGAAAGTGGAGCGAAATATACTGTTATTACAACAAAACATCATGATGGTTTTGCACTTTGGGATTCTAAATATGGTAATTTAAATTCTTATAAAAGTAGCACCTCAAAAAAAGATTTATTAAGTCCATTTATAAGAGAAATAAGATCTAAAGGAATTAAATTGGGATTATACTATTCTCTTCCTGACTGGTCCTACAAAGACTACACACATCATACAAACAAAATAAAACGTTATAATATTCAAGAAAATCCCAAAAGATGGAATAGATTTTTAAAATATAGAGACGGACAACTAAAAGAATTAAAAACAAGATATAATCCAGATTTATGGTGGTTTGATGGTGATTGGGAACACAATGCAGTTGAGTGGAAAATTATTGAATTAAAAAATATATTGAAAAAAAATAGTCCTAATGTGATTTTCAATTCTAGATTAAATGGACTTGGGGATTATGAAACACCTGAAATTGGTATTCCAGTTTTTAGACCAAATGCTAAATATTGGGAACTATGTGTAACTATAAATGATTCTTGGGGATATCAGCAAAACGATAATAATTATAAAACTCCTATGCAAGTCATTGATCTTTTTGTTGATTCATTAAGTAAAGGAGGAAATCTTTTACTAAACATCAGCCCCAAAGAAGATGGAAGTATTCCAGAAAAACAAGTTGAAGTATTAAAAGAATTAGGAAAATGGACAAAAAAACATAGCTCAGCAATTTATAAAACAGAAAGAGGGATTCCATATGAGCATTTTTATGGCCCATCAACACTGAGTAAAGACAAAAAGACATTATTTCTTTATGTAAGAGATTTACCTAAAGACAATAATATTATTTTAAAAGGAGTTTCAACTAAAATCAATCGAGCTTATATAGTTGGAAATGGCACTGTTTTAAATCAACAAGTATTATGTAAGGTATATTGGAATAAGTATCCAGGAATTACATATATCGAAGTTCCTAAACAAACAATTGACAAATATTATACAGTAATTGCATTAGTTTTAGATGACACCATTAATTTATATAAAGAAAAAGTAGGAGCTATAGAAAATAATTAAATAATAAAAATTTAACCAAATTAAAATGAATAGAAATCAAATCAATCTCCTATTTTTATCACTTCTAATTTTGGCAGGATGTTCTTCCACTAAAAAAGAAAAGGATGTTGAAATCAAAAGTCCCAACGTGATTTTCATTGCCATTGACGACTTACGATCAGAATTGGGCTGCTACGGAAACGAAGTAATTCAAACCCTAAATTTGGATAAACTGGCATCCTCTGGCACAGCATTTACCAATCACTTTGTACAAGTGCCTACTTGCGGTGCATCACGCTTTAGTTTGCTTACTGGTCGAAGACCAACTAAAATAGCGCATCTCCAAAACGACGCCATTGAAAAAGAAATCTCTGATCTACCTGAAAGTGAAACGCCTGAATCATTTGTTCATCACTTGCGAAGAAATGGCTACTACACTGTAGGTATCGGAAAAATCAGTCATTCTTCAGATGGTCTATTGTACGGTTATGAAGACTCTGTTTCTAACAAAAGAGAGCTCCCTCACAGCTGGGATGAGAGACCCTTTGATGCAGGGAAATGGGAAACAGGTTGGAATGCAATGTTTGCCTATGCTGATGGCGAAAACAGACAAAGCATGAAGAAGCAAGTTAAACCATACGAAGCGGGAGAAGTAGATGATGATGGCTACCCAGATGGTCTCACCACAAACCTCGCACTTATAAAATTGAGAGAGTTAAAAGATCAAACCAAGCCATTCTTTTTAGGAGTTGGGTATTTTAAACCCCACCTCCCTTTCAACGCTCCAAAAAAATATTGGGACTTGTACGAAAGAGATTCTATTCCGATTTCATCCAACCCATACATTCCAAAGAACATAAATAAAAAGATGAGCCTACATCAAAGCGGAGAATTTAACAATAATTACCATTTAGGCGATGAAAAACCGAGCTTAGAAAATCCTGTTTCGGATGACTACGCCAGAAAATTAAATCATGCTTATTATGCTGCGGTAAGCTACATAGATGCACAAGTAGGCATCTTGATTGAAGAAGTAAACAAACTGGGCTTAGCTCAAAACACCATCATCGTTGTATGGGGCGATCATGGTTGGCACCTAGGTGATCAGCGCGTTTGGGGCAAGCATACCCTATTCGAAAACGCTTTGAGAAGCACTTTAATTATTAATGTCCCAGGAACTAAACACGCCACCAACTCAAATAGCAAAATAGTAGAAACAGTAGACATCTACCCTACTCTAATGGAACTTTGTGGTGTTGCTCCTCCAAACGATCTTGATGGCGAAAGTTTAGTTGATTTAATTTCTGACGTAAATGCCAAACACGAAAATTTAGCATACAGCTATTGGCAAAATGGAATGAGATTGACCCTCCGAACTGAAAAGTATCGCTTAACCAAATTTATTAATGACAAAGAGCCAATTTTTGAATTGTACGATCACGTAAAAGATCCTATGGAAACGATTAACATTGCTGCTAATTATCCCAAAATTATTGAAGAACTTTTGCCTTTGTTAGAGAAAGGCCATGATGGATGGCAGAAAGGAGATAAGGAAATTACAAAATTAGAATCATTAGATGGTAAATATCAAGGATGAGTGCATAGATATGATTTATACCTATATCCCATGGACAACTTGCAATTGGGAAAATTATTAAACATTACACAACATTTTCTAAAGCACATGGCTACATTATTACTAAATTCAATCCTGTATTACGGAATTCAACCCCCGTATCTCTCAGGTCAGTCCTTTGTACTTGACCGCAACGATACTTTAGCATGGCGCTCTTTTGTATTAAAATAAATAGATATTAAATAAATTATTGGAGTCATTAAAATCCAACTTGTTTGAGATTGTAAAGTAATAGATCTATCCGCTATTTTAAAAATTGTAGGATTAATCCAAGAACCTAATGGGTGTAATGGAGCCCATGAAAGGTCTCCGTTAGAGCCTAATTGAAGATTATAAAAAAAAGCTTCTACATAAATGTTTTGAATAATAAACCACATCAGAAAAATTACAAAAGCTCCCCACTTCCATTTTAAAAAGGGTGATTTCTTATTTCTATAAAAGAACTTCACTAAGAATAATCCTATCCATACAACCAATACATCACCAAGTGAATTTAAAAACCAATTCAAATTAACAGGAATAGCACATGTTAGCATAGCACTTCTTCTCTGATCCACAGGAAGACCTCCAGCTAATCCGTAGGTAAGCCATAGCTCCCAACCAAATGCAGCTATTAAAAAAGCACTTATTAGTGTTAATGCTACACTTAATGAAACCTTTTTTCTAATTAAATAATATGAAGATAAAATTACCGGAATAAAAGCAGCAATATAAAGACGTATAACTAGCCAGTATTCGATTCCAATTAATTCACAATCTTTAAAGACATCTAACATTAATCAACTTTAAATCAAATATTTATGAGAAAAAATTAGAATATACGATTTATTGCACTTTAAATAAGTATTGTAATTTGAAAAACAATTGCGCTGAATTACTTACCCAGTTTGCATTAGAATTGATATTATTCTTCATATCTGTATTCCCGCCCAAATAAAAAATTGTAGATGGATTTGGATTCCACTTTAAAAGTGTTTGAAAAAATAAATGATTACTGAAATCATTATATTCTAAAACTAATTTTAAAGAAAGATCTCTATTAAACTGATAATTTGAATCTGTTCTAAGAATATAGCCATTGTAAATTTCATCATTTGTAACTTTATAATTCATGGATTCTGAGCTTATCATTATCCCAGTATTAAACTTATTACTAGGTTGGTAATTTAAAGAAAAAAGAAAACTAGCTCTATTGCCAATAACAGGTTCTTCAATATTATAAGCTATATCACTTCCTGTTAAAACCCTTGATAATATATTGATTTTTTCAGATGGACTATATCTTAAATTTATAAAGTTTAATCCATAATTATTAAATTCTATTCCTTTATATTCCTCGAAGGGAACAATAGCATATCCATAGGTTAATTGAAACCCATTTTTAAATCGCATTGAATAAAAAGGCATTAATTGAATTAGTTTTAATTTTCCGCTATAAGAATACTTTAATTTGGATTCTATTTTACCAAAATACATAGTTACTTTTTTATCTCTTTCTTTAATATATGTGTGATCAAAAGAAATTTTCTTATAATTATTATTAGTAACAAAACCCATGTTCGTTCTAAAAAGTGGAGAATATTGATCCAATAAAAGTTCACTTCGCCAATTTTTAGTACTTCTATTGAAACCAATTCCTATTTTATTTCCACTAAATTTTTCTCCATTTAAAGAAATTGACTTACCACTAACAACGTCATCAGTAGATAGCCAGTCATTATTAGGCTCTTCTGTCATACTATGGGCAAAATCAAAATTAATTCGATAATTCTTATTTAATCTAATGTTAGCATCACCAGCAATAAGATTACCCATACCACCACCCTTATAAAACCTGTTAGTTGTTAGTAGTCCAATATTTGATCCATTTGGATAAATTCTTTGATAACGTAATATATTACCAAAACTCTCCTCTCCTTTTCCTATGTAAGATCGATCTTCGCCAGGAACTAAATATGGTGTGTCCATGTCGTATGAAGTAAGGAAATAAATTCTATTTTTCTCACCTTGTTTTACAAGCTTAGATGCAAAAATTGGATTATTTATTGAACGAGAGTATACTAGCTCACCTAGAGATGATAAGATATCTTTTCCTTCATTAAAGAAAGGTCTTTTCTCTTGATAGTTTATTGCAAATGGAGAGTTTACATCTATTTTAGTAACATCAGATTCAACTTGAGAAAAATCAGGATTAATGGTAACATCTAGCGATGTAGATGAAGATAGGTCATATCTAGTATTTAAGCCAACTTTAATACTAGGTTTATCATATTTTAATTTTTCTCCATCTGAATTGCCTATATAGTTTCCACTAATAAAAGGTAAAAAATCTAATCTTTTTTTAGGATTAATTCCTTTAAGTTCAATATAAGTCTTGAATTGACAAGAAAGACAATTATCTCCTTTATCAAATTTACTACTAGAAATTCCTATTTTACTTTTAAGATACGCTTCTCTATAAAATCCGATTTTCCAATTTAAAATATCTTTCTTTTTATATTGAAATTCAGAAAATGGAATGGCCATTTCAACAGTATAGCCCTTCTTATTTATGGTTCCACTAGATTCATAATTAACATCAAAGCCTGGATCTCCATTATCACTTTCAGGAGTCATCTTAAAATCGATCTGACTACCATATGCATTGGATCCAATAATAATAAGATTTCTATTATCATCATAAGTATCAACAGCAATAGAAACCCAATCCTCTCCCCAAGCTTTGTCTCTTTCTTTTATTGAGGCTCTTAGAAGTGTGATATCACTTATTTTTGCGTCGAATGCTATATATAATTTTGTTTCTGAGTATAATACAAAAGCAGTAGTTTTAAAAGGAGCATTAGTATTATCACCTGGCTCAACTTCATATTTTAAATCAAAAATTTTAGCACCATTCCATTCATTGGGGGTCATTATCCCATCAATTTTTATTACATCCTTAATTTTTTTTTGAGAAAATCCGTGATAAAAAAACATTATAAATAAAATGATTGTAAACCATTTCTTATTACATATATTCATATTAAAAAAAAAGGATATTGTAATTAAACATGAAAAAAACTAATCCTTTTTAATATTATCTTTAGAAAGTAATTTTTTAACCCTAACCTTAACTTCTTTATTGCCTTTATGAATTAAAGTGTCAATGATAATGTTACCATCTTCTGATATAAACATAAGTTTATTACCTCCTTTATTACCAATAGAATGGGCTGCTTCCCAACTGATCTTTTCTGTTTTTTGCATCTTAGGATGACTCATAGATTGTTTTCCTATTAAAAAGCCTAATAGAAAAAATACAATAGCCAATAAAGTAACTGCAAACCAATTTTTGTTTAGTGTTTCCATAAATTATTATTCTTTTAAAATTGTTAAACTATTAATTAAACTCAATGTATTTGTTAATACATAGTACTATGCTATACAAAGAAGCGCAAACATAAAACAATTTATTGATTAAATTAAAAAAAATTGTGAAATTTTTAAAACCTATTCTATAGATGAAGTGATTTTTTCCCACTTTTCCATTAAAGAATCTAATTCATTTTTCTTTTTCTCGTAATTAAGAAAAAAATTTGGTTGAGAAATAGTATTCTCATAGTTATTCAATAAATCATTATCGATATTTGAAATTTCCTTTTCAAGTTTAGAAATTTTACTCTCTATATTATTCAATTTCTTCTTTAAGGTTTGATCATTATTTTTGTTGAATTTAGGTTGTTGTTTTGAAATAAATATCTTTTCTTTTTTTTCTATTGCTCTGAAATCATTAACTCTTCTTTGTTCTAAATAATAATCTATATCACCCAAATACTCTTTTATTTTTTGATCTTTAAACTCATAGACCTTATTTGTTAATCCTTGAAGAAAATCTCTATCATGAGACACTAAAACCAGAGTCCCATCAAAATTTTGTAAAGCTTGCTTTAAAACATTTTTTGATTTAATATCCAAATGATTTGTAGGCTCATCCATCACTAAAACATTAAAGGGCTGTAAAAGCATTTTAGCTAATGCTAAACGATTTCTCTCACCACCGGAAAGAACTCTTACGTACTTATCCACATCGTCACCTTGAAACAAGAAAGAACCCAATATATCTCTTACTTTTCTTCTATTAGTTTCATTAGCTGCATCTATCATGGTATCTAAAACAGTTTTTTTACCATCTAAGTACTCTGCTTGATTTTGTGCGAAATAACCTATTTGAACATTGTGTCCTAATTTCATTAGACCCGTAGCCTCTAGATCTCCAACCATTATTTTAGCTAAAGTAGATTTACCTTGTCCATTCTGACCTACAAATGCTATTTTACTTCCTCTTTCTATTAACAAATCTATATCAGTAAGAACACGATTGATATCATAGCTCTTAGACAACCCTTCAATTTCAGCAATAATTTTTCCTGGATTAACTGATACATTAAATCGTAGCTTCATTACTCTATTATCATCCTTATCAACTTCTATCCTATCTATCTTCTCTATCTTTTTAATAAGCGATTGTGCCATTGAGGCTTTAGAGGCTTTAGCTCTAAATTTTTCAATTAATCTTTCTGTCTGTTGGATTTTTTTTTCTTGATTTTTCTGAGCACTAATTTGTTGTTCCTTAATCTCATTTCTTAATATTAAATATTTTGAATAAGGCATATTAAAATCATAAATTCTTCCAAGAGAAATTTCAATTGTTCTATTAGTCACATTATTCAAAAACATTTTATCATGAGAAACAATAACTACAGCTCCAGGGAAGGTTTTTAAAAATTGTTCTAACCATATTATTGACTCAATATCAAGATGGTTGGTAGGCTCATCTAAAAGTAATAGATCATTATTTTGAAGAAGCAATTTAGCTAGTTCTATTCTCATCCGCCAACCACCAGAAAAAGTGTCTGTATTTTTATTAAAATCTAATCTATTAAAACCTAATCCTTGTAAAATTTTTTCAGTTTGACCTTGATAGTTATAACCCCCTATTAGTTCATATCGATCTGTTACATCACCAAGTTCGGTAATCAATTCAAAATAAGATTTACTTTCATAATCTGTTCTTTCACTTAACTTTAAATTAATTTCACTCTGTTTTAACTCTAGCTGCTTGATTTCAGTAAAAGCTTGATAAGCTTCATCTAAAACTGTTCTTCCTTTTTCAATATCAATATCTTGTTTTAAAAAACCAATATTAATATCTTTTTCAGAAGCAATGGAACCTGAATCCAATTCCATTTCTTTTGATAAGAGTTTTAATAATGTTGACTTTCCTGCTCCATTTTTTCCAATAAGACCTACTCTATCACCGGAAATTAACTTAAATGAAATTTCTTCAAACAAGTACTCGCCAGCAAATGAAACTGAAAGATTATGAATATTAAGCATTAAAAAATTAGTTTTTTAAAATTGCTGCGAAGATAAATGAAAAAGGAATTGAAAAAAATTTATTTTTTACCAAGGTTTAACTAAACTAAAGTGAGATTTAAATTCTCTACCATCTTCTAGGCACACTCTAAACCAGTAATCAGTTGATGGCATCTGTTTTCCAATAAAGGTTCCATCCCAACCAGAGCTTAAAGGATCAAACTCTTTTAATAACTTTCCAAACCTATCATATATATCTTTGTTTTTGGTTGGTTAGTTTTTGATAAACCTATAATATTCCTTATCGAATCTTTTGTTATCATATTGTATAAAAAAACTCTATTCATTAAATTAAAATAATTTAATAAATGAATAATTGACAAACTCTTTATATTTTTATTAAAATTTAATATGTCAAAAGCATTTAAAGTAGCGGGCATCGGTGAAGTTCTTTGGGATATTAACGGCGATGTAAAAAAAATTGGAGGAGCGCCAGCAAATTTCACTTTTCATTGTAAAAATTTAGGAGCTGATGCTTTTCTTATATCATCATTAGGAAATGATAAATTGGGCTTACAAATCATTGATTTTTTTAAAAATAGAAAAATTAATATTTCAGCAATAGACATTAATAAAGATAAATCAACAGGAATTGTTAATGTAAATTTAAATCATTTAAAAAATGCACAATACAAAATAAAAGATGACAACATAGCATGGGATTACATCATTTTTGATGATAATAAATCGAAAATAGCTTCCAGTTTAGATGCCATTTGTTTTGGTACTCTTGCACAAAGAAATTCCATATCAAAAGAAAGTATTCATAAAATATTAAAATCAGTTAAAAAAGATTGCTTGATAATGTTTGACATGAATTTAAGACAACATTATCATAACAAAGAAATAATACTTTCCTCTATTGAATTAGCCAATTCAATTAAAATTAATGAAGAAGAACTTAATGTAATATCTAATATTTTAAAAATAAGCGGTTCAAAAAAAGAGCTAATAAAAACAATTTATAAAAAATTTAATTTAAGACTATTAATACTAACTTGTGGGGGAAACGGAGCCTATATTCTAAGAAACAATGAATTAAGTTTTAAAAAACCTCCTAAAATTAAAAATATCATAAGTACTGTTGGTGCTGGAGATTGTTTTACATCAGTAGTGGTTATGGGTTATCTAAATAACAATTCATTAGATGAGATAAACGAGCAAGCAAATTTACTGGCTTCATTTGTTTGCACACAAAATAGTGCAGTTCCAGAAATTCCTAAAGAACTAATAATAAACTAAAAATGAATAAAACACTGAAATGGTCTATAACCGCAGCTTTAGCTGGGTTTTTATTTGGATTTGATACTGTGGTAATATCTGGAGCAAATCAACCCATAAAAGAATTATGGGATACTACTCCCCTTTTTCATGGCACATTTATAATGTCAATGGCGTTATGGGGGACCGTATTTGGATCATTATTTGGAGGTTATCCAACAGAAAAATTCGGACGTAAAAAAACTTTAATATGGATTGGAATTCTTTATTTACTCTCGGCTTTAGGTTCTGCATTAGCTATAGATCCTTATACCTTTTCTATAATGCGTTTTATTGGAGGAATTGGGGTAGGAATATCTTCTGTTGCAGTTCCTATCTATATCTCTGAAATATCAACTGCTGAAAATCGTGGAAAATTAGTTGCCCTTTATCAATTTAATATTGTTTTTGGAATTTTTTTAGCATTCATTTCTAATTATTTATTAAGTGGATTTGATGGAGCTAATGACTGGCGTTGGATGCTAGGTATTGAAGCAATTCCAGCATTATTATACTCTATTTTAGTTATAAAAATACCAAATAGTCCCAGGTGGTTAGTTATAGCTAAAAACAATGAAAAGGAAGCTTTAACTATTCTTAATTATACTTTGGATTTAAAATCCGCTCAGAATAAACTAAATGAAATTAAAGAATCTATTTCAAACACTGATTTTAATGAAAAACTGTTTCAATCAAAGTATACCAGGGTATTAACATTAGGTTTTTTAATCGCTTTTTTCAATCAATGGTCTGGAATAAATTTCGTTCTATATTACGCTCCAGAAATTTTAGAAAAATCTGGTTTGGCAGTTAAGGAGTCTCTATTAAGTTCCATTTCTATTGGACTAGTTAATCTAGTGTTTACTCTAATAGGAATTAGGTTAATAGATAAATTAGGAAGAAAAAAATTGATGACAATTGGGTCAATTGGTTATATAATAAGCCTAGCTATGGTTGCTTGGTGCTTCTTCACTCAAGCAGCCCCTTTATTATTAATATCATTTATATTATTATTCATTGCATCTCATGCCATAGGACAAGGAGCTGTAATATGGGTATTTATATCAGAAATTTTTCCTAATAAAATTAGGTCATATGGACAATCTTGGGGAACAGGAACACATTGGGTTTTCGCAGCAATAATTACTCTTATAACTCCTCTATTTTTAGATGAAAAGTCTGGAATTTTTAGAGACAATCCATGGCCTATATTTGCTTTCTTTTCTTTTATGATGATATTACAATTGTTTTGGGTAATTAATAAAATGCCTGAAACAAAAGGAATTTCATTAGAAGAATTGTCAAAAGAATAAACTAATCTAACTAAGGGTATTAAAGTTTTTCGAACTTTTAATCAGTTGGTCATATTCTAAAACATGTAACCCGTCCCCTGCTTTAATTAATTGATAGATCATAGCTTTAGATATATCGTTTGCCAATATGCTTTTGTATTTTTTTAAATTACCAAAAAGAAAATGATTTATAAACGAATATATATATATAGCTATTTTTTCAAAAATTCGACGTTCCTTTCTATTTCCTAAAATAAGGCCTGGCCGCATTATGCTAATATGATCAAAAGCTAATTTTGAAAGATCTCTTTCAACAAGACCTTTGGTTTTAGGATATAATAAAGAAGAATTAGGGTTAGATCCTACAGATGAAATCAAAGAAATTCTCTTCACTCCATTTTTAAGCGCATCAGTAGCTAGATCTATACAATAATTATAATCTACTTTTATAAAGTTAATAGCACTTCCAGCTTTTTTTCGAGTTGAACCTAATGCGATATATAAGTGATCTACACCATGAAATATGTTTTCATTATTCAAATTATCATAATCAATTACAATATTGTGAATTTTTTCAGATGAATAATCAACTTTTTTTCTTGTTAAAGAAATAACTTTTGGATAAAATTTTGTAAGATTATTAATGATACAAGACCCTACTAAACCTGTCGAACCAGCAACACAAGGAATTTCATCTTTATTTATCATTAGTTATACTAGAAAATTAAATAAAAGACCTGCTACTACAGCTCCTGTAATAGGACCCAAAACAGGTACCCAACTGTAGCTCCAATCTGGTTTTTTATTTTTTCTAGGAAGTAAAGAATACATTAACCTTGGTCCAAAATCTCTTGCAGGATTGATAGCAAAACCTGTGGTTCCGCCTAATGTCATACCAATCACCCAAACTACAATTCCAACTGGAAGAGCTTCTAAAGCGCCTATTCCAAAATTAATAACCTCCCCTTCAATTTCAATATTAGGTTTAGCAATATAAAATATAGCAAAAACTAAAATAAAAGTTCCAACTAATTCGCTAAAAAAATTGTTTTTATAATTTCTTATAGCTGGTCCTGTACAGAAAGAACCACGAACAGTTTCTTCATCTTTAGTCAACCTATAATGATCTATATATATAATATAAGCTAACCAACTACCAAAAATTGCACCTAATAATTGAACTAGTATATATCCAGATACTAAAGACCATGAAAATTTTCCAGCAATAGCAAGTCCTACAGTTACAGCAGGGTTTAAATGAGCACCACTAAATTGGCCCGTTATAAAAACTGCTATAAAAACTGAAAGTCCCCAAGCCATCGATACTAAAACCCAGCCCGAATCTTTATTTCCAATAGTGTTTTTTAAAGAAGTATTTGCATTGACTCCAATTCCTAATAACAAAAGAATTGCAGTCCCTAAAAACTCAGCTAATAGATTACTCATAATTATATAGTATATAGTTTAGTTAATTTATAAAATTTATTCAACTGTTCCTCTTCCCATTCATTATTTTTTGAAAGCTCCTGAGCCATAATCTTAACTACTTTAGGGGCTATAAAGACGCTCTCTTTAACATTTAAAAATAAGCAACGTGAACGACGTGACATAATATCATCTAAATTTATTGCCATTTCATTTTTTATATAATGAACAATAAGATCCTTAGATAAATAAAAATATTTACTTAATGAATCTTTTGAAAAATCGATATTTTTTAACCCATCACTAATTTTTAAATTAGCAGTTACAGATTTTACGAAATTTAATTCTGAATTTTTTATAGATTTATCAATAACCATTTTAGCAATTTTTCTATAAGTAGTCCATTTACCTCCAATAACACTTACTAATCCCGCTTCGCTGATAATTATTCTATGTTTTCTTGATAGATCTTTAGACTTAGATTTTAAATCCTTCGCAACTAGTGGTCTTAAGCCAACAAAAATACTTTTCACATCTTTTCTTTTAGGTTTAATAGACATGTATTTTTGAGTATTTTCCAAAATAAAATCAATTTCATCATTTGAAGGAATTGGATCAATTGAAGGCTCATTAACTAAACTATCTGTTGTACCTAATATAACATGATCTAACCATGGAACAGCAAAAAGAACTCTACCGTCAGATGTTTTAGGGACGAGTATTCCAATGTCGCCATTTAAAAATTTTTTATCAACCACTAAATGAACGCCTTGGCTCAGTCTAATAATAGATTTAAAATTTACAGAATCCATATTCATTATGGATTTTGAAAAAACCCCAGTGGCATTTATAATCTTACACCCTTTAATTGAAAAATTATTTTTTGTTAAAGTATCTTCTACTACAACACCTTTAATTTTACCATTTTCTTTAATTAACGATTCAACTGACATATAATTAAACAATAAAGCTTTGTTCTTATCTGAAGTTAAAGCAATATCAATTCCCATTCTAGAATCATCAAATTGCCCATCAAAAAAAACAACACCTCCTTTTAATTGATTTTTGTTAACATTTGGAACAAGTTTTATAGCAGTTTCATTATTTACTATTTGAGGCTTTTCAAAACTTAAATTTCCAGAAATAAAATCATAAACCTTTAGTCCAAAAAAATAATAGAACTTAAGAAGATAATTATAAACTGGAATTAAAAAACCTACTTGTTTAACCAAATGAGGAGCATTATTTTTTAAAATAGTTCTTTCTTTAAGAGCTTCATAAACCAAACCTAATTGACCTTTTTCTAAATACCTTACACCGCCATGAATAAGTTTAGTGCTTCTAGAAGAGGTTCCTTTACAAAAATCATGTTTTTCTAAAAGAATTACAGAATATCCTCTAGATGAAGCATCAAGAGCACAACCAAGACCAATAGATCCTCCCCCAATTATTATAAAATCAAATATTGATTTTTTCTCTTTTAATAGTTTAAGATTTAAATCTCTATTCAATTTTAAAGTACTTTTTTAATTCTAGCTTCCCAATTAGAAATCACTGTTTTATCTTTTTCCAATACTTGAGGGTCAAACTTCTTGTCAATTTCCCAAATGCCTTTTATCTCATCAATAGAATTCCAAAATCCAGAAGCTAATCCTGCAAAAAAAGCAACTCCTAAAGCAGTAGTTTCTGTGATTTTTGGTCTTATTACTTGAGTTTGTAATAAATTTGATTGAATCTGCATTAAGAGATTATTATTACTAGCTCCTCCATCTACTTTTAATTTACGAAATTTAGTTCCTGAATCTTTTTGCATTTCAATAATTATTTCCCTAGATCTAAGTGCAATTGCTTCCAATGCCGCTCTAGCAATATGTCCTTTTTGAGTTCCTCTTGTGATGCCCATTATAGCTCCAGTAGCATTAGGATTCCAATATGGTGCTCCAAGACCAGCTAAAGCAGAAATAAAAGTAACCCCTCCATTATCTTCAACAGAGTTTGCTAAATCTTCAATTTCAGAAGCATCATTTATTATATTTAATTGATCTCTTAACCATTGAACTATTGCGCCTGCTATAAAAACACTGCCTTCCAATGCATAGACAGTTTCATCTCCAATTTTCCAGCCAATTGTGGTTAGCATTCTATTATTAGATTTAACGGGGATATTTCCAGTATTCATCATACAAAAACAACCTGTCCCATAAGTGTTTTTCACATCACCTGGTTCTATACACATTTGTCCAAATAAAGCCGCTTGCTGATCTCCAGCTATTCCACATATAGGTATTTCTTTACCTAAAACATCTGAATGAGTACAACCAATTTTTTCAGAACTATCAAAAACTTTAGGAAGTACTGTGCTTGGAATTTTTAAAATTTTCAATAATTCATCATCCCACTTTAATGTATGAATATTAAAAAGAAGTGTTCTACTGGCATTAGTACAATCTGTAGCATGAATTGTTCTGTTAGTTAAATTCCAAATCAACCAAGTGTCTATAGTTCCAAATAAAAGTTCTCCATCACTTGCAGCTTGTTTTATTTTTGGATCTGAATCTAAAATCCATTTTATTTTGGTTCCTGAAAAATAAGCATCCAAAAGCAGTCCTGTTTTATCATAAAAAATATTTGCCTTTCCAGAATCATTCAACTCATCACAAATAAAGGCTGTACGCCTATCTTGCCAAACAATGGCATTATAAACAGGTTTGCCTGTTTTTTTATTCCAAACCACAGTAGTTTCCCTCTGATTTGTAATACCTATAGAATCAATTTCATTAAATCCAATTTTAGCTAAATTCACTACATCTTTAATAGCTTTCAGTTGTGTTTCCCATATTTCAATAGGGTCGTGTTCAACCCAAGATTCTTTTGGAAAAATTTGTGTAAACTCAAATTGTGATATAGCAATCTGAGCTCCTTTCTTATCAAATAAAATGGCCCTTGAACTGGTTGTGCCTGCATCAATGGCCAGAATGTATTTTTTCATAATATAAAATTATTCAACTATTAATTCATCCGCAAAAATCCATGAAGGCAAATCTGCTCCATGATGCCAAAGCGGTGCTTTTTTAATGTTTTTAGCTTTAACTCTAATATAATGAGCCTTTTCGTTATTAACAACTTGAGAAAAGGTTTGAATATCGTTGACTTTACTTTTAGGGTTAAGTTTTAATTTATTTGAAATTATTGGAAAACTTTTCCAATTAACACTATCATTTGAAATTTCAAATTGAACATTTAAAGGATAAAAAACTATATGGTTAGTTACTTGAAGAAAATTCAAACTTATATTATTAATAAATTGGGTTGAATCCAAGTCAATAATAGCATCGAGATCGTTTCCTTCAAATCCTAGCCAATTTGAATAAAAACTATTTCCTCCAAGAGCTCCGTCTGTCAAAACTTGAGGGTCTTCATTTGCATATTTTTTTGGATTTGACAGTAGAGTAACCTTTTTAAAACTAGCTATATTATTTTTACTTGCTAAGCTCAATGCCTTTTTATAATTACTTACATACTCTGATACTGTAAAGCCCATTTCATTCATTAAAGTAATATCATTTAAACTAGCTATATTATAAAACTTATTAAGTCTATCTATAACCTTAGGATTAATCATAGTAACTACATCATTAATAAACTTCAAGGGATATTGTTTTGAAAAGTTTTTTCTGTAAGCTTCCAAAATAGCATAATCAATTGACAATCTCGATTTTTCAATTCGCTTATAATAGTCTGAATCTTTTGAAACACTAAGCAGAGCTTCATTAAACAAGCTATCATAATAACTTAAATTTTTTGGACTTAAATAACCATTGAAAGCTTGAGATGGATCACCATACAAGAAAAGAAAAAATGGTTTAGCATTATTTAATTGATTTTGAATTTCTTCAATATATTTAGCGATATAGACCCCACCTTGGCCATAATATCCATTAGTAAAATCTTTTATCACCAAATTAGAATCTAAATTAGGATCCCATAATAATTTAGCCATCAAATAGCTTCTTAATTCAAATAATTCACTAGGGTTATTACTGTGTTGTTCAAAAATCCATTTAGCATTATTATTGACAAATAAGTTAATATTAGGTTTTATAGTTCCCCAGTTTGGAAAAGGGGCTAAAAAATTAGTAAACTGAGTGGTATAATCCCATATTCTTATGTTTTCTGTAAGCTTTGACCAACCTATAAGATCTGACTGAAAATCTTTACAACCTTCATCTATAGGGATGCTTCTATCACATTCAATGGAACATAGTGTTATCAGCACATTACTTTCAGGTTTTGTTAAAGGAGGTTTTCTAGTATATTGATAGGCAAGTGTTGAAATAGTTTTATCAGGAAATGATTTAGCAATTTGATTTACAAAATAAATCATAGAGCCGGCAGGACTACCCTCCCTATCATGAATTTCAGAACAATTATCGCACATACAATACTGTGTGTTGTCATCTTGACTAACAGAAATAACTGTAGATAAATCATATTTTTTAAAAAAAGAGGCTACACTGTCTTTAACTATTTCTAAAACATTTTCATTAGTTAAGCAAAGTTGCGTTGCAAGTCGTTTTCCGTTTCTAAATGCATAATATTCTGGATGATCATCATAAAATTTTTCGTAAGGTATAAACCTATGAAAAGTATGAACTCTTGCATTAGGGACGTAGTTAGGAAATGCTTCATTACTAACTTTTAGTTTATCAGCGAATGATGAATCATTATAAAAAAGTCTAGAATGAACTGTTCTAGTAGTAACTAAAGGTTTATAGATAATTTCTTTATCTAAAGGAATATTGATACTACTAATTTCTGGCACTAATGTAAAGTCTGTTGAATACCACCTAACTCCTACAAATCTTTCTAAAAATTCATAAACACCATAACTTAACATTTTACTGTTATTTCCTTGAATAGTAATTAAATTATTAGAAAAACTTAAAGAAATGAAGTCATTCAGAATATCTGAATTATATTTTAAATGTATGTACTTATTATTTCCTTGAAAGTCATTTTTAATAGGCAATTCAATTCCTAGGGATTTTTTTAAATAAACATTTAATGTATCTGCGACTGCTATATTCTCAGTTACGATTGTATATTCTGACAAAGATTTATAATCTAAATTGATTTGTTTTTTTGAGCAGGAAAGTGTGGTGATTATTAGAAATGAAATAATTAATTGCTTCATGACTTAAATATAATAACTTAAGTTTTAAAGTACAATAAATTATAACACTACTAAGTAAATTTTGGTTATTAGAAAGTAACTTTTTTTATTGAAAGCTTGTTTTTTCTACTAATCTGAACCTCAGCTTTATCACCTTTTTTATATTTTGATAGAGCTTTCATATAAGACATCATATCGGTAATATCTTCATCACCTAACTTAATTACAATATCTCCCTTTTGAAAACCAGCTTTTTCTGCAGGCCTACCTTGAGATACTCCATCTATCCTCATTCCTTTTCCATCATATAGATAATCAGGAATTACTCCCAGAGAAACTTTAAATCTAGGTGCTTCTTGACTTTCATTTTTAGTTTCCCTAAAAGGAAGTTTGCCATTATCATTTAGGTCTGAAATAATTGTATAAATAAAATTAGATATCAAATTCATACCCTTATAATTTATAAGGTTTGAATCATCACTAGGCTTATGATAATCGGAATGTTGACCAGTAAAAAAATGCAGAACAGGAATATCGCTTAAATAAAAAGAAGTATGGTCGGAAGGACCAATACCTGATTCATTTTCAATAATCTTAAAATTCTGATTATTAGATTTTATAGTTTGCTTAAATATTGGTGATGTTCCTAATCCATAGACTGCTAAAGTATTGTCCGTATTTAATCTTCCAACCATATCCATATTAATCATATAATTGATTGATTTTATATTAATAGTTGAATTTTTTACGAAAAAATTTGATCCTAAAAGACCTAATTCTTCACCTGAAAAAGCTATAAATAGATAATTATTATTGATATTGTCCTTTAATTTAGCTGCAAGATCTAGCATTAATGAAACACCACTAGCATTATCATCTGCACCATTATGAATTTTAATATCACTATCTCTATATAAAGAACCTTCTCCTCCATAACCTAAATGATCATAATGAGCTCCAATAACAACCGTATTGTCAGAATTATTATTAATAAAGCCAATTACATTATTTGCTGTTATTGAATTTTCTATGATAGAATCACTTACAGTAATTTTTTCATGTGGATGTGATTTAGGTTTAAAAGAAAATTTTTGAAAATACCCATCCTCTCCCATTGGTTTGATGTTTAATTCTTTAAATCTATTTTTAATGTATTTACCTGCCAGATTTGCTCCTTTACTTCCTGTACTTCTTCCTTCTAATTGATCTGAAGAAAGATACTCAACATCAGATTTCATCTTGTTTTTATAGGTGTTTTCACTTGAGCATGAAATGATGAAAATAAAAAGAAATAATATTACTGCTAGTCTCATAATTTGTATATATTTTTGCCAAAAATAAAAAACATTTATTTAATGAGACAATTATTTATTTTATTAGTTATTATATTTTCTTTTTCTTGTAAATCTGAAGTCAAAAAAAAATCCAATTTAATATTTGAGGATGAAACAAACTTCAAATCATTAAGGCAAGTTACTTTTGGTGGAGACAATGCCGAAGCGTACTGGAGTTTTGATGATAAAAAATTAATATTTCAATCCAATAATACTAATTGGGGTGTAGAGTGTGATCAGATGTTTATCATGTATTTTGATGATACTTTTGATAAATCTCAACCTAAGATGGTTAGCACAGGTAATGGAAGAACTACATGTTCTTATTTTTTGCCTGACAATGAGCATTTTATATACGCTTCCACTCATTTAAAAGATGATAATTGTCCAGAGGTGCCACTTAGAAAAGAAGGTAAGTATGTGTGGCCAATTTATGATTCATTTGATATATTTATCTCAGACTTAGAAGGGAATATAACTGGTCAATTAACAAATGACAAAGGATACGATGCTGAGGCTACTATTTCACCACTTGGTGATAAAATTGTTTTTACATCAACTAGAAATGGTGATTTAGACCTATATACAATGAATATTGATGGTTCAAATGTTAAACAAATAACCCTCTCCTGATGGGTCAAAATTAATTTTCAGATCCTCAAGACCTAAAACAGAAAAAGAAATTAAAGAATATAAAGGTCTTTTAGATCAAGGTCTAGTTCAACCAACAAATATGGAATTATATATTTGTGATTCTGATGGTAAAAACTTAAGACAATTGACTGATTTAGGTAATGCAAACTGGAGTCCTGTATTTCATCCTTCTGGTGAAAAAATACTTTTTTCATCAAATTTTGAGGCAGAAAGAGGATTTCCATTTAATCTATATATGATTGATTTAGATGGTAAAAATCTTACAAGAGTCACTCATGGTGAAACCTTTGATGCTTTTCCAGTTTTTTCAAGAGATGGTAAAAAATTAGCTTTTTCTTCAAATAGAAACAACAACGGAACCAGAGATACTAACTTATTTATTGCTGAGTGGAAAGATTAATAGTTTCATGTTAATTAAATTCCTAATAACAAAAAAACTATTTGAGTTTTTTAAATCTATTTATATCTTTTCAAAAATAAGTTTGTAAGATATTTTTGCAAAATCATCAATCTTTTTAAGCATTAAGGATGGAAGTTTAATATCAAAATCAGTTAAAACAATAGAAAAATTACCTTCAATATTTATTGTTTTTCCCTCTTCAAAATATGAAGCATCTAATCTCTTGTTAACTTTTATTCCATGAAATTCTAATTCTCCATCAAAACTTATCGTATTATCTGAAATTATAATTTGGTCTGAATAAAACCTTACTTGTGGATGTTTAAAAGCATCTAAAACTCTCAAAGCATTAGAGTCTCTGTTGCTAATTCCGCTATCAAAATCAATAATATTTGCTACTAAAGCAATTTTTCCTTCTTCATTATTTATAAAAATCACCCCTTTAATCTTATTGTTTTTTCCAGTCCATTCATGAAGAAAATGTTTGGATTCATATTCAATAAAAGATTTTTCAGTATTTAACATCAACTTTATAACATCTTGAGAAAAACTGTTAATCAAAGGAACAATTAACATTAGAAAAAATAGAATATGTTTTTTCATTTTAAAATTTTATAACTAATACTGCTGTGGCATAACTTGCAAAAGCAGTATAAGCTGCAGCTTTGTGATTGTCCTTATTTTTATCTTTATAATAGTTCGTAGCAACCATTGAAGAAAAATGGATTGTTGCTAATATTTTATGAGCTTTAATAGAATTAAAACCTTTTACTTTTTTATTAATTAAAGGTGGAGGTGCAAATAATGAAAGTCCTGCTCCAGTAAAATATCCTACATTAACAATATTACCCATTGTTTTATGGGTATTGTACAAATCATCTTGACCATTGTATAATTTTCCTCCAATAATACCTTGAGCAACCATGGAAGCTAAAGTCACATACCCTAGAACCTGGTGAGCAGTAAGCATTGTTTTTCTAATCTTAAGTTCTTTTTCTCTATTTTCAATATTTAGAGGAGAAATACCAGTTTTTCGAAACAAACCATTTTTACCCCAAAGTAAACTTTGAGTAAAAACCATTCTCTCAGGAAGTAATTCTATTTGATTTTGTTCTTCAGAAATAAGACTAAAAAGATCTTCTTTTTCTTGAGAATAATTTATTGCAATTGAAAAGAGAATAAAAATGAATAAAAATCTTTTCATATGAATTAAATCAAATTGACCAAGCTCTTCCTCCAGTAGCTTCTTCTAAATCAACACAACCTTTTTGTTCACCTGGAATAGGTCTATAGATCAAAACGTTTTCTCCTATATACTCAGATCCCTTAAAAGCAGTGATTGTGAGTTGACGAATTGTATTAATAAAATTAAAAGATAAAGCTTCAATTATAAGATTATTATTTTCTGAATCAGAATCTCTTTTGAATTTATTATAAACCTCTCTCCATTTGTTATGAGAATCAATTTTAGTTTTAAAAAAATACACTAAACTTGATTCCAAATCATTTCTCTCAATGTTTTTTAAATTAATTTTTCCTGATTTTACTAAACAATCTTCTAAGAAAGAATCTAGAGATTTTTTTAATAAAACTTGCTCATTTTTATTTGAAACATTATAAATATAAAGATCAATAAATTTAATTAGGTTTAAATCTTTTGAACCAGGAATATCTTCATCTGATGGAATTATTATATCTGTTATTTCAGATACAATATTTACTTGGTTTGAATTAAAAAAAATAGGATTCCAACCTAAATCATTTTTACAACTTTGAAGTAAACTTAATACTGCAGGTGACAGGGTTATGGTACCTAAACTTAATCCTAAATTTTTAAGTGCTTTTCTTCTATTCATCTTAAATGTTTTTTTTCTTTAATTCACTTACTGCATGTTTAACCGCTCTAGCAGTTAAAGCCATATATGTTAGTGATGGATTAACATTCCCTGAAGATGTCATCGCTGAACCATCCGTTACAAATACATTTTTTACAGAATGAATTTGATTGAATTTGTTTAAAACTGATGTCTTAGGATCTCGTCCCATTCGCGCTGTTCCCATTTCATGAATTCCTAAACCTAATGTATATTTTTTATCATATCCACTAACATTTTTAAAACCAGCTCCTTCTAACATTTCAATTGCTTGTTTTTTCATATCCTTTCGCATGCTTAGCTCATTTTCTCTAATATGAGCATCAAATGTTGTAGTAGGAAGCCCCCATTTATCTTTTTTATCATAATTTAAATACATTTTATTATCATGATGAGGAAGTGTTTCTCCAAATCCATTTATACCCATAGTCCAATCTCCAGGGGCTAAAATTACTTGTTTTAAATCTTTACCATAAGAAGCTTCAGCAACAGATTCCATCCAATCTCTTCTACTTGCCCCACCCTGATAACCGTAACCTCTTAAAAAGTCTTTTTGATTAGTATCTCCACCTATATTTCTAAATTTTGGAATATATACTCCAGAAGGTCTTCTTCCAGTGTAATATTTATCTTCAAATCCATCATGTTTTCCTCTAGCACCAACCTGAAAATGATGATCCATTAAGTTATGACCTAATTCACCAGAATCATTTCCTAATCCATTTGAAAATCTATTAGATTTTGATTGTAATAATATAGATGTTGATCCGACTGTTGAAGCACAAACAAAAACAACTTTTGCTTTGTATTCATATGTTAATTTAGTTTCTGCATCAATTATTTTTACACCACTTGCTCTTTTTTTATTCTCATCATACATTATTTCATAAACAACAGAGTTCGGTCTCAAAGTCATATTTCCAGTTGCTTCTGCAGCTGGAAGAGTTGAAGAATTACTACTGAAATAGGCTCCGAATGGACAACCTCTTCTACATCGATTTCTATATTGGCATGTCATCCTTCCAAGTCCAGGTTTAGTTCCTTCAGTAATATGAGCTGATCTTCCAATAGTAAGTATTCTATCAGAGTATTTTTTTGAAAGTGAGTTTTTAAACACATCCTCCACACAATTCATCTCCATAGGCTTTAATAATTTTCCATCAGGATATTGATCTAAACCTAAATTTTCTCCAGTAACTCCAATATAATCTTCTACATAATCATACCAAGGAGCTAAATCCTTATATCTAATAGGCCAATCTACAGCCACACCCTCTTTAGCATTTCCTTCAAAGTCAAATTTAGTTAAGCGATGACTTTGTCTTCCCCAAGTTAAAGATCTTCCACCAACATGATATCCTCTAATCCAATCAAAAGGCTTGTCTTCATTGTAAGGATGCTTTATGTCATCAACAAACAAATGTTTTGTAGCTTCTGAATTAACATAGCCGGTTCTACTTTGTTTAGGTTGTCTTTCTTTAATGGTATTAGTTATTTTATCTCCAGAAGGAAAATCCCAATTATCCATATTGGCAGTAGTGTAATCATCTACGTGTTTTAACATTCTTCCTCTTTCCAAAACAAGTGTTTTTAAACCATTCTCACAAAGTTCTTTAGCAGCCCAACCCCCACTGATTCCAGTACCTATAACAATCGCATCAAATTCATTTTCCATATTTAACATTTGAAGTAAATTTATTGATTAATTTTAAAAAAAAAATAAGCTATATAGCTCAAAATTTTGAACCATATGACCATCCTTCCCTAGCTGGCTCTTTAATAAAAGCATCTACATCTGGTCTATTAGTAATTTTCATTTTGTTTGAATTATAATCAAAATTTGTATTAAATCTTTGAGCTAAGCACCCAAGTAATGCCATTTCAGTTAGACTTGCGCTATAATCAAAATTTGATAATGGCAAAGTGTCATTTTTTATAGCATGAACCCATTCATCCACGGGGCCTTCTTCCTTAACTCTAGGCATTGTTTTTTCTGGAGCATTTTTCAAAAATTCATTCCAATCAGAATTTGACATTAATAATCTAGGATTATTTGGTCTTCCTCCAGTAATTAGTGTATTTTTTTCACCTACCATTATCATTCCTTGTCTATTATATTCTTTCATCTTATCAATTCCTAAATCTTTTAAAATAGAAGGCTTAATTCCACCTTCATGCCATTTTAAAGTAACAGGGGGTCTCTTTTTTCTTTTTTCAAAATTATAAGTTACAACAGACTGATCAGAAACAAAGTTATTCTTAGTCATTGGGTTTGGGATTCTAACTTTAACACTTTTAGGCATTCCTAAATCTAGTGCCCAAAAAGGACCATCTAATGTATGGCAAGCCCAATCCCCTAGTTGTCCATTTCCAAAATCATAAAATCCTCTCCATGATTTTGGTGCATAAGCTGTATTGAAATTTCTATATTTTGCAGGTCCAAGCCATAAATCCCAGTCTAAGTAATTTGGAATTGGATCTTTTGGCGGAGGAAAACTTTTAGGTTTTGTCCAATAATGGCCTGGCTCAAAATTAAACTCTCCAATCCAAGCATGCACTTCTTTAACCTCCCCTAATACTCCTGCATCATACCACTCTTTAATAGATCTTATACCATCTGTAGTGTGACCTTGATTACCCATTTGAGAAACAATACCATAGTATTTAGCAGCTTTTTTTATTGTTCTTAATTCCCATATATTGTGAGCAAGAGGTTTTTCTACATAAACATGTTTACCTAACTCCATAGCAGCCATAGTCGCTGCAAAATGCGTATGATCTGGGGTGCTTATTATAACAGCATCTATTTCCTTATGCATTTGATCAAACATCACTCTAAAATCCTTGAACTTTCTTACTTTTGGAAACATTTTATAGCCATCGGCAGCTCTTTTATCATCTACATCACACATTGCTACAATATTTTCATTTGGAACTTTACTCCAATTTGCTCTTCCCCTACCACCAACTCCAATTACTGCAATATTCAGTCTGTTATTTGCAGAAAATCCATATAAACTTGGTAAAATCAATAAACCAGAGGATAATGCAGATGTAGATTTAAGAAACGATCTTCTAGATGTTTTATTCATAATTTAATTTATGACTATTGGTAAAGTAATTGAAGAGGGGTGTTTTTTTGAATAATGAATTTTATTATTAGCTATCACAGATTTAGTTTCATCATAATTATTTCCACCAGTGTTTAAATTTCTTGCAAACCTTGGAAAATTACTACTTGAAATTTCAATTCTAATTTGATGTCCCTTTTTAAAATAATTACTAGTAGACATAGGAGTCATGTTGACCTTATAAACTTTACCTTTTTCCATGAAAACTTCTTTATCATATCCTTCTCGATATCTAACCCTTTGGATTGTTTCGTCAATATTGAAAGCTCGGCCATCAGGATGAACATCAATTAATTTAACAGTAATGTCTGTATCCTTAACATCTGAGGATAAATAAATTGTTGAGTTAATAAAACCTGTAACTTCAAAACCTTTTTTCAGAGGATCAGTTGAATACACTAGGACATCTTTTCTCAATTCAATTTCTTGTTGATCAAAAGATCCTCCCTTTAATGCATTTCCCATACAACAAACTCCTCCTCCAACTGACTGAACCGGATTCATAGGGTCATATAAAAATGAATCTGTATTATTTTTTACCTTTCTTTTTAGAGTGGTTAATTTTCCATCTCCATTTAAAGTATTAGCACTTCCATTACTAGTGAGATAAAAATTTGTCATTTCAATATTTTCTGGAGGCCATTGCTCAGAATTTTGCCATTTATTAGAACCCATTGTGTAGTATTGAACTCTTGAAGTTTTTTCTTTAAAATCATTATCAATATTCTTTAACATTAGATCAAACCATGAATAAATCTGTTCATCATAATTAAGCCTGGCATCCCCAACACTTCTCTCACCAACTATAGTATTCTCTGAAGCTCTTGTATAACCACAATGTAGGGTTGGAGCAATTACTAAGTATTGGTTATCCCTAACACCTAAATCTTTTGCATTAATCCTAACATGATTAAATAAAGCAATATTTGGACTAGTAGCTATATCGTACCAAGAAACAAACCAAAAACTAGGAACTCCAAATTCCATATCATCGTGATAGAGTCCTCCTGTATACCAATCTGGATCATTAGGTTTTCTTCTTATCATTTTATCATAAATTTCTTTCTTTCCATTAACATTTTTAAGTAAATCTTGTATTGGTAAATGATTAAATGCCTCTGACCAATCCACTTTAGGATTTTCTGGTGCTAAATCATAAAATCTAGAAATTCTTATTAGGTCTTCCTGGGTTGCTCCGCTAGGAATTCTTGGTTTAAATTTATCATGTTCTACTCCATAAAGCCATGATGGAAATAAAAGTTGTTCTACTCCTCCTCTATACCAATTACCTTGTTCAAAATACTCTCCTACTCTACCTACTCCCGCTCCAAAACCTTGAGGAACCATAGCAGCATGTGACGGATGATCTAAAGCAGCAACAGCCATTTGCCACTCAGCTGTTGAAGAACATCCTATTGTTCCAATTCTTCCATTAGACCATTGTTGAGTACTAATCCAACTAAAAGCATCATAACCATCTGTCAATGGAACTCCCAATATATCCCATTCACCCTCTGAAAAATATCTTCCCCTTTCATTTTGAACAACATAGGCGTAACCTCTTTTTACAGCTTCATATGCTCTTTTATATATTCCATTTTTCTCTTTGCCATCGCCCCATGAATTAAAGTTATATGGAGTTCTTGAGAATATTATAGGTACTTTTTTATCAGTTTTTGGCCTATAAATATCAGTTGCCAAGCGAATACCATCTCTCATTGGAACCATTACTTTTTGATTTATGACTGCAATTTTATTTAATTGCTCTACTATATCTTGTTGAGAATTAACTGAAAATGAAATAAAAAGTATAAAAATTAAAGCGGGAATATTATAAAGATTCTTCATATCTTAAATATAATGAATTGCAATTATTAAATAACAAAAATGATGTTATTCTATATGTATTAGATTGAATTTTTTTATCTTTTTCCTTTTTATTTTACGAAATTCTTTCATTTACGCGTACGAAAACGTGAGTATAATTTATTTAAGAAATGTATATTAATTAGTGTATTTGTTTGATTTTTTAAATTTATTTTTTATTAACAAGATGCATTTATATTGATATGTGTTATCTATTCTTAGGCTTATTATTAATCTTGAGCCATTTTATAAGCCTCAATTGTTGTATAGTATTTAGAAATCATATTTGGAACTTCCCATACTGGTAATTCTTCTTTTTCTAGATAAGTTAAAAAATTACTCGTTACCTGTCCAAAATGTGCTTCATGACCAATTTTTAATTCTTCTGGAACATTTATTTTCCAAAGTGAATCTGATATTTTTGTCGAAGCAACTCCAGGGAATTTCCCTTGAATTTCATTGAGTGCTGTGACTAGATTATTTTCAAAATTCTCAATCTCATTTGGTTTGATGTATAAGGTGGTTTTATAATTTTCTTCAACACCTTGTTTAATGATTAAATCACTCTTCGTTCCTCGCATAATGCTGTAATGTGTATCTTTTGTGCCCTCTGGCGCTTTGAAATTCCAGACGACCGAAACTTTTGCGTGTTTCCCTTTAATTTTATAATTCATTTCTCCATTACAGAAAACTTTTAAATTCTCTCCATCTAGATCTTTACTGAGATAAGGAGGGTAATATGAGTAACCTGTAACCTTTTGAAATTCAGAAGGGAGCAATACTGTTGGCCATCTTTTTGCATTCACCATTTCGATATCAGATCGATCAATGATTTGATTTGGAAAAGCTTCCCATTGAATTAAATCTACTAGGTGAGTAGTGACGTCTACGATTCCTTCCCCTTCTTCGTTGATGTCGAAAAACCAGGCGGGTCTAACCAAAGGTTGTCCGGATACATATTTAAAAAAATGATGAACACTCAACTTGCTGATAGCGGGTTCTTCTTCGCTTCCATTGATTAATGAACCGAAGATTTCGGAGGACATGAAAAATGCTTTTTGTAAACCAGTAGTAACTTCAAAGCGCTCAGTCATGATGTCATAAATCAAGACATTATTCTCTTTAGCAATTTTAAAGGCTTCTTCAAGCTTTATAAATCCTTCGGGGTTAATAACCAAAGGTTTATCAGCATACACATTAAAACCAGCTTTAACCGCTGCCAATACATAATCAATTTTTTTTGAGTTTTTCCCAGCAACGATCATCACATTTCCAAGCTTTTTACTGACCATGTCTTGTAGGAAATTATCACTTAGACTAACATTGACCTCCCAATCAGTAGGATTTTTATCTCGCGAATTATAGGCGGATATTTTACTCAAAAAATCTTTTACTTCTGGCCCCTCAGGTGCATAAACATTTATGGAAGGATCAACATCTTCATACATCGTGTTTAATGTTAAAGCCGCATGAAAATGTCCGGGATCCAATGCCATGAATTTAACTGTTTTCGAATTATTTTTTTGACAAGAAACAAATAGAATTAAACAAACAAGTACTGCGAATTTCTTCATTGTAAATTTGAATTTATTTGTCTGAAAAAGTTTTAATTATATTAATTTTTGAAGTTTGATTATTGCTAACTATAAGAGTAACAAAAAAAGTTAATATTGAATAGGAAAACAGAAAAAGATAAAATGAAAAATGATTTTCATATAGAAAGTTTCCAAAAATAGATATTAGTAAAGAAACTAAGATCACTGCTCTTAAATATTCAAATTTAAATGCCCATTTCATTTTATCCATTAAAGTTGTAAAACCAAAAATGCTTACAAAAATAATTAGAGCAAAATATAATCTATGATCATTGTTAAGATTTGAAAAATTATATAAGAAATACATTAATATAAAATCAATACAAACAAAGTGAAAAAAACCAATTACTTTATAAATAAAAGAATATTCATGGGTATATTTTTTAAAACTTTTATAATCCTCAATTATTGGTCTAGGGAATTTATCTTTAATATCATCAGGTCTCCATCCAGTAGGCATAAACCAAATCCTAATTTTATCTCTAAGATTTTTTGTATGGTAAGCATCTTTTATAACATTCCAAGCGTGTTGAAAATTAATTAAAATTGGATTCCATGTATTTACAGGTTTTAGAACTCCATATACAGGAGGTTCATCATCCAATTCTTCTTGGAAAGTGCCAAAAACACGATCCCAAATACAAAAAATAGCTGATAAATTTTTATCAATATAAATTGGATTAATAGCATGGTGAACTCGATGCTGTGAAGGTGTGACTATTATGTATTCTAAAAACCCTAGTTTCCCTATATGTTGAGTGTGATACCAAAATTGCGCAAATAAATGTAGTGGAGCGAGTAATGAAATAATATTAGCAGGAACACCAAATAGAGCAGCTGGTATCAAAAACAAAGCGCCAAACCCTATCCAAGCTGAAATACTTTGTCTTAAAGCGCATGCCAAATTAAATTCCTCACTACTATGATGTATTACGTGTCTATTCCAAAAAATATTAACCTTATGATTAAGTCTATGATTCCAATAACTAGCAAAATCTACACATATAAAAGCGACTAAATATAATGTTATACTTGATTCCAAATTAACAATAGCAATACTTTCAAGAATGTATGGATAAGAAACAATTATTAAAACTAAACTTAATGAATCTTTAAGAATATTAGTCATTCCAGAGCTTAAGCTCGATAGAGTATCCATAAATGAATAGGTTTGATTGCTAGTAAAATGTCCATATAAAATTTCAATTGACATTAAAACCATAAAGCCTGGAATTACCCACAATAATATCGCTGCATAAGTATCCATAAATTCTATCTAGTAAAAATATTTAGTCAAAATTAAACTAAGTAATTCGCATAATTTATTTTATATAATTAAATATTAAATTTTCTAAAAACTCTTGTTTGCCACTTTTTAATTTTAACTCGCCATTTTTTAGAGCTAAGTTGTAAAGGTCTTCTAAATTTAATTTTCCATTTTCAAAAGCTTTACCACTACCCGAATCAAAAGATTCATACCTGTTTGAGATATAGTCTTTGTAAGGCGAATCCGTTAGTAATTCGTTAGCAATTAATAAGGCTCTAGCGAAAGTGTCAGCACCGCTAATATGAGCTATAAATAAATCTTCTTGATCTGTTGAATTTCTTCTCAATTTCGCATCAAAATTAACTCCACCACCTTGAAGTCCACCAGACTTTAATAATACTAGCATTGCTTCAGTAGTCTCTTGAATATTAATAGGAAACTGATCTGTGTCCCAACCATTTTGATAATCTCCTCGGTTAGCATCAATACTTCCTAACATTCCCGACTTAGCTGCAACGGTAAGTTCATGTTGAAAAGTATGTTTTGCTAATGTGGCATGATTAACTTCAATATTAATTTTAAAATCCTGGTCCAAATTATATTCTTTTAAAAAACCTATTGCAGTTGCAGTATCAAAGTCATATTGATGTTTAGTTGGCTCCATTGGTTTTGGCTCAATAAAAAAAGTTCCTTTAAATCCTTTGCTTCTTGCATAATCTCTAGAAATTTTTAAAAATTCAGCCATATGATCTAATTCTCTTTTCATATCCGTATTTAATAAAGTCATATAACCTTCTCTTCCACCCCAAAAAACATAATTTTCACCTTCCAATGCTATTGTAGCGTCTAAAGCTAATTTAACCTGACCGCCAGCTCTAGCCAGTACATCAAATTCAGGATTAGTTGCAGCCCCATTCATATAATGTGGATTTGAAAAGCAATTAGATGTTCCCCAAAGTAATTTAATCCCTGAATTAGATTTTTTTTCTTTAACATAATCGGTTATTAACTTAAGTCTTTCTTCAGATTCACTAAATGAGTTTGCTTCTTGAATTAAATCAAAATCATGAAAACAGAAATAATCAAATCCCATTTTACTAATAAATTCAAAAGCAGCATCTGCTTTTTCTTTTGCAGCCTGAATAGGATCTTGAGATTGATCCCAAGGAAAATTTTGTGTTCCAGCACCAAAAGGATCTGTACCTTGCCCTCCAAAAGAATGCCAATAGGCAACAGCAAATTTAAAATGATCACGCATAGATTTACCTCCAACTATTTGATTTGGGTTATAGTACTTAAAAGCTAACGGATTTGGAGAATCTCTACCCTCAAACTCTATTTGATCAATTCCTTTAAAATATTCTTTATTTCCAATAATTACCATTATATATTATTTTTAAGTTTTATATCTAATTTTTCTTTCCAAATATTATAAGTGTCAATGTATTTCTGATTATCATTTTCTGGTTTAAAACATTTAATATAATCATCCTTAGAAAACTTTTCACTATAAGATTTAAAATCTTGATCTTTAACACCTACTGCCCTAGCCGCTCCATATGCCCCTGAAACATTCTTTATTTCAATGTCATTGTTTAAAAGCGTTGAAATGGTGTTTGAAAATACTTCAGATTGAAATAAGTTATCATTACCAGCTTTTATAACACAAGGATTTAAATTGTCGTTTCTTAAAATTTCCATTCCATAGACAAATGAAAAAGCTATTCCTTCTAAAGTAGCTCTAAAAAGATGTGCATTATTATGAATATTAGAATCAAAATTTATTGTGTGTAATCCAATATCTTTATTATTAAACATTCTTTCTACTCCATTTCCAAAGGGTAAGACCACTAAACCTGAGCTACCAACATCAATAGTTGAAGCTTTATAATTCATTGAATTATAAGACTTAGAATTGGTTAAATTTTTAATTTTTTTATACTGTATTCCAGCTCCATTTATACAAAGCAATTTGCCAATAACTGGATTTTTAGTTGAATAATTTACATGAGCAAAATTATTTATTCTAAGAGATTCCTTTGACTTTAACTGATCAGTTATTCCATATAAAACTCCAGATGTTCCTCCAGTAGCAGCAATCTCTCCTACATTAAGTACGTTAAGTGAGAAAGCATTATTTGGTTGATCACCTGCTCGATACATAATTGGTATTCCTTTAGGTAGATTAGTTTCGATAGAAGCTATACTATTAACTATTCCTTGGCTTGTGAAATTATCTACAATATTAGGAATTAATGAATTATCAAGTCCATAATATTTTAATAACCAATTAGCTACATTTTTTTCTTTAAAATCCCAAAACATACCTTCTGATAATCCATTTTTGGTGGTTAAAATTTCACCAGATAATTTATATGCTAAATAATCTCCTGGCAACATAATTTTATTAACCTTAGCATATGTTTTAGGTTCATTTAATTTAACCCACGCCAGTTTAGATGCAGTAAAATTTCCTGGAGAATTCATAAGATGAGATTCACATTTATTACTTCCTAAATCTTCAAAAGCTTTATTTCCTATTTCTACGGCTCTACCATCACACCAGATAATTGATTTTCTAAGGTTGTTCCCATCTTTATCTATAAGAACTAAGCCATGCATTTGATATGAAATTCCTATTCCTAAAATCTGAGAGGATTTAATTTTATTTTTAGAAATAATTCTTTGAGTTCCTATACATAAACATTTCCACCAAAAATCAGGATCTTGCTCTGCCCAACCAGGTTTAAGTGAAATGATATCCATTTCTTTTGAGGGTTCCTGAATTATATCAATTTTTTCACCTGTTTCAGAATATACTAAAGCTATTTTTAAAAATGAACTGCCTAAATCATAACCTATATAGTACATAATAATAAAAGTGATAAAATTTAATTTTCTTTAAATTAAAAAATATAATGACATATTAAATACATATGAGTAAATAAATCACATATATTAAATACGGAATTAAACATATTTTTTTACATTTGCATTCGCTAAAAAGGTCCCGTAGCTCAGCTGGATAGAGCATCTGCCTTCTAAGCAGACGGTCACACGTTCGAATCGTGTCGGGATCACTTAAAGCCTTACCTTAATTGGTAGGGTTTTTTTGTTTGTTTTAATGCCTTACAACGTGTTATATGAAAAACAAATATATTGATTATCAACTAAATGTTTAAGGAGAAGTGGATGGGTTAGAGAACCAACCAGTAGTATCTTCAATGGAATTCGAAGACACAACAAACAAAACCGACAATAGTAGAAGTAGTTTTTTCACAAACTAAATATAATGATTCTAAAAATACCCAATCCAAGAACAGCTTTAATAACCAGCTACAAACAACCTGTACTATTCAACCACATAGTCCTCTATAAAGGGAGTAGATTAATAAGGTTTAGATAATTCTTATTTAAAATTATTGTAAATTTTTATATGTAACCTTTGCGTTTCATTAAAAAAATGTTAAGTTTGCGTTACATTAATAAAATAAATTATAATTATGGGAAATTTAATACCAATATTTGGAATACTATCAGGATCGGTTATACCAGTATCTGTATTTATATGGCTTTACTACGAAGGCAAAGGAAAGAGGGAAACTATATTAGAGATATCTAAACAACTAGATGACCCTTCTAAATTACAAGAATTGTTAAGGATTTTTGACGAAAGAAGAAAAGAGCCAATAGATTATCGTAGAAATGGAGTTATAACAATTTTTGCTGGTATTGGTCTCTACCTTCTTGGTTACTTAGCACTTGGAAGTATATTAAAAGGGGTTGGAGCTATGGTTGGTGTAATAGGTATTGGGACTATGATAGCTGGATATCTCTACCCAAATACTGGAAAAGAACTAACTAATGCTGTTGAAGAATTTGAAAAGAAATAATTTTGGGCAAGAACCATAAAAAACTCATAAATAATTTAGAAAAACTTAGAAGGTCTGCTAGTTTAACTCAACAAGAATTATCTATTAGAGCAGAGGTTTCAAGAAAAAGTATAAATGCTATTGAAAATGGAGTTTATGTTCCTTCAACAGTTTTAGCTTTAAAAATCGCAAAAACTCTTAAATGTAATGTTGAAGATTTGTTTAAACTACCTTAATATTGAGAATACAACTAAACCATAGGCATATCTTCTTCTTTTAAATCTAAATTAATTTAGAAATTACCTTTTTGAGAGATTGCTCATCCGAATACTTATTTATTGAGAATACAAGTTTTTTGTTTTTATAAAAATTTATAGTTGGTAGAGAATATATTTCTAATTCATTCATCAATCCTTTATTGTTG
>LWDU01032090.1_pt1 | contig 126046 bp, 79 predicted proteins | sample 727161 | NCBI WGS metagenome assembly LWDU01 (sample SAMN04566230, study PRJNA314399) | hydrothermal vent metagenome | isolation source: deep sea hydrothermal plume seawater | place: Mexico: Gulf of California, Guaymas Basin | collected 2004-07-11
TCTGTTTCGCCTAATAAGGCGAGTGTTTCTTCAATACGACTTTCATTGTGTGCATCTTTAGCCTTGGCTATTGCTGCCTCAGCATCTCTGCGCATTTGGTCAGAAATTTTGATATTGGCGGCATCTAATTGGTTGCGAAGGATTTTCCATTCTCCCTGAACAAAGGATAACAATTCTCCGGCTTCATCAGATTCGGCACCGGCTTTGTCCAAGGATGTTGTTAACCTCTCAAGTAATGTTGCCGCATGAGACCACTGCAAATTATCTGCGGCTTTTTTCACTTCATTGAGTGATTCCTGCCAATCTTTTTCATCGGAACGGCCAGCAAAGCGTTCAGCCAATTTACGTTTTTGTCTTAATGCCCTTCTTACAACTGACATCGCTTCTCTCTCTCGTACTACTTCCCGACTAATCCCGTCCGACAAACCACGTGCTAGGCTATGGTCTCCCTTTTCGAGTGCATCTTCTGCCTGCGTCAAGCGTTCCATCCACTCTGAAGTATCAAGACCGTCAGTTGCCTTTATTGCTGCCTTTGCAGCGGCTAATGCATCTTCAGCAAACTCATGTGCCTTTCCGATGTTCTCAATATGTAATGGGATTGATGATGCGAATTCAAAAGCCTTTTCTGGTTGCTCTGCATCTAAGCGTTGCTTTGATTCTTTTAATACACCTCTTAGAGAGTCTGCTTCAGGCCCTTCAAGTCCAGTTAATGAGCGTGCAGCACAGGTGATAGCCTCTTCTGCCTTACCCCACCATTCAATAATCTCATCAGCACGATTCTTCGCTTGGCGATACAATAATTCTGCCTCGCGTAAACTACCGAGTTCCATTTCACGATCGCCTTGAGTCATTGCACTCGCAGGGCGGCGTACGAGAGGGGCGATAGCCTCAGCCTCATCAATCGCTCGTTGAACTTCAGCCCTTATTTCTTCAACATCTTCTGAAAAGCGAAGTGTTCTTTCAATATCATCCTCTGCTTCATAGAGCATTTGCAATCCCCATTTGGGGTCTAAGTGGCCATCCTCTCCTGCAGACATAACAAGTGATGCAGCCTGGTCAACTGGCGCTCCATCCGAACGTAGTTGGAGAATTTGATTTTCAAGTTCATTGAGTTTCACTCGGAATTCCTTGCGAATTTCTCGGTCGTCATCGCCACCAAGCCAATCACTTGCAGCAAGCCAGATCCCAAATAATAGAATGCCAATATTGAGGTAAAGAATAGGTACGTCAGGCGCTGATGCAGCAACCAATGAAGATGAGAAAATTACCCCCACTCCTCCCATTACCCCTCGGTATCTAATAGTAACAGATTTTCCTTGCAAAAAGAAACGGCTTGACTTGAACAGAACTCCTCCGAGCGCCATGAGGATTAGGCCCCCTGTCATTTCTCCAGTATTGCCTTCCAAAGTCCAAGAACCAAGAATTAACATTGGCAACCAACCGATAGTAGTTGCTGCTCCAAGTCGGGAACGAGAACGAGGAGTCATCATTACCAAATCTTGCATCAATAATGCCCATGTGAGGACCAAGATTGGTGCGCCAAGAGCGCTCGCAAGGGTTCTATCTCCTGAAAATGATGATTGTAAATCTGGCCACGCTAGCCAAAAAGCAGCACCCAGCATAGCCATAGCAACGAATGTAGTTAATTGCTCGATCCGCTTTGCACGGGCCACAAAAGCAGCATCTAAGCGTCCATCAACTACCTCGCCCATATTTGCTCCCAATCCTATTCATCACTTAGCACTACTTCCTTTTTGAATGCAATGTTTGCTAAGCCAAGGTAGTCAATAATGCCCCAAATTACTGTTGAAATAAACCAAGCAATTTGGTGGTGTAATTCCATTCTAAGAAGAAGGATGTCAAAGGTAATAGTTGAGCCGGTTAGGCCAAAAATATACACCGCGATAGTCCAAGGGAGGGTCCAGTGGATATCCCTGTCTGATTTAAAAGTCCACCTTTTGTGAGTATAATGGGCAAATAAACTGCCTGCTATCCATGCAATCATCCAAGCAAAAGTAGGCCAGTGTCCTTCGTGACTGAAGAGGAAATATAATGCTTGATATAATAGGAAAAATACTGCTGTATTGCCAATGCCTATTAATAAAAAACGGCTGAACGTTGACATTTTCAATTCTCCAGCAATGAATCATTCAATACTATTCTCGCTACGGCTCCTCCTCTTTATGAGTAGCGGATTGAATTAGGACTTAAGTAGCGAACAGATTGGACATTCATCAATTACATGGCCTCTTGCTGGGCAATATTGACGGCCAAAGAATATCATCTGTAAATGCCTTTTATTCCAAGTGTCCTTGCTGAAAACTGCCTTCAAATCCTTTTCAGTCTTAACTACAGATTTGCCATTTGACAAACCCCATCTTTTAGCCAAGCGATGGATATGAGTGTCTACTGGAAATGCCGGCAAGCCAAAGGCTTGCGACATTACTACACTAGCAGTTTTATGACCAACTCCTGCAAGATTTTCAAGCGCATCCCAATCAGGAAGTACTACTCCATCATGCCTTTCTAGCAACTGCTCTGCCATTCTTTTGAGGTTTTTTGCCTTGGTCGGTGCAAGCCCAATTTGGTTTATTATTTGGCGGATTTCTTCAACTTCAAGATTTGCCATATCTGCAGGGTTATCTGCTTTTGCGAATAGTGCAGGAGTTACTTCGTTTACTTTTTTATCAGTGGTTTGTGCAGAAAGCATTACTGCTACGAGAAGCGTATATGCATCTGTATGGTTCAAGGGAATAGGTGTTTCGGGAAACAATCTGACAAGGATTCCAGCCGCCAAATCAGCCCTTTCCTGCCGCCTCACTTCACTTTCACCTCACTTATAATGTGGTTCATTTGCCGATACAAAGTATTCTGCTGGCATGGGATATAGTGAGGCGATACGTGATGCCTTTTCATTCCAAATCGCCACTGACTATAGAGTATTCTTCACCGGTTTTCCAAGCCCATGCTGCTCCGCCAATCATTGTCCCAAAGGGGATAATATAGCAGGTTAAGTATTGCCAGTTTTGCCAATTATCTGCACCTTCTGGTGCCCCGCCAATCATGTATCCAATTAGCCCAAATATCATCCCAGCAAAAAGTGACATGACGCCGATGATAAGGCTTCTCAGTACTCGCATATAATCGCCTCCAGTCCTTATGATATAATTTGCCCGCTAAAATAAGCACTCAATTCATCGGCACTTTTACTGTTGAGAATATCACTTTGTTCGAGCCAACCTTTGCGTGCGATTTGGACGCCGTGGTGCACATCAAATAGGCCTGCAAGAGAATGGGCATCAGGATTTATTGAAATTGGCACGCCCAATTCCTTTGCGTATTTACAAAGACGCCAATCAAGATCTAAGCGATATGGTGAGGCGTTTAATTCAATTGCTTTGGTGTGGCCGTCATTTATCAATTCGGCAGTGGCCCGAAGAACTTCATGCATATCAACTGGGAAACCATCTCTACCTTGTAATATTCTTCCAGTAGGATGGCCAAGGATAGTGGTGTAAGGGTTTTCCATGGTTTTGATTAACTCCTCTGTATTGGTTACCTCATCTCTTGCACGCCATTTAGTGATGGCGTGAACACTAGCGATAACATGGTCCAATGTGGCAAGAATTTCATTCCTATAATCCAATTTTCCACCAGCGAGAATATCTGATTCAACACCTTGGAATATTCGGAAATCAGTTCCATCCTTGTCCCATTGTTGATTGAGGCGGTGAATTAATTTCCCTTGTGCTAGTAAGGCATCTGGGCCAACTCCATTGGCCACCTTTAGGGATTGGCTATGGTCAGAAATCCCTAGCCAAGACCAACCCATTTGGATTGCCGCATTTGCCATTTGCTCTAAACTTGCGGAACCATCTGAAAGTGTGGTGTGATTATGCAATGCCCCTCTGATGTTTGAATAACTAATCAATTCAGGCAGGTCTCCCGTCTCGGCAGCCTCTATTTCTCCAGTATCTTCGCGCAATTCTGGTACGACATAACTCAGTTCCAAATGGCGATATATATCGGCTTCATCATTGGCTATTAGGCTGTATTGAGCCGCCTCAACCCCCTTTAATCCGCCAGCCTTTTCATCGGGAATAAGTCCAAATTCATTAAGTCGTAGTCCTCTTTCAATTGCTCTTTTTCGCATCCTAATATTATGTTCAACCGAGCCGGTGAAATAAGCCAATGTATAAGGGAAATGATGAGGTTCAACCAACCTGATTTGAGCATCTATAGTCCCTCCCGATTCAAGTTGTTCGTAAGCATCACCTCCGATTGCGTCCAATACTTGGGCGTCGATGTGCCCCAGTTGAAAACCGTCACTGAATAAACTGGTGTCAAGAATAAGAGATACCTTTGAGCCGCCTGCACCCTTTACATCAGCAATCCCTTGAAGTCCAAGAATTGATTTTGTCACTGCTTCGTGACGGTCTAGATCTACGGCCAAGACAATATCAAGGTCGCCAATTGTTTCCTTTCTTCTTCGCGTACTGCCTGCTAACTGGGCCTTGATTACACCAGGGATACCTGAAATCAATGCTTCAAATGCTTCGCCATACCTTTGTCCAATATTTAGGCGTCGGCGTGCATGGAAGCGATGAAGTAATTCAATTCCATCGATTATTTTTTGCTGCGATTTTTTGCCGAAGCCCTTCATCGGCTCAATAAGACCGGCTTCGGCAGCAGCGGCTAACTCAGCGATATTTTCAACACCTAACTCATCGTGCATCATTTTGATTCTCTTTGGCCCAAGATTTGGTATTCCAAGCATTTCAATTAATCCAGCGGGAGTTGTTTCAAATAATTCTGTCCAAGACTTTGGCCAATCTCCATCCTCAACGGCTTGAGTAATGCCCGAAGCCAGTCCTTTCCCAATACCTTTGATGTCGATCAATGTCCCATTAGACACATATTCATACAAATCATTCGTCATTGCCGAAAGCGTTCTTGAGCCGTTAAGGTATGAGCGGGTGCGGAATGGATTTGCCCCATTGAGTTCCAGTAATATCCCTACTTGGTGAAGTACGGTTGAGATTTGTGAACGGCTGAAAAATGGCGGACCATTTGGGCGTGGTTTTGGAAGTGACCATGAATTTGCCCCAGCCATAACTCCGCCTCAGTCGAATGCAAGACGCGGGGGTTCAAGAAGCCGCCGAGTATGCGGAGGTACATGGCAGAAGTGAGTTTGATTGAGCAACTCACAAGAACGGCCTGTGGTTTGGCCATAATCCTGTTTATCTTTATTGCGACATTCTCTCGTTCACCTCGTCTTGAAAGAATGGCGCAACGTGTATTAGCCGTTGTTTCCCTTGTTGCAGCAGCATTGCTCGGGTACCTCGAATATACCGATGGTGTTTTTTATGGAACAACGCGTATGAACACAACTTTGGCCTTGATTTGCGCAGTGGTTGCTGTTGGTGCAAATCTAAATATTAAGGGTGAAAATTTATCTCACGGTGCCAATCCTCATACTATCAAAAAACTCGGGCATGTTGAACCGCGCCCCGAAGGACAGATAATAGAAGAGGAATAGTAAATCCTTTTCCTCGCAAAAGAGGCTTGAACTATCAAAAAGGTAAGAAGATAGATTAAAATTCGGCTTCCCTTTCAAGTTTCTCAGTGATGAAAGCACGCATGAATTCAGGCAACTCTCCATTGATAAATACCACATCATTTACTTCTTCTAACTGCATCAAATGGTAATACATTTGCATGGCGGTCATTGGAGTTGAGGAACAACCAACGCAACCTCCTTCAAGGCTAATCATGATAATTCCATCTTTGGTATCGACAACATTCACAATGCCGTCGTGCTCCTTTAGAATTTCGGCAACAGGGCCAATTTCTTGAAGAATTTTTTCCTTGCTGATGGTCATAGCAATCCCTTGTAGGCCAGCCGAAGAGCGCCCCCCCTATCAACGCTCCTTTAGGGCAAAGGGTAACATTGACAAGCGTCTTTCTATTCCACAATTCATGCACAGGGTCCTAATTTTGGATTTACTGATTGAACGCAAGGCATTTGGGCACTATGGTAATTTGGAAATCCTTCGCCCTTTTTCGGAAAAAGGTGATGTTGAATGTTGGCTTCTCACTCCTCAAATGCAAAATAATCTCAATCTGCAGTCTTCCAATCATGCAGAATCATCCACCTCAGCAAAGACAACTGTGGATATTGCGGATTCGGCCTTCCATTCTATGACAAGTGAGGATTTTCATCCCTTCACTACACCAGGTAGTAATCTTTCTTCCGTCATAGATGTAGAGGATGTATGTTTTAGAGAGGAGGTTGAAATGAATGGCAATCGGGTTATTTTACAGAGAATGCAAATGCCACAACCAAGTGAAATGAAAAACTGGTTACAATCTGCAAACGCAAATGCACTAGTGTGTGCCGGAAGTCGTTACAATGTTTCAATGTGGGAGGGGTGGATGGATGTGGTTGCTGAACTATTGCGTAAAGCAGTTGAATTGCGAGTTCCAACTTTAGGTATATGTTTTGGACATCAAATATTAGCAAAATCACTTGGTGGTGATGTAAATAGGGCCTTAGAATGTACCGACCTTGTCAGCGAGGTAAACTTGACGGAAATAGGGTTTAGCGACCCACTATTCGCGGAACTTTCTATTCCGAGAGGTCTTTTTACTCATCAAGACCATGTAAGTAATTTACCCCCTAACTGTATTCTTTTGGCGACAATTGAGCACACAAAAAATTGTGCATTTAGAGTAGTGGATTTTGATGGAATAATGCTGCCTGTGTGGGGTTTACAGTTTCATCCCGAGGCTCAAGATAGTGTAATTTCTCATGCAATAATTATGTCTGAGTTTAGCCAAGTGCAGCAGGAGATATTTTCAGCGCCTCATGATGGCGGTAAAGTTCTCTCAAACTTTGCCAACATTGCAATGGGCCACCAGTGAGGTCTTTGGCATAGATGCGTGTGCCTTATGATAGTGTCATGCTTGTTTTGCAGCACTACATAACCCCTTAATAATTGACATTTGATGTATTATTGTGGCGGGTTCGCTTAAGAAGGAGTGGTTTGTCGCCGGTTCAACAGGTGTTTACTATGGAAGTACCAATGATAGCAGCAGGTGTCGCAGTCTTCGGATTAATCGTCGCCCTAGTATTGTATAAAAATGTTAACAAAAAAAAGATTGAAAATGAGACCGTTGCTGACATTACTCAGCAAATCCAAGATGGCGCAATGGCCTTTTTGAAAGCAGAATACAAGTATATCTCAATATTTGTAATAATTGTTGGCGGATTATTATACGCCAATAATGGTATGGAAACTGCTATTGCATTCCTCGCAGGCGCATTTGCAAGCGTTCTTGCAGGCTTTTCAGGAATGCGTGCAGCGACTTCAGCAAATGGGCGCACAGCCATGGCTGCCGCTGATGGCGGCCAACCTGCAGCATTGATGGTTTCATACAATGGTGGTGCAGTAATGGGTCTTTCCGTAGGAGGTCTTGGTCTTCTCGGAATCTCTCTTATGGCAATGTGGCTTGGAACAGGATCTGATACTGAAACAGGTACTGCCATCCAAAATGTTGCAGGATTTGGAATGGGTGCTTCATCCATTGCATTATTCGCTCGTGTTGGCGGAGGTATTTACACCAAGGCAGCCGATGTTGGGGCTGATTTAGTCGGCAAGGTCGAAGCAGGAATCCCTGAGGACGACCCACGTAACCCCGGTGTTATCGCTGACAATGTTGGTGACAACGTGGGAGATGTTGCCGGAATGGGTGCAGATATTTTTGAGTCCTTCGTTGGCTCAATAATTGCTGCAATGGTTATTGCCGATGCTTCTGGAATGGGAGCAGATTATGTATTATTACCAATTTTCCTTGGACTCGTAGGATATGCTGCAAGCCTAGTTGGTGTTGCGAGTATGTATTTACTCAAGGGTGGAAATGCAGCATCTGCACTTCGTAATACAACTTTCATCGGTGCAATCCTCTTTTGGATTGGCGGCTGGGTTGGGATTGGATATCTCGATCTTGCAACCGGAACAGATCCAATGATTGCAGTAATTATTGGAAGTATAGTTGGGATACTAATTGGCTTGGTGACTGAATACTACACCGGTATTGAACCTGTGATGGGAGTTCCAGTAAATGCAATTAATCACATTGGAGAAATGTCCAAGACCGGACCAGCAACAAATGCAATCGCTGGTTTGTCAGTCGGTATGCGTTCAACCTTCATGCCAATAATCCTCATCGCAATAGCTATCTATGGTGCAAATCATTTCATGGGCGGAGGAGAACTCGGCCTTTATGGAATAGCAATGGCAGCAATGGGAATGCTGGCAACTGTCGGTGTTACGATGACTGTGGACGCATATGGTCCAGTTGTTGACAATGCAGGCGGTATTGCAGAGATGAGTGGCCTAGGAAAGGATGTTCGTGAAATCACCGACGGTCTTGACACCATCGGAAATACTACCGCTGCAATTGGCAAGGGGTTCGCAATTGGTAGTGCTGCATTAACGGCACTCGCATTATTCGCGGCTTTCAAGACTTCAGTTGAAAGTGGCCTTCCAGCAGGCGATGTTATGTCCTTGAGTCTTGATAATCCAATGGTTATTATCGGACTTCTAATCGGTGGTTCACTCCCATTCGTAGTCGCTGCAATGACAATGACTTCAGTAGGAAAGGCTGCTGGTGAAATGGTCGATGAAATTCGCCGTCAATTCGGTATGATGAGAGAAGCTCTAACAGCAGATACTCCAAAGGGTGTTGACCTTGAAGACGTCTCATCTTGGCCAAAGAAGATAGAGCATAAGGGCACAATGTATCCCGACAGTGCAAAGTGTGTTGAAATATCAACCAATGCAGCATTGAAGGAAATGGTAATGCCAGGTGTAGTTGCCGTTGCCGCTCCAGTAATTGTTGGTTATGTTCTCGGTGCAGAAGCACTAGGTGGATTACTCGCAGGTTCTCTCGTAACCGGTGTTCTAATGGCTCTATTCATGGCTAACGCCGGTGGCGCTTGGGACAATGCCAAGAAAGCAATCGAACAGGGTCACATTGAAGGCGCAAAGAAGGGAGATGCTGCTCACGAAGCCGCAATCATTGGTGACACAATCGGAGACCCATTCAAGGACACAAGCGGTCCTTCTCTAAATATTCTCATTAAGTTGATGTCAATTGTTGCAGTGGTTATCGCTTCAGAACTAACCTTGACTGGATTGCTCTGAACAACAATGCGTCAGCCTTAGGGCAGGGCACATGGGTGAGGATAACATGGGAAGAGTGATTGCTACGGGGCTTTGCGCGATTTTCGTGCTTTCGGCTTTCGTAGGTTGCCTGGGTAATGATGGCGATTCTAATGGTAATAATTCTTCATCTACTGACCCACTTGAAAACCCGGTTTGGGAAGTTGGCGATTGGTGGTTATACACCTTTGTAACCCCCGAATTTGGCGAGGATTCAGCACGATTAGTTGTCGGGAATAATAGTACTGAGGATTCGGCGTGGATGCTTGGAATCTCAAGTGAACAGGAAGCTCAACGACACGCAGTAATCAATCACAACCCATTCCTCGGACGGATGGCTTGGGATAATCTCTCGGTGTTTGAAAATGGAGAACCTCAATCGGTCTTCTCCTTTCCCTTTGCAGTAGGAAATACATGGCAATTTTCTCTTTGGGATCATTTATGGGATGCTGAAGTAACTTCAACAAATGATGGTTTTACTTCTGTTCAAGCAAGTTCTGATACAGGTGGTGAACTTATTTACACATTTGATGGCTATGCTGGATTCCTAAATGTTCTAACTTGGATAGATTCAGATTCAGTAGAGCGCCTTCGAATGCAATTGAATAATTATGGTAATGAATTTACTGGTGACGTATTTTTCATACGAGCAATTGACCTTTATGATGAGATGTATGAGGGCTTTGATGGTGAAGCCTATGACACTTTCTTTGATAGCGGCCACCCCAGCGATGGAGATTTTGATTTCTTGGTTTGGTATTTAGATGTGGAAATTGATAGTGGTTCAAGCCAAGGAACTCTTAGCGTTAAAGACCATTCAGGCGTAACTCCTCTTGCCCGTGCATGGGGCCCGTCCTCAACTGAAAAAGGATCTTTAGGGACAATTCCTTCCAATAGTGGAGAATATTCAGTTACTGCCACTTTGAATGGCGGCAGTTCAATAATACACTTGAAAATGGCCGGTGGCTTGCGTACACAGTGGATACTTTGATAGGCATTTTTTTTGCGGTGTGGTTTTATGAATACTCTGGTAATGCTGCATGGTATGACAGGTACTTCCGAGATGATGACGCCATTTGCAGAGAAAATCTGCCCTGATGGTTGGACCTTGCAGGTACCGGAAGCAGTTTTTGAGCACCCGCGCCGGGGGCTCACTTGGTGGCGATACGAAGGAGAAGATGAGAATTCGCCGAAGCGAATACAACTGACAAGGCGTGAATTGGATGACCTCGATGCAAGCCTTGGGCCCCTCGCCGAAGAAATAGAAATGGCTTCCCTTGGCTCGGTAATTATTGGCGGTTTTTCCCAAGGTGGTGTGGTGGCACAGGAGTTATTGCAAACTAGTTTGGCAGATATGGTTGAAGGGGTGATTTGTATTAGTACAAGAGCAGTTAGGCCCTTGGAATTACGCCTTCGCTTAGAAAGTGCAATGCCCGGAAAAATGCTTTGGATGCACGGTGAAAAGGACCAAAGTGTGCCATTTGAAGCCGGAATTGAAGTCGCTGAAATGTTTGAAGAAGCCGGCTGGGATGTCACTCGAATTATTCATCCAAAGGGACATATGATCCCTATTGAATATCATGAGGGCGTAAAGCAGTGGCTTAATCAATTCAACAATTAATTCAATAATTCAATAATTCAATTCCACATTCATCAAAGACTGAGAAGATATTGATGATGATTGCAATAATCTTTGCTTGAAAATATTGATTAACCTAGATATTTTCTTGCCTCATCAAATCCACCGATGAATATTGGTTGCTCTCCGCGGATGTCAATAACTATTGGAACGGTTTGGTGGCGAGTTTCATTAACAATGTCACGGCGAATACTTCCATCTTGGTCAAAGTTGTATTCGGTATATGTCAAGCCCTTTCCCGCAAGAAAACCTTTCACTCCAGTGCAATATGGGCAATGATTCGTTGAGTAAATCAAGAAGTCGGTATCTGCTTCATCAGCATGGTCGGTTATTAAGCTCATATTATTGCCACTACGCCCTCTCTCAAGATACTTCCGCCATCCTAATTTCACTCAGTCTTGGCATTCTCAGTAGATAATCGTAGGAAATTTGGTTGCCATGGGTCTGTGCCAATTTCTTCTTCGGCAAGTTTGAGGTTGCTAAAAATCCACCACCCAAGAGCAGGTCCTGTGGCAGCGAGCATGAATAATAGCCAATAGGCATCATTGCTCGCTACGAGGAGTAGACCGCCCAAGCCAACCATTACGAAGGTTGCAGAAAGGGCATGAGCGGTTTGGAATACCGACATGTGTGTGGCGCCAAGACGTGGGTCGGCAATGTCTGCCCAAGTGGTGATGAAGGTGAACATCATCCAATCGGTAAGAACTAATGTTGGAATCCAAATCATTATGGTAATGATACCCGACATTCCCATTAACATGCTGAATCCAAGGGCTAGGTATGCAACAACAGAGCCTAGTGCATAGAGGCGAAGCATCCGCTTTCGTCCAAAAATGTCTGAAACCCAAGGTCCAGCAAGTCCAAGATAATTCACCACAGCAAAAATATTCCACCAGCGGGTTATTTCGGCCCCATCCATATTTTGCACTTCTACCAAGTATGCCGAAAACCAAGCCTCAAAACCGTCGCCAAGTGGAAGTAATATACAGCCAAATAAGACCAACCAAGCGGTTTTAGTTTGCATTGCTGCTAGGACTTTATCTTTGAAAGAAGTTCCATCAGGGAATGGGTCTTTCTTTATTGCTTTCTGTAATTCCTCACCCTCTCGCATCATGTGGGTAATGGCAATTCCTCCAATCATTGCGAGAAGTAATACTGCAAACATTGCATACTGTATGGCGGCATAATTGGTAACTCCATCAGTAATGAAAGGAGATGATTCACCACCTGCTATCCACCAACCCAATAGAATGAGGACCAAGTGCCCACCTCCCCTATATGACAAATTAATCATAGAATTGGCCTTGCCCAGTTGTGGTACACTTTCGGCCATCATCGCCGCAACCGCTTGCTCAGCGAATAGTCGAGGTATTAGAGCAATCATTAGGAAACCTATCCATATCCAAGGTTGAATAGAAATGTCAATGAAAAGAAGAGGCAATAGCAGAATCATATGGCCAATTGAACCGTATAGCATCCAAGTGCGACGCTTACCCATTGGCAGGCTCTTCATTCGGTCAACCGGTTGAGCCCATATTGGACGTAGGAAGAACGGAATTTGTACAATCATGAACATTGCCATAACGGTGAATTTGTCAAGGCCAAATTCCGCCATGCCAAGAGTCCTTCCCCAATAACCAAAGAATGCAAATGGCATTGAGAAGCCGAGGTAAAAAATGAGAAACCAGAGCGCTCGGAAGCGTTCATTTTCGCCCAAATCAATGGGCTGAATGTTGCGTTTTTTGGTGACATCGGTCATGGCGATTAGTGCCACAATAATTACCAATAATGATATTGCAATGGTGGTAAAGCCGATTTCAGAAGTGCCAGCAGCGCTATCGGTTATTGTTCCGTTATCATCAGTAGTTGTTTGATTAGACCAATCCCACCAAGCCAAAGTAGCAACGATGTCTATTCCCGTTTGAAGTCCTGCCTCTACATTCGCTCGCCCACCGGCCATCGTATTGATAGTGGTTACTGAATCGGTTTGAGCGTGTTTAGGTGTCTGTTCACAAGTATCACCCTCTTCCAATATGTATTGATGTTGGCCGCGCAACCAAGTTGCAGTGTGTCCGTTCATAATAAAATTGAAATGATCAGAATTCCCCTTTGTATCATCAATAACATTTACCCAAGGCTCGGGGTGAGAGAGATTAGCATTAATATCTCTTAATTCATCTTGAAACCATTCTGCTCGGCTTTGCATTTCTTCGGTGACTTCCAAACCTCTGTCCTCATAGTAGGACCAATCATCGGTGGGCGAGGTGAACTCATATAGGGTCCAATAATCCTCGTTACAACCACTCAATTGGCTTGCAGAAGGAGTCTGTACAGGCCAGTTAAGGCCAAACATATCCAAATTGACATAGGTGACATTGATACCTTCGGGAATATAATTTTCGACAAAGTTTAGACTACCTTTGCCTCCACCTTCACTTGAAGATGAGCCTTGCCACTCTTCATAATCCCACCATGCTAATTTCCAAGTATGGGTCGGGGTGCCGTTCCATTCAGAGATGGCTCTCGCAATTTCAAGTAACGAACCGCTGCCAGTTCCATCATCATATGCTCCAGATGAAGAACAACCTGTGTAAGTCACTCCAACAAGAGGTGGGGGTGAATAACAAATCGCATCGTGGTGCGAGCCGACTACATACCAACTGTCAGTAAGGCTTCCATTGATTGTTATCACAATGTTTTCACAATTCGTACACTCGTCAGTAGTAAATGGCTGCCGCTCAACTTCATAACCCATGTCAGTCAATTCACCTGCTATCCAATTGCGGGCATTTTCATTTGCGGCAGTGTCTATTTTTCGATAACCGAAGTTAGTCATGCTAACCATATTGTCGTATGCATTCACTCCTTCCGGCCAAACTTCGGGCATTTCCCCTTCTTTTGCAGAAACCGATACTTCACCGCCAGTATTGCTTGAAACGTTATCATTCTCATTTGCAACAAAATAATGATTTGAATTGGCCTGTTGTTCACTCCATTGAGAGGTGGTTGAGGGCTCAATGAAGCCAGAACCAAGGGAGAAGGTGAATAAAATCACCATCGCCAATATGGACACTCGGTTGCTGGACACGGACCAACCCAAGGGCTGTTATGCAATATGTGTTATTATTCAGCAACCTTATTCTTCGTAGTCAAAAACACAGTTTTTTTGCCAATCTTTCCAAGGCTAAGGCTATTGTGCAAGGCCCATCCTGCGCCATATATGCGGGGGGTAGATGACAGTCAAGCAGATGCTTGTGCAAACAATCCTCCTTCAGCCTCAGTTTCAAACCGCGGCACAATACGCAATCAACCATTCATGCGTAGTGAAGAACTTTCAGCACAGATTGAAGAATTCCAGCCAAAGCATGGTGGAGCAGGCCTATGGTGGTTAACCCAAGCATCATGGTTTGTCAAATTCCCCAGTTGTAGTGTTGTGATTGACCCGTGGTGGCGGGACCTATTTGCCGGTGATATGTGGGCTAAATTAATCGGTGAATTTCCACTTACTCCTGAGGAATACCCGGCTCCAGATTATGTGTTTTGCACTCACTGGCACGATGATCACATCTGCCCGGAAACTTTACCCCGAATGGCTAAAGCCTTTGCAAATACAAAGTTCATCATCCCCTCCCGTTCCGTTGACCTCTTGATTAGTTGGGGGATTGATGCCGAGCGAATCATCAGTAGTAATGGGCACCGGCAACAGAGTATCGGCCCGCTAAGTTTCAAAGCCATTCCTGCTGCCCATATGGAATTGGATTTTGATGAGGATGGTTCTTCTTGGTATGTAGGCTATGTCTTGGAATGCGATGGAGTTTCCTTGTACCATATGGGCGATGGAAAGCCGTGGCCCGGTTGGCACACGGCGATAACTAAAGCAGTCAATTCTCTATCTGCCGCAGAGGATTGTAAAAGTAATGAAGGCGGGAAAAAGAAAGAATTGAATGACGAGCCAGCCCAACTTGACATTGCCTTATTGTGTATTAATGGAAATGACAATTTGTCACATATTGAGGCAGTTGACCTAATTTCTGTTGTCAAGCCAAAAGTAGCCATTCCCATGCATTACGGCATGGACCCCGATAATACTGTTGACCCACTCATTTACCACAAAGAAGTGAGTAAGCGTCTGCCTGATTTCCCCTGCACTATTCCACAGGTTGGCCGCGCATTATTCTTTGAAAATGGAGTATTGGATATACCCAATGACCCTCCCATTATTCAAGAGGGTGAATAAATGGTAGAGCCCCCTCCACTACCTGAAATTGATTGGGAATTAGTAGCCGCTACCAAAAATCCACTCGAATTATTTGAATTATTGTGGCAAGAGATTGACTTCGATGACCACCCTCTAAGTGGAAATCATTTGCCAATTCCAGTAGGTGGATTGAGTTATCCCGAAATTGAAACTGTAATCAGTTATGGAGATTCGCGGGTAATTTTTACATTAGGGCATTATCCAGAAATACTGCAGGAAAAATATGACAAATGGTATGGTGAAGAAGGCTGGGAAGATAAGCCAGAAAATGTCAGTGAGGGTGAAGATTTGCGCCAGCATCACATGATACTAGTTTCTCGCCACCCACTTGAGTTTTCTCCTTCTGCCTTAGCCAAAAATCCCAAATTGCACAAGTGGTCTATACCGGCTTTCTGGTTTAAGGGAGAACTGTGGTTTTGGCCACTGAATAAATTTTTCCAAAAGATGGGGGATGTTGATGACTTTTCTGCAGAAAGTATTGCAGGGACTGTTGAAATGCGCTATCAATTGGCACTTTGGAAAGAACGTTTTTCACCTTTTTTGCCTAATTGGTCTTGGCACCTGGAGATCGACAACAAGATTGACCGAACAGGTTGGTACATTCGCGCACCTCCTGAATCCAAATCACTTTTCACCATTTTTTTGGGTTATGGTTGGAATCCAGAAAAAACCGCAGCAGCAGCAGCCACTCTCAGCACTTCCTCTTCCGTCACAGGGTCGGCTAAAACACTTGAACAAGCGATTAGGGAGACTCCACGGTGTGCAATTTTGAAGGAAAAAAATCTGGACATACATGGTTTTTTGATTTTCGAGCGAGCCCCATTAGGAGAGTTAGACCGGCCCGATGAGGCGCAGGAAAATGAATTAGATGTTGTCCGAACTGAATTGATGTGTGGGCCAAGAGGAAATCTTACCGCATTGGCCCGAACCGAAGGAGCAGGAGATGATTGGGCGCGAAAAAGTGAGAAAATCCGTTTATCTTTACCGGGGCAAATAGAATTATGGCCGCCTTCCCTAAAGCAATGGCCCTTGTTAATGGCAAGAAGCGATGTTGGTTTGGATTCAGCAGAATTAAGTGATTGGCTGGAACTGGTAATCGATGAACTGGGTCCAACTCTTGAATCCCTAAAGAATGCGCATGACAATTGATTCGTCAAGAATTATTCTCGCTACGAATCAAGCCATCGGTGTCATAGTCCCAGTCTAGAATAGTCCAACCAGCACTTTCACAGGCAGCGATAATTTCCTCCTGCTTTTCATGGTTGGAAATTATTCCGATAGTTCCTCCTGCTGCTGCCCCCATGCCTTTCCATGCAAGAATAGATTTTGTTTCGGTTAATGGGTCAACGACTTCTCGATAAGGCGCATTAAGTTCGGGTGACATTTTCTCTATCGCCGCAGTTACTTGCCTAATTGCATCGATTAAGTCGTTCCTGCGGTCAGAATTGAGTGCGCCTGCAACTTTCCTTGCCATTTTTCTAAGAGTCATTAATGCCGAATGGACTTCTTCATCTTCCTCATCATATCGCTGCCAAATGCTTTTGTGCAGTTCTCCACTATTATGGGTGACATTTGTGTAGGCGAGAATGAGGTGTTTTTTCAACCAGCGCAAAGCGCTGGGTGCTGGCTCAAAAGGAAGTATTTCTACATTATCGCCATAGAACATTAGATGCTGAAATCCACCTCCGGCAGCAGCCCATTGGTCTTGCCTGCCGCCGCGATTGCCGAGTAATTCCTCAAACCGGTAAGCCAACTCGGCAATTTCAACATCACTTCGCCCTTCTCCTGCAATAGCTGAAAGAAAAGCAACATTCATTGCTGCACTAGTGCCAAGTCCACTTGAAACTGGACAGTCTGAAGAATAAGCGACTGAAAGCCGCCCCTCATCATCAATTTTCATTTCCGCCTCAATATATTGATTGATTGCAAAGTTAACTACTTCGCCCCCCTTGTCATTTGTGAAAGGAGCACAATCGGTCCATCCTCCTGCTAAATCAACTCTTACAGGTGCGCGTACTTTGATTTCTTTTGCCATGATAATTACTCCTAAGCGTTTGAATTATTTACCTAGTCTTTCCTTTCATTTTGAGTTTGTAAATCTGCTAATGCGAGGTTGAATAGCCTCTTTCCATTGTCAATGAGCGCCCTCTCCCATTTTAACTCATCTACTCTAAAAGCGCTGAGCAGTTTTTGTCTGCTCTTATGATTAAGTAATTGTTGAGGTGTCAGTTCTGACCACCAGGTGATACAATTTTCGGCCCGTAGCGCCTTTATCAGTGGAAATGGTTTGATAGTTCCAAATTCTTGGGTAATTCCTGCCCATTCAATGTTCGGAAATCTATCTTCCACTCCGCAGTGAATCCCTCCTCTTACGCTATAAGCCAAACCAGTACCACTATCCAAACCGGTGATTTTTTCTCCAAATCGTTGTTTAAGTTGGGTGAATCGGGGTGAATTAACATCAATGTCAACAAGTAAAGTATCCTTGCCTGATTTGCCAAGTCCTGTGTGTAAATCAATACAATTACATTGTTCCACATGGGTCAAATTTTCTTCAAGCCAATTGAGGAGTATCTGTGGTCCCTTTTCCAGTTTGAAGCCACCAAATTGCAATCCCTTTGGTCGCCTATATTGTCCTTCGGCAAAGGCTTGCTTGGTTTCAGAATAGCCATTTTTTAGAGTGTATAGATAGGCCTTGAAAATAAATGGTTCAAGCGGCTTGGGGTATTTCTTGATGTTGAGAAGGGGACTTAATTTAGCATATCCTTGCGGTTCACCAGAGTATTCTTCACCATGCTTTAAGAAGTTACGATTAAGGTCAACATTCGACTCATTGACGCGCCGCAACCATGCCATTCCCCACGGATTCATTACATGGACAAAGGCAATGGCGGTATCCTCCGGTAAGTCACTTGGTGTCCTGAGGTCGTCAATTTGGCTCAATTGGATTGCTGAACCGGCAAACCCTTCAACTCCATGAACTCCTGAAGTTGAAAGAAGTAATTTCTTTGCATTAGTGGGGCCAATCCAAACAGTATCTATCGCTAAATTTTCATCATGAGGTCCAAGTTGACCTATTTCATGCCGTTGATGGTTCACTGAAAAACCACGGTTCTCCAATCCATCAATTGCAACAATTAATTTGCCTGTTGCTCCGGCATGGTCTCTTGACCAATACACAAGATCACCTCATGACATATGTGGCAATTCCGCCAGCAGGGATTGTAATATCTCCCTTTTTACATTCTTCAGTAACTCTTTCTAACATGTCACTGCAAAATGTGGATAATCCATTGCTATCCGCAAGACTTCCTTGCCAATTAGTTGCAGTTGGGTTAAAGAATCTCATCGCATAGCCATCGCCATTTTCACATGGTTTACAAGATACCAGAATTGGTTTTGGTTTTACCCCTTCAAGAATCCACGATTGGTGTCGTGTGCCAAGTTTTCCACTCTTTGGTAGTGGGTCAAAGGATGCATCGAGTTGTGGCTTAGGTAGTCCGGCTATTATTGTGGGTCGCGAAGCAAAACTAGCCGCCATTTCGTGCACGGCATCTCCATTTGCAGTTAATTGTGAATCACTCCATTTGCCTTCAAAGGGCATTAGGCCCCAGCGCATCATATTTTGTCCATTACATTGAGCACCGGGTGCAGGGAAACAAGGTCCAGCGCGATTTCTGCGCCAAGCAAAACCATCGCGAGAAAGCCAGCCGACACTACGAACCAAAGTAAGGCATAACTCAAGACCTCCATCTTCACCTTCTCTCGCTTCATACTCGTTTGAACCGGGTGCGAAAGCCGCCAATCCCCCCTCCTCATCTTCAGTAAGAACAAGATTATGCATGTGTTTAGTTGGAACTTCAGGTTGATTCCATTCTTTGACGTGCGGGAAATACCATGGGCGTTCAACCATTTCAAATGCTCCGCCGGCAGTGACGGTTTTTGAGTTAACTCCAGTAGGGACAATAATTCTTGTCCGGTGGTCTTCCACACTATTGTCTATGATGGTCTCTATTTCTAGAACAGGTGATGCCGACCTCATAGTAACCCAATGCTCAATTGAAACCCATTCTTGTTGAGTGCTGCGTTTTTGGGTTTCATCTTCAAAATATGTTGGTAATGACCATTCAATTTGAATATGCATTGTAGCAGACCATTGATTGGTGACAGACCAATCAAAATTGACGATAATATCTTTATCTTCGACGGCAAGAGTACTTCTGCGATCAACTGGCTCTGGCCTCTCATCCAATCCTACGTCCTTTCCAGCACCAACTGCTACTGGATATCCACCAGGGCTATGGTCATACGAATCTCCGGCTTCTTCGTCATCCTCGAGTTGTCCTAAACCAACAAAAGTACGCCCAGTTGACAAATCAATGATATCCCATCTGCCATCATCTCGGAAAACTACACTTATCAGGCCATTTTCCATCCATCGGCTTGCAGAATCATCTCCCTCACTACAGCGAACTGCATCACCTGGAGGTGGAGGGAATTCAAGGCCGGGTAATAAGTGGGCAACATGCCAACCGGGTTCCAAACCACTAACCTCAATTGAACCTTTGACTCTTGGCAATTGAACATTTGCAACTCTATCAGGGTGAATATGCAATCCCCATGAAGGTGCGGTAATTTCTGCCGTGGCATTGAGTAAACCATCTCCATCGGCCAATACGGCAAAGGCAAAATCTCTTTTCAACCATCCACCCGTCTTTGGGACGACCAGATTCAAATTCAAAGTTCCCGACCAATTTGTGGGTCTAGGGTTATGCAGTAGGAAAGGAACTGCATCTGGGTTTTCATGATGGAGGTCAAATAACGGTTGAATATCTTCTCTAAGGTCTTCTACGAGCATCGTTGAAATTTCTCTTGCGTGGCGGTAGCGAATCTCCATGTCTTGATGCGTAGCATCCACTGAGCAACCACAAATGTCGTCATGCGGGTGGTTGCGTAATACTTCGCGCCATGCCAACTGTAAGGCATCGGGGCGGGGGCGGCCACCCATATTCCATGCCAGTGCCGCCAAAGGCTCTACTCTATCATATAGAACACTCATTGTAGCATCGTTCATTCTTTTGAGATAGAGGCGGGCACTGTAAACGCCTGAGAGCAATGCTCGGTCCCAGCCTTGGTGCAATTCGCCTTGGAATTCAACAAGGGGGTTGCCATCGGCAATTCGCTGAGATTTCCATTCTTTTATGGCATCAAAGAAATCTGAAAAACGAGCATGCTGCAGTTTGATTTTTCCCTTGAAATGCTCATTCGCCTCTTCGATTAACATAGGTAAAGTTGGTTGAGGTGCGGTATGGTCAGAGCCATTACCCAACTGAACAACAGGTGCGGTCCAATTGTAGGTATTTTCTAGGCCATCAAGGAGGCGTTGAAGCCGACCCATTGCACTTTCAACATTTACATCAGGACTTGACTTCCGGTCCAATTGACGAATCTCAAACCCCCATGCCATAAGGCAGGGGTAATCTGGAGTTTGCTTTACGGCCAATACAGAGGTTTTACCATCGGCTGCAGTCCAATCAAAAACGCATCCCGCTTCACCCACCCATTGTCCTGCACCTCGGGTAAAAAGGAAAGTGTCTAAGCCAACCCCTTGCAATATTGCTGGAAGTTGACCGACGTGACCAAACGGGTCCGGCACATATCCAATATTGCAGCGCCCGCCAAATTCCTCTGAAATACGATGTCCGAATTGGAGGTTGCGAACTAATGCCTCCCCTCCCACAATGAACTCATCGGGCAATACATACCAAGGTCCGACTCCTAATTTTCCATCTTTGACGAGTTTTTTAATTCGCAGGCGATTCTCCGGTTTAATTTCCAAATAATCTTCTAGAACTACAGTTTGACCATCAAATTCAAATGAAGGGTAATTTGAATCAGGGTCTTCCAATAAAGCCAATAGTTCATCAACGAATTCAATCAAACGATAGCGGTATTGCTGGAATGGAAGATACCATGCACGGTCCCAATGAACGTGAGGTGTGACATAACCAATCAATGGCGCAGCACTGCTTTTACTGCTCGAATTCTCTTTGGCAGAGGCAGTAGATTTGCGAGCCGGTGCCTTCGCCATGTACCGCTCATTAGGACGAGGCTAAATGAGGCTTGTCGCTATAGGGGCCAAATAGCAATAATTGCTTTGACCCCTCCGTCGCCATAGTTAGTGCAGTCTTAGGCTTCTGAATTATCATCCGAGTTGTCTTTTGCGTCTTCCTCATCAACTTCATCGGCTTCAGAATCGTCTGCGTTCATTGCTGCTTCTACTGCCTCAGAAACATCAATTATTGCGCCGGTGGCCTCGGTGAAATTTTGCACCTCATCGTCGGTTTAGATAGAATAGTAATGTGATATAGTCAATAAAGAATGCATCAGCACCTGTGTCAAAATTCATCCAATATGTCATTGGGTCTTGGTTTGCATGCAAACTGTTCTCAATAAATTCAACATCTTCTTTTTCGGCTTGAGCAAAACGGTTGATTTCGAATACAGGTTGTAGATCATCCATGGTTGGATTTTCAGCGCCAAGTCCCCTCAAGTCAAGATAAAAGAAAGATTTAGAGTCGCCGCTGACAATTTTCCCAGTCACCGATTCAGTCATCAAAGTAACTTCTGAACCGAAGTATATCGGCAAGCCACCCGGCAATACATCCATGATTGTCTTACTGTCAATCAATTTCTGTTGTACGCTTCTCTTAGTAGGGTCAAGGTTAGCGGACCAAACTTCAACTTCCATTCCGTGTAATTCTCCCTTGCCTTCATAATTTGCGGTAACAATTGCGTAGTCCGCAAGGTTCAATGTGAAAGAAGGGGGGTTTTCAGGGTCGTAATTTGTGCCATCAACGAATCCACCGGTAGTGCCATCCATCATCTCTATTGGAGAAAGACCGTATGTGCCATTATAGTGCTCTGTTGTCCTCCACCATAGTTCAGGGTTTCCGTTGAAGGCGACATATTCTCCGACCAACGAGAGGTCTGTTTCTCCGGTGTAAATTGTGTGTTCACTTTCACTAAGATTTACAGAGACTAAGTTTCCATCATCGTCAAGATGCTCACTGCCGAAATAAGTTTTGTTTGATTCAAGACTTGCCCATCCAACTGACATGTCGGCCATTGCAGCAGCCATGTTAGTTTCTCCTGCTTCAGTTGCAGCACTATATGCAAGGAGTGGGTCATGCCAGCCAAATAACCATTCATTGACGGAATGAGTTGACCACTTTGTAACTCCAAAGAAGTGCTCTAAGAACATCGGCAATACGCCATCAAACATATTTTCAATGTAATTGCGAAGAACTGCAGCATCATCAGCACTAATGTTGTAATAAGCGCCAAAAATTTCATCGGTAAAGGGTAATTCCTCACCGCCAATCATCGGTTGTAAGTAGGTAGGGGAGTTTTGGTCGGAATCAACAGGTACAGTACGGTTTGCAAAGATACCATATATTGTGTATATTGATGAACTAGTGGCAAGACCGAATGGTCCATTCATCACATAATCAACAGTGGATTCATCCCATGAAACAGGCTCTAAATCATACCATGGCAAACGGGTGAAACTATTAACTCCAATATCATTGATTTCTCCACTTAGAGGGTCAACTCCACCCCATGTCGTAGTCCACCAATCTGAAATTACTAATACACCACTACCTCCGTGTAAAACCATTGGAACTCCAGTTGAGTCATCAGAGAGTGCTGCCGCCCAATCTCCAAGGGCGATGAGTTGTGGATAGGTTATTCCGAATTCTAGGAAAGTCCATGCTGGATTTACCGGAGCGGTTGAAAAGAAAGTTGCCAGCCCTGGCAATAAGCCGTCCTCAGACCAAGCGAGAAGCCCGTCTGGGTTAGAAGTACTATCATTATGAGTGAGCAAATTGGTAATAGTCTTATCAAAACCCAATCCAAATGGCACTCCAAAAAGAGCCTCCATGCGAATTTCAAGTTCTTCCTCTGATGCAGTATCCCAAGAAGCCCCTCCTCCGAAGGCTGCATAATTAGTTCCTACAAGCGAATATAGGGCGTTGTCTCGGGCAGATGTGACATTAGCATCAGCATCAGCATAACCGAAGAGCGCAGCTCTTGCGGGGCTAGTTTCATTGCTTGGCACACCCATTCCCATGAACAAAGTTGCTCCAACTCGGCCGGTAAGAGATATATCAACTCCAGTTCCATCGTCTGCATTTAGGAATGCGTAGTCAAGGTCGGTGAAATCAGCATCTGGGCCGGAGTAATTAGTTGCATTAGCCCAAGAAACAAAGGCAGCATTACCAACATTTGCGGAATTGCCAGAATCAGCGATGGCTTGAGTAATCACCTGACCGGTGCGAATTGCGGCTTGGGTCGTACTGAGGTCTTCTTTCAATACTTCAGACATGAAACCAGCACCTGCAATATCGCTAAATGCACTTATCATTGATGGGAATACTGCAACTCTTTGCGCCTCATATAGAATATTCATTTGGGTAATCTGTGTGTTTGGGTCTTCTCCTTCAGCAAAGGAAAATATTGAATTGGAAGAGTAAGTTAATGTGCCCTCAACCTCATCATGAGAAATGAATGTACTATGGGTTTCAATGTCAAAAGAAAAAGGCCCCTGCTTTTCAAAAATTGGATCTGAACCATTATTTACTTCTTCTAAATTAGTTAATCCAAAGGCGTAATAAGTTCTACTGTCTTGACTATCAATCCACTCGTCATTTTCCCAAGTATTTTCTGCCGTTTTGACCATTGCATCATCAACTGCATCCTGTACTGCAGAGGTTGCTGCTGGGCCAATCACTGCTAAATTTAGAATTAGCATCATGAATCCGGCGGCGAGCATGGCGGTTGCACTTTTCTTCGTCATCAACTACTGACCCCCGCCATTGCTTCTTGAACCCAGCGGAACAAAGCAAGGCTTTTCTGCCCTTCAGCAAGCACATTTTCAAGTGCTTTTTTAGTAACATCAGATACATTAGGACATAGCGTTGCTACTATTTTTGAGTTGGACCCTTGCCGCATTTCCGAAAGTGCTGCATAAGTAGGGTCTAGTTTTTTCTCCTCTTCGCTTGGTTCATAAGCTAGGGCTGCAGCCATACCTATTGCAAGATTAGCGCATGGCAATCCCAATTTTATGGCAAGAAGTATCGGTCCGAGAAGGCGGTCATTTACTCCAAGTTTGCGAATTGGGTCGCGGCATTGACGGTCAATTGGGTCAACAATTCTGCGGTCCTGATATTTTACTAATGCTCGTTGCGCCCAAGCAATTTGCTCATCACGCACAAATCCAAAGGAGGAAATAAGCGCATTACTCGCTTCAAGTCCACTCGCTTTGGCAATTAGAGCAATTTCTTCATCATTTGCCGCATCAGCCAAAAAATCATATTTTCTTATGGAGCCAAGATAGGAAACTACTGCATTAATCGCATTATAGGTGAAAACTTTTCTCGTTAATTCAAGGGAAAAATTGTGAGTCGGCCTTAGCCCTGGAACACCTTTCAGTAATTCGGGCGAAGTAAGAGCGTCTGCATCAAGAGGGAGGATATCATGATCTTGAACTCGCAAGGTCAACTTTCCATATTCTGTAATTTGCTCAGCACTTGGCTCAATACATGAACGCAATATCTGTGCTTGGGCGAGGCCAAGGTTTGCAAATAATTTTTCCTCAGCCTGCTTGTCGGACAATTGCGACAGTTGTTTTTGCAGTGTATTGCGTACTAATTCAGCCGGTTGTGCATGATTTTCAGCAAAAATGATATCGATTTTTCCCCTTTCAACTCTTTGCATTAGTGGCTTAAATGCCGAAATAGCCCAATTTTCTAAGTGCGAACCGCCAATTGCAGTACAAAGCAAATCGGCTGACTGAATGGCCAAATCCACTGCCTTTTGATCATTTCCATCAATAATGGTAGTTGCGTTAATTGTAATAATTTCAGGCTCATCTTTGAGTCGAATTAAGTTCCATTCCCCTTCATTATTTAGAAGGTCAAGGGTGCTTGGCGTAACCTCAACAAGGGTAATATCCCATTTTGCTCGTGAAAATAAATCAGCAAGAAAACCTCTTCCTACTTTGCCTGCGCCGAAAATGACAACCTTCATGATATCCCCCTCTTTCTCTCCTTAGTAAGCCGTTTACAATAATGCTTTTCAGTCAACTTCAACCTCTATTCCTAACAATCGACAAATCCCTCTTGCGCTTATTTCTCTTGTCGCCACAACCTCAATCCCTTGGGGCCAACGGGCGGCTCTGCTTTCCAACACGGGTCCTATCATAGATAAGCCTCCGCCGATCTTTACTGGTCGCCCCTCATTTGTAAATGGTAGAAGGGCGACTCTAATGGGGTGTAGCGTATCAATAAGACCTTCAAAAATCATCCATGCATGCACTCTTGGGCTAAGTCTGGAAGGGTCTCCGTCCCAGCCGCCAATATGTTTTGCTGATGGCTTCAGTCCGCGCTTTGTAAATATCTCAGCATCAAAACTAATCTCAGCATCAACACCGTTTTCGGGCCGCGCTCCCATGATATCAATTAGCCAATTTAGTGCTGCAATATATCCCTCTTCATCCCATCCCACTTCTTCAAGTGGAAACCCCTTGATTCTTGGTAAGCACATTTTTAATGTCACTCCCCCACTTGCGGTTGAGCAATATAGTACGGCTTCCAAATCGCCACATTTTGGTAGAAATGACAAACCGGTTTCGGTAGCGTGCTGCTGAGCAATAAGCGATTTTTTATCAAGCAAGGTTACTGCCAAGTGCTCAGTTGTATTTGCCATATTTAGCAGAGTTCTAGTGCGGGATGCAAAACCATGAATCCCAGCGGAAAAATCATCACAACCAACTATTACTTCAACTCCTTCGTCAATTCCGCTGATTTCGCTGCCAAAATCATTCACCTCTCCAAGAGTTTCCTGTGGTTCAAGAATAGATGGGCAAATATCACCCAATCCGACCCACGAACTAAGTTGTGCATCAACTTCATTTTCAAAGTTTAACCAGCCCCGCATTGAACGTGCATCACTAGCAATAACGCCACAAAGGTCGTAGTTTAATGCGTCTTTTACTTGCAATGCATAACCACCATTCTCATAAATTATTTTTCCGGCTTCAGGATAAGTCAAAGCCCAATTGCGAAGTCGCATTGGCATCCAACTGCCCAGTGGATTCAAAACAGAATTCATTACAAGACCGGGCCACTCCCCGCTAAATTGTGAAATAAAATCATCTGAAACTGCAGAATCAATGGGATGATCCCAACGGTGCATATGGGCAAAGTGCTGGCCAGTTTTTGTTATGAGAAGAGCACTTTGAATATGGCTGGTGATACCAACTTTGGCTATTTTTTTTCTATTTGGTAACGCTTCAATCAACCACTCTCTAATTCCCTTCCAAATAGAGTCGAGATAATCGCGTGAGTCAATAATCCCACCGGAGTCGTCCCCTGAAGGAAATGGAGTGTGAAAGGCGTGAAGTTTTTCGAAGTTTTTTTCGTCAGTCAAGAGAAGTTTGACGGAACTTGTGCCGACGTCAATGGCCAATACGAGGCTCAATTACAAGCCCCCAAAGAAGATATTTTCCGTCGCTGAATTCCGAGTACATGCATAAGAATACAAAAGTATTCACCCCTCATAAATGCTTAACCATTCTTGCCAATCAAGAGGCAACCACCCAAGTGAGGACAATCCTGGCTCTAAATCTACGAATCGAGTCGGAGAGTCAGACTGGGCCGCGGTGAGGAGGAAGTATTGATTTGCTGGAAGTTCATTTTGGCTTGCCGCAATAAAGAAATTTTTCACATCCTGTTGCAAAAATGCCGTTGCCATAAGTCGGCCACCGCGGCGAACATGTTCAGAATCATCAGGGATGACTGTGCCTATTCTAACTGAAATAACTTCCATGCTGGATGATGCAAATCCCCTGCCGAGTTCCTCTCCAATAATTTTACTCAAGCCATATGGTGAATCAATACCGACTCCATCCTCGATCCCAATTAGTTTGCCATAAAGATTTCCTCCCTCAATTAATTGCCTCTCTAAGGTAACTTGGGAAAGGCCGGATGATGCAATAATAATTCGTTTAATGCCTACTTGCTTTGCTGCTTTTAGGACGGTGTGGGTGCCTACGATATTTACTTCAAGCATTGAGCGCCCCCAATTAGAAGGGTCTGCATCTGCTGCTAAGTGTATTATTTGGTCATGGCCCTCGAATATTTTTGCTAAACTGTTGACGCTAATTGAGGAGATATCTAAGGACCGGTCAAGGCGATTTAACGCCCCTTTGTCTTCGACATTCCTACCACGAGAAATACGGTCAGAGTGAGGCCTGTCAATGCCAAAAACCTCGTGGCCCAATTCTTTCAACACATCAAATACCAAACCACCAATTAGGCCACAAGACCCAGTGATGATAATGCGAGGCATAAAGGGGCGAGTCGTAAGTAGGGCATAGCCCCTCCGCCGGAAAATGTAATTATTAGCGGGTGAATTTTTCAATTGAAAAACGATTTTGAAAGGGCCTGAATAATTGCTCAATTGAGAGGCAAATCTGCTAGAGAAAATTGGCAAAAAAATCGCTATTATTCGGGTCCCTAAATATGCGCATTTGTGACTGCAATAATCCTCTAAATGCTGAAATTATTATCGCAATCAGGGCCGATATGAGTGAATAATCGGGTAAATATTTCAATTGAAAAAGGATTATTTTAATTGAAAACTACCATTCTGCTCTTGCACCATCTTCTGTGTGCCAAAGAGTGGGAGGATGCGGATTCCATTGCTCAGCAAATTCACTGATTTTTTCCTCACAAATTTCAATTCCCAAACCGGCAAATTTCGCGCCACTTCTTACTGAAACATACCCTCCTTCAATTTCAAACGGCTTTTTGATTAAATCAAATGCCCATTCCCAGCCATCACCTGATCGCCCACCCGGCAATCCTGCCCCACCTAGGGACTGAACTTCTTGGGCTATATGTGGAGGACAAGCAGCAGCGATTTGCAAACTTGCGGCAGTTTGGATTGGACCATATGGACAGTGTGGGGCGAGGTGAACTTGAGCAGCTTCAGCAGCAAGGCCAACTGCAAAAGTATCTCTCAAACCCATTAGGGAAATATCTGGTTGAATTATGTCAATTGCTGGAGTTGGGAATAGATGATCAAATGCTATTTGCCGGTTAAGGAAACGCTCACCGGCGGCAATTGGAATTGGTTGAGAGCAACGTAGATTACGCAATTCAGACATTGCCTTAGCATCTCCCGGCAGCATTGGCTCCTCAACAAACCAGGGGTCAAAAGGTGCAACTAATGAAATCGCCCTTCTTCCTGCTGAAGGCGAACAGCGCCCATGCAAGTCAATTGCTAACTTAGCCTCTTTACCAATAGCATTGCGGACTTCAGAAACAATTTCAACCATTCCCGAAAGGTCAGCATCACTCACAATACCTCGTAAAGGGCCAACAGGGCTCACTTTCATGGCGGTCATTCCTTCATTTAATGCTGCAACTGCGGATTTTGCAAATTCTTGGGCTCCCCCCCCCCATATGTTACGGTAAACTTGCACTTTTTCACGTACTTTCCCACCTAATAACTCGTGAATAGGGGCGCCGGCTGCCTTTCCTTTGATATCCCACAAAGCCATTTCAATCGCTGCAGCAACCGTATTTAGTACAGGTCCATCTCGCCAAAAGCGACCATAAAGTAATTCTTGACGCAGGCGTTCAATCTCGGAAATATTACGCCCAATTATTTTCTTGCATGCCGATTGTAGGGCTGCCTCAACTTCTTCGTGTAAGTCGCCCAGCGCTTCCCCCCATCCGATTTCTCCTTCACTACTTTCAATTCTGACGAGCAACCATCTTGGAGGGCACCGCACCAATTCAGCAGTAGATATTGTCGGCATGGCTTTCAAACTGCACAAAGGGTTCTATTTGATAAATAGACAGGCTCAATGGGATGTGGCTTTAGAATAATTTCGACTTTTTTCGCACCATATTGGCGCTGCTGAAAAAAGAGTGCTGAGTGGTTGTTGTTGGTACTCGATGCGGGATTCGAACCCGCGTTATCGGGATGAAAACCCGAGATGATGGACCTGGCTACACTAATCGAGCAACAACCCTGCGCCGCGCTTTACATTGATGAAGGTTAGCCTCCTAGATTAGAGACAGGGGCCTCATTTTCTAAGCAATTATTCAGCCTGAGGCATTGGTTCTGCAAGACTCTGCCACCAATACCACAACGGAATAAGAAGAATTACACTTACAAATGAAACAACGAAGAATCCCCATCCTAATAAGAAATCAATTATTTCCTGCCCATATATTCCAATTAATATTGCTTCCAATCCAAAGCGCAATCCTCTGCCCCATAATCCGGAAACAATGAATGAGGTGCGGTTCATTTCACCCATTCCCGCAACCCAACCAAATACCTTGTAGGGAATGGGTGAAAAAGCAGCAATAAAGACGCCAAGTGTCCCATATCGGCTGATTAAGTTCTCTAAACGAATTAAATGACTTTCCTTGGAATATTTATCTAGAAGAGTTCTGCCCCATTTCCTGCCAATCCACCAAGCAACAAGAGAACCCAACACACTGGAAAGCGTGCATGAAAGCCACAACCACACGATAGTGGGTATATTCCCTTCGGCATTGAGAAGTTGAGGGAGGAGGAGTACATCGGGAGGTATGGGCTGGATAATTGCCTCGGTAAACGACAACCCAATAAGGGAAAGTGGGCCAAAATCGGCAAACCATTCAAGGATCACAGGTTGAAGACCCTCAAACATCCCCATGTGGGGCGGCTGAGCCTCCGTGCATTTGAGGCTTGACTACGAAAGTCTGTAAGGGAATTAGATTGTAGGGTAGCGGTAGAAAGGCAATATGGCTGCCAAAATCTAATTCATATTATCTACAATTACCAATTATCATCGCCGGTAGTGTGAATTGTGAGTATTCACTGCGAACGGTTGAATGGAGATACCAGACATCTTGGACACTTCGGCTTTGCTCGCTTGGCCGCCACAAAAATGGTTAGGTTGTTTCTGTGTTTTTGGTCAGATTGTTGAGATGGAACGCCATTCTCCAGAACGAGCGATGTTATTAGAAAATCAGGGTCCAGATTTTATCATCCCAGATCCAGCCTCAGTCAGCAAAGTTGAAGAAAACGCAGCATTGACTGGTGATTTACCAAGACTTTCTCCTGTTGATGTTGAATTATTGGCTCTTACACAACAACTCAACGGAACTCTCCATACAGATGATTACCGAATGCAAAATGTCGCACGAAAAATGCAACTAAGTTGGAAGGCGGTTAGTGTCAAAGCGAGTAAAGCAGCCTGGTCGTGGATTCTTCTTTGTAGCGGCTGCAGGGCTGTGTCAAAGGTAGAAAGCAGTGATTCGGATAATATTCCAGAATGTGGAATCTGCGGAAGCCCACAAAAACTTAAGCGAAGTAAATAATAATTACATTATTATTCTTTCTTGGCATCAATATCTTCCTTGATTTCGTCAGTATCTCGGCCCTCGGTTTCAATCCCCAACTTCTTCGCCTCTTCTGCAAGTGCAGCCTCTGGAGTCCTTCCTCCTGATTCAAGGTCTGCTTCAGTATTGTCGCTGCGTGGCATAGAGGTTATTTCCTTCATGCCCTCGGCAAATTCACCTTTTGACTGCCCGAGTGCGCGAGCAACCTTTGGTAATCTTTCAGCACCAAAAAGCAAAAAGAAAATGAATAGAATAATTATCAGTTCACCCGACCCAAGTCCGCCTATCATATGTATCTCCAAAGTAGCCGGATAGGCTTCTAATGTTCAAGGCTTCGGAAAATAACTGGCAATAATATGCAATAACAAAGAAACTTGCAACGACGAAGAATGGTGAAAAGGTTCTTGATTATCCTCCGCTCACCGGAGGTAAAAGTGCGAGTTCACATTTTTCGGGCAAAACCGAGTGAGCATCACACATTTCACCATCAACATAGTAGGTTAATCCGCCATTTGCCCAATCTTCAATGCCCAAAAATTCAATCACCAAAAAAGGGGTAGTGGGCCCAGGGAGAGGGATAGTTTTTTCTTTCCATCCAAGTATTTCTGCAAGAGGTCCAAAAGCGACTATCTGCACAAGGGCCATGTCTCCACCACATTCTTCCACGCGGGGGTGTTATGAGAAGGCTTCGCCGAATCATTTCTCAATATGATTTTCTATATTCTAATTTAGTGAGCATGTATGTATATCTACTTTGAATCAAACATATTGTTCATTTTATGCCAGCCGCAATAAAATATTGTGACGCGATTGGAGGTCGCTAAGTGAAAAGTTGAAATATTTTGGAATTATTTTGGATTTTGGAAATATAATAATTAGCAGTCTAAACGCAAGGCGGCTTTTTTATTATTCCTTTTGAGAAAAATAATTCAATAATAGGGTGGATTTATTGATATTTTCGCACCACAATTTCTTTGTGTTTTCGCCTATACTATAAATACGATACATTGTCTCACAGGAGACACCGACCGTTAAAGGAGGACTGTGACAATGCGAAAGACAGTGACAATAATGCTTACTTTGGTAATGCTAGCAAGTGTACTTGCGAACATTAGCCTAGTTGAGCTACAAAATGAAAAAATGAATGATGAAAGCAGTGCAAGATCTGGGCCTGAGGCCGCTTTGGTTGATGTTATCAACCCTCGCGAAACCTATGAAGATCCTATGAGTCCTGGGACATATACCCATGAGATTCTTGCTGGAGTGGATAGCAACTTTGTTGTTACCATTCAAAATACCGGAGATGCAAATATCACTGAGATGAATATTGAAGTGACAGTATATCTTTCAGGTGGAAGCGGTAACATTGCCAAGGATGCACGACCTCGTAAGTTGTGGTGTCGATAACCTACCTTATGGTGAATATATGAATGGAGGTTCTTATACAATTAAGGATAGTTCAGGTGCAGCAATTGTTTGGACACCACCAGTGGGTGCCTATGATGTTGTAGTTAAATTAGTTACTACACAAGATAGTATTCAATCAAATAATGCACTTTCAACATATGTAATGGTCGTTGACTGGTATGATATAGATATTGATATGGTTTGGGATTCAAATCAGGATGACCACATTACAGGTGGAGGCACTCATGCCTTTACCATGTCAGTTTCTCTCAATGGTTCTACGAACTGGGATGCAAGAAATGTAAGTGTTTCATTGCTCTCCAGTGGCTCAGGATTAACAAGTGCTACCGGTAACAGTGGTGCAGACGACCTACTCGCAGGAGCATCAGTAATGGCAGGAGTTCTAAACGCTACAGCACTTGTATGGCAAAACATGTCAGAAAATGTTGATATTAATTCTTCAGCTTTCCAATTGAACTGGGGCGATACTTACACCTATTCTGGTGCAGTTGAAACTGATAGTGGAGTAACAACTGGAGTTTACGATATAGTTGCAACTCTTAACTCTTACAAAATATTTTCACAGAAGCCAGATTGTGCGGCTGATGAAACAATCATTGTTGACAATGGTCCTGATGGCCAACCTGGCGGTGGGGATGACATCACAGAGATAGTAACAGTTTACCACATGTGTGATGACGGAGAATCTGTCTCAGACGGTAATAATGCAAATAACGAAGCAGAACTATTTGGTTCACTTCAAAACTTCCATGATATTGCAGTTGTTGAAATGACTGTTCTTCAAGGATATGGAACTGGTGGCGTAGGAGCTCCTTCGGTACTAGCCCAAGACGGGGCATCTCTTGGTGTTGGATTCAGCCGCATTTTGGTTGAAGTAACTCACAAGGGTAGCACACTTACCGAAACTTATGATTGGACAGTTAACATCGAAATCGTAGATACCTTTGGTGGCGGAGTAGTTGCTACATATGATGTTGATGATTGTATTGACGGCCTACCAGCAGGTATGATGCCTTATAATCACAAGGACCTCGGAGACGATGGTGGCCAAGGTGGAGCCGAATTAATCGGCCATGCATGTGCACAACATGACTTTGGTGCCGGAACAACCGGTGGCGGTCAATTTGATATCACCGCAACAGTTAGCATGGTAAACCCACCTGCTAGCGGAGACATGGTAAGCCGAAATGACGACACGACAGGTTCTTTCATGGTATTCAATAACCGACCTGTTGCATCAGCAGCAGTTGAATCCGATGGCGACATTATTGTAGGTGACATAGTAACTCTTATGGCTAGTGGTTTTGATGCAGATGACCCTGATGGTCAATCTCTGTCATACAATTGGACTCGAACTACCTCAAATGGTTCAATGGACGATATGGTCTTCTGTGACGATCAAGGAATGATGTGCGCAATTCCAGTTATGGATAACTGGGTTGGAACACTTCCAGTATCTGTGGTAGTTACCGACGGATATGGTTTGGAAAGCGAACCAGCATCTGCAAACGTTCATGTGTACAACATGATTGAAGCTAATTCAATAAGTGCAAGTGGAGCAGAAATGAATTATTCACTAACTTATGATTCCACTCAGTTGTTTGAAGTAACAATTACCGATGCAAGCCCAATTGTTGAGGAACTATTGCCTAACCAAGGAGATATTCCATACGATTCAGTAGTTTCATTGGACTACACCAATTCTCTTGGAACCCTTGGGGCAACAGCATCTGTTTTGACGCAATCCATGGACTTAACTTTTGAAGGCGCAAGTGACGGAACCTATTCCATGTGGTATGGCGTAAGCAACCAATGGGAAATGATTGGAAATACGCTTTCAACAGTTGATAGCACTCACGTAATGCTTTCTGCAGATATGTCAAGCCGAACAAACATCCTCGGCCCAGGTACAATTGCTGTATTCGAAGCAAGTGGCGACCAACCAACTGTTCCAGAAGCAGGTGTTGCAAGTATTTCCGCAGTATCGCAAGCAGGTGGTTCAATTGTAATTAGTTGGACTGCAGACGGCGTAATGGTTGAAGGCGACAGTTTTGAAGTTTGCATTGACTCATGCCCTAACCCAATAGTTCTCGACAGAACTATTTCGACCTACACAATGGCAGGCGCAATTCATGGACAATCATACAGTATTACTGTTAAGGTAATCAATTCCGCTGGTGCAAATGGAGTATTTGGTTCAGTAACTCATGTTGCTGACACACAAGTTGACCCAGCTGCTGCTGCTGATGCTTTAACCTTCACCGCATCTGGCGATGACATTATTGTCGCTTGGACCGCTGGAGAAACAACTGATGTTGTGAAATGGAAGGTTTGCTGGGATACAAATACTTTTGTTGAAAATGACATGGCATTTTGGACTGTAGACGACAAATGTGATTTCACAACAGATGCAACTGCTAGTCACACCATTCCAAAGTCTTCTGTCTCTGGTGACCACGTTATCCACGTGGCAGTCGGTGGAGTAGATTCAGTCGGAAATGAGGAGTCAAATGATGCTATGAACAGTTATTCATACACAATTGAAGGCTCAACCGGCAGTGGAACAGGAACAGTCGGAGATACTGTTGAAGATGGAGGCGTACCAGGCTGGGCTTGGGGAGCAATCATTGGAATAGTAGTTCTAGCATTTGTAGTCGGAGCATTCATCCTTTCACGAGGTAATGAAGGCGATGATAGCAAGGAATGGGACTACTGAAGTTAATCTCTGATTAGCCAATCCCATACAATAACCCATCCAAGAGATGGCGATTTTGCCGGGGGCCTCGTGAGCGGGGTCCTCGGCCTTTTTTTATTTTAAATTCTTATCCTTATTTCCTTAGAGGGCAAATGATTTCATTACATGAGTGTAGTTTAGTGGAGAATAATAGATCTGTGAATTGGATAAAGTTTCTTATTTTCCTTATCCGTTTTTAGTTATTCCACACGTGAGATATTATTTCCTCTGTTCTGGAATGACATCAAAATCGACTATTAGGAAACTTCCGATTTGGGTAAAAGGTGCAACGGCTATAATAGAAAATATGCGTGCCAGTTTGGAATTATTATAGGGTGATTAAATAATATTATTGTGGCGTTGAAATAATATGGAAAAAATAACATTCTGTAATTTGCTAACTAGTTGAGGCCAATGTCATGCGGTATGCCGTTTTTCTGTGCGGTAGCAGCATTATATAAGCACATAATAATTTTCTTACAAACATGTTGTACCAGTGGGGGTGGGTATATTCTCATCAATAAACGCCATGCTGCGTAGCCAAAGTATATCTTAATTCAAACCGAATGCACCCCAACGCCTATAAGGGGTGCAGGGCCTCGGATGCTTTGCATACAGAGCGTATGAGGTGATGACGTGAACCTAGAAAATAAAAAAATGAACAAAACTACTGTTTGGAGCGGAGTCGGTGCAGCACTTTTCTTAGTGCTGCTAATGACATTAATGCCGATGAGCGGATTAGTTGAAAATACAAAGAACGCAATTGACTTCTCTGAGGAGTCGAACCTGTCAGAAGCAAAAGAAGACCCCTTTGCTTTGCCGCAGGAGCAGAACGAAAAAGCTAGTGTCAATGAACTAGACCCTGCCAAGGAATTATTGGGAATGCGTTCCCTTAATCAAAAGGCATACATTGGCGAAGATGGCGATATCGAGGTATTAACTTACAGCGATCCAGTCCACTTCATTTCCGATGAGGGCACTTGGGAAGAAATTGATACAAATCTCGTATCCACCCCTGGTGGCTGGGAAGTTACTGATAATATCTTTAAGACATACTTCAGTAATGATGTTGGCAATGGTGTTGCTGTTCAAGCGCACCCAAATGCCGACCCCGTAATTGTGGGTATTCAGCCCCAGATTGTTACTCTTGACATTACAGGAACTGCACCGATGCCATATCGTGTTGCACCTGCACTTGAAGAGATAACAACTGGTGCAAACACAATTCGGTACCCACTGGCTGAAGGTTTCGATCTCGACTACCAAGTTGAGGGAACTCAAGTCAAGCAAAATCTCATTATTCGAGAGCAGCCAATCCTAGATGCAAATGCAGAATGGCTTGGACTTTCAGAATTTGTGCAATTGCCTGTGGATTACGCCTTGTACATGGGTGAAGTTATGATTACCAGTGAAATGGTAATGACTCAGGAACCTCTTCAGGTTCGCCACATTGAAACTGGTGATCTTCTGGTTGAATTCCCTGAACCTATTGTATTTGATGTAAATAATCATGAAATGCATGGTGCTACATACTTCGTCTCGGCAAATGGTCCAATGATCAGTTTGACCACCGCAGTAGATAGTGACTGGTTGATGGAAGAAAACCGTAGTTATCCAATTCAACTTGATCCATCTGTACAAGTAAAGCAATCAAACGGTGGATACTGTTACGTTTACTATGGATACTGCTATAACAACTCATACAGTTATTTGTACCGTTACTATGGTAGTTTGTACTACCTGCCTTGGCATAAGTATTCCTTTACTGCTCAAAACTTTGGCAGTACTGCATACGCAACTAAGGTTGAGTGGAAGATGTATCGTCAATACTACTACTCCTATTCATCTAACCAGGCTGATACAACGTTACTTCAGACCTGTGGTGTGGACCAAAGGTACAATTATGGAGTAACATCTTCATCCTGTTCAGGAACAATCGCTTCTTCATTATTATCGGGATCAAATTCCAATTATAATGAACGTAAGTTAATTTCCTCAATTTGGAATAGTGCAACTACTGGAGGGACAATGCCTAGCGGAACTGGTTGGAAGACTGCAACTATTTGTAACTCTCAATCTACATGTTCAACTGGTGCAGGTTCAACAATTTTTAATGCAGCAAATAATGGTGGAACATTAGGTATGGGTATGAAATACACAACCTCAACTTACTACTACACATATACCTACAACGCAGGTTCTTCAGCATCTTACTTCAAGGTGACTTACGGCGGAGCCTCTGACACAACACCTCCTGCAGCGCTAGATTATGCAGCTTACACTGGCCTCACGTCATACAAAGAAGGCGCACGCACATTCTTCATCACCTTGAAGGACAACTCAGGAATTGACTCCACTTCTACCAACGGTCCAAAGTTGATGTACAGCATCAACAATGGAACCTACTCTAGTGCTAGTGCATCTTCAATCGGCACCTGCTCAACATCAGTTTCAACCTGTAAATTCAAGGCTACAACTGCAGCACTAAGTGAAGACGACTATGTAAATTATTACTGGTCTTATCAGGATCTTAACGCAGGTGCAAATGGAGCAAACGCAGGAACTACCCCAAGTGGCGGAAGCACGTCTCCACACTGGTTCTATATTGGCAAGGTTGCCGATGCAGGTAATGCAAAGAAATTCCAAGTCTCGGTCACAGACCGCAGTGCTTACTCTTCATATCAGCCACAAAAGTACTTTGACCAACTAATGACCTATTATGACAGCAGTGACGAATTCGTGTTTGAATTTGACACTTCTGGATGCGGATCTGGTGCTCAAAGTTGTTTCTACACCACCAGTTATTACTTTTACCAAATGTGGACAATGCGCTGGACAACCAGCCCATCCAGCGGATACAATGGATTAGGCGGAACACTGTCCGGTAGTATGGATATGATGCAGGCCGATGGAGGTTATTTGTCAATATCTGCAGCCAATGGACCCGGAATGAATCTCATATATTTCTATGATTCCTCCGCAAATAAGTGGGCAATGGTTGGACTAGATACTTCAACAGGAATTGATGAACCAATGTCTGGCGGAGACACACATTCTCCAAGATCAACTTACGGTTACACCAAAGCCTTCAACATTAAACTAGACAATATCTATGGTACAGTAGGTAAGTTTGACTTTAACGGTTCATACAGTTCAAGTCGCGCTAACTGGCTATGTCAAGGAACAAACGGATTCGTTTACTTCTTCCGCAGTACTTCTTCTAACCCAATTTGTACAAGTGGATACTACTATGCATATTCAACATCATACAGGTGGACTGGATTTGCAATAGGTACTGGGTACTACGGTAGCCAAGCAACTACTGGTGCAACCTCATCTAAGGTGAGTAAAGTCGCACCAGAGCCAGATCGAAGCGGACCAAAGATGGACTTTACATCACTATTAGATAGCCACGCGCTTGAGCGAACAATATCTGTTGTTATTGGCGACCAAGGTGAGCCACCAACTGGACTAAATATTTCTTCAACAAGTGAAATCGGGCCAACACTATACTATCGTTTATCGGGTGCCTCTTCATGGGATTCAAAGAATTTGAATCCAGTTGGTGGAAATCGCAATGCATGTATTTTGAGTGCTTGTGAATGGACTGCTAAACTAGGCGGGACAGGAGCTGCTGCATTAACACGTGGAGATACAATGGAATACAAAATATTCTCAAAAGACGTCAATTCAGACAGTGCTGGAGCTAACTCCAACACAAGTTCAGTCGTTTCTTTCGAAGTGGGCGATCCAAACAAGATGTTTGTAGTTGAATGGCACGATGTTGGATATCGTAATGATATCTATGAATGCACATATCAAGCAGTATTCTATGATGTTACTAACGAAATTGAATTCAAATATGATTCAAATTGTGAAGTATATTACGACTATGCTACAGTAGGTTATCAAGACCAAACTCGTACTAAGGGTGCTACATTACGTGAACCTCTCGACTACATGGCAGGCGCCAACCCGCACAAGGTAAATTACCGAATTGGAACAGACGGTAGCAGCCACGGATCGGAAACATTTGACCTCGGTGCAATTGAAATCGTTAACTATCAAACAGCAATTACCGGTTCATCCAATGGATATCCATATGCATACTACTGCACTTCTTCCTATTACTACCAAACTTGGAAGGCAGGTTGTGACGCAAATATTGACATGCCTGATGGCTTCAACTTCGATTACTTTGGCACAACATACAATGGAAGCCAATCAAATAGTCGTGTGATGATTAGCAGATTCGGTGGAATGTACTTCAAGAGTACTACCTCAACTGCTCCTGAAAGGGCAATGACTACATGGTATTCAAATATGCCAGACTTACCATACGCTTCGAGTACATTTTCAAGACCTGGACTAATTGCTCCATGGTGGGGATATTACAGTGCATACTATTGCTATGATTCCTCTAGCACAGATTGTAGTGTACGATACCGAGTAATGCCGTTTGAAGGCAAGGGTACGGATATTACCTCTGATCTTCCGAACGGTGCTAATTGGGACTTAATTGACAGTCCAATTCGGATTAACCCAAGTAATGATTATCTTTCAATAGGTGGAGATGTAAATATTGAGCCTGGTGTAGTTATTCAAGTCGGAGCTGGCAAGGGAATTTCCTTTGATGGCAGTTGTGACAAATTTATAGCATCGGGTAATTCAACAGACCACATCCTCTTTGAGGGACAGAGTGGCGGAACATGGAAGGGACTTGCTTTCACAGCAGGTTGTACTACCGGTACTGATGACCGACATTCCTTGGAATATGTTGACTTTGCAAACACAACTGATGCAGCAATTGCAGCAGGCAGTCGTCACGGAAGTTCACCAAGCACAAACTCTAATGTTGGAAACTTCACAATGAACGAAGTAACATTCACCAATGTGGGTAGTGCAATAATGCATGGAAGTGGAGACGGTTCAGCCTTTGATATCAGCAACTTTGCTGTTGATACCGCAAGCGGAAGTTGTTTCAATTTCCCAACTGACTCAGTAGTTTCTCTATACGAAGGTACTATGACTAACTGTAATACTGCAGGTGGAGCAAATGACGGTGCGGTAACAAGCGAAACTGGAACAGCAGGTTCATATTCAATTGAAAATGTATCTGTATCTGGTTCCCCAGTGAACCTCTTCGTGCTCAATGCACCAACAGTAATGTTGTCAAATGTTTCTGCTGGATCTTCATCAGCACAGAGTGGAATTGGAATTGCCCAGAGCAGAGCAACTGCAACTGGAACAGAAACGTTCTATGCTTACAATGTTGATGCAAGTGGCTACAGTACTTCATATGTTTATGCAGATGATAGTTATTATCTTGAAGATGTGGATTTGGGCGATGGTGCATTAACTTTGCAACATTCCTCTTACACAATGCTTGGTCCAAGCGGAAGTGATGCAACTCTTGACAATGTTCAAGCAGGTGCCATCAATATGTACAGGACTGCGCCAATGATGGATGATATTACTGCTACTGGAATGGTGATTAGTGGAGGAAGCCCAACAACCGATGGAATGTTGGGAGCTAATATTGATTTGACCACTGGTGGATTTTTCGCATATGGGTGTGGATACTCATACACATTTACTGGTCTTGATGCTTTGAATATCAAGAGTTCTTGTTCAAGCAGCAATGCGCCAAATACATTCGTAATTGATGGTGGTGCTTTGACGGGCAATAGTGGAGGCGATGCATTATATGCTCGTAACTCGAAGGTAACTGTCGGAGATGTCGCAATTACCGGTAGCCCAACAAATGTGGCTACTTCAAGTACGAATGGACAAGTCACTCTTGTTGAAGTCACTAACGGCGGAAACAGTTGCGCTGACTCAAGCGGATGGATTTCAACAAACTGTGCCCTCGACATTACTTCTTCAACTGGTAATATTTACCTTGGAGGACTAGCAGAAGTTGGAGTATTCAAGATGGTAAATGTGAGTGGAACTTTAACAAAGATCTACAAACCAAACCACGTTGTAACTGCAGAACTTGTTGATGGTTCTGGCTCAACTATAACAACTGTCGGAAGACATGTTACTGATTCCACAGGATTTGTTGACGCATGGGTTCTAAACAACCAACTTTCTGGACTCAGTTTAACCTCAACATCCTATACCAATCACAATGTGTTTGCTTGGGGTGCCGCAGGAATGAATGAATCTTACGACATTACCTTTGGAATTGGCGACGCGATTGAATTGCGGCTTGAACCAGCACCAATTGACTTTGACCAACCTAACATGGATTGTAACTGGCTAAAAAATAATGCAACAACTTCAGCATTTGACCCAGAAGGCGACGATACATATCTCTTTGATGAAACTCCAATGACTTTGTCAGCGGACCTAAACATTGATGGTTGTACCATTACTTTGATGGGTGCTTCATTGAAGATAAAGTCTGATGCTACAAACAGTCCTTCCCTAATTATCAGTAGTGGTGGAGTAGTGCAACTAAACATATCTTCAACAAATACAGTTGGTATGATAAAGGCCGTTTCTAGTTCTTACCCCATGCACATTGATATCCAAGACGGTACTCTTTGGCTTGATGGTGGAGTCGTGCGAGATCACGCTCAATCAGCAACAACAGGTGCAGGATTGTATGTCGGAGAGGGTGCAACGCTCAAGATGACAAACGCTGGTTCAGTTTACGGATTAGCAGCGACTTCCGATGCAATGGCAACTGTCAAGATTAATGGTGGAACACTTGAAGGTAATAGTGGAAACATCTTTAATACACAGCAAACTGGAACTGGTATTTGGTTCGAAGATGCTCAAACCGGAATGTCTAATCTTGGAGTTAGTGGTGCAGCAGTAGGTATTCAATCCTATAATGCGGCCCCTCAACTCAATGGCTTTACTGTTACAAGCAGTACTGTAGGAGTGGATGTATACGGAGGAATGAGTTTACCAATGCTATATCGTTCAACTTCATTATCAGGCGAATCATCTGGTTGGAAGACATACTCACTGGATTTGGGTGCTTTCCTTTCAGAGGACTACGTACAAGTTGGATACAATAGCGTATTTGAAGGTGGAAATGCTCACCCATTGTACAATTATGCAACCTCAAAGTATTACATGATGACCGACAGAATGTGGGTTGAATTTGATCTTGATACTACCGGTGACGGAGTTGCAGATTCTTCCTACAATCAATCTACACGAACTTCTGCAATGAGGAGTTCTGCAGGTTATTACGATGGAGCTAATGCAGGTTCAAGTGGTAGCGATGATTATGCAGGATACAATTACTATGACTGCAATTTGTATGGCTACACTCAAAACCCAGCATACCGAGACTACGGATACTATTGGTATATGGCAAATCAAGGCTATAACGGTGGTAAGTACACAAGCAATGGTAATTACGACTATCCTGGATACTTCGGATATAGAATGGAAGCAAATGCTGACAGTTCAAGCAATTCTCTATACTATCCATATCACTACTGGGCATACTATTACACCTCCTATCATGGCGGCTGGGGCAAGAACATGCCTCCAGAGGGTTACAATGGAATGTGGAATAATTACAACATCTGTATGGATTATGCATATACCTATTACTCAAGCCCAGGTGACGGTTTCAGAATAGCCATGCCAATTATTGACATGACAAACACTGGAGATAGCGGTGTAAGTGGAGCAGTAACCGGCGCTATCGTCGGTGCAAGTCTAAACATAGACTTCTTCCACAACCGTGCTGACAATTACCAAGACCGTATTGAAATTGTTGCTCGCTCAAGTAGCGATGTTACAAACATGGGTGACTGGATGCGTGAAGCAGGAACTCCTCTTCTCACCAATGGAAACATTACTGGTGCAGATGTAGGTGTCAGTATTGGCGGCAATTTCGCAGCAGCAAACTTTGAAAACCTTCTGATAACAGCACCAACATCAACAGGATTCGAGATGGATGGTTCAGCCTTTACAAATGTAGATGGCTTAACTGTCACCGGTGGAAATTACGGCGTACTTGTCGGATTAACATCTGGTGGAAGATTGGATGTCACTAATTCTGCATTGAGCAGTCAAGCGATTGCGGGAGTATCCTACCTCAAGGATATATCTGGATCCTTTGAAGGAACCATTACTGGAAGTGCTGGAGCAGCGATTGAATATGGTACTGCTACGTCGGAGACCCATGCTTATGACTCGTTGAGTCTCTCTGCGAATACAGTAGGTATGAGTCTCAACGGAAAAGGAACATTTGATTTCACCGATAGTAACTTTGCTAATACAGAGGACTTCAATATTGGTGGTTCATCAATTGTGACTTTCGTAGATGGAACTGTAGATGAAACGACTGTAGCAGTTACTGGAACCGGATTGTTCAAGAGAGCACGTTCGCTCGAAATAACATTGACTGCGGATGGCTCTAATATTGCAGGAACTAAAATAATGCTAATGGATTCAGAAGGTGCAGTAACTGGCACAGCAACAACCGACTCAAGTGGAGTTGCAAGTGGAATCTTGTATAATACTGCATTAGTTGATTCGTCTGGAGCAACATGGCCTGTATTATCTGGCTATTCCGCCTCAGCCGCAGCAAAGGTAGAACATACTTCCACAGTTATGGATTACCGTTACAAGTCGCAAGCAGTTGCTCTAAGCAACACTACATCAAGTACTGATATTATGGCTATGACAAGTTCTGATATGGTACTTCATCGTGTATGTTATGGCTATACTTCAACCTCGTACCAAATGCTTGGCAGTTGTAGCTCAGGTCTCGGAACTGGAAGTACCAAGACCTACTCCAACGGAGCAAAGGAGTATGGATACTATGGCGCTACGCCGAAGGACATGTCTGGAAAGACCATTATGGTTGACGTACCATTCATGTATATTGGTTCAGATTCAAGTGGTTCCACAAAGAATACTTGGAATGATTCCACAATTATTGTAACCGGTTCTTACACCTATTATAATAATCAACGCTGGACATCTACCTCTCCATACAACTCGCATCTTTACATGAACAATACTACTGTTATCTCTTTGTCTGAATATGATGGCACACAAACTGGAATCCACCTCGGATATTATGCTTGGTCGGATATCAATCCATGGGTAACAAACAGTACTATCGTCGGATTAAGCAGTATTGCTGCCGGTCGAGAAAATTCGAACTGGGATCCAGATCACTTCGTGGTTGAGGATAACATACTAATTCGTGGAATGGGTGGGCCTGGAGCGGCGAAGACTTCCTTCTTCTATGAAGAAATGTGTATCGTAAACAGTGGTATTCATGAAGCTTCTATCAAGGGCAACACAATTTCTGGATGCCCTGTGGGAATCATGATGAGAAATATTGTTTACTCATATGGGTTCTCTTCAAGTGTATGGGGACCAGATGACTCTGTAATCTCCGGCAACGACTTCGAAGACACAGGTAGCCTTTCGATATGGTTCTACTTCTCCTACGGAGACGATGTAGAAGTATCAGGAAATACCTTTAGCGGTAGCACTGTACCTCATTACCATGTATATGGTCAGAGTACATCTACAACTGGTCTAATAGTTGATGGTAATACATTCACATCAGGAGCCAATCCAATTTATCTACGAGGAACTCAAAATTTCGATGTTAAGAATAATATTATTGCTGGTGACAAAAACGACGCTCACCCAGGTATTTACACATTGAATGGATATGGTTCAATTACCGACAACACTCTCGTTGACTCTGACGGCGGTATCATGATTGATGGTATCCGTTCAGGACAATCATTGAGCGTAACTGGTAACTCAATATCCACAAGTAGTGGACGAACTGCACCAAGTGCAATTGGAATTTGGGCTGAAGACTGTGGCGCATCAACTCTAACGACTGGAAACAACGACATTTCAACTGTAATGAATGCAATGGTCGTTGACGGATGTGACGTTGATGATACAGGTTCAGATCTACGTGGTACCGGAGGAGCAGGTAGCAACTCATGGTCTGTTGATGTCATGGCCTCCTACTACGACCCACAGAATCTAACGATTAGCGAAGGCGACACAGTTCGATGGAGAGCCAAAGAGTATTACAACGGTGCTACACATACTGTAACAAGTAACGATACTTCATCTGGTTCACCTCTGTTTGAGACTTCCGGTACTGGTATGAATTTGGGAAGTACATTCTCATACACTTTCACTACTGCTGGAACATATGAGTATCATTGTGCTAATCACCAATTCATGTATGGTAAAATCATAGTAACTTCGGGTAGTAGCTCAAGCTTTACCTCTGTTGGACTAAATGTAGTAGGCAATAACGATGATATTTCACTTGATGGAACAAGTGTTAGTGGATTCACAGTTGCTCACAGCCAAAGTGGTGGTAGTCTAGACTTAACCGGAGATGCTTCTCTAATAGGAGACACTTATGCGGTTGAACTCAGCAATGTTGATGTGACCTCTGACGGAGCATTCGTCAAGGCTAACGAAACAGTAGGTGTAGGATTATACCTCGCAAATGGTGGAAGTATTGACTTAACCAACCTCAGCACAAAGGCAGGATACGGTGTTTACACCGATGGAACTGACTTCCGCTGGAATGGTGGAAATGCAGAAGGTGGAACTGCACTATATGTAATCGGTGGCGCAGAGGGTAGTGTTGAAAATCTTACCTTCGTAGCATCCTCACGCAATGGTGGAGCAGTAACAACTCAAATCAATGCAGGACCATATTCAGTAATTACCTCTGTTGGTAACACTCTTGACCCAGGATCATTGATTTTGGATATAACTGCTGTTATCCATGAGGCTAACTTACTAACATTTGACTCGGACAGAAATGAAGACTACGACCCAAGCACTGCTGCAACACCCGCAGCTGACCTTGGAATGATGATTAAGTCAACCGATGGTGCAAAGGCAGCATATGTCAGCCCATCCTTCCGTACTAACTTCATAACACCTAACGGCGACATGAGTGATTGGTTAGGTAACCCACTCAATCCATCTGATGATGCTATGCCTGGTGTAATGTCTGGCGATGGTACAAATGATATGCTAGTAACATGGGATTCTCAGAATCTCTATGTGGCTGTAACCGGCGAAGACATGGCATCTGGTGACCTGTTCATCTATATTGACAGCACAAATGGCGGTTCAACGACCACCGCAGATTGGTATGGTGTACACAACCTACCATTCGGTGCCGACCACGTCCTATGGGCTGAAGATGGTTCAGATGCACCAAATGACGGTGACTCAACAAACACATGGGGTCTAAAGTCCTACAACATCGCAACTTCAACATTCAATGAGAATTCTGCAAGTTGTACTGCAATGAGCGCAACAATTGGTGACAGCACAGATTCAGACACCGAGTTTAAGATACCATGGTCCTGTATTGGCTCACCTGCTGATACTGTCCGATTAATGGGAATTGTTCAAGATGAAACTTCTGTTGACATCCAAACAATCCACCCATCTCAGACAATCACCGGTAGTGGAACTGAAACATTGGTAACACCAATTGAGGTTACATTAAACCAAGGTGACCTTGGAGACGGTTCTCTAACAGATTATCAGTTGATTTACCGCAGTTTCGTTGGAAGCAGCACACCAACAGATCCTAAGGAATACGATGTAATGGTCCTTGCTGACGCACCATGTGCTGAAGATTGGGGAACAATTTCTGATATCAACATGAGCACCAATGTTGCAGAATCTCTAACCATTGAGCGAGCATGTCCATTCATTGCTTCGCCAAGTTTCGTTACCGTCACAACAACCGGCAACAATCTAACAGGAACTGGCTACATGGTAGGATTCGAAGACATGCCAATGCAAATAATTCCATTGACTGGATATGGTATAGACATGCAAACCACCGCTGTTAACATGGGCTGGCAAATTACAGACCATCCAAGCACAGCAATGGCTCCAACTACATTGTTGAGTTACAACCAATGGGGTGTAACGGGAATGACTATTCCTGTAGACCTTGATGGTGATGGAGTTACTGACTGGGATATGCCAATTGGAGATGACCACCTCGTAAATCTATCTGTTAATGCAAATCAATTCGGATACTACACAGTATTCCTAACATTGACTGATGAACATGGATTAACTGATGTCGGTATTCTAACCGTTATCATTCTACCAATCAACGACGCACCAATTATTTGGAACACTGGTCGTACAGATGGACTCCCTGTATTCGTATCTGATGCTGCAGGTAATGCAAACGTAGCTGATGAAGGATTCGGTTCTCTGACCATCCCACTCGGCAGTGCTGCAAACACACCTGGTAGTTTCGTAATGGATCAAGCAAATGAGCAGCCTCAAGTTTATACATGGGGCGCAAGCGTACCTGCTTCCTGTTCTGCAATCTCAGTAGATGTAACCAACAATGTACTGGTTATTACTGAGAATCAAGCAAATGAACTTGGAGGAGAGTGTGCAATTACCATGACTCTAAGCGATGACGGAACTGATGCATTCCCAATTAGTTATATCCACCCACTACTCGGTGTGGACATCTATGGTTGGACCTTCAACGATGCGTACCCAGTACCGGTTACCTTCCGCGTTAACCCAGTCAACGATGCTCCTGAAGTATTAGACTATGACCACCAAAGTGGACAGGTAATTACTGCAGGTAATGGAACAAGTGTGGCTCTACCATGGCGTCTAATCGTCATGGAAGACGATATGTCTACAGACAACCTAACCTTTGACCTTTCAGCAATGAAGGACGATAACGACCACTTGGATAGCGAACTAACTTGGGAATTCGTGAGTACCAGCAATTGTGTTTGGCAGAACTACTTCTCTGACATCAGCATTACAGGTGATGACATTGCGTTCACACTAATACCTGACGCAACAACAACTGCACCTCCTGAAGAAATCGATTATCTTGATGACGGTGGAATACACCAAACTCGCCCAACAGGTGGAGATTACTGTGTAATCCGTATGTATCTAAACGATACTGCAATCGCACCTGCTCACACACCTAACTACGGTTATGATACTGCAACATACACACAACAAGGCGATGAAGTACTCTTGTACATTCAGGTAAAGAATATTCCTGAGCCAGTACCTGATTACTACTTTGATGTAATTTCTGGATTTGACTTCCACGGCGTACAAAATATCATGCCTGGTTCTGAAATTCCGGTCTCAGTTGATCTTGTGCACGAAGGAGATGTCCCACCATACAAGTACGACCACCTACTCAAGGTTGAATTCTGGTCCAACGGCCACACCACTGGTGATGAAGTTCAAGACATTCAGTTCATTGAACCACCAGCAATGGGAGAAACTATTGAAGTATTCAGCGACGATGTAATGATCGAATCTGGAACAACAGCAGTTTATGTCCGTGTTGACGTAATGACCTGTGTAAACAGTGTCTGTCCAGCACCAGCAGATGTAACTCCATCTGACTTCATTGCTGACTCACCACCGGCACACCGCTGTGACAATCAACTAACAGTCGCTTGGTCATGTCCTGGTAAGCACGCAGGAACATCCCTACGTCGTCCATTCTTGGAAGACAGCAACTTCAGCAACAATATCATGTATACAAGTAATGCCCAAGCCGGTACTCTTGATGCAAATGATGACTTGCCAAAGCGTGTAAGCCTAATCGGCGCATCTGCTGTACCTTCCTTTGCTCCAAGCATTGTAATGGTCAGTATTGTTGGAATGTTCGTCGGTGCTCTTGCAGCATCCGGACGCCGTGATGAAGAGGAAGATGTTGAGGAAATTGAAGATGATGAATCTGCAGTCAGCCCAGTTATTGCTACTATCTTGATGGTTGCTATTACAGTTGTATTGTCTGGTGTCATTTATGTGTGGGCTAGTGATTTAGCTAACACTGATGCCAAGACTGTACCTCGTATTGGTATGAAGGTCGTTGAACACGAACCCGATGTAAGTACTGGATACTGGACTCTTGAAGTCACCTCAGCAAAGACCGAGTTGGCTACACAAGCGGTAATCATCCAAGTTACTTGGGATGGCGGTTTCTATGAAACCAGCCTAGCAAACCAGACAACCTACGGATTCGTAATATCTAACGTACCAGGCGATGTCGCAGCACCAATTACTGTGACCTTTGCTGACAACGTAGACTGTGATGACCTAGGTGAAAACTGTAAATCAACCTTCGGTGTTGGAGACTTTATCGTCATCGGATCTCACGATTCAAATGGCGACAAAATCCTAAATGTTGACGTAACCGTTCGCTACTCACCTGGAATAGGCAGTGCATCTGTCCTCCAAGAGTTCCGTGGACTTGTCTGATTATTGTTAAGGTAATCACTGGTTAATACCGGCTGCAAAGTCGGGCAAAGGAGGCGTGGGCCTCCGAGACCTGCGGGTCTCGGGGGCCTACTTCCCCCTTCTTTTTTTTATTTTAAATACTCTACTTAGTTTGACTAATGCTTCCCATAGCATTGAATAGGGAATTGCCTTTCGGAACAAATAGCACTTACTGCTCAGGTTGTGATCTTTTGCGAATCGCACATTATTTCCCAATTGTCAATTGGAGGGAATTATTCTGAATATTCGTTTAGTTGCATTTGATTGTGATGGAGTATTGGTTGATTCAGTTTCCTCATGGCGGTCCTTGCACGATCATTTTGGCACCGATAATCAAGTGAATTATTTGGCATACTTGAATGGAGAAATTACTGACCAGCAATTTATGCAAAGCGATATTGAACTATGGAAATCAGTGCAAGCCGAAATACATCGGGATGATATTTTCCGCGCATATCAAGGAATAAAGTTGATGAAAGGAGCAAGAGAATTAATCTCAACTCTAAAGGCACAAGGAATATTCATTGCAATTGTTTCAGCAGGAGTCGATGTATTTGTTGGAGCCATTGCTACTATGCTGAAGGCTGATGATTGGATAGCAAATGGTTTGAGTTTTTCAGATGAAGGCTGGCTTCTTGATGATGGAATTGTTAGGGTAGTTGGCTCCAAGAAAGGAGGAGTAATTACTCGACTGATGGCCATGCATGAAATAGAAGGTTGTGATGTAATTTCAGTTGGCAATAGCCTTCCCGACCTTAGTATGAAAGTTGAGGGTTCTCAATTTATTGCTTTCAACCCAAATCAAGACCGTTGCATTGAAGGTTTTTCATCTGCTGGCGTGCCAATTATCTACGATAAGGATTTGCGCTTGCTTTGGCCTCACATTTTCAAAGGCGAAACATTCCCTACAAGCGAATAATGATTGTCACTGGACTTTCCTCCGCTTGGCCCTTTTGCTTCCTCGTTTCGTAACATCCCTCTTGGCATCCCCATCTTCCTCCATGCGTCGATTACGGCAATCTCTTCACATCAAGCGAATGGAATATTTGCAGTCATATGAGTTCCGAGGTTCACCACCGTTAAAATGCAAGGCTTTGGTTGGAAACCAAGCATTCGTTGGTATGAGGTCTGATCCTGCCATGTAGATGAACAAACCAAAGTAGTTCCCTTATAATCAACACAAGCATGGCCATGCACGTGTCCGGTAACGAAAATATCTGGAACCGTATTGATTACCAAATTGTCCTCTGGTTCGGGGGAAAGTGGAGTCTTTCCACCCCATTGTGGTGCTAAATGTCGTCTTTGCATCATTTCTCGCATCGCTTGGACTGGGTTAGAATAGGTTACATTTCGCATTCCCGAAACATAATCGTCTATGCTTTTTCCATGATAAGAGAGAATTCTAACACCATGTAGTGAGAAATCGCAAGGGTTGCCTACGAAATGTGTAGCATTGAATGATTGTTGAATATCTGGTTCAAGCGCAGGTTGTGGTTCTGCAGGTCTTACCGCGTCATGGTTTCCAGGTAGCATGATGCATTCAACCCAATCGGGCAGTTGATGCAATAATCCTGCAAATTCATCATATTGGTTAAACAAATCTGGAATTGATAATTCCTTATCTTGCCCAGGATATATGCCGACTCCATCCACACAATCTCCACTTAGGACAAAATATTTTATCGTTTTTGCAAGTGGGTCGGTGTGGAACCATTGTACCATCTTTTGCCATTGTGCTTCGAGGAAGGTTTTGCTGCCCACATGTATGTCTGAGAGGAAGGCTACGCTCACCTGTGCATCGGGTGAATTCTTTCTCTTTCTTCTCTTGAGAGGGGGGAAAAATAGGTCATTAACATAAAAGAGGTCACCAGTATTGCTGAAAGTTCCTGCTACGCCAATTACATCGTCAGGCATAAGTCCGTGAGAAATTATCGGGTTGGGGTCATCATCGTCCTTACGCAATAAGCAGGTGGTTGCTCCCGTGTTGTCCTCCAATTCAAAAATCAAATGGCCTTTTTTAGTATTTCTTGGTTCATTGACAAGTCCGATTGCGCAAGCAATATTTTCTCGTCCAGTGAATGCGTGCCGATCGGCTAAAAGTTGATTGATATTTGTTACCCTTGATGGCATTTCACCGCCTGCTACAATCATTTTTCTTATCTTATCCAGTCGGCTTGAGAAGCAAGAATTAATGTCATTCATTTTCCCTTCGGTTACACTATTTCCCGTTATGTCAAAATGAATTTCCAAATCAATATCAACATCTGATGCAATCATCGGGAAATCACCAATGTCATAATTCTGCAACCCCTTCAAGATATGAGGTGCAAGTGGTTCTGGCTTGACCATTGGTGCAATAGTCCGCGCCCTAATTTCCTTTCTTGCAGGGTTAGGCTCAACATTCAGCGATGCGTTTATTTTGACAGGGGAGTGATTAATCTCAACCTCTTGAGCATTTAGAGTCGGTTGTGAGAAAGTGACTTTTTCAGTAATATCGGGCATTTGAAGTTCAGCCTTGGAAACTATTGTTGCGGGTGCAATTTCAGTCGGTTCAATGGTAGCATTTACTGCAGTGAGAGAGTTGTTATTTGGAACCAACTTGGCCAATAATTGTAAGTGGTTTTGGTCAAGGACTCCGCTTATGTTGAATTCCTGAGCGCCTCGCAAAATCGCCATCGGGTCTTCAAATCCAGCCAAATTGTCAAAGAAAGAACGAGTGATTAGAATACCCTGTTTACGGCACTGGCGGAGGATCTCAGCGCGATTAGCCCCTACCATGTATCACGGTTCTGTGCGACCGTCCTTAAAGTGCTGGGTGAGATTGAAATATTTTTTATTGCCAAATCAATCTTTCTGTGAGTTATCCCAATCAACTTCTTCTCCCACAGAATTATCGCCATTTTGCTTATCATTTTCTAGCCATACTTCGTTCTGCCAAGGTGCCAAGGTTGTTGCTTTTGCTTCTTCAAGTACTTTCTTTACCTCGGCCAAGCGCATTTCATCCTGCTCATTTTTCCTATCTTGTTGCTCCTTTTCTTCTATTTTTGTATCTCGGTCTCGAAGTTTATCCCATTGCTCAATTGCAGTATATAGGGCGAAGGTAACGAAAGCATCTTTATTTTCGGCTCTATTTCCACCGAAAACTGCTTGCTTCACTCTTTTGCCATCAGCGGTAGAGATTCCGACGTGTACAAGCCCGACTTCCTTATTGCTATCATCGGCTCTTGGACCGGCGATTCCCGTGACCGAAATCACAAGGTCTGCTGAAGATTTCAAGCGTCCTCCTTCAGCCATTGCTGAGGCAACTTGGGTGCTGACTGCTCCATGCTTTTCGATATAATTTATATCAATTCCAAGTTGGTCGGATTTTGCTTTATTTGAGTAAGTGACCCAGCCAAGTGTGAACCATTTACTTGCCCCACTGATATCGGTTAATGTACTTGCTAGAAGCCCGCCGGTGCATGATTCCACAACTGCTATGGTGGCTTTTCTTCTAAGCAAGCGCCTTGAAAGACGTGCTGCTAATACTGCCGCAGACTCATCCATTGGTTGATGGAGTAGGTGATTGTTCTTGAGGTTAGTGCCTTGCTTGAGAATCGTCAAAACTTACGCTAAGAATAAAAAGAGTGGGCCTGACCAGATTTGAACTGGTGATATTCGCCTTGTAAAGGCGACGTAATAACCCCTATACCACAAGCCCGCTGAAACAGGCGTGGGGCACTTTGCTTTTGACTCCACCGCTTGATTTTTCAATGAAAGGATTTCACCAAAGGTTGTGAAATATTCACAATAATTCAATCACAAATAATTCATTCGCCAATATTCAATTGGCTTCCAATGCCCATTGTAGCATGCCCCTCGGAGTGAAGGCTACCAATTTCAGTCATGAGTATTCCTCCAACTGGGATAAATAATACCTCTGAGTATTGATGCTTCAAATCCTCAATTTCAGTTTGCTTGGTTGCCCAATCCTTTTTCCAGTGAAATAGTTTGACTGCTTTTGCTCCTTGATTTATTGCTTGTTCAGTTTGAGAAATATTTGCAACTCCTGGTATTGCTAACATGTTGTGTTGCTTGGCGATATTTACCATGTCTTTGGGGTTATTGGGGGCAAGGGCAAATGTAGCACCGCATTTTTGAGCCATAGGGATTTGAGTTTCGGGTTGTGAAATAGTGCCGACTCCAATAAGTATCCTTGGGGGAAGAGTGGACCGAATAGCAGCAATGGTCTCGAAGGGCTTGTCCGAATCAAGGGTCACTTCAATTGCTTTGCAGCCTTCAGCGACTAGTTGAATTGCTAATTCCACCGCTTTGACTGGTTCATGTTTGCGAAGTATTGCAATCACCCCTGAGAGTGGATTTAGCGGTTTGTGGATGGTATTAGAGGATGAGCGGTTTAGCGAGGTGTGGCTTTGGCCCATAATTGTGAGAGTGCGCAAAGTAGCCTCTGCAACTCCTTCTTCAAGTGCGATGTCGGTAATGGTAGAGAAGTCTCCAATTCCCGCCTGAACCATAGCAGCATACTTGTCAGCCCTTCTAAGAATCTGCTCCTCATCAAATCCTTGGAGCATCCCGTCCAACCATGCGCCTACCCACGCATCACCTCCACCGAGAGGGTCAATCAAAGGTGAGGAACTCGGATTTTTAATAGTTGAAACTGATTTATATTGCTGAAAAACAGAGGACATGGTTGACCACCTACTGCGAATGCCATTTTCGTCCGTTTTGTGACTGCAGGTTACCCATGTGAGCCCAAATTTCCTTCGAACTTCAGAAACTGCGTTTTCAATTTGGTCTGCTGGAGTTTCAATCAAATCGTTTTCATACATTTTTTCTAAGTCCGTTGTCGAAAGGTGAAGGGCGTGAATTTGGCGAAGTTTTGGCTCAATAATTGCCCACAGTTCCTCCCATTCACCTAGGGCTGGACGGTGGTTAATGTCAAGGCTGATTAGAAAACCATCTAATTCAGCCCAACCCATCGCAGTAGCCCATAATGACTTGGGTTTTTCTCCAAGCAAAGGGGTGATGCCACTGAGGTGCAACCATCTAACTCCGTCAAATATTGGACGCAATAATTCGGGAAAATGTTGTGGAGTGAGGTGGGCAAAGGCTGAGTTCTTCCTTTGGTAAATTGGAGATTTACTATCCTCGGTTATTCGATATTTACCTGTTGGGTAGGGGAGGGTTTTGACATGACTTAGATCAACTCCCGCCGAGAGAGCATCCCGGCGGATACGCTTTGCAGCGGGGTCATCGCCAAGTGCCGAAATCCAACTGACTTTTCGCCCAAGCATTGCTAAACTTACCGCGGTGTTCAGTTCTGAACCTCCGGGTGTCGTAATGCTTCCAAGTCCACCCGATGCCTGTCTAAGCATCGCTTCCCCGAGGCAGATTACTTCCACTTATTCTCCCTCACAAAATAGTCGGGTGGGTACCTCCTCATGACAATTACCTGTGCACACTGATTCAAAAATACCAATCGCTTCCAATGTGTAGCCCTTTACGTGAGGCGATTTTTTCCAAGATGGAATGAATTACTATTCAATCATCAAGTTTGAATCTCAATAATGCAACTGCGCTGCCAAATGCTTCGAGTTGGGCTCCGGCATCATGCTCAGTTGAACATTGTATCCAATTTGCTCGGATTGCATCCAACTGGTCAAGGTAAGATTGCCAAGGCTTTCCGGCAATTCTTGCATCTTCATCTCGCAACAGGTCAGCGGTAATGAGAAGAGTCTCAATGGCACCCATCTCAAGAGCAGTAACGAGTTCTGCATCACCATAGGCAACTGCTCCGTCTGTTGCAATTCGCCGCCATGCATCTTCCAATAATTTCACTTCTTTGACAAGGGCATAATCACATAATATATTGTCTGCCAATCCTTCCCTTAGCACCTCATTTGCCGAAGAGCGCCCGCCAATTGAGGTGGCGACAGAAGCAATCTGCCGAGTCGCACCTTCATCCCTCATCATTTGCATTAACTGGTCTCGCGCCATTCCAGGCCCAGATAGAATCAATGGAGTTTCTTCGGACAATTGCATTTCCATATCTTTACCAATGTTTCGCAAAAAAGTAGTTCTAACATCGGTATTTGCCGAGCCAGTGTATTTACCACCTCCGCGCATAGTCCATGCCGCTACATCTCGCATTCCGTGTTGTGATAATTCATAGAGTGCAACTTCATCATTTTCCACAGCCGCAATTGCAACTCGTGGTTTGCCCCCAGACTTTACCGCCTCTTTGAGTAATTTCACATCTGGGCTTGGGAAACCAGCGGGACAAGAGATTTCTACCTCATCTCCAAAGTTGACAAGATGAGTGTGATGACTTCCTTTGTCTATCTTCGCTTCGGTAATGACGCCATGGACCCGCAAAATATCGGAAAAAGTTTGGTATTCAGTAGATTCAACATGAAGTTGAATCCACATTTTCTTTCTTTCAGCGGCCTTGGCTCTACCTCCCTCAACGCCCCCGGTAGTTTGGTCACGACGCTCACCGAGCATTGCGAATAGCCGACCCTTTCCAACCAGACGCGATAGCGTCCAAAGATCATCGGAACTGCGAATACGCAAGCGCCATAAATCGTGTTCGCGCTTGACAATCTGCATTTTTTCACCGTAAGAGAGGGCTGGCTCTTAACCGAACATGCCGACGAATTTTCCGCTATCATCCATATCCATGTCGGCAGCAGCTGGTCGCTTTGGAAGTCCAGGCATGGTCATCATATTGCCGAGAACTGCTACAATAAATCCGGCACCTGCATTGAGGCGGAACTCACGCACAGGCAAGTCAAATCCAGATGGTGCACCAAGCATATTCGGGTCATGCGAGAAAGAATATTGGGTTTTTGCCATACAAACGGGGAGTTTTCCATATCCCCATTCAATGAATTTTTGCATTTGTCGGTGTGCCTTTGTCTCAATGTTTAGGCCAGCAGCGGAGTAAAGAGAAGTGGCGATTTTTAGGGCCTTTGAAGTAGTATCCATTTCGGTTGGGAATAGCGGAGTAAATGGCCGACCATCAGCGAGATGAGACTCACAAGCAACAACAACTGCCTTTGCAAGGTCTAGTCCCCCTTCGCCTCCATTTGCGTGAACGGTTGAGCGAACAACAGAGGTTGCGCCTGAGCGCCTAGCAGCTTCTTCAAGTGCAACTAATTCTGCTTCTGAATCGCTGGAAAATACATTGATACTGACAACCACTGGTACACTAAATTTACTCATGTTGGTGATGTGACGGTCAAGGTTTGATTCTGCACCCTTCACCAAATCCTCAATATTTTCTTTGGCTAAATCCTCGGCAGTAGGGCGATACCCACCCCTTCCTCCAAATGCTCCGCCATTCATTTGCATTGAACGTACTGTGACATTCAACACCACGCAATCAGGGCCGCGGCCAAGGGCCGGGGCTTTGATGTGCATGAATTTCTCTGCACCCATGTCTGAGCCAAATCCGGCTTCGGTGACTACGAATTCGCTACTTGCGAGAGCCATTCGATCGGAAATGATACTTGAATTACCATGGGCAATATTAGCGAAGGGCCCACCGTGTATGAAGGCAGGGTTGCCTTCAAGAGTTTGCACTAAATTTGGCAGGAACGCAGTTCTAAGGAGTAGGGACATTGCTCCAGCAGCATCTATTTGCTCGGCTTTTACCGGCTGGCCGCTTGTGTTTTCAGCAACAACAATTTGACCTAAGCGCTGGCGAAGGTCAGCATAATCCTTGGCTAAAGTAAGGATTGCCATGACTTCGGAAGCAGCAGTGATATCAGTTCTATCTTCGCGAGTAACTCCATTTGCGATTCCACCGAGCCCAACAACGGTATTGCGCAGGCTTCGGTCATTCATATCCATGACTCGAGGCCAACTAATTCGGTTTGAATCAATTTGCAATTCATTTCCGTGCTTTAGATGATTATCTATCATTGCAGAAAGAAGGTTGTGGGCACAGGTTATTGCGTGCAGATCTCCGGTGAAGTGGAGGTTGATTTCTTCCATAGGTATTACTTGTGAGTGTCCGCCACCGGCTGCTCCGCCTTTGATTCCAAAGACTGGCCCCATGGATGGTTCCCGCAAGGTACACACGGCTTCCCTGCCAAATTTGTTTAATGCTTGAGTAAGACCAATTGTGGTGACGGTTTTTCCTTCTCCAAAAGGAGTTGGGTTCACCGAGGTTACTAGAACCAAGAATCCGTTTGGTTCATCAAAGCGTTTTTTGAGAGCCGGCCACCGAATTTTTGCAATACCATCGCCCATTGGAATTAGTTCTTCTACCCCAATTCCTAACTTCCAGGCGATTTCCTCAATCGGCGCCATTTGCGCCTCTCTTGCTATCTCCACATCGGTTGGCATGGTATTAGCCCGAGGACAGGTTCTTTTCAACCCAGCGCTAGAAAAATGAAGAAACTTCTTTTCATGCTAGAGTCGTCAATAAATGGGGGACCCTAATTATTGACTCTCTTCGGTAACTTTGCCAAGATAATCAGGGAGTTCAACACCTGCCATCTTTGCAACTTCGTGCACCGGAGGTAAACTATGGATTAGGCTTGAAACGAAGTTTGCAGTACTGCCTCCTTCTCCATTGCCTGATCCAGAATCCCAAACAGTAATCTTATCAATTTGAAGATTGGAGATTGCTTCTACTTGCTTAGCGACAATCGCCTCAAGTTGTTCAACCATGAGGAGGGTTGCAGCATCCTTTGGATTTCCACCCGCTGCTTTGACAAGGGCATCATAACCTGCTGCTTTGGCAGAAAGAACTTCATTGATACCAGCGGCTTCAGCCGTCTTGATTGCAAGAATTGCGTCTGCTTCACCATGAGCAATACGACGTAGGCGTTCTGCTTCTGCTTCGGCGGCGATTTCTATTTGCTGCTTAGCAATTTCTTCAGTAACGATTTCTTCAGCACGTAGACGTTCCTGCTCAAGAGCATATTGAGCGATTTGGATTTTAGTTTCTGCTTCACGTTTTGCAACTTCTGCTTTCCTCATTGCTTCAGCCTGCTTTTCTTGGAGCATTGCATTGGTATCGGCGATTTGCACCTTGGCCATGTTTTCTCCCTCAATGGCAATTGCTTCTTGTTCTTGAACATACACACGTCTATCTCTTTCAGCGGATTTTTGTCCTTTCGCTGATTCAGCAACATTTTCTGCAACTTGAATTTCACGTGTTCGGTCTGCTTCTGCCTTTCCAATTGCACCATCTCTTTCAGCATCAGCAACATCAACAAGTGCGCGGTTTACTGCAACAGATGCAGCCTTTTTCCCGATGCTCTTGATATAGTCAGAATCATCGGTGATGTCAGTAATGTTCACATTTATCAAGTATAGTCCGAGTTTGTTTAGTTCTGCACCCACGTTAATGCGAATTAGGTCCAAGAAATTGTCACGGTCTTGATTGATTTGCTCAATTGTTAGGGTTGCAACTGTTAAACGCAACTGACCAAAAATAATCTCTTGTGCCATCTCCTCAATTTGTTCTTCTTTGAGATGAAGCAGACGTTCTGCTGCATTTTGCATAATCTCTGGGCTTGTACTTACACCGACGGTGAAAGTAGAAGGTACGTCAATACGGATGTTTTGCAAAGAAAGTGCATTTGTAAGTGGAATACGGATTGTCATTGGAATTAAACTAATTTTCTTGAAATCTTGAAAAAGAGGCCAGATCATTCTAGCGCCACCATGCATACACACAGAAGCCTTATTTTTCCCTACTCTACCATATACTACGAGGATTTCATCAGAAGCACATCTCTTATATCTCGTAATTAATAACCCAAAACCAAATGTTACTAGTATTAGTACACCAAATCCAATCATTGTTAGCCAAAAAGTTGCTTCGCCTGCCATATTATTCACCTCATTCTTCCTCTTGTAATTCCTCTATTATTAGTATTGAATTGATTACATCTACCACTCTGATAAAAGTGCCAGTTGGGATGAGTGCGCTCTTGTCCTTTCCTCTTGCCTGAAGTGTTTTCATGCCACCAGATACAGTAACTTGTACTTCTCCAGTTTCTCCTGGCTTTACACGCGAATACACTTGACCTCTTTCGCCAATTGCCTCAGTGATTTGCATTGTGCCATCGGTCTGTAAATCGTAAATACTTTGCATCATTACTTTCATCGCATACATTGATGCAACTGCAGCGATGCCGCCGGCAAATACCGCCAGTACATCGGGCTGGTTTGATTTAATTGTGTACATGCCGACAAGGCCGAACATCATTATTGCCGCAGAAATTCCTTGAAGGCTAAACATCTCAAAAGAGAGGTCGGTGTCAAGACTTAAATCTGCATCAAATGCAGTATCAATGGCGCCGCCAACAAGGCCGCCAACTAGCATTAAGACCAACATTAGAAGGAAAAAGGCTGCGCCGAAAACTGCGCAAGAAATGAAAATGAGTTCAAGTGAACTTGGGGCGCTGATGCCGATAATCTCCATTATACCCATCTTATCCCCAACCTACGCATCACACATGTCCTATATTGTTATTTACCTGAAATTCATTTTTCGTCCTGATGCTCTTTTAATTTTAAATTTTCATAAATCGCAATCGGAGCAACTGATACTCCGGCGAGAATTGCTGCTACAATTATTGGCGCCCCTGCACTCCACGCAAGAAGGTAAACCCAAAATGGGACGAGAATAATAAGGATGCGTTTGAGAAAAATCCACATTCCATCCATCAGTTCATCAGATGGGTCTTCAATCATTTTTTTCGCCTCATGCAATTAACTGATTTGGTAATAATCTTGAGCCGGTGCAAATGGGATTGAGGTTGAGGTTAATGATTGAACATGAAATAACCAATTACCATTACTGTCATCCACATGTTTAGAATTAGTTTAAACTTAGATTTCTGCCCTTTGATTTGGTCTTCATGTACTTCTTTTTGTGGCTTAATTGGATTGAGGAGAAGTTCCCTTTGTTCCTTTCTAAAGGCCACTAATCCAATGAGGAATAGGGCAGCTGCACTTGCACCAAAAAGAGTTTCAATAGCAGTAGTCATTTGGTCAGCAAGAATAAAAGAGAGCCCCAATTGAGTTCCTGAAAACATAAACCAATAGATGGACCCACGTTCGTCAAAATTCATTCCAGCAACTCTCTCGTCTACCATCATTCTCAAGTAGGCCAAGTAATACTTGCTATTTGAGGTTTGCATTTTTCAAGGGATATAATAAATGGTGAGTTATCTAGGGGTAAGTAGGAGGGAGAAGTTTGCCGAGAGTGAGATACGCTATTGCTGGCACCCCTGTCGGGCACTCATTGTCACCCCTATTGATGGGATTAGTGAGTGAACATTTGCGCGTTTGTTCTGAATTACTTCCCACGCAAAGGAAAAAAGGAGTAAAAACACTTCCGCGGACATCTGTTGTGAAAATTGATCGATTAGATCTAGTGCCGGTGGAAAAAGTTGAGGATGCACTTGCATGGGGTTATGTGGGAATGTTCCCTGGCGATTTGCCAAATTGGGAATTAGTTGGCTCGCCACTTCCAGCATTCCGCGGAAAAACATTGCTTGAACGAGCATGTGTTGCAGCAAATGAGGCAGTCTCGGAGTCGCTAACTACTCCGAATTCTTCTATTTCTTTGGATTCTAATGAAAAATCCGAAATAGAAATGACGTTAGATGGAGGCGGTCCTTTACCTCCGCCTCCGCACAGAAAAATCCCAGGTAATCATTTGGAAAATTGGCTCTCTCTTACCTCACCTCTTAAGCATCAATTAAGTTCAGCAGCAATACATTATGCTGATGATTCTAAGGGAATAGATAGCGTGAACTCTTTGCTCTGGAATAAGCGCGAATGGTGGGCTGCTTCTACCGATGGAGCCGGATTAGTTATGGTAGCCGAACATTTTGGGATTTCTATTGCTGATGGTAAGGGGGCAATTCTTGAGTTACATGGTGGAGGAGGGGCTGCTCGTTCATGTGCCGCCGCGTGGGTCGCTGCTGGTGGTCGAATCCGCTGGTCTGGTGGTCGTAGGGAGTTAGCCGAGGATGGGCCATGGGCCCGTGGAATGGTCATGGAAAACACATTCGGCGAGTTAGGTGTTGCCGCTATATGCATTGATTTTGATGTCAAAGCAGGGGTTGCAGCAGAGGAAAAATATTCTAACGAAGAAGCACTTCATGAAGGCCTCATCATTAATTCCGCTTATACAGAAATGGAAGGTGATGTTGAAAGCCGCCTTTCTCAATTATCAGAGATTAAGGGTGATTCTGCCATTTCAAATGGCACCGCCGGCGTTCTTCATTTGGATGGCCGCTGGTTGCTTTGCGGTCAGCATTTAGCCGCTTGGTCTATGCTATGGGCTCCAAAGTTGCGCCCCTATTTACCAAGCCTTGGTTTGCTAATTTCTCGCTTAGTTCATGCAGAACAATACCTCGAGAAATACTGATTGATATGTCGCAACCGATACTCAATAGCGCGAGGGGTTGAATAGGTGGGAATACTTGCGGTTATTGTGGAGAGGGGAGTTAATAATTCAGTGCCTCACCGGCACTTTATCATACAAGCAATAGTGATTTGCAGTATCTTACTGGCTGTAGTCTCGCCACTTGTGGCTACAGCAGAAGAAGCCGAGTCGCCAATCTTTTCGCAAGTGAGTGAATCTGAAAATCATACGGTTGGCTGGATAAAAGATGGACAGGGTTACTCGTCAGGTGATTTATTTTACCCCTCGGCCAATGGCTCTGGTGATTGGTCCGATATGGCCGCAAATGGCTCACCCTTCCCTGTTCTATTTTTCTTCGTTGATGATGAAGAAACGCTGGATAATTATGATTGGATTTCACAAACTATTGCCTCTGCAGGATATATTGTATGCGTCTTGAAAGATGATTGGGATCCTTCTGATTATCCACAAATAATGTTTGATATGAATGAGACTTTGAATATTTTTTCTGAGCGATATAATAATTATTCAGAATCCGAGGGCTTGCCTACAGGTTTTAAAGATGGTTTTGATTTAGATCATTGGGGCGTTTCTGGGCATGGAAAGGGGGCTGCAAATGCCTTAGTTGTAAACGGAAATTGGAATAACGATTGGCAAGGCTCAAACGAGACTCTCACTCATGCCCCACCTCGAGCATTATTCGGGCTTGGTTTGGACAAGAGTGATTTAGAGACCTTCATGTATCAATTTGCATCTCCACCAAATCCCCAATTCGCTATGTTTTTCACTGGAACTGTTGATGAAATAGCACCGCCAAATCAACACATTATACCGGTGCTTGAGGATTGGCCGGGCGCTTGGCATTTGCAAGAAGTTCTAGGTGCAAATCACTTGCAATACCAAGATGAAAACTCGTGGTTGGCAGGTTTTTCTGATGGCACTCCGGCGATTTCTCGTTCAGAGCAACAAGGTGAAGCACTTGCGCATATTATTCCATATTTGGATTTGATACTCAAGGGAGATCATGACTCATGGATTGAGGCAACGAGTCGCGAGACAGATTTCGACATGCCTTCAGACAATGAAGCCTATATTTCTGAAATTTTGGATTCGGCCCATCTTCTATTCACAACTAGCCTTTCTCCGGCAAATCAAGTTCTTGAATTAGGTCAAACTGGATTACTCTACATGGATGTCATGCATCGTAATGGCGAATTACTTTTGCCGGATGACTCCGGTTTAGCAATTACTTGTTTTATTATTGGAAGCGAATTGGAATTTAGTGGAAGTCTTGATTGGGCAAATGCAAATGCTAGTTGTACAATGAATTTGGATGAGTTGCCACCAGGGTATTATCAAGTTGGAATGAAGATCACACATAACGGAATGCCTGCTACACAATATGCAAATATTGTACGGAATAATACTCCCTTAGTTGCGGTAAATCCCACCCCTTACATTTCTCTTGACCAACATTCTTCTGTGGTGGTAAACTCCTCTGCCTTTGCCTATGATCCAGATGGACAGGATGTATATTTCAGTAATGCTTCATGGGTAGGTAACCTTGGAGATGAAATGTCAATTATCTTGAATGGACAAAATATGACTATTTTACATACTGGTGAGCCGGAGTTTTCGGGAACTATTCTCATTTCATTGACTTTCGTAGAAACCGGCACCGTTGACCCAGCCTACCTAAACATTACAACACATGTCAGCATATTACCTGTAGACGATCAAGTTCAAGTTTTAGATCAAATACCTCGGCAAGAATTTGACGAGGATAGCACAGGCTTGACTCTCAATTTAGGCCAATGGTTTGCCGACCCAGAGGGAGGTCCCATCATGGGAAGTGTGATTAGTAGCGATGAGGGTTTGAGCGCAATTGTTGTGGGTGATGAACTTCGCATGACATCAAGTGCAGACTGGAATGGTGCTGCTATTATTAGCCTCTCTATTTCTGACGGAAGTACAAATCCGGTTTTCCAAGAGGTGCCAATTGTGGTCAATCCTGTTGATGATGAGCCACGTTACAATGCATCCGCATGGAACATTTCTGTTGATGAAGACTCAACAGTTGAAGTAGACCTACGCACCCTTGCCTTTGACCCCGATGGCAATGATTTGAATTATTCTTGGTTAGGTGAAGTTGCAGGGTGGTCAGTAATAATTGATGGTCTAGAAATGACAATAATTCCTCCCCCGCAAATCAATGGTGATTTCAATATTGGCTTGCTCAATGCTTCCGACGGGGTCTTTGCAATTGCTGCAAACCTTACAATTATCGTGAATCCTATTGCCGACCAACCTCAAGTTAGTTGGCAGGGGAATGAGGTATTGAGTGAAATGTTAATCGTTCATTATTCCTTCTTTGATGAAGATTTTCCCGAAACACACCAAGTTCAAGCAAGCCTTGATTCGGGAGCATGGACTCAATTAGAGCCACTTTGTACGGGAGAGCCGTTTGGAGTTTTGCAATGTCAAGTAGTTTGGAATACTTCGGCTTTGATGGATGGCAGCCATAGTATTTCATTGGTTGTAAAGGACGGATCCTTTACCACAGACTCGCAGCAATTTGTATTCATTACGGGGGTTGAAGAAGTAAGTGAAGATGAGAATGAAGCCCTTGCCGCAATAATTTCCAACCCTATAGTTTGGGGCAGTTTTGTTGCACTGTTTTTCGTTGCAATTATTTTGCGCGGAGGAAATCCATTCGGTGGAGGTGCTGATTTGGCTCAGGCAGAACAAACTCCACTAGCAGCATCCCCGAGACAAGCAGAAGATGTGTTGAAGGAAGTCGAGGTCGCCAATACCGGTTCAGAGAGTTCTGAAAATGCTCGCTCGAATACCGCAAAGGGCACAGGTGGCTTACTCGATAAGGCTAATAGATTAAACAAGTGAAGAGAACAAGCCCCTCGTATTATTACAAATAATTTCATTTGGTAATGTTTTCTAAAGGGGAATATTACCGTGTTTTTTACTTGGAGTCCATTCTTTTTTATTGCGAAGGAGACGCAAGGCTCGGCATAAGCGCAGACGAGTTTCCGCAGGTTCAATTACGTCATCCAGCCAACCGTTACGAGCAGCAACATAGGGGTCGCCAAACTTTTTCTTGTAGTCGCTGACTAAATTTTGTCGAACATTTTCTCGTTCCGCTTCTTCAACTGCATTGATTTCACGGCGGTGGATTACATTCACCGCACCCTCTGCCCCCATAACTGCTAATTCAGCAGTAGGCCAAGCAATATTGTAATCAGAACCCAGGTGCTTACAGGACATAGCAAGGTAAGCGCCACCATATGCTTTGCGCGTAATTAAGGTTAATTTAGGGACAGTGGCCTCAGCATATGCATAGAGTAATTTTGCACCATGGCGGATAATTCCACCCCATTCTTGGATGACACCGGGGAGGAATCCTGGGACATCTTCAATAGTGACTAGAGGGAGATTGAAAGCATCGCAAGTTCTAATGAAACGAGAGGCTTTTATTGAAGCATCTATGTCGAGACAACCGGCCAATACCTTTGGCTGATTTGCGATTATTCCAACGGGCATGCCGTCCATTCGGGCTAAACCTATGACAATGTTTTCTGCATATGCCTCAAATAGTTCAAGGAAGGCACCATCATCCACTACTTCTTCGATGACTTTCGTCATATCGTAGGGCCGGTTGGGATTATCTGGGACGAAAGTTTCAAGGATTTCATTCGCTCTTTCAATTGGGTCGCCACTTGGCATGTGTGGAGGCATTGCATCAAAGTGATCTGGGAAGTGGGCGAGAATTTCAGCGGCCAAAGCCATCGCTTCTTCCTCATCTTCAGCTATCAAACAGGCAATACCAGAACGGCTTGCATGCATGTTTGCCCCTCCAATTTCATCTGCAATCAATTCGCCTGAGGCGAATTCTGGCGTTTCAAGTGGAGAGGAAAGGAATAGTTGGCCGTGTTCGCGTCCAAGAATTGTAAAATCAGCAAGTCCTGCTGCGAGTGCAGAAACTCCAACGACAGGGCCCAAAACTATACTGATTATTGGAATGCGTCCGCTGCATGAAACAATGTGGTCGAGAAGTTCGCCGGTTCCACCAAGTGCAGGGATTCCGTCGTGGGCTCGTTGCCCACCGCCATCCCAAATACACAATAGGGGCACTTTACTGCGTTCAGCCATTTCAACTACCTTGGTGATTTTCTTGGCGTGCATTTCACCCATACTACCGCCGTGTACGCTGAAATCTTGAGCGAAACAATATACGCGTCGCCCATCAATTGTGCCATGTCCAGCCACTACTCCATCACCGAGATGCTTGAGCATGTGTAAGTTATGTTCACTTGCACGATGGGTAATGAATGTGTCAATTTCGATGAAAGACTCTTGATCCAATAGCCAGCGGATTCGGTCGCGAGCAGTTCCCCGACCACTAACGCGAATTGCCTCAAGCCGCTTTAGCCCGCCGCCCAATTCGGCTTGGGACTTTGCATAGGCAAGGTCCTCCAAGCGCTCAGCAGTTGGTCCGCTTGTGGAACTAGAAACTGCGCCGGAGGCGTCACTTGAATCAGCGCCCATATAATGCTGGGTGAGGTGGAGGCTTTTGACTAAAGCGGTATATTTCGAAAAAACTCTCCCTACAATCATTTTTCATGGGGTAGTAATTTTGGATATTGTTTGATTACGATCTAATTTGAGTTGGATTTTCTCCAAGTAAATTGGATTGTAAATCCTCAGCAAGGTTTCGGCCCTGAGATAAACTCCAGTGAGTTTTCACGACAATCGTATCGGGGGATGAGTTACTCCCTTGGCCAAGAATACCCATGTTTTGCTGATTCCTTCCTTTAGAATATACGTTCATATTTACCGGTCCATTAATGCATAGATTTGCCATGATAACATGGAGGCCATCTGCAATGACTTGTGAGATTGTCTCGGCAAGTTTGTCATTCTCGGGAGCATCACCGTTTGGATTTTCAATTGGCAGGTGTCCGAGCCCAGTGCCATGAAAAACGAGTGCTGAATAGCCGTTATTTGCAACTGCAGAAACTATGTCGGGAAGGAGGTGTGGCCCGCCATTGAGTTGGGCGATTTTGATTTTGCAATCATACATGGTAGGGGTGGTGCTTTGTCGTGGGGCAGTACTGGCCAATGCACTCTCATATGAAGGTGAGAGGGTGTGAGAAGGCTTGCCGCGGTTGATATGAACGATTGCTAGAGGCTCTGCATTTATTGGCTTGAAAGCATCTCTTCGTGTTGAGTGAAGTTTTCTTGAGGAGCAACCGGGAAGTATTGCTATTTCTCCATCACTGGAATTTGCGTGCATTACTACTACAGTACTGTCACCTAAGCCGCCGTTGATGGCTGGGCCGTTTGCGGCCCAGTGTACTGCTGCGATGAGATTTTCTCCGGCATCGGATGAACCTCGGTCAGAAGAGCGTTGTGAACCGGTCACCGCTATCCTTCCTGAAGGCGAACCACCTTCTCCAGCCCATCCGAATGCAAGGGCGGCGGCAGTGATTGCGAGAGTATCGGTGCCGCTGGTAACAACGACGCCAACAGCGCCCTCAGCAAATGCTTGTGCCGAAGCAGAAAGGAGTGAATTCCAATGTTGAGGGCGCATGTCATCAGACCACATATTGCCAAGTTTTATCGCTTCAATACGAGCAATTTCAGCCAGTTCGGGTACTGCTGAAATTAACTCTTCAGGTTCAAAACTTGCAACAACTGCGCCGGTCGCATAGTCGACTTTGGAAGCGATTGTTCCGCCGGTATGAAGAATACGAACAAGGGGTAAATTATTTTGCTCAGCATTCAATATTCCCTCAGAGTCGGTGTTTTCAGAAGGCGAGGAATTCGTAGGTTGGAGGGTGGTGAGGGAAAGTATGGCATTCACTGGATGGCTTACATTATATCCATTTACTAATTTCAGTGACAAATACCCGGGTGATGCAGGGGGAATGATGACACCAATGTGTTCTACTTCACCAGACCATGTGCGCAAGTTAACCTGCACTCGAGTCCCCACTTCCGGAATCGCTGCCATGTCACCTGCTCATGTGTAAGGCACTTGAAACTCTCCCCAAAACAATGCTAAGTTCAATTACTTATATTGGAAAAAGTTCTCGCCAATTAGAATAACTTTTTTAAAAAGCCCGCGTAGTTTGAAGCATAAAGTGCCGGGAGCGGGGCTTGAACCCGCGACCTTCGGATGTCTCAGACATCATCTTGGCTGACTTTTCAGCGCGACTCGTGCAAAATTGCTGCCCTATGAGTCCGACGCGCCACCAACTACGCCACCCCGGCTTTAGATGCGGCGACCAACCACCCCCCCTTGAAAGATGCGGATGATAAATCACTGAATTATTTGGTTATTTAGAAATATGGTGAGGGGCAGAATACATGAGGTAAGTCGTTGTCGGCGATACATGGTTGACCTCTCAACTGCCATGGCTGCAGCCGGAGCCGAACGCGGTAAGCGCCAAAAAGGAGATAAAGAAAAGAGAGGTAAATCTGGGCGGAAACATGGCCTTGAGCCCTTTGACCCACAAAAGTATGTGGCCAAGGAAAAAGCCGACACTGCGTCCATGTGGCTTGTACTCTTTTTCGCCCTTCTTATTGGTTCAATCACAAGATATATCTTCATGCCCACTCTCGATGGAAGTGGTGGAAATGACCTTCTTTGGGTTGGCCCATTGGCAATGATTATCCTCATTCCTGCTATTCATCGTCACTTAATGCCGCAGAGTTTTGTTGAGCATTATACTTCGCAAACTTGGATCAAAGCCGGCTTTCTTTATACCTTCACTTGGTTAGCAGTATCATTCCTATTAACCAATCCCCCCTTTGGAGATATTGGTTCTCCTGAACCTTCTGCAGGCTGGACAATAATTCTTGAAGATGGTAGTGATTGGTATATGCCACAGGATAACTTAACCTCTAAGAATACAATTTTTTGGGAAGCAACCGATGGTAGTGATGACCCATTCCTTGCAGGTGAGGCTTGGTTGTTATTTGCAATTGCAGATAATGCTGACCCAAATGATGCAAATTTCAAGGTTTCAATAAGCAAAGATGGCGAAAATTCTACTGAACTGAATATTTCTGAATCAGAATGGGACCGGATGATGGCTGGACGGATTTCGGCAACAGAAGCATCTGTAAATTCCTCAATTGAATCTCACGATGTAGTGTTAGTTGATAATGATGCAGACCGGCCTATTGCGATAAACCTCGGTGAAGATCTTGCAGTCGGAATTTATAGTATTAGTTTTGAAGTGACTGAGCAGGGCGAGCCATGGGTTAATACAAATTCATGGACTTGGAAGTTGATAATTACTGAACAAGAAGCCTAAATCCAAGCAGGTTGCTGAAGTTCATTGTATTCACGGGCTAATTTTTTGCAGAGGTGAGCAACTTTTCTTTGTACTCGGGCAATTTCCCGCTCTTCATTCATTTTTCTTCGTCGGTTTATTCTAATAATCCCTGCAAGAGGTGTCCAGCAGGCTAAATCAGTTAATTGCGTCGCATTCATGTGCATCCCAATTGCCCCAATGGGTTCTGAACTACCTCATTGTTGTAGGGGGGTGGAGGGAAAACTGAAAGTGAATAATGCGACTTAGCATCCTCTTTCCTTGGTTCTTTACTGAAAGTGAAACTATTCCCTTTTCATGTTGAGATGCAAAATAAAGTTCTTCGGTAAAGCCAATTTATGGTATTATGGAAGAGGCAAAGGTAAGGAGAAATACATTATTGAGTCAGTGCCTGACAAATTCTTGCAGTCATCGCATCCAATTGTAGTTGTTCGCCGCCGCCTTCAACCAATCGAAAATCAATTTCAGCCATTAATTCGGTGAGGTCAAGTTTTGCTAATTCGCTTAAGAAATCCGTATTGTAAAGTTCACGGTGTAATTGGTTTACAAAATCGGTCCCTGCTAGGCCAAATTTGTCCAACAATTCCCTTAATCTTCGGCGTGCTGCATGAAATCCATCTTCTCTACAGGCTAGTAAATATTGTTGCAATGCTTCAGGGGGCGCAGTTGCAGTAGTTTCATAAATCATATTCCTTGTGACATGCCCATCAATTGCAGCAGCAACTTGGAGTGCAGTCAATGCTTTTCTCATATCACCAAGGCTAATCGCAACAACTGCGTTAGCAGCATCATCATCAATTACTATTTTTTCCGAGGCAGAAACTTCTTGCACCTGTTCAAGAACATCTTTGTCCGCAAGAGGTCTAAATCGGAAAATTGCACAACGAGATTGAATAGGCTCAATAATTTTTGAGGAATAATTGCACGACATAATAAATCGGCAAGTTTCAGCATATTGTTCCATTATTCGCCGCAGAGCACCTTGTGCATCATTTGTCAAGGCATCTGCTTCATCGAGAAAAATAATCTTAAATTTTGCTCCGCCAAAAGGACTTGTTCGGGCAAATTGCTTGACTTTATTACGGATATCTTCCAATTTCCGTTCATCACTGGCATTCATTTCAAGCAGATTTTGCTTGAACTCCTTGCCGAAGACATCTCGAGTAAGTGCCATCGCCGCAGTTGTTTTTCCAGTCCCCGGTGGCCCGGCAAATAGGAGATGCGGGAATGATTTTTTTTGTGCATAAGCCAATAATCGTTCAACCACTGCTGGTTGTCCTTTTATCTCACTTACCGACCTCGGCCGATGTTTTTCAACCCACAGTTCATTCATCTGATTCGTAGTGCGGTTGCGGCAATGCTCAATGAACATTCCCATTGTAAAATCACCTTCAAATATGTACAGTACAGAAGTCCGTTAAGGAACGCACTTATGACCCATAACTGCCTCGCCATAGGCGAGTGCTTATGTCAGCCGCGCCAATTACCTTAGATTCTCGCTTCAAAACTCTATTATTTATAGCCATGTTTTTGTTTGCCGACATTGCTATTCCTGCTTTTTTTCCGGCTGAAGAATTGGAAGAAATAAATGAAAGATCATTCGCCGTTTACAATTACGGTGCGAGTAAAGATGCAATGATTGATAGTTCTGCTGCCAATAATAACTTTGGCACCTCAACGACAGCATCTATTGGCCCTAATGCAATTATAGGCGAATCAAGAATGCTCATAGATTTTAACATTAATTTATCCTCAAGTGCAAATATTTCAAGTGCAGTATTAGATTTGACTTGCAGTACAAATGCTACTGTAACTGGCACAACATTTTTTGTCGCAACTTTAAGCCAAGCATTTCAAGAAAATTCTACAAACTGGTTGAATGCAGATAATACAACGGGATGGGATATGCCCGGTGCTGATGGAGATGCAGATAGAGGTGCGTGGGAACCACCTCATGAGGAAAATGCAAATGGCACTTTTTCACTCAATGTTACGACCTTCGTTCAAAGCGCAGCAGCTGCCAACTCAACGACTCTTGGTTTCGTGATTTCGGCAATTGGGGCACAGTATTCATGCAGCACCAAAGAAACACTAAATCCTTCTGCAAGCCCAACGTTATTGGTCACTTGGGGTGCAGGTACGCCTTCTGCAAAGGGTCAATTAACTTCTAATTTTGTGACTGATGGAAATGCACTAATGTCCTCTGATTTCATGTTAAATGCAGAATTAGACCCTACCTTTAGTTGGATGAATATGCAAGGCAGTCAAGTTGAATTCCAATTGTCTTATGAACCTTCATTTAAATCTGATATTGATAGTTATTGGTATTTAAATTCCAATCTTAATAGCACTTTTCAAATGTCTTCAAGCAGCGGCTCTGTTAATATCCCTAGCGAAAATGCCTTCATTAATGGTTCGTCCTATTTCTATCGTCTACGTGCTGTAAACGGTGATCAAGTTGGCGATTGGGAAACCGGATATTTCCATTCACCTGACCTTTCTGTAAGCGATAATGGCGATGGAACTGCAACAATATTGTTCAACTCAAATAGTATGGGATTAATTACCGATGCAATTGAGGACACAAGTTTGGATGAAAGTAATAATGGAGGTAATACCGCACTGGGGAGCCAAACTGCAATTGTTACAGGGATGTCTTTGCCAACTACCGACCAATATGGGTTGTTGCGATTTAATGCCAATACTTTTGGAATGCATCAAAATGCAACCATTGAAATGGCAGAGTTAGTCATGACTCGCTCTTCATACAATAGTGCGGCAATAGTTTCTCTTCATCAGATGGATGAAAATGCAAATTGGACCGAGGAAAGTGCAACATTCAATACTCCTAATGGAGTTGGGACTTGGAATGATGGTGGTCGAGATTTGACCTCATCAGCAATAGACTCTCTTTGGCTAAATCAAACAAGTAGTGAATTCCGCTTTGACATTACTTCATCTTACCAACATTGGTTGGATGATGGAGTCAATGGTGATTTATCATATTGGACAACTGTGCGTGGAATAGATGAATCACATTCTGCAAATACCAATATTCAATGGCATTCAACTGACTATACTACCTCTAGTGATCAACCTTTATTGGAGATAACATACTCTTGGGGTAGTGGGGCTTCACCTTACCCAGTAAACCAACTCACCCCTATTGATGGAAGTGGGGCTTGGACAATGACTGGTTTTAACCTAAGTGGAAATACGACACCTTCTCTAACTTGGGACGGAACAAATTCTTCAACAAATTCCTATGACATTATTTTCCAACTTTCAAGTGACCGTGATTTCCGCAATATCATTGCTGAGGTCGACACCTCATCTAATAACGACTTCGCAGCGAGTGATGGAATCTTCAATTTGTCTGCTCCCCATGGTCTTGTGACTGGTGGCATTTACGGCTGGAGGATGGCTCACATGGGTTCAGATGGGCATGCCTCCGAGTGGACAGAATCAAACTTCTTTGTCCCAGGGATTAATTCAACATATCTTGGAAATGACCTTTATGAATTGCGTTTCAAACAAGGCAACTCGTCTTCATTCCTTAATCAACCTGCTTGCCGCGACTCCTATATTGATAGCGGTAGCCCAACAGATAATTATGGGGGGGAAATGGAAATTCAGACTTCCTACAATTCTTTCTCACAGGCCAATATTCTTTGGGGTTGTGATCTTTCAGGGCATATGTTGCCAAATGGTATAGCAGTTACTGATGCTTCACTTTCAATGGCATTATCATATGCTGGGTCTTCTCCGAGTGTTGGCGCTTGGGAAAACTTGCAACATAATTGGACTGAAAATGAAGTTACTTGGAACACCTATGATGGAACAAATAATTGGGGTGTTGGAGGTGCATCAGGTTGGGAGCGAGGTAGTTTATTGGATTCTACAACTATTCCTACAAGTTCTTCCACAGGTACAACATTTGAATGGAATATCACCCAAGGTGTTCAAAGTTCAATGCGAGGGAATGGGCAAGTGGATGTGATTCTAACTGTTCTAAATACTGGCAGTAATCCCGATGCTCTTCTATACTCAAATGAAGCCAGTGGTGCATACCTTCCAGAATTGGTTATAATTTTCACCCCAGGTTCTAATTCAATACCAGCTAATCCTGTTTTGGTTTCACCTGCTAATGCGTCGTGGGCGGTCGAAAGTGGCATTGAACCTGCTCCCATATTGCGACCCGAATTGTCTTGGTCAATGACCAGTAACGTCTCAATTACCGGCTGGGTTGTTGAATTAGATACTCTTTCTTCTTTCAATGGCCCTAATTTGCAAACCTTTGCATCTTGGAATTCACTTGGGTTTGACATGCAAAATCAAACTTTCACGACAAATCAAGATTTGGCTAATGGTAAAGTGTGGAATTGGCGAGTAAGGGGAGTTTCTTCAACAAATCAATTAGGTGGATGGTCTCCAACTAATAATTTCCTTCTTCCCGATCTCACAACTTGGAGGCTTGATAGCAATACTTCTGCAATTGAATTACACCACGAAGAAGCAATCCCTCAATTGAACCTTCCAAGTTTCACAGATACTTGGGTTGTAGATAGTGGTTCATACTTTAACGCCGCTCAAAATTCTAGTGACGTCCTCAAGGTTGGAACACTAACATCGGGTGCAAGGGTAACTTCGTTACTTCACATCCCAATAAATGAATTACCTTCTCCTTCAAATGCTCATGTGGCCGCGGCTACAATAAATCTTTATGCAAACTGGGGGGCATCTACTTCCCAGCATATTTCGATTCACCCTTCTGCCGTAGCATGGACTTCTTCAGCGAATGGTTTGACTTATGATGGCGTTAATAATTGGAGCGCAAATGGCTCTCTGGGTATGAATGATGTAGGGGGCATGGTTGATGTTCATCCAGTGACCCATGCTTCGTGGAACCAATTTGATATAACCGAGATTATGCAAGAGGCAACCTTGGCTGGACAGACATATATTGCCTTGACAATAATGGGTGATATTGGAAATGGATTGGTCGAATTCGCCTCAACTGATGCTTCAAGCAACACTCCTTGGCTGAATGTTACTTGGACAACTGGCAATGCTTCTTCCGTAGCACAGACAGGTTCACCTTCTTCGCCAAGTGATGGTACAATTTTGTGGGGCAATGGTTCACATGCAATGCTTCCTGCAGAAACACCAACGCTTACTTGGACTCACCAAAACCCTTCTTCTGTTGATGACTGGCGGCTCTTTCTTTGGACAAATGGAAGTAATGAAAGAGAAGGTTGGCTTGTACATGATACTCGTGATTCTCTTTCCGGCTTTGATATCGCAAATCTTTCTTGGACACCTGCAATATCACAAACTAGTGGTAAGACTCAAAGATGGTTTGTGCAACCAATTATCAATGACATTCTCGGTCCACGAAGTAGTAATTATCATTATTATTTACCGACTCAAATGAGTGATGAAATTAATTCAACTGACGCTTGGCTTAGTGTTGTAGAGGGCGCTTTAGTACCAGACATTTCTTATGCTCATGTAATTGAGGATACTTGGATTTACAGTGCAGCCCAATCCACAAACTACGGTAATGCTACGAATATTAATATTGGACAAAGTAGTAGTGGATATCGCTCACATGGATTGCTTGAAATTGACGTTTCAGTCTTGCCTGTACCTGCTCCATACGAAGTAGTAAGTGCAACTGTGAAAATGTACCGATTGTCGGGAGTTAATTCGGATGTTGAAATATCGGTGTCAGACTTATATCGTGATTTCAGTGAAGTAAATGCAACTTGGAATGAATACGAAACTAATCAAAGTTGGTCTCAATCAGGAGCAATAGGAACAACTGATTCAGCACTCAGCACTTCCGTTAGTACTGTTTCCTCAACAGGATGGATCACATGGGATGTAACACAACTCGCACAAGCAGCAGTAGCTCGTGGGGACGAAACATTACGCCTATTATTCCAGCCTGTGAATGGCACAGGAACCCACCTTTTCTCCTCCTCAAATAATATTCTCTCTCTACGTCCACAACTAAACATGACAATTAGAACTGGAAGCCAATGGCTACCAAGCGAATCAACATCCTTGTTGCCGGTAAGTGGTTCTACAATGTGGAATCTGTCTGCATCCCTTCCATCTGGTATGGATAATATCGACTTGAGTTGGTCCTCTAGCCTCTCCAATGTATCCTATCACTTGCAAAGAGGTACTGATTCATCATTCATAAATGTAGATGATATTTATTCAAATGATACAGGGACATGGGGAAATGGTGATTTTGATGTAACAAACCAGACATATTCTCTCTTAGCAGCAGATGCTGGGATTGATGAGTGGAATTACTGGCGTGTTCGCTCAATACAAGGGCACATTATTGGAAATTGGTCACAAGTCAATCTCTTTAGAGTGCCCGGGGATCATGGTTCTGACGATGGAACTGGAAATCTAACTTTGAATTTACAACGAGGTACGGTCTTTGTTAATACGAGTGTCGTGCCTTTGGTTCCTGATGTTACTATTGATTCCTCCTTTGCCTCAACCAACACCGGTTCTTCTTCAGCACTCTACCTTGGAGTCAGTAATTCCGGCACTGGGGAATCAAGGATTCTTATGGAATTTGACCTAAACGAGTTGCCTTTCCCTGCAAATATGACTCCAACTAGTACGGTATTGTCATTGTATAGAACTGGAATATCAGGTGGGCAAGGATTGACAGTTGCAGTATATCCATGTTCGTCATATTCTGAATCTGGAGCGACATGGAATAATGCTCCAACTTGCAGTACAACAGAAATCACTCGTAGTACTATTGGTGTTGTTCCACCTACTGGATGGTTGCAGTGGGATATTACTTCACTTGCACAATCAAATGTCGCAAATGGTAATTATACCTTGACGGTGATGTTAGCAGTCGTCGGTACGCCAGGTGCAAGTCATTCATTCTACAGTAGCGATTCCTCTTCAACGACATATCGTCCTCAGTTATCCTTTGAATATGTAGATAATTCAAATGGCACTCAACCACCTGCACAACCTACTTTGGTATATCCTACTGATGGCGATGTACTGTACGATAATTCTAACTGGACTCTAGCGCCAATCCAGAGGCCGGTTTTGCAATGGAATCCTGTGGCAAATGCTACTGCTTATGTGTTGACAATTTCTAATAACTCGGGGCAGACAAAATTCCGTTCTTGGACGAACAGTGGTTTCTCGGGAGCAAATTATACATTCCAGTCTGATCTCAGTTCCGGTGAATCATATCAATGGTGGGTTCAAGCGATAAATGGTTCAATCCCAGGTCCAGCGAGTAGTAGATGGTCTTTTGCAATTGGCAACCCAATTAATAATACAGATAATTCAGATAATACCTATACATATTGGTTAAGGCATGGCGCTGAAGTTGCAGACTTCGGCCATGTATCTATTCTCGATTCAACCATAAAATCAGCAAATGCAGATACTGCCTTTGAGGATTCAGATTTACAAATCGGGTCAACTTCATCAGGTGATGAAATGCGAGCATTTGTTGTCCTAGATACAAGTTCATTACCCCTAAACCCCAATGCTAGAGTTCACTCAGCAAGTGTTGGGTTATATGTCGAATCTGTAAGTTTATTCGCTGGTGTTCCTATGACTACCTTTACCATTTCTGCTCACCCACTTTTGGGTAGCGGATATACACCTCTTGGCACTACATGGAATGATGTTACTGCAAATGCGCCTTGGGGTGCACCCGGGCTGCAATCTGGAGTAGATTACGGGCTTGCAAGTGGAACTGTGACATTTAATGTCGCCAATGGATTTACCGGTTGGGTTTGGCTCGATCTCTCACAATCAGGGCTAGATTTAACATCAAGTCATCCATATGTGTTAATTGGTTCTGGACAAGCATACTTGAATATCGCACATTCTCAAGATACAAATGAAGATCATCGACCAGTGATGTTGATGAATTATACTACTGTTGATAGTATTGCTATTAGCCCAGGGCTTGGTACAACTACTGATGCCGATACGGCTGTGCAATTTAGTTTCAGTATGTATGATGCAAATAGCCAAGCAATTGCAGGTAATGTAGAATGGGATGCTGAAAATGGTAGTATCTCAAGTGCGGGAATGTATATTCCACACACTGTCGGCATTTGGGACGTTTCCGCTTGTTTCGGACTACGGTGTGAGATAATACAAATCCAAGTCACACCTGGTGTAGCAGTATCTCATGTTGTCACTCCGCTTTCGGGTACAATTACTGCCGATGAAAGTTTTGATATTCAAGTAAAGGTACTTGACCAATATTCAAATCAAGTTATTGGAGAAATAATAAATTGGCAAGCTACCAACGGCTCCTTTGTAACCATCAGCCCTCCATCGGGATGGAATGAAGCAGCCACTTTCATGCCATGGGCAAAAGGTCCACAGATAGTATCGGTTGAATGGAATGGAGTATCTATCAATGTCAACATTCAAGTTCATCCAGGAATTGCAGATTATTTTGAGATTGGCGCATGTGCCGATGGTGACTTGATTGTACCTGCTGGAACAACCTGTCAGTTAGCATGGCAACTTTATGATGCCAATGACAACATGCTACCTGATAGTGCAGCAGGAAATGTTTCTTGGACAGTTCAAGCTGCTGGTGGAAATATTAGCAATGGCGCGTTTGAAGCAGACCACATTGGTGAGTGGATAATAAATCTAACAAGTGCAAGCGGGGTAAATGCCACTACAAATATCACCGTCGTTTACGGAGTTATTGAATCACTTGAACTTTCGGCGAGCGATTTATACATTACTGCAGACGAAGTAATTTATCTAAACACAACTAGAATTGATATCAAAGGCAATAGATTACAAATCGACTTGCCTGCAGAAAATTGGACTATTGCTAGCGGATGGATCACTCCAGGTACGGGAGGTGCCCCTGCTGTTTGGGAACCAGAGGATGTTGGAAGCAAAGTGATTACTGCGTCTTATGATGGTTTACAATCTTCAGTAAATATTGGTATTTCACATGGAATTCTTATTGATTTAGAAGTAGATATTACAACTTTGAATAACATCACTGCTGATGAATCTTCAGTTTTGAAAGCATTTGGAGTTGACTCCAAGGCAAACCGCTGGCCGGTAACCGTGCTATGGCGAGTTATCCAAGATCCACAAAACAACCAAGGTTGGTTATCTGATACAAACTGGTCTCAAACTACCTTTGACCCGACTTCGGTAGGGTCCTTTGATGTTAGTGCAGTCTATACAGATGATGCATCAAACTTTTACAATGTTGATACAAATTATGTCATCACTCATGGAATCCTTGCGGGTGTTTCCTTTGATTCCCCTGCAACTAATGACCCTCATTGGTCAGATGATATGTTTGAAATAACTGCAGACGAGGATGTTCAAATCGCAGTTTCTCTTGCTGATTCTAATGGTAATCAAATTGATAATGATATTCTCAATTGGACTGTCAATGGTGTTGAAGTGACTTCTGAAATGGTTCTCTCAAATTTCCTTTGGGATGGAGAGCAGACGATAGGTGAATATGTGATAAAGGCTACAAATGGCTCATTCTACGACATTATTACTGTTAATGTAAGTCACGGAAGGGCACTTGTAGTAACTCATGCACAGAGTGCAAATTCTGTTGAGGCAGGTAACTCCCTTACCGTACAAATGACCGGGACAGATGCTGCGGGTAACCAATTTGCTCAAGATGTATCTTGGGCTGGTGGCGATTTGTCAAAGACCGCTGATGGTGCCTACCAATATGATGCGACAACTGCAGGCTCATACACCTTGACATTCTCATTACCTGGTGCCCAAGGCGGAGACTGGAATTTGGAAGTATCCCCAACCTATCTTGATCATTTCGATGTTGTAATTGATAAATCAACAGTAGAACAATTAGAGAAAATCACAATGTCCATTGAAGCATATGACCGCTTTAATAATCCGTTACAGGTGCCAAGTGGTACGCAATTATCGGTACAAGCAAGTGGAAGAGGCGAAATATCGGGCAGTGGGAATTCTTACTCTGTAACTACTTTAGAAGAAGGTGTACATAGCATGACAGTTTCAAGTAATGTAAATGGCAATGTTGTTAGTGCAAGTGCATCATACAATGTAACCGGTAATATGGCTGGGTTCTTTGCAGCAGGTGGCACCCTGTACTATGTTGGTGCAGGTTTAATTGGCTTAGTTTCACTAATTCTATTTGTGCTTGTTATTGTTCTATTCCGAGGAAGTACTGATGACTATGATGATGAAGATTGGGAGGATGAAGAAGATGATGATGAAGTCAAAGACCAACGTCCAATCCTTGAGCGAATTCAAAGTGTACCAAGTGAGCCAGAACCCGAACCAGAAGATAATTCTGCGGAAGAAACTGATGATGGAGTCACTGTAGATGAACACGGTGTTGAATGGTATGAGGACGAAACCGGTGTTTGGTGGAGCCGTGGACCTAATGATGAGGATTGGGAAGAGTTTGTTGAGTGAGAAAGGAAAATTTCTTCAAATGATATAATTTCCATATTAAATTGTTGGCGTTGGTTTCTTGAGGGCCACCCTTCCTGCCTTGTCCGGTGTACACCTTGCAAACCCACTCACACCCCACTCGCAGATGCCTCTCAATGCTTTTCTGTATGCTTTTCATGCTCAGTTTTCTAACCCCTCTTGTGAGTGCAGGGCCGGTAGTTAGAGTTGAAATTGATCAACAACCTCCGATAAGCATTGATGCTGATAGCCAGTATCAATTTTCAGCCTCATTATTTGATTCATCTAATACTTCAGTTTCAGACACAATCACTTGGATGGCTAGTAATGGCAGTATTGATTCTGCAGGATTATTCACTGCCCATTCCACAGGTAATGTGACAATTCAAGCTTTTTCTAATGGCTATAATGATTCTGTGATAGTAAATGTTACAGCGGGTTGGCCTTCTCACCTTTCGCTTTCTGCTAATTTAACTGAAGTTCAACTCGGACATGGAATACAATTATTGCCTTCATTAACCGATGCCCATGGAAATAGTGCATATGGGCATCAATTATCTTGGACAATTTCGCAAGGAATCGTGAATTCCTCAAATGTGTGGTTTCCAGACCAAGTTGGTAATGGAAGCATTGAAGTGCATTGGGGGGAACTCAGTAGTTCAGTGAATCTTTCAGCGACAACTGGGCCTGCTTTTTCAATGTCACTTCCAACTGGCCTCAGTGTGAGTTCAGGCAGTAGTATTGAAATTATTCCAATCGTCACTGATACTTGGGGCAATGTTCTTTCAAACCAAAGCATAGGTTCTCTTCAATGGACCTCGGAAAGTGGGAGTATCAACAATGGTGTATTCACTGCTAGTTCAACTGGCTATTGGCTCATTACCTGTGCGACAAGCAATGGGATAAGTGCTAAGGCGAACATCACCGTCACCTCTGCAACAATTGATAATGTTGAATTGGTTGTTGAAAACCGGACCTTTAGAGCAGACGAAGCGGTGGAATTGGTTGTAAAAACTACAGATGTATATGGTAATGTTGAATATTCCACGCCTCTTCTTTCATCTTGGTCATTTGCTTCAGGTTCTCTTCGTTTTGGTCAAAACACAACTGAATGGTTACCCGGAAAAGTCGGAAATTGGACACTTTCACTGAACTATGCAGGATTCAATGTTAGTATTGTTATTGATGTAGTTCATGGCCATGCCGAGGAGATCTTATTGGTCACAGAAGGCAATAGAGTTAGTGCAGATGATGAAATAACCTTGTATATGCAAGCGAGTGATATTCGAAATAATCGCTGGGTAATAGTTGGGACTTGGGAAATGAGTGATTCAAGTCAAGATGAAAACTTAGAATCATTTGGAACTTGGGCAAAATATGATGCCAATCTTGCTGGTGATTGGCAAATTGAGGGCGATTGGTTTGATGAGGCACAACAACAATTCTTCAGCGCCGAAATTACACTTTCGGTAATCCCTGGACGCCTAGCAAATATTATTCTTCAAGGAGGGGGTACGACAATTTCAACGGATGAAATACTCGAACTCAACCCCATTTCAACTGATGAAGATGGAAATGTGATTGGCAATATTCTAATGAATTGGACGGTAGATGATGTCGATGAAACAACATCCTTCCGCCTACATCGCGGAATATATTATCCTGAAGGTACCGGGTTGCATGAAATTAGGGCATTTGCTGATGGAGCCTTTACTAGCATCATGGTCGAAGTAATTCCTGGGCGTGCAAGAAATATATTACTCGACATACCAGCAAATGTTCTTATTTCCTCGGGAAGTAATGGAGCGATTGCTTTTACAGCGACAGGTTTGGACCTTTCAAATAATTCATTTTTGATAAATGAAATGTCGTGGGTTATTCCTGAAGGTGCGGCAGAAATTTCTGCTGGTGCTTCTAATGGGGAATGGATATTGGAAGGTAAAAAATCAGGTGTTTGGGATATAGAATTAGTTTCTGAAGATGCTTCTCATTTCTTTGAATTAACCATACGTGCAGGCGATGCTGCCGTTATTGAATTAGTTATGTCTTCCGAGAATTTAAAGCAGGGAGATGAGTTATTGATTGATGTGCGAATATATGATTCGCATGGGAATGATGTTGAAGTTTCTCCGGCAGATTTAGTTGTGAGCAGCACTGCTGGGAAAATCACTCATGTAAGAGATGGTAGTTGGTTAATCTCTCTAGATGAAGGAGGTACTGACCATGCAGTCACTATTCGCTTAGGCAATCTCACAGAGCAGCGTTTCTTTGATGTTCAAGAGGCATTACTTAGCGGCGTATTTGGTTCCTCAAATGCGACAGTATTAGCGGGAATATCAGTACTCTCTGTGATTCTTGTAATGCTAATATTCCTGATGCGAAGGTCGAAAGGAGATAGCGGGGAATGGGTTAGTGAAAAAGTGGAACCACATATACCGCCAATAACGTCGCCCACCCCCGAGTACGAAGCGGAATCTACGGCCCCCACCTCCTCACCCGAGACTCCAACTATCATCCTGACTCCTCCTGACACTGCAGAAGCCACACCATATGTTAATGCTGAAAGCGTCCCTGCTTACCCTCTCACTCAAGTCAACTCTGACCCATACACTGAGGCAGCAAATACCGGTGCGACTGAACAAATTTATTCAGAACCTGAAATAATGTCTGCCATCGCAATTGCTGCTGCTGAACAAGCCAAAGCAACAGGTGTAATGGTTGCTGCTGAAGGTACAGTGCAAGGTGAATCGGGTTGGTATTATGATTCAAGTGGTGAATTAACAAATTGGCGCGTTGAAACAAATGGGGCATGGACAAGGATACAATAGGTGATTGAATGAGAAAATTTGTGGCATTGATATTGATTGCTGTCTTGTTTAGCAGTGGTCTCGTCAATTCACTTCCTTTGTCGCAAGAGATGAATAAACAATTCACAATCCCAGGTTGTACAAATAATCCAAGTGTAGATTCAATTGAAATTAATTACCCCGGTTCAGGAAGCATTCCGGCTGACCAAGTTTTACAATTCAACGCTACAGTTCGTGATAATCTTTCTCAAGTATTGTCAACTTATCCTACTTGGGGAGCAAATAATGGCAGTATTGACCAAAATGGGCGTTTTGTTCCTTGGGCTACGGGTCCTGTTGAAATTTGGGCTTGTGCGGGCGATATCAATGAATCTGTGACAATCAATGTCCTTCAAGGAACAACAGTAGGCGCTGAACTATTGCTTCATTCCGAAAATGTGACTGCAGATGATTTAGTTGAATTGATGCCAATGCGAAAGGATGATCGGGGTAATTTGGCTCCCGTCCTCGTACCAACTGATAATTGGACTATCCCTGTTGGAAGCAGTTTGTCCGGGGCTTCTCCATTATTCTGGGTGCCTGGGGAAAAAGGTGAACAGGATATTTCTGTAAATATTATGGGATACGATGTTAGTCGAACTTTGAATGTGAGTATTGGGGTTGCACATCATTTACAAATTCAAACATCTTCAACCTCATATAATGCCGATCAAGAAATAGTGGTGCTACTTTCTTTGGTTGATCAAAAGGGCAATTATTGGGGAGTCTCTGGGCAATGGAATAGCGATTCTGAATTGCCACTGTCTAATGATACTGGAGTTGAAGTATTTGCTTATCCTAGTGAAGTCGGTATTTGGCAAGTGGCTGCTACATATTCAGGGAATGAAACTGGCGGTGAGACTTGGTTTACATCAGTGAATCTTAGTATCAGTGCTGGAAGTCTTACTGCGACTGAAATCTCGGGTTTTTTAGTCGATCGAAGTGGAGTAGGCGTAGAGATAGGTTTCTTGGAAGGGATTGTGCAGATGACAACTGATGATCGATTTGTAATGTCTCCAGTATTACTTGATGCAGATGGCAACCCAATCGCAGTCTCTTCAGTGTTGTGGAGTTTGAGCGCTGATTACATAGAAGGAACTGAATTGTCAACTAACTTAGAATATTCCTTCGCTCCTGAATTAGTTGGAAACCACATTCTAACACTTACTCCAGAAAGTGGAATCCCCGCTAGAATCACATTGGAAGTTCTTCATGGTGCTGCGGTTGAAGTTATTGTAAGTAATCGAGGCAATCCCGATTTGGTTGTGCCAATTGGAAGAAATTTGAGTATTGATGTAAAAGGAATTGATGGAAAAAACAATCACTTTCCAATGGATGTTGGTTGGATAATTCCTGCCCACGCAGGTAATATCTCAAATGGCTCATTAGGAGTCGGAAATTATGAATATCAACCCGGCAATCAAACACCCTTGAAAGTACATACCTTTGTTGTACGAACTGCTCTTGGGCCACATGATGTTCCGGTAAGAGTAATCTTGGGGCAGCTCGATCATTTGACTTTACACATTGATTCAAATTTGCAACAAGGAGAGAAGGTACTTATTGGCATCATTGGCCATGATGAGAATGGCAATCCTGTACCAATAGCAAATGGTGATGTTATTCTTTCAAGTTCAGCGGGAACAACAACTTATCGTAATGGTGAGCATTATTTAAAATTAGAAAAGCAAGGGATTCAACATCAAGTGACTGCTGAATATGCAGGAATTGCTCCCTCTGTTGAGTTTATTGATATTGAAGCAACTTTACTTGCTGGTGCATTTGGTTCTTCTGAAGTAGTCATTATGGGGGCGATTGTGATTGCCTCAATCATTTTGCTTTTGGTAGCAACCTTGACCTACAAAAAGTCTGGTGAGAGGGTCAAATATGATGATGAAATTATAGCTGAAAGAGAGGCTAAAAAAGAGGAATTGCGAAATTCATTGACACGTTCGGGAAGCGAAATAAATGCATCTAATGAAGAAATGGCTGACAATTCAGCCCCTGGAAATGACAAGGAATACAATTCACTGCCGCCCGTTACTTCACCTCCCCTCGTAGCACAAGGATTGGCAGTTCAACCAGCATCAATGCCTCCACCTTTGCCGCCGTTCGCACCTATGCCTTTCGCAGCACCACCTCTGCCCGTCTCCACCACTCTTACCCCTCCGCTCAATGAATTTTCTACACTCTCACAGCCAAATGCCTTCGCCGCTCCTCCCCCTATTCTGCCAGTTGCGCCTTTGCTTCTAGCACCAGTCATTGACAACTCAGTTCAACAGGCAGCCTCATCTCCTTACATTCAGACAAGCATTAATGCCCAAGATGCTCTTGCTCTGTTGGGCTCAAGTAGCGATGAGGAGGTTCAAATCGAAGCAGAAACTTCGACCTTTATTGCTCTTTTATCCGATCCACCTTTACCGGCAGAAGGACTACCTCAAGGTTGGACAATGGCTCAATGGTCTCATTATGGTGAAGAATGGTTGAAAAACCAATCTTAGTAAAAAAATATTGTTGCTATTACAATAATTCAAGTGCGATTATTTTCATCAAAAAACTGAGTTATGCTTGAATTGACTCAGTATGATTCTTCTTCCTTTGGGAAATCCTTGCTTCTGACATCCTCGCAGTACTGCGTAACTGCCTGACTTATTTGATCTTCAAGAGAAAGGTAACGTCGTAAGAAACGAGGGCTAAAATCAGTAGTTATTCCAAGCATGTCGTGTAATACCAATACTTGTCCGTCACAATCTGGTCCAGCGCCAATTCCAATTGTTGGAATGGAAATAGATTCACTTACTCTCTTTGCAAGAGGTGCGGGTATTTTTTCCAAAACAATAGCGAAACATCCGGCTTCTTCCAAGATCTTTGCATCACTAATCAATTTTTCAGCCTCCTCATCCTCCTTTGCCCTTACAGAATAAGTGCCAAATTTATAGATCGACTGAGGAGTTAAACCGAGGTGGCCCATTACGGGAATTCCTGCAGTAAGGATTCGCTTTATTGAATCCACAATTTCCACTCCTCCTTCCAATTTTACTGAATGTCCAGCAGCCTCTTTCATTATTCGTATTGCCGAATCAAGGGCGATTTTTGAATTGCCTTGGTATGTTCCAAATGGCATATCTACAACAATTAGCGCTCTCTCAACTGCTCTTTGAACGCATTGTGCATGGTAAATCATTTGGTCAAGAGTTATTGGAACTGTTGTGTCGTGTCCAGCCATAACGTTTGCTGCTGAATCACCAACGAGAATTACGTCAACACCACCCCTGTCAACTAGTTTGGCTAATGAATAATCATATGCAGTAAGCATTGTGATTTTTTCGCCAGCCTCTTTCATTTCAAGAAGGGTATTAGTAGTGATTTTTCGGGCCTTTCCGTGAACTGACACACTCTTCCCTCATGTAAGGGGTGGAGTGCATAAGGTTTCAAACTCTCGCATATGGAAAATACTGCTGGAAAGTAAAGAAAGGAGGAAATCAGTTTTAAGTTTCCGAATGATGTTCTACTGACTTGGTAAATTCATCAATATCCACTACTCCATCACCATTTTCGTCGGCAGCATGGAAATATTCTCTAAGTGCATCATGACCTTCTGTGCAACATCTCAAGGCCTCCATTGCAGCAATAAATTCATGCAAATTAAGGTGATTATTGCCTTCCCTATCTGCTGCGTGGAATGCGGTTATTCTACGGCGGCGTTCTGCTTCATCAGCGTTAATAAACATCAGTTTGAATGTTTTCCATGGTGTGATTTTTGGTTGATAGTGCTTTTTTCCATAGCCAAAGAAAATAACTCCTCCAATCATTATTGCTGTTCCTCCACCAATAACTGCCTCCTTGCCCATGATAAAGAGCAAACACAGTCCTGCAAGAACGCCAAATAATTGAGTTGCTGGTCTAAATGGTGCATCATATTCAGGTACATACCAAGCATGAGAGGGAGTTGCTTTTCTAAGTATCAATACACATAAGCACATTAATACATAAACCATTATTTGGAAGCCAGATGCGTATTCTGCAACAGCATGAACATCAATGGTGACTAGGGCAATAGCCATCGCTCCCGCAGTTACAATAATCGCCCAATGTGGCGTTTCAAATTTCCCATGTACATCTTCTAGGAATTCTGGTAACAAGTTATCTCGTGACATTGCGTAAAGATATCTTGAGGCAGCAAGGATTCCAGCAAGTGCCATTGAGGTCATTGTGAGAACTGCAATTGCTGCTGCAATAAGTCCAATTGTTGAACCACCAATTATCTCTGCAAAAACTCGAACAGGATCCTCAATTGCATGACCTGAAGAATCGAAGAAAGATTCATGCGGAATAACAGCAACCATTGTGGCCACCATTATCGCATATAATATGGCGCCAATTGCCAAAGAAGTCATTATACCTCCGGGGAGATTACGACCTGGATTTTTCACTTCTTCACCAATTGCTGCTACTTTAGCAACACCTGCATATGAGACTAGAACAAATGCCGCAGCCTCACCCATTAGCATCCAATCATCTGGCCCATGCAAATCAACTGAGGCGCGTGAATAATCAGCATCTCCGTTAATAATTGCCCAGAATGTAAGCACAATGAGCATAAGGATTGATAATGTAACTATTGGTGTTTGAACAACCTTTATTTTTTTCATACCCAAAATATTTACTAGTGCGATTAATATTAACATGCTGAGAGCGCTAGCCAAAGCAGAAAAGTCACTACCCCACCATTCTTGTAATATCATCAAATATGCCGAAAAACCAATCAATGCAAATGCAGCCTTCAGCAAAAATGAAGCCCAAAGACCCAAACCGGTCATTGTCCCAAACAATGGTCCAAAAGTGCGTTCTACGAAAACATATGACCCTCCCGAAGTTGGCATTGCAGAGGCAAGCTCACTTTGAGATAATGCTCCCGGAATAACTACCATTGCAGCCAAAATATATGCTAGCCAAACTCCTCCTCCTACCATAGCATAGGCAAGGGAAGGTAATACGAATAATCCACTTCCAATCATTGCAGATAATGAAATAATAATGACTGAAAACAAACCTAATTTCCTTTCAAGTGTATCAGAAACCATCTCAAGCGGCTGGAGTACGATGCCCACAAGGTCCTTGGGATTGGTGGGCGTCATATCTGTTCCAAGCAAAACGGATAGTTGAACATTGCTTCTCAAATTAATTCATTAGCCGTGTTAGGGAGTGAACATTAGATGTCAAAAAGATGCGATGACTTTCAATTCTACTGCAATAGGAGTAGGGAGGGCATTAATTGCAAGAGTGGTTCTTGTAGGTTTAATATCTACAAAGTATTCTGAATACACTTGATTAAAAGTCGCAAAGTCGCGGTCCATGTCAATTAGGAATACCGTGATGTCTTGGACTTTCTCAAGTGAAGAACCCGCACTTTCAAGAACTCGCTTGACATTTTCTATACACATATGAGTTTGTGCGGCAATATCATAATCAAGTGATATTCCGTTTTCATCACGGCAAGGCCCACCTGGAATTTCGTCTGTATCTGGGGTGCGTGAACCTACACCAGAGAGGTATAGGAGATCTCCCACTTTTCGTGCATGAGGATATGCGCCAACAGGTTTAGGTGCGCTTTGAGAATTAATAGCAGCAGTATCTTTGTTTGAATCATCTTCATTGGAGGTAGCAGTGGTTGTAGTAACCCCTCTATCCTCAATTCCTTCAAGCACACTTCGGTCACCAGAAAACACCTCTGCATCGTCCTCATCGTATTCTTTATCTCCTGCACTATTTTCTGTTGGAGTAAGTAGTACAACTGCGCCGCCGGCTCCATGTAGAGCCTCATAAGCGAGAACTTCTCCTTTGAGATTGTTGGTTTGTCCATTGACTCCTGAGAGAAACCACATCGGTTTGAAAGAAACTACTTTTTGCACTCTTATTTGCGAGTGAATCTGTCGTGATAATTGGGCAATATCTTCCAATCTTCCCTTTTCCAGCAATTCCAATATTTTTCGATTCCATTCGTCGTCTTTAAGCGAATGAATCCGATCTTCGTTTGGTTCAATAAATTCTGTAAACATACGATTGGAAAGGCTCATCGCACAAATGACTGCTACTTTTTTTCCACTCTCTTTAACTGCATCAAGGCAGGCTTTAGAAAGCACGAGTGTTTCAGAGCGGTTTGCATAAATGTTACTTGAAACTATGGCTACTTTGAAGCGGTTATCAGGGTTGAGCAATGAAACGGAAACCACTGAACCTACATCAACTGGAAATCCATGGTAATTTACAGTTCTACTTGAGAGTCCACGGCGTTCATTTGCATTATGCCACGCATGGGTAAGATTTGTATCGACCTGAAAATCATAGGGCAACGAACCGAGGTCATGGAAATCTGCATCAACAAAAGTCCACTTTGGGTTAGGATCTGCAAGAAGTTGGTGTCCAATTATATTGGGCCAAGTAGTTGAATAAATGATAATAGTTTCAGCGCCACTATCAATAATGCGCTGCCTCAAAGTGGTAAATGCTTGACGAAGGAGCCCCCAGCCTTCATTTTTTTCTGGAACAAGAAGTGGATGTGGGTGAACGGGGACAATTGCAGAGAGTACGATTTCGCCAGTCATTTTAGTCACCTCGGAGTGCAACTTCAGCGTTTGCAGCAGCCTCTGCTGGCCATTCAACAACAGCATTACCTGTGCCAATAATGGTTCCATAGCCATGCACTATTGCCGGATAGGTCGGGAAATCAAGGGCAGATAATATCCAAGAAAATCCCCCGCCGTCCGATTCAGAAACCGCTTGTTCAGTGAATTCTGGCATAATGTCAAAAATCTCTTTTGTCTTACCTTGCTTCATCATTTCAATCAACTTCATATCCCAAAGGTAAAGGTGATGTGAGGTGATATGCTCGGCACTCATATCTTCTGGAATTTCAGGTTCAGTAATGAAATGGCGATGGGAAAGAGAATTTGAAGCGAGCAATAGTGCACGTTTTCCTGATTTTTCAATTGCTCTAGAAGTTGCTCGCCCAAGTTGAGCGGCCATTTCTTGCATTACTTCAACCGAATAGTATGCATTTGCACGATTACTACTGATACAAACAACAGGTTTGTCCCACTGTGGGCGTGTAAGGTGACATGAAACGATTGTACCATAATCAACTCTAAAATCTGGATTTTCCATCATCTTCACTACCATTCCATCGGCCTGAGCTTCATCATGAATCATCCGTGATAATTCTACATCAATATCAATATCATAGTCGAAACGGAAGAGGTTAGGGAATATTGGGTCAACTGATTTTGACTTGAAATTTGGTAGCCCGAGGAAGTGTGTACCAACATAGGTTTGCCAATGCGGCGATAAAATCACAATAACATCATAATCGGCTTCATCCAAGTTTGCTCGCATTCTTTCATAAGCCCAGCGAAGTGATTCCCAACCACACTCGGACTTTGGCTCATTTTGAACCGGATTGTCTGCATATACCAAATGTGGGGGGTGGGGTGCCAATGCTCCTGCGACTATTTTCCCCTTGCTAATACTAACTCCCCCGATTAATGCACAGGGGGTTTAGTCTTTAGTTTGACTATTGGAGAATAATTGTCAAATTGGTGGATAGAATAAACTAATTGAGCCAATGAGGGGGGCCCATGGGCATTGAAGATGGGGCGAGCAAGGCCGAAAAGCCAATTGTTAATCCATCTGTTTCTGACAATAATAGTTTGAATATTCCAGTAGTGTCTGCGGAAGCAACTGAAGTTTCAAACAATCAATTCATGCATGTTTTTTTCCCCGCAGTTCTTGGGGCCTCTTTTGGCGCATTAGGGCAGCATTTGCTAAGCAAGGGAATAATAGATGTCAGCAATTCGTTTTCACCATTTTTGCAAACCGTCAGTGAATTATTAGTTATTGTAGCAATGGCTTTGCCTGCAATATTATTAATCGGTTTATTTCATTGTAGAAAGGGCGATAGTTATTTGGATTTTAGCGGCGGAGGGATAATAATATTCCTTCCTGTCATCATTTTTTGTGTGATGTTTCCCGCTTGTTTATTGCCAATTGTGATAGTGGTCTGGTTTTACATTAGTATGTCTTGGCCCCTTCATAAATTACCTATTTTTAGAGTGGGCATGTGGACGGGGATGGGGTCGTTGGTTGGATGTTTGGTCGGAGCAATGGCTTACACAATGTTAGCATAATTTCCGAAACTAAATTGGCTCACTTAAGCATGCCATCATCTCTTCAAGTGCTTCTCCAATCTCCTCGGATTCAAGAAGTGCTTGCTTTGCCCATGGGTCATGGAGCAAAATGCTTGCCATTCGCCAAAATGAGCTTGCATCTGCATTTGCAACACTTGCCTTTTGTGAGATAATCCAATCATCAAGAATTTCATCTTTTAATCCAATACCATTACCCAGTGCTTCCAGAAAAGCACTCCAAATCATCAGCAATCTCTCGGCACTTTCTGGTATTAATTCCCCTTCTAATTCTGGCAAAAACTCAATTTCTGCTTGCAGATATAATTTCTTCTCCACCTTTTCCATAGAACCTTCGCAATCGCGTTGGAAATTTGAAAGTTCAAGGGTTGGAGGTTGCGCCAGTTTATCCCTCTCAAAATCTTCAAGTAATTTTTGCACCGTCGGTTGCGTAGGGTATTTCTCAATATCTAATGGAGGTAAAAGAGGTTTAATAATTCGCAATATTCGGAAACGCCGTTGCCCCTGAATTTCAATAAAGTGGTCAAGCCCTTGCTCTTCATGATATGTAATTCGCGCCGTTGTGCCATGTAAATTGGGTCCATCCCAACCTAATATTGGTGCGAATGGGTCGGTCAAGCAAAGTCCAATAGGTTCATTCTGCAATAAGCAATCATCTAACATTTGCTTATATCTTGGTTCAAACACTCGCAATTGCTGTTGTTCACCTGGTAACAATACTAGTTGCAATGGGAAAATGGGAATAATTATCGATTTACTCGCCACTTGACTCAAACTTAGGGATGTGACTTCAGCCTATCAATTATGCCCATTGCAAATACACAATAACCCTGTTTTACGATGCGAATTGTGAGAGAGGGGTATTCTCTTTGATACAATCTAAGGCTTTGGAATGATGTAGGCAATGGGTTGGTTGGATATTGGGGTTGATTGTCGAGTTACAACACTTTTTCCTGAAGGAAACTACTCTGCCTCTTTACCGTTATTCCAAGAGTGCGAAGGCTGAGACTCAATTAGTGACATATTATTTGCTTTTAGTCTAACAAGGCGGTGTATCACGAAACTGGTCATCCAAAGTGATGGAAGAGCCAATAATATAGCGAACACCATAAGGTCTTGATTGTAATCATTGAGAATTTTCACCTTAAGTATGCCATCATCATTTGTCTGTGGATTATGCATGACAATTAAGTGCCACACCATTGAATCCTCAAGTTCAATTGTAACACTATCGCCCGGAGCAATGGTTGTAGCACCCCCTGCTGATTCAGATAGATCGGTCCAGTTTATCTCTCCACTCTGCATCGCCGAAATACTTCCTTCTAATTGAATTACGATGATTTCCAAATTTCTTCCCTCGTCAAGGTTGAAAATCTCGGATGAAAAACCTTGATTGTGATCAAGAGGTTGAATGATTTCAAAAGTAGAATCACCCGGGCCTAATTGGAATGATACTCTTTCATCAATAGACGCTTTTTGCACGTTTATCATACCCAATATTAATGAAAGCAAAATCAAAGCAACAATGCCTTCAATCAAGACATGACGAAACACCTTCTTTCTAGTGACACCCCTAAACATCTTTCCATGGTCATTTCGAAGTCGCGGGTGAATGTGATGAATGAACAGAGCACCAATCGCTCCAATTGCCATTCCAAGTGGAATGTCAATGAACCAATGAATTCCAAGATAAAGAATAGTAAAAGCAAAAAGAACGGTATTTGCAACAATAAAAAGATGGTAGGGCCAATGCTTCCAATCTCTAACCCTTTGCCCCTTTGCATGAAAGTGCAACCAATTCAACAACAACATTCCAAATGGAATTGCGATGTGTAATGACGGGACTGCGTTGTCAAGAGGGTCGCGTGAAGCATAGAACCCGGTATACCACCCATCATGATAGAGGAGGGCCTTCATGCCAGGAATCCATGAACTGGTGACTTCAACATTGAAGAATAGATAATATGGAACCGCAACTGCATAAATCAAAAGATAGTTTAGAGTAACTTTATCGGTCAAATCTCTTTCTCCAACATAGGCATAATACACAGTTGTGATGTAAATCAAAAACAAATAAATAAATAGGTAATGAAAATTTAGAATTGCAGTTAGAAATTCATTTTCAAATGCCTGTTGAATCCAAAGAGTGAGGTCTCCTTCGATTGAATAAACAGTGTCTGTCCAGTGGCCTGTGTCAATTTTAATCGGTTCATTCAAATAATCTGTAACTGCCTTCCACCAGATTATTGCGACATATCCTAACAAATGGAAATAGTAGCGATTTGCATGAATTAATTTGCCTATTTTGTTGAGGGGAGTTCTCTCCTCTTTCTTCCCCAAAGTGAATACCCAGCAAGTAATTGGGGTTAGAATTAGAATAATCCCCATCATCACCCAATAGGGGTTGAGCATGAACTTAGGGGCGAGCATTCTTGCTTTGATTGTTGCGCACCATATTGTGCATCGGAATTGATAGGTGATGAGTGAGGTGATTGGCGGTGAGCAGCGAAGTGGTTTACTTGGGGTAATTGATATTCATGGCCTCTGAATAGAATGAGAAGCTTCGGTATCCGCCTTCCCTTCCTACTCCGGAGTTCTTCACTCCGCCAAAAGGTACCCGTAAATCTCGATGCAACCAATTATTTATCCAAATCATGCCGGTATCAATCGCTTCTGCTACCTTTATTCCATTATCAATGTTCTCTGTCCAGACTGAGCCAGCCAAACCATATTCAGTATTATTGGCAATCGTAATTGCCTCTTCTTCGCTTGTAAATCGGTGAAGTACAACAACTGGGCCAAAAATTTCTTCGATAGAACAACGGCTATGAGGCGATAGGTCTGATATTACAGTAGGGCCTAGGAATGCACCTTGGTCAAATGGAGGCTGAAGGTTTGGCCGAGTGCCGCCAGTAAGAATTGTACCTCCCTCCTGTATTGCCAAGTCAATATATGTCTCTACTTTTTGCCGGTGTTCAATAGAAATCAATGAGCCAAATGATGTATCCTCATCTTCTGGGTCGCCAATTTTCAATGATTCAACCTTTGCAACAAATTTATTGACGAATTCATCATAAATTTCATCAGCAATTAGTATTCTACTGCCGCAAAGACACACTTGCCCTTGGTTGAGGAATGCCGCTCTTACCGAACCGGCTGCTGCCTTTTCCATATCAGCATCAGCAAGAATGATAGTAGAATTCTTTCCACCCAACTCCAAACTCAATTTCTTGAACATGGGGGCTGAGGTTGCAGCCACATGTCTTCCAGTTGCAGTACCACCGGTGAAGGATATTGCTCCGATTTCAGGATGCTCTAGAATCGCCTGTCCAACTTCTGGGCCGAATCCATGGAGAATATTCACCACTCCAACAGGCAGCCCGACTTCAAGAAGAATCTGCGAGAGAAGGAATGCGGTCATTGGGGTCAACTCACTCGGTTTGGCAATCACACAATTACCCATGGCTATCGCCGGGGCTATTTTCCAACTTAGAAGGTATAAAGGCAAATTCCATGGAGTAATTAGTCCAACAATTCCTATCGGTTTGTCAACAACAATATTTGTTGCATCTTTCATTTCATATATTTCCTTAGGTTTTTCCCGCAATAGGTCGGCGAAGAAGCGGAAATTATTGACCGATCGTGATGCATCGACTGCTCTTGCAAGGGAAATAGGCTTGCCGGTATCCTTTGATTCAGCAGCTGCAATTTCGTCAATATTATTTTCCAGAGCATCAGCAATTTTGTCTAGCCATGCTGCTCGCTCATCAATTGACAATGCTGCCCAAGCGGGTTGAGCAATTTTAGCGACTTTAACTGCAACTGCAACATCGGAATCATTTGAGCGCGGGATGGTCGCTATTTTTTGCCCGGTTGCTGGTGAAATATTATCAATAGTTTCACCACATCCAGCAGGGACCAATACCCCATTAATTAGATTCAATACTTGTTGCATTTTCCTCTCTCCTAATTTGAAATACGTAGTTATTGTCCTCAATATATCATGCTTGGTGGTTTTTCATAGTTCTATTTTGCTTGAAATGGGTTTAGATGAGATGCAGATATTATTCCTCTGATGGGTAATTAGGGGGTATTCGTATGGAGTGGGGGTCTGAAGCATAGGGTTGCCAATCGTAAGTCCATCGGTCTCTATCAGGGTCCCATTCATCCCAAGTCGGTACTGTTTCAAGTACATCCAATAACTCATTAGGAACTACACCTGGAACAATGAATGCCTTTTGGCGGTTGAGTGGATAGGGATTTCGCAATTGGATTCCGAGGGTCCCAAGGATTGCTCGGGCTACATACCAAGTTGCTTGCCCATTCCAACCGTGGGCTATTTTGACTACGATGCCTAATCCCTTCGGATAAGAGGGATGTTGTATTGCCATGCCGAGAAGGCCATCTGCGCCTTCTTTAGCAATTACTCGGCCTTCTCCAGCCTTGATTATGGTCGAATCAAGACGATTGAATCCTCCGACCAAGTCGGGGTGACGGCACATTGCCTCCCATATCCAGTCATCATCTTTTTCTCTTACAAGAGATGCACATAACCTTGCCAATTCGTTAACCGTATTAGCGACTGTCGGAAGTCCACAACCGTCTTTACCAACTCTCAACGCTTGCCAATCTTCGCCAAGGGTCCTACGTATTACGGAGAGGAAACCCTGGAAAGTTTGGTGTGAGGGGAGGGTATAACCTGCTCTTGACCAGCCCTTCTCCCGACAACCTTTGAGAATCGCTGCATGTTCACCTGAACAGGTATTGTACCAACGCCTAGGGCGTCTTACTTGCCTACCAAATTGTATGAGGGGCACATCAAGGGGCGTCATCATTAATGGCCATTCAGATTTGCTAAGCAGACTTTGGGCTGCAGCAACGTGCTCAGTATCGCCATTATGGCTTGCTACGGCTATTGCCTTTTGCTCCCATGTAGTAATATCTGCTAATTCTTGAGAAAAAGATTTGATCATAAAAGGCTTCATCATTGAGCGGCCATAACACAATACATTTCCTCCGAAGGAGTGGATTACTTCATCTCCATGCGCCCAAGCAACTGCGCCGTGAATTGTATTTTCGGAAACTCCATTGCGGCGATAATCCACAAGTGGTTCCCATTCAACATCCCTACCTGTTGGGATTCCTGCAACATCTTCGCCAAGTGGGCTATTTGGGTACATGGTGGATCCGGGTCGGCCAGGGGCAACTGCCGAAGAAACTCCTTTTTTGCCAGCGTCTGTCATACCAATTTCCCCAGTAGTTCATCCACGCGTGGTGTTACTTCATTCATGAATGCTATCATATTACGGCAGATTCTATCACTATCATGATTAAAGAAATCAAACCATGCCATTATGCGATCATCAGGATGGAATCTTGCGACAATTTGTTCAGCAACTTCCTCAACATTTCCGATTAGGGCATTATCTACTGCCTTTTCCACCTTTTTCGGGTCTATGGTGCCTTCCAATGCTTTCCAATATGAACTCAATGCTAAATCCGCCTCAAGTTGTGCCACCTTACTTTGCTCCTCTGAAGTAAGCCCTTGCTCTGCATTTAGAAAAACAAATGTCGTACGAGGCATATCTCTCCTTTGCCATTCACCTCCGTTTTGGTGATAGCACTTCTTCATTCTGGCATGGGTCGCATCAATGATTTCTTCCGAGGTAATTGAAAGGTTGAAAACTTTGACCGGGAGAATTTTGTTAACAAATTCTTGGGCAACTGGGTCATGTGTTCCGGCGACAAATTCAATGAGTTCTCGACGCCATTCGCAAGGAACAATCTTCAAATCTTCAAACACATAGCGCTTTGGAATTGGTATTTCAGTTATATCAATACAGAAATCCGTGTCCTCATGATCACTGTGGTATTCTTTGAAATACGCTTCCTGAACCGCCGCCCAATCCTCATCTGAACGGAAGTTCCCTCTTGATAATACGGTTTCATACGTGTCCTCGCTGCTTATGGTTTCTCCATTGAGAAGGCGAAGGAAAATATCACATGATTCCAAAAATATTTGCCCACGCAGTGCCGGCCATGCCGCCTCCTCAACTCTGTTGCGAGGGACTATACCGTAAGGTCGGGCCATAAATTCAAATCTACCTGCGGAAAATCCGAGGTGGAGTTTTCTTTTTTCTTCTGGATCTAATCCATGAAGTTGAACGGTATTTGCAATTCTTTCTGCTAATGCAATAGGCCCACCATTGGCCAAGGTACTAATGACTGCCGAACCAATTTCAATATTCTGTGTGCGGCGGAATGAATCAAGTGCCAGCAAAGGGAAGTCAGTACAAAGCCCAACTTCTCCTTGCCAATGTGGAACAACAGGTTTGCGGTTTTTCTTTTGTACCTTGGTAGAAAGGTGTGCCTGAGCAAGCCATGCAACACCAAATCCAAGATTATCAGCAACTTGTAATTGCTGAAAGTAATTATTCATCATTTGTGCTTCACTTGGTATGACGCCATATTGATTTGGAGTCTGGCTGATTGAGAAAAAAATGTCGTATTCCACACATCCCGCCTATCATCTGCGAGGGGGTACTAGATACCCATGACTTTCGGCTCAAATAATTGATGCTCTTTTCATTGAATTTCTATGTTCATTAGTACAGATTAGTTCATTGTACCTTCTCAAGCACGGCTGTGATTAATACAAAATCAACTCGCTTCCCTCAATTTCTTTCAAAATTATTACCCGCCGGCTTTTTGAGAGTCGGGCCCACGCATGAGTTCATGGCGGAGCAATCCACGGAGATGAGCCACACTCAAGCGAGCGAATTATTGGATTTACTTTTGAGCCATACCGATGCGATTTCAGGGTTCGACGTCCAAGCCCTTGTCAATCTTGCCGATGCAGCAGAATCAATGGGTAGAAGCGAGGATGCAGAATTCCTTCTTTCCAATATTTCGGAGAAAGAGAGCAAATACGGATGGGTAGGCCTTGCCACAGCAAAACGATATTTGCACAAGAATCCACAAAAAGCGATGGATATTATTTCAGGCATTATTGAATCAACCGAGGAAAAAATCAACGGCAATTCTAACGGTAAGGGCGATGTTACATCTAGTGATACGGCTATGTTATTATTACAAGCAGCAGCATTGAACTTACGTGGCCAACTTGAAGCCGATTCTGGCGCTCCAGATGCTGCCCGTGAATCATGGGCGCTAAGTCTTGCAATCAAGGCAGGATATGGCGATTTATTTGGACAAGCAAATGGCCATCATAATTTGCTACAACTGGCAAAGCAACAAGATAATCTTGAAGATGCATTAGCACATGCAACTCGAGTAGTAGAATTAGTGGCCGATGCCGAGGATAGCGCCTGGCAAGCGCATGCCCTAGCCGATCTCGCGCACCTTACTGCCTGCGATGAGAATTTTGACCAAGCGGATTTACATTATCGTTCCAGTCTTGATTTGGCGGAGGAAAATGATGATTTAGCCGCACAGATAGTTGCTCATTGGGGTATTGCTGATTTGGCCTTAATTCGTGGCGATGGGGAAAGCGCTTTGACCGCTTATGGTCAAGCACTTGCTGCACATATGAAATTGGATGTACCTGCACCAGAAGCATTACTTCAACGAATCAATGCTCTTACCGAATCTCAGTAATGTTCTTCACTTTGATTCAAAAAATAATGGATGAGATGATTGAGTCAATTTGCACAATTTGAATCAAATTGAACGCATTCTTCCGCCATCAACTGCTAGGCTGACTCCACGAATCCCGCTCGCACTTGGGCTTGCCAAAAAGGCAATTGTTGCCGCAGTTTCACTTGGGTCAATTAAGCGTCCCGCAGGCACTTGAGCGAGCCATGATTCCTCGACTTCAGCAACAGTAACTCCTCGCTTTTGTGCAATACTTTCTGAGAGTTCACTGAGTCGGCCGGTATTGGTAAATCCTGGTAAAACATTGTTGATTGTCACAAAAGGCGGTAGTTCTAGAGATAGAGTTTTGGACCATCCGGCCATTGCCCCTCTAACCGTATTTGAAACTCCAAGATTCGGAATTGGTTCGCGAACAGAGGTGGAAATGATATTGATAATCCGACCATACTTACTTTGAATCATTCCCGGCAAGCAATGGCGAACCATACGTTGGGCTGCGAATAGGTGGCGCCGCAGAGGTAGCAAGAAATCCATATCGGTAGCCTCAATCAAAGGTCCGCTCGGAGGCCCTGCGGCATTGTTGATGATGATATGGATGACTCCAACTGCTTCCAAATGACTCGGAAGCGCTTCATCAATTGCCGCCCCATCTTCCAAATTAATTGCCAATGGATAAACCGGTGCAGAACCCGCTTCCATCATGTGACGGGCCATTTCATTGAGGGCTTCTGCATTTCGAGATAGAAGAGTGAGGCTTGCGCCAGCCTCGGCTAAAGCAAATGCAGTAGCCCGTCCAATCCCTTTTGATGCACCACAAATTAACGCATGTAGTCCATGCATTGAACCGGGGGCGAGAGGGGAGGAAACGGCTGCGGTCATGAATATCCCTCGGGTCTCTCATTGAAGGTATTTCTCTTAGTTTGCATAATGCGCATAAGTTTGGTTTGCGAGTTTTTGGTATACTACTTGAAGGACTTCTTCGGGGGCATTACGGAAGGTAGGATGGTCTGCAGCACCTTGAGGTCTGCGTATTTCAGACCATTCATTTGCCTCATATTTCATCAAAGCCTCTTTCATTAACACACCAGCAAGAACCAGAGTTTCGTAACAAAGGTCCTCATATGTCATTCCGCGCATAACAGGAACTTCTCTGCGAAAAAGTAAGTCACCGGTGTCAATCCCATTATCACAGAAATGTGTAGAGGCTCCAATTGGAATATCATGAAATACCGACCAAGCAGGGCTTGCAGAGCCACGGCAATCGGGCAGTAGTCCTGGGTGAGAATTGATTACTCCGTCGAGGGGGTAGTCGAGGATTTCCCCTCGAATAATACGAGTTCCACCAAATACGATCAGGTCTAATCGCAGTCCTTCAATGTGAGGCATCACTTGCTCGGAAATGTGCTTTTCAACACATATGTGCGGGACAATAACTCCTGCGCCACCATCTTTTGGCTGGGCCAAGTTGTGAAGTTGTTCTTCTATTGTCGGAGCAATAGGGTTTCCCGCAATGCGGGTTAGGAACTTATTGCGTTCCTCATCAGCTATTGGGCTATCTTCGCTAATTACAATCGCTGGTACAAATCCTTCTGAAAGAATTTGCTTCAACATTTCACGGCCATATGGATGCTCTTTGAGAAGCAAAAATGCGAAAATAGGTCTGGACACAGTTGCAATTGTTGAGTCTATTACTAACCCCTCATTCCCATCATCATGGGGGTTGGTGTTTGCGCACATCATACTCCGCCTCATGTTATCCGATGGGGTATTAGATACCCGTTCTTTCCCCTGATGATTATTGCTTGCAAAAAAAATCAATAGGGCCTATGATTTGGTGCTTTTCGCCCTAAGGCGTGAATCAAATAAAGCCAGTTGCTGATTGAATCTATGGTGTGACTCGGCTTCGATCTCTTGGGAACAATACGATTTCTCGTACATTACTTGCGCCGCACAGAACCATCAACAGTCTTGCAACACCCAATCCCCATCCAGCATGTGGCGGTGCGCCGTAGCGGAAACCATCGATGTAGAAGTCAAAGTCGGCTGGGTCTAATTCCATGTCGCGTAGATTTTGTTCAAGAATCTCCCATCGGTGCTCACGCTGGCCACCTGATGTCATTTCATCACGACCATAATTCAAATCAAAACCGCGACTCAATTGCTCACCGGTGGTTCCATCCTCGCCTTTTACATGGTGAATATAGAATGGTTTCATTTCCATTGGCCAACGCGGTAAGAAGTAGAATCCAGGGTATTCATCAGCAATTAAGTCACAATGAGCAGCACTAATATCATCGCCCCAATTGATGTCTCCTCCTTTCTTCTGGATGAGGGCAATTGCATCATCATATGAAACACGAGGGAATGGAATTGACGGAATTACAACTTCAACGGGCTCTTGTCCTTGGCTACTTCTAAACTCATTTATTGGTTCAAATAAGTGCATCTCATGCTTAGATATTTTTGCCCAAACATTGTTAATCATCCTTTCAAGAACGCCCATGACATCTTCGTCGTCGGCCCAAGCCATCTCAATATCAAAGGAAATGAACTCATTCAAGTGGCGGTATGTATCGTGTTCTTCGGCTCTAAAAGCAGGTCCGACTTCAAACACTCGGTCAAGCCCGCCAAGGATACTCAATTGCTTGTATAGTTGTGGTGATTGAGAAAGATAAGCAGGGGTGTCAAAATACTGCAATGGGAATAAATTAGTGCCACCTTCGGCAGCAGCAGCAATTATTTTCGGCGAATTAATTTCACCAAAGCCCTCACTAATCAAAAACTCACGACCGTATTGTAGCACACGGCTTCTCAATTGAAACATGGCATTAACATGTGAACGACGTAGGTCAAGAAAGCGATTGTTTAGCCTCGTGTTTAGGTCAATATGAACCGTATCGGTTACTCCGAGAGGGAGGGGGGTTTGTGCGCCAGCCAAAACTTGCGCTGAACTAGCAACTACCTCGTATGCAGGGGGCGGGGTGGGTTCGCCTTCGGCTACTTTAGGGGGTCTTTTTAGGGCGACTTCTCCGGTGATTTGCAAGGTTGATTCTCTGCTTGCATTTTGAATTGATTCAAGTTCCTCATCGGGGAGATTTCCTTGCTTAAGGAATACCTGTGCCCTTCCCGTTCCATCTCTTAGGTCTACGAAACAGATTTTTCCCTTGCCGCGAAGCGCCTCGGCAAAACCACATACAGTGACTTCTTTGCCGACCAAATCAGCACCTTTGCTGATTTGGCCAAGGTTGTGAGTTCGGTACGCTGTTGGGTGCCAAGTGACATCGCTCATAGATTGATGGGCGAGTGGCCTATTCAAGAACAATTCGCCCAACTAGAGAGGCGGTTTTACCAAAAATCAACTAATATTATGGCAATTTGTCATTAGCAATGTTGTGGATGCGATGATAAAAAAATGTGAGGTATAGGGGAACGGTTATTGAAGGAGGATATAGGGGGGTCAAATATGACCGGTCGTCTCTTCACATCCGAGTCTGTAACTTCAGGGCACCCCGACAAAGTTTGCGATGCAATTTCGGATGCCATTGTCGATGCTTGCTTGGCTCTTGACCCCAAAGCAAGGGTTGCAGTTGAAACGTGTATTAAGGGTGATGTGAATCAGGGGCTTATTCTCCTTGCCGGGGAGGTAGAAATGGCAAAGGAAATATTGGATGCCGGCAAAGTACCGAATTATGCGCAAATTGCCCGAGATACTGCCGCATCGATTGGATATGATGACCATAGCATTGGTTTTGATTCCACAACTGAGGAGCGTTGTAAGGTATTAGTTCGCATTACCTCTCAATCACCTGATATTTCTCAAGGTGTAGACCGCGAGGGTGCTGGTGACCAAGGCCTGATGTTTGGATATGCTTGTACCGAGACAGAAAACTTTGATGATTTTGTTGGACTTTACTTCCCCCTCGCTGCGGCTTTGTCGCAGCGATTGACAAGAAGGCTTGCAGAAGTTAGAGAAAAAGGCATTCTTCCATGGGCAAGGCCAGATGGTAAAGGTCAGGTGACAATTGAATACGATGAGGAGGGGAATCCGAGCCGAGTCCATACTGTAATCATCGCAATTCAACACGACAAAAATTTATATTTGGAGCATGGTGATGAGGCTGGAGAGCATGCATTTGTCACTGCTGAAATAAAGAAGCATGTAGTTGAATACTGCATTCCAAAAATTTTACTTTCTAGTGAATACAATTTGGTGGTAAATGGAACTGGTCGATTCGCTGACCCAGGTGGTCCGTTGACAGATGCAGGACTTACTGGTAGAAAGATAATCGTTGATACATATGGTGGTTTAGGTCGTCACGGCGGCGGTGCCTTTTCCGGAAAGGACCCGAGCAAGGTGGATCGTTCTGCCGCTTATGCTGCACGCCATGCGGCAAAACACATTGTGGCAGCTGGATTGGCGAGTAGATGTGAGATTCAATTGGCCTATGTTATCGGAGTTGCGAAGCCAGTAAGCCTGCGCGTTGAGACTTTTGGAACATCGCAAAGAAGTGAATCTGAGATTGAAAAATTAGTTGACGAGGTTTTTGATTTCACTCCGAAGCAAATTATTCAATACTTTAATCTTTTGAGGCCGATATATTCTTCAACTTCAGCAGGTGGCCATTTTGGCAGAACCCCTGGGGTTGATGGTGAATTCCCTTGGGAAGTTCTAGACGAGAATATCCTTGCAAAATTGAATCAATAAGGCTCCAGTGCAACATTTTCTCGGCTGCATATTTTGCACTAATAATAATATTTGAGCCCATTATTGTACTTTACTTTTTTCTGCTAATTAAAAGAAATTTTTTGGCATAATTCAAATGATTTATCAATTCTCAATTATTCTGACTTACAACCCAACTCCTTATGGCGGGGGTTCGCCCCGTAGGGGCGTGAGCACTATGCAAATCGGGCGACGAAAGAGTTTCCAACTCGCGTTATTGTTAGTGATGGCTTCAATGCTTCCTTTGTTTTCACCAGCGGTTTCTGCTGATTCTTCAATTGGGCTTAGTTCAGACATTATGCATATCCAATTGGCACCGGGTAGTTCAACGAATATTACTCTTTCAATTCATAATAATGGCTCTTCGATTGAGGATTTTTCGGTCGCAGTCGACAATTCTTCAACTTCACTGTTGTGGCAGGTAATTCCTTCCGAGATGGTAGTTGAAGATGTGCTACCTACCTTTACCGAAGATACTGTGGTCGTTGTTCGTCTTGCAAATGGGGCACAAATATCTGATTCAGGAACAGTAAACTTGGTTGTTGCAGTAAATGGAACAAATATTTCTTCTCAAATCACCATTCAACTTTCTGTGATGCCATATTACGGTCCTTTTCTAAATGTTAGTAACATAGGCGATCAAGGACTCATTGCAATGACCCCTGGCTCATCCTTAGACCTTATGGTGGAGGTTGAAAATGGCGGAAATGTCCTTGACACACTATTACTTAATGTTGATGAAGAGCCTGATCTAAATGGTTGGTGGTCAAACCAATCGGGCGGCTCTAACAATTCAAACGGTAGCGGCAATAATAGCAATGGCACGGGTAATGGTACGGGTAATGGTACTGGAAATGGAACGGGAAATGGTAGCAATAATTCTGGGCCTGCGGCATTTACAATGTTCTTGGCAAATACAGGTCTAAATTTGTCGATGGATTGGGCAATGGCCAACCTTACAGTAAATGATTCCTATTCGATTGATTGGGCGGTATTCCGCAATGGAAGTATGTTGGCTTATGATGTAGGGAGTGATAATTTCAATGCCTCATCATCAATGCATAATCTGAGTGCCAACTCAACTTTAAATGCATATGATACATGGTGTGTTGATGCTGATTTACGAACTGGAATTACGATACTTGATTCTACAAATTCCTGTTTAACGGTCAGCAATAATAGTGGCGGTGGAAGTAATGGAACCGGTAATGGAACCGGTAATGGAACCGGTAATGGAACCGGTAATGGAACCGGTAATGGAACCGGTAATGGAAATAACACCTCAATGGGCTTTGGCAAATCTATACCCGCGGGTTGGGATGTCCGTTTCATTGATGATTTACAATCTAATATGAGTGCTGGAGAAATGCGCTTTGTTTCTTTAAGGGTATCTTCGCCCGCTAATGCTGATGCTGGATATCATGGATTCCGGCTCTTTGCAGGTAGTGCAAATGGCAATGTTTCATTTTCTACTTTATTGGTGGTTAATATTACCGCGACCCATAATTTGGCCTTCACTGATGCAACTAATGAAAGCAATGTTTGGCTTCCTGGAATTTCAGGAAATTTGTCTGCAAATATCACCAATCTGGGTTCAGTTGATTCAACTTATTCATATTCAATTGGCGCTACAAGTGGTGATTGTATTATTGATATTCCCACTTCGCAGGGCATGGAAATACAGGTAAATGCTTCTGAAAATATTGATATTGAATTCAGTCCATCTGGGAACATGCACCAATGGGATATGTGTGGGGCATTGCTAGAAGCAACTAATATTGATGATTCAAGTGTTGTGTTTCAACATTGGTTTAACATAAGTATTGGAGTTAGCACTTCACTTGAGTGGGTCGATGCATCTCCAAGTCCCGAAACTCTGACTCCCGGCCAGCCCCTTTCATTACAATTTTCAATAGTTAATACCGGAAGTGAAGAAGAATCACTTGGCTTTACTATTGATGGCGATGATGACTTTATTTTCTCAAATGCAGTTCCTACATCAAGCGTTGATGTTGGGCGAGGCAATTCAACTACTTTTTATGTTGATATTGATTTACCAACTGATACTAATTTAGTGGGTATACAGAATTTGACAATTGAAGCAACGAGTTGGTCTTCTTGGTATTCTGAAAACTTATCCCTAATTGTTGATGTAAATGAAGTGCCAGCAATCTCTTTACTCGGTCCAAATGATAACCGAATTGTAGTCGGAGTAGACAGTGCTACATTGTTGAACTTCAGTGCTGAAAACATTGGTACCTCAAACCTCTCTCTAAACTTACAGAGCACTGGTTTGCCGTCAGGAGTTACTGTGGCTTTGGATGAAATGAGTAACCTTTCTTTCTCTGTTGGCCAAGCAAAAGTATTGTCCTTCTCAGTTCAAACTAGCGCTATTACGCCTGTGGGGGATCATTCAATCACCCTCTCTCTTGCAGATTCAGTGGGTTTTGTTCTGGTTAGCCAAGCTCTCACTTTGCAGGTATTACCTACTGTTTCAGTAGGTGTTAGTGCTGGAAGTAATTGGGTAATTGTAGGTGCTGGAAATTCCACCATATTCAGTATCAATGTCGCAAACCTTGGAGATGCTTCCGATACAATTTCAATTGATTTAGATACAACGGACTTGGGTTCAGATTATGGTGTATCAATTTCAAGTCAAACTTTAACCATTGATGCGGGTCAATCGCAACAAGTTGAACTGAGCCTTTCACTACTTGACACTCCTACCTCATCGACTTCAGACCTAGTAATTGTCATTCAAAGCGGTTTAGATGCAATGGTTTCTGATGTAATGATTCTAACAATTCATGCTCAAGATGTTGCCGCGGAGTTAACTGTCGTAGGGCAAAATACCACCTCTGCATCAGGTTCTCAAATAACCGGCTCGGCAATAATAAAAAATAGCGGTAATGCTATTGATTCATTCCTTCTTTCTTTCTCTGGCTTAAATTGCATGCCTTCTTCTTATGTTGCCCAATCATTAAATCCAAGTGAGTCAACCACTTCAATTCCTTTCAGTTGTGAAGTGCCTGATGCCCATCTGTCTGGTTCAGGTGTTATTTCGGTACGTGTTCAATCACAAACCGATTCTTCTATGATTGTGGAAGAGCAGTTGTCCTATACGGTCTCAAGCACACTTTATGGCTCGGCAGTAACTATCTCTTCGGAAACAATTTCCTATTCAATGTCATATGATTCATCAAGCACAATTGAGGTTGTAGTGAGCAATAATGTCAACCATATTATTACTGGTACAATGTCGGTCTTTGGCGATAATTCTGGACTGTTCCATGCAGAGTGGACTGATTTCCAAGGTAATTCCGGTTCATCCTATACACTAACTCCTCTTTCCTCCACAACTTTCTCCCTAACTCTCACTTCTATGAGTAACCAAGGCGGTATTGCTGACATTACCTTGCATGCGATTAGCGATGTTGATGGAAATATTGTGACTGATTCAAGTCCAAGCATTGAGGTAGAAGTGGATGCAATACATACTGCTCCCGATGGATTGGCTTTACCACTTGGAATTGAAATGAGTAATCAAACTGGATTAAGTATATTATCTGGTGGCTGGATATTTGCTCTTCTTCTTGTAATGGTAATGCGTTCCTCACGAAAGAAGCGAAAGGTAGTAGAGGCGGAAATGGATCTGGTTGATTCACTATTACCAGCGGCTGAGTTCGGCGCCTTACCGCCTCCTGCACTCGGCGGCCTTCCTATGCCTGCTATGGCTGGTGATGGCCTGCTTCCTCCACCACTTGGCGCATCTGAGATTGATGCAAACGAAACCATGTTATTACCGGGACGAAAAGTAATCTGCCCGAGTTGTACAACTAAATTATCCGTTCCAAGAGGGAGTGTACCTCCGTTTAGATTTTCATGCCCTTCATGTGAAGAGAGCATAAGGGTCTCCGAATGAGATAATATTCGACGGTAGTATTCCACTTACTAGCCGGTTTTCTACGGCATTATTACTACCGTTAATCTCCGACTCTGAAAGAAAAACCCTCAAACTTTGATTGCTATTAACAAGAACGCAGTATGACCAAACGGCCCATTTACTGGGCGCATTCCACCTTTCCCTGCTCTGCCCCATTCGCGAGCCATTAACTCACCTGCCCATTCCACTTGTAAGCCGTTTTCTTCACAAGTTTGCCATGCATCTTCTAATTGGCTTGAAACTGGGCAATAGCAAGCGATTCTGCCGCCGGCATCTAAGTATGGAGCGCAAGCAGTAATTGCTGGTACATGTTCAGGCAAATCCAAGATTACGGCATCGAATCCTTTGGTGATTTCACTGGCCTGACTGGCCTTTTCAGCAATGTCTCCAATGATTAAATGATGTTGCGGGAATTGTTGCCAAGTAGATTTCGCGCGGGCCAAGTTTGCCATCCCTACGGTCGCATGCTCCTCGCGATGTTCAATGTTGACGAGAGTTCCCGATGAACCTAAAACCCTTGAAAGGTGGAGGGAAAGTCCTGCAGATCCAAGTCCTGCTTCTAATACTCGGTCGCCTGGGCCAATGCCCAATTTTGTGATGAAGAGACCGGCGTCTTTGGATGAAATCGTTTGAGCCCTTCTTTGCATGCCTGCAATCATTTCGGGTAATCTCGGAGTCAACAGGGTTAATTCCTTACTTCCAACACCGATTTTTTCACCATTTTTACAACCACTCAGCATTTTTACCGGATTCAAAACACCCAAACCCTTTATCTTCCGCGTCTCATCTCGCAATTCAACCATGTGTACTCTACCATTGACCTCTCTTAGTGCGACCCATTCTGGCTGTGTATCTTCGCACATGCTTAATGCTGGAGTGAGTTGGTTGTCAAGATTTCCTCCCTTTTCGGCCCTCTGCGTTTAGAAACTCGCTATAGAGTTGATACTTGAGCGATATTTTTATTGATATTATCGGTCAATAATGATATCTACGAGTGATATTAATTACCATCCACAATGGGGCAGGTTTATCAGTCCAGTTGTACTGCGAGGCAATATGAAGCAAGCACGTATGGTTGTACTCACAATAATAATGACAATGTTGTTACAGGTTATGGGTAATGGCTGGATTGACATTGAACAGAATGAAGAAATGCCTGAATTTCTTGAAGAAGAACTTCCTGTGATGGAGGCAACATCACCCGGTCATGTGGTATTTGCTCAGTATATCACTTCTGACAATTGTGGCTTTTGCTACCAATATGGAAGTCCTGCTCACAAATTATTGAAACAAAACTTCCCTGATGAATATGTCTACATCTCATACCACAGTGCTAGTTATGGAAATACTGCAGACGCCGAATCGGGTAATATTAATCCTATTCTAGGCGTTAGTCACCTTGGAGAGACCGGTGGTGCACCAAAGGTTGGATTCGGAGATTCCTTGCCACTTGAGACTGGGTGTGGGAGCAATACTTGCTGGGATTCCTTTTTCTCATCTGGGGGTAATATGCCTAGCACGGTAAATGACTACTCTATGAGAGTCATCCAGTCGGATAACGGCGATGGCACTTCAGATATCTTAGTCGCTTCGAAATATACCGGTTCGGGTACAGCACCCTCATCACTCAAACTATATGCTGCAGTCACCGAAGAAACCTGTAACTCGCACGTTTACTCGGATAACAGCAAGGGCGGTAATTGTTGGGAAGCATGGCTCCTTAACGGTGGAGCATATGCAAGCAATAGCGGAAATGTAGGAGGAGGCAACGGCTTCCAACCTATCTCTTTGACCGGTAGCCAGTGGACTAACTACACCTGGACTGTACCTAACAGTCTTGTCAGTGGTGGCTCAGGGAACATGAACACTGTCGCTGCACTATACAGTGGATGGAGCACTTCTTCTGCAAGTGAAAATGTATATCATGTGACCGATTCAACAATGGGTCCAAACATTGATGTGAAAGTAGATTCTCTTACAATCACGAATGACGAAGGCTGGGATGGCTATGTCAATGGTGATTCCCTAACTTTGCATGGCGTTGTGAAAAATGTTGGTGATGAGATGTATGCAAGTGGCGGAGATGCTGCTTTCTTCCTAGTAACTGGCTCTAGCCAAGAAACTCAAATTGGTTCTTCCTTTTCACTAAACTCTCTTGCTCCAGCCGCTTCACAAACATTCAGCGTACAGGTTGATACTACTTCTTTTGATGTAAATGATTATGATTCATCCTTCCGCCTTAGAATTTCCAATTTAGTTAGTGACAAGAATTCAATGAACAATTATCTCAGCGAGAACATTATGCATGATTTCGCCCCAACTGCAAATAATCCTACTGTCATTGGCAGTGATCAGATTGAACGCTATGATAGTGCCTTAGTAGAAGTAAAGGCTGTGTCAAATGACGGTGTTGACAACATGAGTACTATGTCACCTTCGCTCGAGTTCAGTCCTGCAGGTCAAGATTCATGGGCTGCAACAGGAATAACAGGCGGTACAGAATTACTGGGTGTTACAAGTGGAAATGAAAGGTATGAGTATTACATTACTCCGGACATGAGCCTTTCTGCGGGTGATTATGACGTCCGCCTTAAATTTACTGATGCGAGAGGACAAGATAGCCCATGGGTAGTTAAGTCAAATGCATTTGAATTGATGAATGCTAAACCCATGATAACTTCTGATCCAGTTCCTACTGTAAAAGTTCAAACTCTAACTGCGGTGAGTATGATAACTCATATTTCCGATGCTGAAACAGACTTGACAAGCCTAACCGTAACTAGCACAAGTCCAAACTTTTACGGATGGGATGCAAATGCCCAAGAAATTTCAGTTCAGTTTAACCAAATTCAATTTGATAATGGAGGCAATCCAATTCAGTCCGGAATCTATGTCACCGTTTCCGATGGCGTTGATGAAACAGGTGGTACTTTATTATTCAATGTTATTGAAAATGGAATGCCGCGTTGGGCACCTGTGCCATCTATGGATCTTCTTGAAGGTGGAGGCAATGGAGTAGTTCTTTCTAGTTATCTAAGTGATACTGACGATAGTGGTAATCCAGTTTCAATTGAGGATTTGCAACTTGCAATAATTAATAATTCTAATTCCGCCTTAGTATCTGCTGGATTAAATGGAATGACTCTAAATGTTGAGACAGTTGATGATGATGCCTTTGGAACTGCAGTTATTACTCTGCGCGCAAGTGATGGCATTCAATACAGTGACACCACTATGACAATTCATGTGCAGAATATTAATGATGCGCCAGAACTTGATGTCACCCCATTTGATGATTTAAGTTTGAGGAAAGGCGAGCAAATTGTGATTGGTCTAAAAGAACTAGTTTCTGATTCAGATGACGACATTGATGATGTTCTTATCCGCGCAGTTGCAAACCCTGCAGCAGCCGCCCGCTATTCATTCATTGACGGAATGCTAACTTTGAAGTGGGATGATGCAGGCCTGCAAGACTTAACAATCACTTTGACCGATAATCATGATGAAACTAGTTCCTACACATTCCAAATTAATGTCATTTCACATATACCACTTACTGTAAGCAAGGATGATGCAAACGACAATGTCATCGCTATGATGACCAATGGAGTGATAGGACGAATGCCAACTATGGATTTGCAACTTGGTTTAGATAATTCAATTACAAATTTGGAAACTGAATGGCAAATATGCAGCTTTGAAACAGGATTGTGTTATGACGTAATGACCTTGCAACACCCCAATAGCGATTCAGCAACAGGATGGTCTTTCCAATTCAGTTTTAATAGACTTTCAACAAATGGCGGTTTGATATATGGTGACCAACTAAAATTAGTTGGTGCTGAAGCAGTTGATTCATCAGGAACCGATATGAAGTTTGACCAAATAATATATTGGAATATTACCGAATATGCACCATTAGTTGATATGAGTGATGAAGAAGTAAATTCGTATGTTTCTACCTTAGAGACAGATATTGGTGATTTGGAATCCGAAATCGCCTTACTTCCCGAAAGCAGCACCACGCGCATTGCCATGGAAGCAAATCTTGTCTCAAAGCAGACTGATTTGGATTCTGCCTGTGCAATGCCAGATGTAGATTGTTCTAATGAAATAGATGACAGTTCATCGACTTCTGATTTGACAGAAGGAATGGACACAATGCTCATTCTTGGAATAATTGTTGGAATTATTATCATGGGCTTAATAGTAATGCTTTCTATTCGCCGAGGCGGTTCTCCTGATATTGACCTTGTAGATTATTCAAAACAGGTTCCAGCAATGGACTTTGAAGCAAATTCAATGTATGGTGGAGCCGCAGACATTTTCCAGCAACCAGTAATTCCTGCTGCAGCCTCGCTACCACCTCCAAGTTCACTAGCGATGGCACCTGGTGTGCCTCCAATTCCTGCTTCTGGCTTACCAGAGGGTTGGACTATGGAGCAGTGGCAGTATTATGGTCAGCAATATTTGCAACAGCAAAACCAATTTTAGGTAACAATAATTACTGCAAATTTCGCAAATATCGCGGATTTTGCTCCAATTGCATGTATGCAAACCTTGAGAAGGGAGCGGTGGTGAGGTAAGGACATGGCAGATGATGATACGACCCTTGAAGAGTCGGAGGATTCGCTTCATGAGGAGTTGGAAGTTAACTCTGAGGAAATGATGGAAGAAGTGGCTTTGAAATCGTCCGAAGCAACTGACGAAGGCATTTCAGTTGTTCAAGAGGAGATTGAAGATATTGAGCCTTTGAGTGAAGTTGGTGAAGATAATGATTCTAATGACCAAAGTGATGAAATTCTTCTCACTTCTGTCGATGAATGGTTAAATGAAGTTGATTTTACAACCACCGAAGAAGTTCCAATTCCAAAAACCCTCGTTGACCAAGTTATTGGGCAAGAGGATGCCAGTATTGTGATTCGAAAGGCAGCAGAACAACACCGCCATATCATGATGATCGGCGACCCCGGTACTGGGAAGTCAATGCTTGCAAGGGCAATTACTGAGTTATTACCACAAGGGCAACTTGAAGATACAATGACTTATCCAAATGAAGATGATGAAAATGAACCAAAGGTCCGAACAGTCCCTGCAGGTCGAGCCGACCGAATTGTTCGTACCCAGCGTGAAATGGCTCGTGCGCAAAGGGAAAAGTCCCAACGTACTCTATTAATCGGCGTTCTTGCAGTTGCATTCATTCTGGTTGTTTCCACAATTAGTACAATGGATATTATGTCCCTTATTTGGGGAATGTTAATTCTCGCAATTGCCTATATGTTTATTTCAAATCGTCTTCGTTCAGGTGAAGATGCGAGCCTTCCTAAAATAATAGTCAAGCGAAATGCCGATGATCCCCCTCCTTTTATTGATGCAACTGGCACCTTAGAAGGTAGTTTACTGGGTGATGTGCGTCACGATCCATTCCAATCAGGGGGAATGGAAACTCCTTCTCATGAAAGAGTTGAAGCAGGTGCCATCCATAAGGCAAATGGCGGAGTACTATTTATTGATGAGATGAACTTGCTTCGCCTAAAGGACCAGCAAGCCCTCCTTACTGCTATGCAGGAACGTGAATTTTCAATTAGCGGTCGCTCAGACCGAAGTAGTGGTGCAATTACTAAGACCGAGCCAGTGCCATGTGATTTCGTACTTGTTGCGGCCGGAAATCTCGATGCAATTCAAGGAATGCACCCTGCGCTTAGAAGTCGTATCCGTGGATATGGTTACGAGGTATATATGCGGTCAGATATGAAGGATACTTCTGCAAATCGGCGCAGATTAATCCGCTTTATTGCTCAGGAAGTCACTCGTGATGCCGACAGACATAACAGAATCCCACACTTTGACCGAAGTGCAGTTGCACTAATTTTGCGTGAGGCACAACGTCGTGCAGGTCGCCGAGGAAAACTATCCCTTAGACTTCGTGAATTGGGTGGACTAGTACGTATTTCTGGTGATTTGGCTGTTGAAGATGGTGTTGAAATAACTTCAGCAAAACATGTACTTGCGGCAAGAAAAATCGCTAAACCCCTTGAGCAGCAGGTGGCCGACAGAATGATTGAGCATCGGGCAGATTACAGTTTGATTGTTAATTCTGGTGAGCGCGTTGGTCGAGTAAATGGCCTTGCAGTTCTAGGCGCAGACAGTGGATTATCTGACTATTCAGGAATCATGCTTCCAGTTGAGGCACTTGTAACTCCGTCACATTCATCAAGTGGTAAAGTATTTGCAACCGGAGGTCTTTCCGATTTGGCCAAGGAAAGTGTAACCAATGTAAGTGCAGTCATTAAAAAACTGACCGGAAAAAATGTTGCTGATTTTGACATACATATCCAGTTTGTAAACACTCATGGTGTTGATGGAGATTCTGCAAGTATCACCATCGCAACTGCAATTATTAGTGCATTAGAGGAGATTCCAATACGCCAAGACCTTGCAATGACGGGCAGCCTTTCAGTAAGAGGTGAAGTACTTCCTGTTGGTGGAGTCACAGCAAAGATTGAGGCTGCAGCTCGTTCAGGAATAAAGACCGTTCTTATCCCGCAAGCAAATGAGCAAGATGTACTCCTCGATGAGGAGTTTGCACAAGTGATTGAAGTTATACCAGTTTCAACTCTTGATGAAGTAATGGAGCATGCTTTGATATCTGGAGATTCAAAGATCAGTTTGGTTGAGCGCCTGGGCGCAGTCATTGATATTTTGACACCTATTGCTTCAGATATCACACCATCGTTGTAAGCGCCTCTGCAATCTTCCTTCTCTTATTATTGCACATATGCATAGATGGTCAATTGCTTTGTGAGTTCACTACATTTTCATTGCGTAGTTTTTTCTCGCCTGGCGAAACAAGAAAGGTCCAAATTAATCCACTTAATATCTGTAATGCTGCAAATAGCAATACTGCCTCTCGGAGAGTTAGAGGGCCGAATTCAACCAATAACCCCGCAGCCATTGTTGATAGGCCAAGTATAGTAGTTAGAAGCAAAAAGTCAGTAGCAAAAAGGCGCCCCCGCCACTCATCCTCGCTTCTTTCTTGTAGAAGAACAGTTGATAATACCCAATTCACACCACTTGCTGCATGTGCAATAATTACAATGATAACAATCCAAGGCGTCCACTCAAGAAATCCAATCAAACAATAGCCTAATCCTCCTATTGAAACCAACCATCCTAGTAGTTGGGGCCAAATTTCACGATTTGTAAATGCATACTTTGCAAGAATTGGTCCGAGCCCTGTACCAATACCTCTCGCTGCAAAGAGCATGCCAATTCCCGTGGCAATATTACCGAAGCCTCCTTCAGCACCAATTAGTATCAACATGTAAACTAATCCTCCTCCGAATAGACCCCACATGGCTTTGGCTGTAATAATCCTCCTAACTGGCGGTGTGCTCAAAATAATTGACCACCCTTCCTTAACTTCCAAAAGGCTTGATTCCCACCACTTACCGACGCGCTTCTTCGCCTTTGTTTTGGGGATGTCAATTTGTAATAGTAATAATGCTGCAAGGATAAAACTAAGCATATTAATTGCAAATGCAATGTTCACTCCCCATGCTGCCACAACAATTCCTCCGAGTCCAGAACCAATTGCCAAAGATGCAGACCAAGTGCCTGAATTCAAGGCATTTGCAGTAAGCAATTCATTTTCCGCAGTTATTGTTGGCATAACGGCATTTTCGGCAGGAATGTAAATCGCATGAAGAAACATTAATCCTCCAGATACTGCGTATATTATCCACAGGTCTTGGGGCCCTCTTAGGAAAAAGAGAGGTATCAAGACCAAAGCACTCGCAATGTTAGACACCACAAGCAGCATTTTCCTCGAATACCTGTCGGCAATTACACCGGTAAATAATTGCGGGATCGCCAAGGCAAACATTCTCAAAACAATGATACCACTTATTGCAAGTGCAGAAGTTGAAATTGATTCAATAAGTACAAAAATTGCTACAGTGTTAAACCATTCACCGAGCATTGAGATTGAATTTGCAATCCAGTATCGCCGAAATATGGGATTTACTCGCAGGAGTTCAATGAAGCCCACTTCTTCCTGCATATGTCTCTCCAAAAGTCCCGTATTCATCAAGGCGACTGAGGGCGCTGGACTCTCAAATGGTTTCTTTAACAAATGCTTGTAGCCCTGCTTATGCAAGGGGGCGGTGAAAAGCGCTCCCCATTTTTTATTTTATTTTTAGTAGTTCTAATTGACATGATTGGTTTTACTTTGGTGATTCCCTTTTTGACGTATTTCATTCAAGATTTAGCAACAGGCCGAGGTATTGTTGACATTGGTGCCCGAGATCGCTGGGTAGGCCTTACTATGGCCGCATACACCCTCGGCCAATTCATTTTCACTCCTATTCTTGGTTCTCTTTCAGATCAACATGGGCGCAGACCAATATTGCTATTCGGGCTTGCTTCTAATACAATATTTCTATTGGCCTTTGGCCTAACTGGTAATTTGTGGATTGCACTATTGGTTAGATTTTTAGCCGGTGCAGGAAATGGTAATATTGCAGTAGCTCGGGCGTATGTTGGTGATGTAAGTGAGACTCATCAGTTAACTGGACGAATGGGTTTGCTTGGTGCTGCATTTGGAATCGGCTTTATGGTTGGTCCAATGATTGGAGGTTTACTCTCTGACCCAGCAGTGGCATTTGGGGGGGTCTTTGATAGCGATTATTGGCGTTCCCACCCCTATTTATTACCATGTGTATTTGCAAGTTTATTGTCTGCAATCTCGCTAATTTTTGCTCTCAAGTATCTTCCCGAAAGTTTGCCCAAAGAAAAGAGAACAAGTGGCGAATCTTCAGCAATTGCTGCATTAAAGAAAGTATCTTCTAACTTAATTGGAGTTCGTGATTTGACTAATAGCGTAAAATTGTTAATTCTAGTTAATGCAATATTTATGCTAGCCTTCACGATGATGCAAACGACTTTCATACTCTTTACTGGGATGGAAATAGTACAAGGAGGAATGGGCTATGACGCAAGAGACAATGGGTATGTGTTTGCCTTTATCGGGTTCATGGGTGTGCTAATTCAGGGTGGATTAATTGGGCCATTATCAAGAAAGTTTGGCAATAAAAAATTAATGTCCACTGGAATCATTTTTGCTGCGTTTGGCTTAAGTTCAATTCCATACCTTCGCCCAGAACCATTCATTTTGGTCTTCGTAGTAATGTCTTTTGTAGCCATTGCAAACGGGCTATTCCAACCTTCCTTGAGTACATTAACAACTGTTGAAGCCAAAATGAATTCCTTGGACTTAGGGAGAGTAATGGGTTCTCAAGCAGGCTTTGGGGCACTTGCAAGAGTGATTGGTCCCGTATTGGCGGCCTTTATTTGGGAGGCTACAGTAAATGGGACAGGGGTATTTTCATATCACACCGTGTTTAGAATTTGTGGAATTCTTTCAGTAATCGCTTTTATCGTACAATTACGTTTAAAAATAACCACTCCTATTCCGCCTATTTCTTCCAATGATAAGGCCAACGCTCAAAATGGATGAGTTCCAGTCGGATGCATGAGCGGAATAATAGTTGACGAGGATGTATTTTCTCGTCGCTTGAATATTTTTACCAATGCGGCAATATTACTAACTTTGCTTATTGTAGGTCTTAGTATTCTTCAGGAGGTCTTACAACCCTTTTTCATAGCATTGGGAATTTACTTTATTTTAAAGCCGGGTGCCGATGCATTGTCCAATAACGGCTTCCCAGTTGGTCTTTCTTTCCTAACAATGCTTCTGCTATTTGTTCTCGCAATTGTTGGGACTGCCTACATTAGTTGGAGCCAAGTTGCAGAATTCACGGATGATGAGGAGCGAATGGATGTTTATGATCAAAATTTGCAGAAAAAGTGGAAACAAATGCAAGGAATGCCCATCCTTGGAGATTGGCTAGGTGTCAAGGAAGACAATGGTTCAGTCGCACAAAATTTAGATGAAATTGGGCTTACAGGGGGGGCTTCGGGCTTCCAAGGGATTTTCTTAGGGGCAATGTCTGCAGCTGGAGCAATGTTTACACAAGGATTAACTGCAATGTTTTTCCTACTTTTCATTATTTTTGAGGCTAATTTATTACCGGGTAGAATTGCAATTGCCTTCCCTGGCGAAGGAATAGATAAGGTGAAAATAGTCGTAAAGAGGATTGAAAAAAGCATTAACACATATGTCGTCGTAAAAACTGGTGTTAGTGCAGGAACCGCTATCTCTGTAATGATATTGCTGAGTATTTTTGGAATTGATCTTTGGTTTTTGTGGGGGCTACTTACCTTCCTTTTCAATTATGTTCCATACATAGGTTCTCTTATTGCAACAATCCCCCCTCTCCTATTAGGTCTTGCAGTAATGCCCTTACAAATCTGGGTTCTTCTCGCCGTATTACTTGTGGTGAATCAACAACTTTGGGGTAATGTAATTGAAACTAAGTGGACTGGTTCTCAATTGGATATCAGTCCAGTCTTACTACTAATTGTCGTTGCCTTTGCTTATTGGCTATGGGGTATTTTGGGAATGATTATCTCTGTTCCATTATTCGTTATTGTAAAAATCGTTCTTGAAAACATACCAACAACTCGTCCACTCGCCATTCTCATGTCGGAACGTGCACCAAATTTGTTGGAAGCATACGAATCGGCTCTCGAAGATGGCCTATTATCTGGCGATGAGCGAGATGATTTGGAGAGAATGAGAGTGACACTTGGTCTCTCCAAAGAAGATAGTGAGAAGTTTGCTGCACTTGCAGCAATCAATATTGTATTGCGCGAGGGCGGAAGTGTTGAAGGCGAACAAATACAGTACATTTGCGCAGCAGTCGCCTCTGAATTAACTGAAAAAGAGAGTGAGAAGATGCAAACTGCACTTGAAACAGGTCTATTCGGTGAATCTGAAATGAAGATACTAAAGCAATTGCAAGATCGTCTTGAAGAAAGTGTTGAGGATATATTTTAACCCAACCATCACTTTGACTGACTAATTTTTAGGCTGTTAAGAAAAGTCAATTACTCCTTTAGCGAACCAACAAAGTCAAACTTCGCGTAGAATCTGCTCTAATGCAGTATTAATTTGTAAAATTAGGGTGCCAAATTCAGGGGGCATATTTGGATCTTCAAATAATTCTTCCAATTTGTTTTGGGTCATTGCAATTCTGACATCCATGTCTTTAGCCTTATTTAGAAGCCATTTTTCACTTGCAGTTTTTGAACCTTGACGTATATTACGAGGTACTTTGGGGTCATCTATTTGGGTGATAATCCCGGCGATCTGTTGTAATTTTGTTTCAATATCGGACATGCGTCCACCCCCGCAGGTATCCCCTGCAACGGGCCGACCACAGGCTGATGCTTTAAGGGGATTGCCGACACCCGCCTTATGTGCTTCCTGAACCATTAGCCATATTGGGCTGGGCTCGATGGCTCGGATTGATAACTTGCTTTGCAGGTGCAGCCTGGTTGGATCATAAATATCGGCGCGTCCCAAACTCCTATTGGATAAGTTGGGCTAAAGTTGCGATTTTTCTTTGGGCACTTGAATTAATGGTGCGGGAAGCAGGCTGGGAAATCTGGGCAACAGCACTGGCCGCTGTCGCACTTGCAAGCATGTCAGTTATTGGCAGGCCTACTCTCAAAGATATCATTGCGGGTAATTTCATGGATGTTTGTGTAAGTATGACATATCTAATCGGCTTGTCAGGCATTGTTATGGGGGCACTATCGTATGGGCAAGTCTCTCCAGTTGATGTTCTCATAGGTGAAGCAACATCTGAAGCCTCACTTTGGTGGGCAACAGTGTCTGTATTGGCACTTATTTGGGTTTTTGAAATGATGTGGAAAGTAAGATTGATACATGGAGGTGCAGATGCCAAGGCATTGATGTGGGTGGCTTTGCTGATGCCCAGTTGGTCAACAATTCCACCCCTTGTCTATAGCGACAAATGGGGTGAGTCAATAATTCACATGCCTCCTGCCATCTCTTTGCTAATATGGGGTGCATTAGCATTTCTTGCAATCCCACCACTATTTATCCTTCAAAATCTAAGGCGCGGAAATATTACCTCTTTACAAGACCTAGGTCAAGCATGGCATGCGCAAAAGGTCGAGTTGGACAATATTGCTGGCGCCCATGTTTGGATTTTGGATGAAATATTCGATAAGGCAGATGGGTCAAGATCAATTCGCAGTAGAAAACGCCCTCCATCAAAGACGCCAACAGAGGAACAAATGGTGCAACATATTAACGATTTACGTGAATTGGGTGCTGAAAGTGCTTGGGTCAGTTTCAAATGGCCCTTGCTCACTTTTCTGTTCTTTGCAATTATTCCAATGATGCTCTTTGGCGACCCCTTTACCTTCATAATGTTGCCATTACTCGGATGAACAGCTTGGCGAAAATGGTACGTTGGCACTACCTAATGTTAGGTAAAATGAACATTATCAAGCGCCCTTGCGCTCTTTGTTCTTGAGGCGTAGGCCCTTGTAGTTGCACTTTCGGCAACGTGCTGCACGAAGGCCATTTCGAGCATTGCACTTCATACAGATTCTGACATCAAGTAGACGAGCCTCAGCTTCTGGGAATCGTGCCATGATTCCGCCGAACTGCTCCCCATATATGAAATAGACCTAATGAGTAAGGGCTTTAATATCAACGAAGTGGCATGGTTTCATCATCGTAATTCAGTCAAGAATTGGTTGCAAATAATTTTGAATTGGAACTTTTTTTTTCGGATTATTTCAAGGGTAGGGCCGGACTCGGCCACCCATGCGCATTTTGCGACTACCCGGCATCCACCATGATGCCAATGCCGTATTGGTGGTAGGAAGCGATTCTACAATGCTTGTAGATGTGGGTACGAGTTGGTATCAGTTATTGGTTGAAGAAAGAGTTAGAGGTAAGCTTCTTGAAGGGGAAATTGTGGATCGAGTTTTACTCACATGTCGCCGTTTCAATCATGCGGGCGGGGCTGCGCATATTGGTGAGGCCTTTTCAGTACCAGTTTTCATGCATCCCAACGGATCGCAGGCGGTTTCAAGTGGTGATTTTTTCACAACATGGTCAAGCCGCTTTGATTCTGATTTCCCTCCGCTAGAAACCGAAGCAGTAGTTGATGGCCATAATTGGGATTTAGGTGATGGAACGCTTGAGGTAATAGAAACACCTGGTCATTCAAATGATGCAATTGCGGCATGGATTCCTGAAAAAGGAGTTTTAGTTGCTGGCCCTACCATTCCCAAAGTAGATGCTCCTGCAAGATGGGACCAACCTCTTGGCTGCTTACCCGATTTGGCAACGAGTATTGAGAAATTATTGGATCTTGAAATAAAGTCCTTGGTCCCCGCTCATGGTGAAACAATACGTGGCGCTGAGGTTAAGAAAATGCTGCAACGACACCTTAATTTCTTCACAGAAGCTGAGAATAACGATGGCGTAATGCCGAAAAAATGGCCAAGGCCGGCAAGAACTTGCAATCATCTAACCCCTAGGCCTGCATGGCCGGAATTGGGACAAAAGAAGAAAGATTAATTGAAATGAAGACCAATTAGATTCTTGTTTTTAGAGAGTAATACTCAAGCAATACTCAACTTGCTAATGTCAAATGGGTTTTCTTTTGAGAATTTTTTGAAGTAGTCGTTACTTCTTCTCCATCCCAATGCATAATGTGTCGTTGCCAGCCTACGTTAACATGAATGTGCTCTCCTACGCAGCGTATGGCACCAACTGGGCCTCCAATGTTAAAAAGTTCTAGTGATTCAGAAGGGATGTGGTCTCCATGAATAAATACACCTCCATTTTCATCACCGGATAATAATGCGAGGCCGCCGTGGCGTCTTTGCGCAGTAAGGGAGCGTATGGGATGCTCATGCGGACGCCACGACTTGACCTCAATGAGATTAGGCAAGGAGTACAAGGATAATCCTCCACAGTCATCTCCAATTAGAACACGCCAGGCATCTCCCTTAGGTCCAGCAAGAGCGAGCATGACTGTTGCTCTTGCAGGCAGAAAGATTTGGGTGCGTATTGTCCCTGAAATACATTTCAGTAAACCGCTCGGATAGGCAGATAATTTCAGGTTTTCAGCAATCAAATCACGAGTAGGTATTGCTCTTTGCATAAATTAGCAAGGTTAGCCCAAGGTCCATCTTAGTTATGGTAAGGGGTAATGTGAAAGTGAAAGTGTAATCATGTTGGAGTGAAAAAAAATATTCCCCTTAAACTAACGCTTTTCCAATAAAGTAGTAGGAAACGGATTAGCAAAAAAATGAAAGTGAAGGCAAAATATTTACCGCGGAATAATAATTCACAAAAGCAAATCAATATTCCATGTTATCTTCAGCATCTTTCTTCCATGCGCGATAACACTTCTTACAAACACGTACTCTTCCTTTGCGAATTGTAAATTCCCCATCACCCCACATATCTTCGGCATCATTTAGTGAAAGGCTACGTCCTTTCATCTTCTTATCTGCCCAATTATCACAGTCATTTACTGCGCAAGGCAATGTTCCTTCATTCTTTTTTCCTTTTTTCTTCTCGTCGCCACTAGTTGCTTTACGGTGGGCATTGGCCTTTGCTTTGAATCCCATATTTTTCTCTCCTCGTACCTCTTTATTGAATCAATCGGTTTTTTCTATGGTTGCATCTCGGTCTGGGCCTACGCCAACAGTTGTCACAGGAACGCCAAGCAATTTCTCAATGTGCCGAATATAGGCTTGTGCTGCCGAGGGCAATGCTGAATACCCCATTCCTTCTGAATTAGCCTTATTGGCAATATCCAACCATTCTACGAGTGATATTTCGGGGAAGCCTGGCATTTCTATCAATATAGGTTTACATCTTTCTAGTGCAGCAGAACATGCGGGCAATTCGTGAATTTCTTTTCCATCTAACTCATACCCAACACATATTTGCAGAGGATCTAAGCCACCCAGAACATCTAATTTTGTTAGGCATAGTTCGGTAAATCCATTGACCCTATTTGCATGCCGCAGTACAACCATGTCAAGCCAGCCACAACGCCGACGGCGGCCGGTTGTGGTACCAAATTCATGACCAACTTCGGTCAAGTGATCGCCGACTTCATCAAATAATTCAGTAGGGAATGGACCAGAGCCAACACGGGTAGTGTAGGCCTTAACAATTCCAATTACGGAATCGATATGACCGGGATGAATCCCTGCACCATGGCTTGAGTTTCCGCGACTGGTGACGGATGAAGTTACGAATGGATAGGTCCCTTGATCTATGTCCAAAAGGCAGCCTTGAGCGCCTTCTAGAAGGACATTCTCTTCCAACTTTAGAGCATTATCGAGCATTAGTCCGGTATTGGTGATGGCATGTTTATATGTTGTATGAATCCATTTTACATCCTTTGCTAACTCTGCTTCCTCAATTCTTCCTTCTGCACCAACCATCTCAAGAATGTGGTTCATTCTTGAGGTTGTGCTGGCTAACCATTCTGAGTCTCCAATGACTTCTCCGACTTCAGCAAAGCGTAAGCCGACGCGGTTAATTTTATCCGCATATGTTGGTCCAATACCTCTCCCAGTTGTCCCGATTTTCTTATCGAGGCCATCAACTAAGCGATGGAATGGTAAAATAATGTGCGCTCTTTCAGAAATAAACAATCGATCATTTAGTGGTTCTTCACCGGTCTCAGATTTCCAATTATCTAATTCCTGTTGCAATACCCATGGGTCAATTACCATTCCATCACCCAATACTAAATTACATTCAGGACGTGTAATTCCACTTGGTAGCAAATGCAATTTTATTATGCGGTCACCGAGTACAACCGTATGTCCAGCATTATTCCCTCCTTGGAAACGAACAACCCAACTTACATCTCCGGCTAGTCGGTCAACTAACTTCCCTTTTCCTTCATCGCCCCATTGGGCACCTAGTACTACTGTCGCTGGCATGCTATCTCAAAGGGTATGCGAGCGAATACACTCCATGAAAGATTCGCTTCGTCATTATCAAAATTATAACTAGATATTGAATTATTCGGCAACCTATTATTGTTGGGAAAAAGAAAAATTAACCCTTTATAGGGGGTGAGAAATAAATAACTCTTGGTGTGTGTGAGAAACTAGCGTAATTAGATATTGTGTTGCTGAGGCGATAAGCCTCTAGCGAGATGACGCAAACTTTATATACTATTGACTACATCTAATTAACCCGAGGTTGAGTAATATGTCCGAACCCAATACCCCCCGCCGCAATGCCAATAAGAAGCAACAGCAAAATGAATCGCCGAATGAGGAAAGAAGTGTCAATTCTCAAGCAATAGGCGATCATAATCCGAGTAAAAATTTTGGTTCAACGAGGCCTTCACGTCAATCAGCGAAACCCCCCTCTGTTAATACTCCACGCCGAACTGTTGGTAATATTCAGCCTTGTGATGATTGTGGATTAATTGCATGGGAAGAAGATACTAGCCGTGGTGAAGTAGTATGCGGCGGTTGTGGTCTTGTAGTTGAAGATACCATGATTGACCCAGGTGCTGAATGGACAAATTATGAAGGCCCTGACCGTTCAAGAGTTGGCGCACCTACTACCCCTACTCTCTCTGATAAGGGTTTGAATACGACAATTGACCGTCGTGATTTGTCTGCAGGCCGTGCAATAAGAAATGGAATGAATGCTCGTGCACGTCGCGATTGGCGTCGTCGTTCAATTATTGATGACCGTTCCAAAACTAGAAAATCTCGTGATCGTAACCTCGCAAAGGCAATGACTGTGCTACGTGACAAGGGAGACTTACCCGGTTCACTTTTAGATGAAGCCGCAGTATATTACCGTAAAGCAGTTGAGGCAGGAGTCGTAACTGGCAGAAGTATTGCCGGAATAGCAGGTGCATGCGCTTACTTGGCTGCTCGTGAACGTGGCTTACCAAGAAGCATTGATGCAGTTGCAGAATCCTTTATGGTTAATGATAAGGAGATGAAGCGAAACATCCGTCTTGTTTCAAGAGTACTTGGAACTCATCGAATTTCCCACCCAGGTGAATATATTGGCAAATTTTGCAATAAATTAGGACTTCCTCCTGCTGTTGAAGGAGAGGCTCAATACCTGTGGGAAAAAGTTAGTCCGGCAAATGAATGGCAAGGAAAGAAACCGGCTGGTGTTGCAGGAGTTATTATTTATAAAGCAGCTCAAATGCGAGGACACCCTCGTACCCAAGCGGAGGTTTGTGAAGTGGTTGGCATAAGTGAAGTCACACTACGTGGCCTATTGCGCTATTTAAATTCGCTAATGAAGATGCTTGGCGAAGCAACTGAGAACTGATTTGTTTTTTCGTGCAGCCCACTCACTTTATTGGCACAAAGGCAACATACAATTTTCTGACAAATTGTTATCCTTGAGAAGCGTAGGTTTGACAAGGGGGCACCTTGCCGACTTAATTGATGGAACAGTATATTCAGTCTATCCCTGGCTGGGATGGAATCGTAATCGGAATGCAATATGGAGTCTTTTTGGCACTACTAGCAATTTTTTCTTTGACAGTATTAGTTCATTTTGGAATAAGTAAGTTATTACCAGTATTACTCAATAAATGGGGCGGTGAGAGAAAGGTTGTTAGTAAATTTAATTCTACCTTTCAAAAGCCACTCGGAATAGCAATTGCTGCTTTCGTGCTATCATACTGGCTCAATGAATTGGCCGCACAGCCCTCACTTGAAATTCCCTCTTTCGTGAGCACAATTTCAGTGGTGGCGGAAGCAGTATTCTTGGTTTCAGGATTAATGGCAGCAATTCGTGCGGTTGAGATGGTAGAATATTTCGCCCGCTGGATTGACGACGATGGTGAATTAGATGCGAGTCAAATGACTTTGCTTGAGGCGGTTGAAAGTACAATACGCTTTGCAATTCTGATTACTGGATTAATTTTGATTGCTGACTCACTTGGGTTTAACCTTGGTACCATTGTTGCAGGTTTGGGAATAACCGGATTGGCCGTTGCCTTTGCTGCAAAGGATTCTATCTCCAATTTATTTGGTGCAGTAACTTTGCTAATGGACAGACCCTTCCAAATGGGCGATTGGATTGGAGTTGGTAGTATTGAAGGAGAGGTAATCTCAATTGGTATTAGAACTACACTTCTTCGCACATCAGCAGACACTGTAGTGACTTTGCCAAATTCCTCATTGGTTGATTCAACTATTGAGAACTGGGGTAAGCGCCGCTGGAGGAGATACCAACCTGTAATTTCATTGGATTTAAATAGTGATCCAGATGCAGTAGAGACTTTCTGTAGAGGTGTGGAGGCTCTTATTACAAACCACGGCAAAACCACAAAACACGAGGGGTCATATTCAAGAGTTTCAGCCTTAGCCAAGGATAGTATAGAAATTTCCTGCAATTTGTACTGGGATGTCTCTGGAGGAATGGAAGAACGGCAAGTTCGTGAAGAACTCCTTCTTGATATTTCCAAGTTGGCTAAAAAGCATGACCTGCGCTTCTTCGACCCACGTATTCGTAGTAGCATGTAGGCCGCCTCATAGGGGCAAATAACAAAACCAAGTTGCCGGTGGGCCGGTTTATACGGGCGTTTAACTCAGTTGGAAGAGTACCTGGTTTGCAACCAGGAAGCCGGGGGTTCAAATCCCCCAACGTCCACTTATCTTTGAAAAATAGTACCTTTAAATGTGTGACCGCGATACATTATCAGTATGGAGTTTGAACCCCTTTCCGCTCTACTGCCTTGAAATGCTATGGGGTGTATTGAACCTACTTCCTTTTCAACCATTCTAACTATGCAGTGCCATCTGTTGAATTACATTGGTTAGAACATTTGCTTTTGCAATATGTGTCGTAGAAAGAACTTTATGAAAGCATATACACGGCAGTCTATGAAGAATTATTCTATCTGTCTACTATTGAGCCTGCTGATGATTACCACCACTCTCGCTGGTTGTTTGGAAGATGATGAACCTGCACCGACTATTGTTGGAGAATGGTATGCGTGGTCTGATGACCCAACTTTCATAGCACCTACATTGATTTTTCAGAGCAATGGAACGGTAATCTCGCAATCGGCGGGTGAACCCGCTTCATATTCTAATTGGAGTACTAATGGCCAGGAACTAACCATAGCCGATGGTGATGATGTCTACCCAAAAATACATACCTTTGCATTGAATGACAATTGGCTCTTTATCGCAGTAAGTAAAGGCGATGCTTGCATGGTAATGTCGCGATTATTATTGAGTCAAGAAGACTTCATTTCTGAAGCCGAAAATCTCACGCTTCCAACTATTTGTCACGAATTAAACAATTATTGGAATTCGCCCCCACCTGAAATTTACCAATATAGTGCAACCGACCACAACAACAACACAGGCAATGGAACTGCTGACAACTTGATGGTTCTTGAGTTTGTACAGGCTCCAGGTGACCTCAACTGGGCAAACATCGATATCCAAATT